>Ga0187883_10000393_pt1 | contig 28031 bp, 33 predicted proteins | sample June2016WEW_20_1_2_FD_132966 | JGI IMG/M metagenome (GOLD analysis project Ga0187883, IMG submission 132966) | Peatland microbial communities from SPRUCE experiment site at the Marcell Experimental Forest, Minnesota, USA - June2016WEW_20_10 | ecosystem: Environmental > Terrestrial > Soil >...
ATGCCGCACGGCCGCAGCGGTGAGACCGCTGGGCAGCCACGGTCAGCAGGCGAACGGAGAAAATCCGTCCGATAGCGGCACCATCTGGCTGGCCGTGGCCGACCGGAAAATCAGTCGCGGCAAAGGCCTTCCGTCGGGCAGCATAGTCAGGCTGGTTGCTCGGAATGGGACCAAATGACTGCACCTGAAGATGGTCGCGGCTCACCGGCCCGGAAACGGGCGGTGCTGCTCGCGCTGCGCTACTACGGCCGCCAGATGGCCCGACTCCGGCGTTTCACGGTGCCGGCGATGTTGCTGCCCGCGCTGGGAAACACGTGCATCTTCTACGTCGCGCCGCTGATCGTCGCTCAACTGATCGGCCGCTTGGTCGGCCACGGGTCCGTCGGTATCGGAGCGGCGATGCCGTATGTGCTCGGCTTCGCGGGCGTGCTTCTTTTCGCCGAGATCTTGTGGCGGATTGGCATCCACTGCCTGAACCGCCTCGACGGTCGCGGGATCGAGAACCTCTACGTGATCGGCATGGACGAGTTGCTGGCGAAGGATGCAGCATTCTTCCACGACAACTTCGCCGGTTCGCTGACCAAGCGGGTGCTGAGCTTCGCTTCCCGGTTCGAGGACTTCGCCGACAACCTGGTGTTCAACATCGTCGGCAGCCTTGTGCCGCTCGCGTTCGCGTCGGTGGTGTTGTGGCGCTATGACCCGTTGCTCGTCGCCGGGCTCATCGGCCTGATCGCGATCACCGGCGTCGGCGTCGCACCGCTGATTCGCCGTCGTCAGAGGCTCGTCGACCAGCGCGAGGAAGCGATCGCGCGCGTGTCCGGGCACGTCGCCGACAGTCTGATGAATATGGACACGATCCGCGCGTTCGCTGCGGGGGACCGGGAAGCCGCCGAGCACAAGTCGCGCGTCGCCGACCAGCGGCGGAAGTCGGTGCGGTCATGGGACTACGCGAACCTGCGCATCGACACGCTGGTCGCGCCCGTGTCCGTGCTGACCAACGTGTTCGGTCTGCTGCTGGCGGTCGCGCTCGGCGGGGGCAAGCACGGAATCGAGGCGATCATCGTGGCATTCACGTACTACTCCAATGCAACGCGGATCATGTTCGAGTTCAACCAGATCTACCGCTCTCTGGAGAGCTCGCTGACTGAAGCCGCGCAGTTCACCGAGTTGCTGCTAACACAGCCGGCTGTGGTCGACCCGATCGCGCCCGAGCCGCTTCAGCCGAAGGCGAGCGACGTCCGCTTCGAGCGCGTGACGTTCGCGCACGAGGGCGGACTGCCATTATTCACCGGCCTCGACTTGGCTGTGCCGAGCGGGACCACGCTCGGTCTGGTCGGCCGGTCAGGCGGTGGCAAGACCACGCTGACTCGTCTTCTGCTGCGGATGATGGATGTCACGGAGGGCCGGATCCTGATCGGCGGCCAGGACATCAGCAAGCTGCGCCAGTCGGACCTGCGCAGCCTGATCGCCTATGTGCCGCAGGTTCCTGCGTTGTTCCACCGGACGCTGCGCGACAACATCGCGTTCGCGCGTCCGCACGCGACCGACGCGGAGATCCATCAGGTGGCGCAGGCGGCGCACGTGACAGAGTTCGCTGACGCCCTGCCGGACGGATTCGACACGATGGTCGGCGAGCGTGGCGTGAAGTTGTCCGGCGGGCAGCAGCAGCGGGTTGCGCTGGCCCGGGCGATCCTGCGTGACGCGCCGATCCTGCTGCTCGACGAGGCGACCAGCGCGCTGGACTCGGAGAGCGAGATCCTTGTCCAGCAGGCGTTGTGGCAACTCATGGAGGGCCGGACCGCGCTCGTGGTCGCGCATCGGCTGAGCACGGTCGCGCGCATGGACCAGCTGGTCGTGCTCGACCGCGGTCGGATCGTCGAGAAGGGCACGCACGAAGAGCTGCTCCGTCTCGACGGAACCTACGCCAGGCTGTGGCGACACCAGTCGGGCGGCTTCCTGGACGACGACGGGGCGACAGGGATGTTTTCACAGGCCCCGAGGCTGAGCGCATGAACCTTCTCGCGGATCTAGCCTTAGGTGAAGGTGATGCTTCCGGGCGGCACCATGCGCGGCGCAGCCAGTTGCGCTGCGAACAGCGGCCCGAGGATCTTGGACCGCAGGGCCCGCAGCACGCTGTCCTCAGTCAGTGCGATGGCGGCGCCGTAGGGAAGGTCCGCCGCGGTAACCACCAGGTGCGCGAGTTTCCCGGTGGGCCCGGCTAGTTGCCAGGGCGACCTGGGAATCAAGGTAACCATCAAGGCGACGTCAAGGTGCCCGTCCGGCCTCACATCACATGCTTGATCCCTGGCCGCCAGTGGCACCCACCCCATCTGCCGCCAGCACTGGCGTCGCGTCGGCTGCTCAGCTTTGGCTGCTGTCGTCCCTCTCGGGTGGGCCCTGGCCCCCCGGGGGCCCCGTCTCGCCGCCGCTGTAGCCATTGAGCATGCCGAGGAGATGAGATGCCGCTGACGCCCGAGGGTGTGCGGACATGGAAGTTCGGTACGACCAGGTTCCGGCGCGGGTACGACCACCAAGAGGTGGACGCGTTCCTGGAACTGGTCGAGGAAGAACTGGTCGACCGGGACATCCAGGCTGAGCAAGTGCGGGGAACCCGGTGGTTTGATTCCAGCCCGGAGCCGCCTGCGGAACCCTCAAGGCAGACAGGTACCGGACAGGTGAGCGTGCCGTCGGCTGCTGAAGGCACAATGACCGCCGCAGCCCGTCTCCTGCAGATGGCGGCGGAGTCATCAGCCAGCGCTATCGCCGAGGCACGCCAGGAAGCTGACCGCATCCTGAGCCGGGCCCGGGGCGAGGCGAGCACCATCCTGAGCACGGCGCGGCGGCAGGCTGACCAGGTCACCAATAATGCGCAGGACCGCGCGGCGCAGCTTCAGCGGAGCGTTCAAGAACGCCGCGACGTGGCCTTCCGGCCCCTGACCAGGCAGCGTGATGAACTCCAGCGCCCTATCACCATCGCCGAGGTCGTCGGAGCGGACCCTGGGCCGCTAATCGGAAAGCACGACCAGATCCGCTCGGCGCCTGCGCCCGTCTCGCCGCCCAGCCTGGACGAACCGCCGGGACAGCCCAGGACGGCATGGCACCACCAGCCGGCATTCATGCTGACTTTCGGCGTGGTGGCCATCATGCTCACGATCAGTTCCGTCGGGTACCGGCTCATGCAAGAGCCCCAGACCGGGCCTGGGGGAGCCGCCGTGACGGCGGACAGCCACGCCAGCCCGCTGCACATCGCTGGCGAGCACGCGGGCGGTCCGTTCGCCGAGCGGGCGGCAGCTGGCTCAGATCCGTCCGCTCCGGCACCGGCGCCTACACCTGTGCGGCCACCGGACCCAGGCGAAAGGCAGCGCCGTGCGCATTCCATCGCCCCGGTGAACGCGGTTGCGTTCGGCCCGCACGGCCCGGGCCAGGGAGACAATCCGCACGCCGCCTGGCTCGCGATCGACGGCCGGCGCCGCACCGCCTGGCAGAGCCGCCGCTACACGACCGCCCGGTTCGGCAGCCTGTACCCGGGTACCGGCCTGCTGCTCGACATGGGCAACACTGTCAAGATCACGGCGGTCCGGGTCACGCTCGGCGCGGCTACGGGCGCCAGCTTCCAGATCCGCATCGGCAACCAGCCAAAGCTGGCGGACCTCCGGCCGGCCGCGAGCTCGGCCGGACCGGGAGGAATCGTGAGGATGACGCTGGGCCGCCCAGTGCGCGGGCGGTACGTACTGGTCTGGTTCACCAGACTGCCGCCGGGCCCCGCCGGGACCTACCAGGCTGCCGTTCATGGGATCGGCGTGAAAGCCCTGGGCCTGATGGGGCCTGCTGCGGGGGGGTGTCCCCATGTTCTTGTCAAGCCGTCAGGGACGGAAATTCGTGGCCGTGAGGGTTGGTGCGGATCTTGATGAAGACCCAGACTCCGTGGCGGCTGACGGGGACGTCGTGGAGGCGGTCGTCGAAGCTGATCGTGACGGACTGGCGTCCGGGCGCGCTGCCGTAGGCGAAGTAGGCGGTGCCGATGTAGCCGCCTGTTCGCTCGGGTCCGAGGTTGCTGAGTGGGCCTGCGCCGGAGGAGCCCGCGCCGTCCCAGCCTCCGCTGCCCCACTCCCATATCTCGGCTTCGAGCTCAGCGCCGTCGCCGTTGCCGTCCACGACCGCGAAGCCGTAATCGCCGTCGCTGGTGACCGCCAGGACGCGGGCGTAACGAGGGTGCCAGCCGCCGTGGGCAAGGACCTCCTCCTCGGACAGGCCGGCGTGGTCAGGCGGCATCGGCAAGCCCGCCGGTGTGCTGTGCTTTGCGGGTCCCCTGGTAGGGCTGGCCGGCGCGGAGCATGGCCGGGATGACGTCGCAGCGACGGCGGGCCAGGCAGATGACGGCTCCGTTAGCTGTTCTCGCGCGCGATGGCTGTTCGCGCGGAGTGCCAGAGGGTGCGGAGGTTCTCCCAGCTGGGATAGAGGTCGACCATCCGGGTGACGATGCCGGCGGTGGTGGTTTCCTGGGCGGCGATCCGGGTGAAGTCCCGCAGGTATTGCTGGGATTCCGTGATGATCTTCGGGTCATTGCCATTGTGCACTTTCTTGTGGCCGGCGACGACGACGGCGGGGTCGAGCGCGGCGACTGCGTCCAGGTTGGTGATCCACTGGGTCCGTTCGGGTTCACCGGTCTCGGCGGTCATCATGTGTACCTGGTTGTAGGCCAGGTCTCCGGTGACAGCCGCGGCCAGCGACGGGACATGCAGGACGGTGGATCGCGCAGTGTCGGCCTGGCCTATCCGGATGACCCGCAGTTCGTTGCCTTCCAGGTCGAGTGTGCCGGTCGTCAGGAGTTGCGGCAGCACCTTCTCCCCGGCGGCGGGAATCTCGCCGGGGAAGAGCGCTTCCCAGTACCCGGCCATGGCGGGGTCGGCCGCCTGGGCGAGGACCTCGGCTGTGGCCAGGCCGGTGGCTCCGGGAAAGCGCTGGGTCAGCCGGGCCAGCCCGAGCCAGTGGTCGCCGTGGCCGTGGGTGATGTAGATGCGCGAGAGCCGCCGCCTCTTCGTCTCGATCCAGTCGGCCAGGGCGTCCACCTGGTCATAGGTGATCAGCGTGTCGACGAGGATGGCGTCGCGGTCGCCGTAGATCAGGTTCGCCGACGAGGGGGACCAGGTCGGCAGGTCACCCGGGCCCTCGGGGGTGGCGGCACTGGCAAACGGCCGGCCCGGGGTCGTGTCGACCTCGATCGTGAGGCCGGCCGGGGCGTGCGCAGTGCCTTCGGAGGTCATGGTTCCCGCCTGTCTGGAGGGCAACGTCGCTGGGCATCGGCCAGCCTGTCGCATGGACGCGCATCAAGATGATGATCGTCATCCACAGTAAGAGAGGATGACGGATATCATCTTGCTGGTCAAGCACACCGACAGCATCGGGGGGATCCCTCGTGGGCACGTCTCAGGCGGCGAAGGCAGCCAGCCATGACCGCATCCTCGACATCGCCGCGGCGCGGATCCGCCGCGACGGAATCGACGGCCTGGCCGTCGCCGAGCTCATGAAGGAGGCCGGGCTGACCCACGGCGGTTTCTACCGGCACTTCGACTCACGAGAGCACCTCGTGGCCGAGGCCGCTGAGCGGGCCCTGACCCGGGGCAGCGAGTGGACGATCGCGGCTGGCAAGCTCGGCGGGCAGCGGGGATATGACGCGCTCGTCGACGGTTACCTCAGCCCCTGGCACCGGGATCATCCTGAGTCCGGCTGCGGCGTGGCCGGCGTCGCCGCGGACGTCGCCCGCAGCGGCGGCCCAGCCCAGGCCAGCTATTCCCGTCAGGTGCAGCAATGCCTGGACGTGCTGGCTGACCTCATCGCCGATCCCGACCGCCAGGCCGGGGAACGCGAAGCGGTCCTCACCCTTAGTGTCCTCATCGGCGCGATCTCCATGGCCCGGGCCATCGACGACCCCGGCCTGTCCGGGCACATACTGGCCAACGCCGCAGCCGCATTGAAGCAGGGCATCCTGAACCGGGAAGATCCTTAAGCATGAGGCTACGGTGCGCAGCGTCCAGGACGCGAGCGCAGGCCGCGGTCACGCCGATCAGCGCCGGATGCCCATCCGGTGATAAGGCGACGCGCGCCGCGCGCTGTCGGGCGTTCGCCGGGCGGTAACGAGGACAATGCCGCAGCGGCTGAGGTCCAGGACCGGCGCGGTGATCAGCAGGACGCTGATCACGAGCGCGCCGGCCCGGGGCGCCGGTGCCATGGCTGGCAGGGACAATGACTGAGATGCTAACTATCACGGATAGTAGGAGCGCATTGTTCAGGCCGGCGGCACGCGCTGTGGTCCAGGACATTCGGCCCGGAACTCTCCGCATCAAGCGTGAACCAGCCGTCCCTTCTACCCGTGATAGTAAGCAGCGCTGAGCACGACGGTATCTGCATGCCCAGGAGTGAAGATGCGTCAGTTGGGTGAACTGGAAGCTGTGATCATGGACAGGTTGTGGGAGTGGGGCCGGCCGGCGCTGGTCCGGGAGATGGTTGACGACCTGCACGATGATCGGCCGCTTGCCTACACCACCGTGATGACAGTGATGGAGAACCTGCATCGCAAGGGGTGGCTGCGGCGGGAGAGGGACGGCCGCGCGTGGCGCTACGAGCCCACCGGGTCCCGTTCCGGGTACACCGCCGCGCTGATGAGCGACGCTCTGGGCACCAGCACGGACCGCCGCACCGCGCTCGCACATTTTGTGCTCCAGATGAGCCCCCGTGACGCGGCACTGCTGCAGCAGGCCCTTGATCAGGCCCGCCGGTCGCCCGAAGCGGGCGGGGACCAATGACCGTCGGGGGAGTACTGCTGCTCTATGCCGCCTGCGTGGGCACGCTCGGATCCCGGGTGCTCGGCCGGGCCAGGTGGACCGCCCGGGCGCCGCTCCTGGCCATCGTCATCTACCTGACCGCCGGCTGGTCCGTTATTGCCGCCCTCGGGCTGGCCGGCCTGACGCTGGCCGTGCACGCAACCGCCCTGGGCGGGGCGCTGAGCCACCTCATCGGAGCGTGCGTGCTGCGGCTCCGGGCCACGTACGCCACCCCGGGCGGCGCCACGGTGGCCGGACTCGGCCTGACTCTCGCGGGCGCGGTCGTGGCCCGGACCATGGTCTCGGCCATGACCCTGTTGCGCGCCTCCGGGCGGCAGGCCTTCCGGCATGCGCAAACTGCCCGCCTGGTCGGAACTCCCGAGCCGGCTCTTGGGGCGGTGCTGGTCGAGCATCCGCAGCCGGCCGCCTATTGCGTGGCCGGGAGGCACCCGACGGTGGTCCTGACCACGGGCGCGGTTGAGGTGCTGGATCCTGATCAGCTCGCCGCGGTCCTCGCGCACGAAAGGGCTCACCTGGCTGGCCACCACCACCGCCTGCGGGCCCTGGCGAGGATCGCCCGCCAGGTGCTTCCGTTCCTGCCTCTGATGCGGGACGCGGAGGCCGAGGTGACACGGCTGGTCGAACTGCACGCCGACGATGCGGCCAGGCGGGCCAGCGGCCCAGGTCCCCTGGCCACCGCGCTGGTCCTGCTGGCCACGGCGGCCAGCCCGGCGCCGGCTCTCGCCGCGGCGGCCACCGACACGCTGCGGCGGATCCACCGGCTGCTGGACCCGGCGCAGCCACTGGGCCGCGGACGCCGGCGCCTGCTCCGCGCCGCGGCAGCCGCATTCGCGCTGGCCCCGGTGCTCCTGGCGCTCGCCCCGGCCATGCTGGCCCTCGTCCTGGGGCGTGTCCCCGGCGCTTAGGTGAACGGCACGCTTCTACTATTCGTATTAGTAGAAGGACGGCCCGAGGGGCCGCTGCCCGTGAGGCGGGCTGGATGCCGGGCCACGGCGGAGCAAGCCGCCACGGCGCCCGGCCGGCAGAGGAGAAGCATCGTGGCTGCAGTGACGTACGGCAATAACCCCGGATCCGCCCGGCTCCGCGTTTTCCCTGGTAGCTGGCGGGTAGACGCGGCCCGCTCGTACGCATCGTTCAGCGCACGGGTCGCCGGCGGCCCGGTGCGGGGCCGGCTGGGCCTCACTGGCCGGGTGCGCATCGCCCAGCCGATCGAGGACTCCGAAGCGCGCTTGACCGCGAGGGCCGGCACGTTGAGTACCGGATCAGCGCTGCTGGACCAGCTCATCACCGGGCCCGGTTTCCTCGATGCCGATTCGTTCCCGGAGATCAGCTTCCAGGCGGAGTTGCTGGTCTGCGTCCCGGCCGGATGGCGGGCCGTGGGCCAGCTCCGGCTCAAGGGGGCTGAGCGGCCTCTCGCGTGCCAGCTCGACGTGGTTCCTGGCGTCCGGCCCGCCGATGGGCTGGCCGCCAGTGGACTGGCCGGCATGACCATCACCAGCCGCTGGGCACTCGACTCCAGGTGGGTGACCCGGCAGCGGATCCCGGGCCTCGGCCGCCGCATCGTCATGGCGTGCTCGGTCGCGCTTGCGCCAGGGCTGTGAACGACCGCCCGGCCGGGCGAGGCGGAGAGCTTCGCGCTTGCCGTTAGGCGGCGGCAAAACCCTCCAGAAAACGGCCAGACCGTTGAACCGCCCACATCTACTATTCGTGTTAGTAGTTGAAGGCGAAACCACACACGGCGCCGGTCCCCTGCTGTCAGGCCTGGGAGCGGCGGTCTGACACAGGAGGACATCAATGCTTGATCGCATCGCCCGGTGGCAGCCGGATCAGGGCGCGGCTGTGGCCGCGCGCGGAGTGGGCGCGCTCGCGCTGGTCGCGCTGGCGGTGATCCACGTAGTGGACTTGCCGGGGACGCTGGGCCCGACGCCGCTGGTCGGCCTCGGGTATCTGGGGATCATCGTGGCGGCGGTCGTGATCGGCGGGGTGCTGATCGCCCGGCCGCACTGGCTGGCGTGGGCCGCCACCGGCGTGGTGGCCGCGTCGGCCATGGGCGGGTACGTGCTGACCCGGGCCCTGGCCGGGGGCTTCCTGGGTGATCACGGTGACGTCGGCAACTGGCACTGCCCGCTGGGCATCGCCGCGCTCAGCGTGGAGTCGGTGCTCATCCTGCTCGCCCTGCTGGCCGGGCTCGGCGCATGGCAGGCACGCCTTCACGCCGCGAGCCTGGCGGCGCGGCCCCGGCCGGCCGCTGTGCGGGCCCCCGAGTACAGCCGTCCCGGCTGATCAGCCCCGGCCGGGCCGGCGGGCAGGCCCCGTCCGGCCCGGCCGGCCCCCTTCTAGACCCAGCGTGCCCGGCGTACCGCCGGGACGAAGGAGAATTTCGATGCGCATGTTCCCGCCTGGCCCGGGAGGCCAGGCCCACACGGCCCCGTGGCGGCGCTGGCTGCTGCCGGCGGCTCTCACACTCGGCTTCCTGGTCCTGCTCTCGCTGCCGCGCGGCGCGCCTGCGGGCATGCCGCTGGCCTACAGCCGGTTCACCGCCGACGTCGCCGCCGGGACGGTGCGGGCAGTGAGCATCGGCCCGGGCGGGCAGGTGACCGGCCAGCTTACCGGGGGCCGGCTGTTCACCACTGCCATCCCCGCTGTGCTGGGCAGCAACGGCCTGGGCGGCCAGCTGGCCGCCCACCATGTCCAGGTCACTGCCGCCGCGGCCGCATCCTCGTCGCCGTTGTCGCTGGTGGCCGGGCTGCTGCCGCTGCTGCTCATCGGCGGCCTGCTCTACCTCGGCATCCGCAGTGTCCGCCGGCACGCCGCCAGCCTCGGCAGTCCCGGTGGCCTGACCGGCCTGGGCAAAGCCCAGGCGCGGGTCATCGACGCCGAGCGCCCCGCCACCCGGTTCACCGATGTGGCCGGCTATCTCGCGGTCAAGGCCGAGATCAGCGAGGTCGTCGACTACCTCCGCGACCCCGCTCGCTACCACCGGGCCGGGGCCCGCGGGCCCCGCGGCGTGCTGATGGCCGGCCCGCCCGGCACCGGCAAGACCCTGCTGGCCCGAGCCGTCGCCGGCGAGGCCCATGTCCCGTTCCTGTCCATCTCGGGCTCCAGCTTCGTCGAGATGTTCGTCGGCGTCGGCGCGGCCCGGGTCCGCGACCTGTTCCAGCAGGCCCGCACCCGCGCACCCGCCATCATCTTCATCGATGAGATCGACGCCCTCGGCGCCCGCCGCGACCACGGCGGCTTCCCCGGCAGCGATGAGCGTGAGCAGACCCTCAACCAGCTGCTGGCCGAGATGGACGGCTTCGACGACGTTGGCGGGGTCGTCGTGCTCGCGGCCACCAACCGGCCCGACGCCCTCGACCCGGCGCTGCGCCGCCCCGGCCGCTTCGACCGCGAGGTCACCGTTCCCCTCCCTGACCGGGCCGAACGGCGCGCCATCCTCGCCTCCCACGCCCGCGGCAAGAATCTGGACCCCGGCACCGACTTCGACCAAATCGCCGCCGCCACTCCCGGATTCTCCGGCGCCGACCTGGCCAACCTCATCAACGAAGCCGCCCTCACCGCCGTCCGGGCCGGACGCATCGCGCTCACCGCGGCCGACTTCACCGCCGCCCGGGACCTCGTGGTGCTCGGCCCCCGGCACAGCCTCCCGCTGGCCCCCGGTGAACTGGCCACCGTCGCTCTCCACGAGGCCGGGCACGCCCTGGTCGCCACCGTGTCCCCGCACGCCGACCCGGTCAGCCGGGTCACCGTCCTGGGGGCCGGGCAGGCCCTCGGGCTCACGGAGATGCTGCCCGCCGACGACCGCCGACTGTACGGGGAAAGCTATCTGGGCGACACGCTCGCCGTCCGCCTCGGAGGCCGCGCCGCCGAACTCCTTGTCTGCGGTGAGGCGTCCACCGGCGCGGCCGACGACCTCGCCTCGGCCACGGCCCTGGCCACCGAGATGATCACCGTCTACGGCCTCAGCCGCACCCTGGGCCCGGTCAGCTACACCCTGCCGCCCCCCAGCCCTGCTGCCTTCACCACCCAGCGCGGCTACTCGGAGCACACCCAGCAGCTCATCGACCAGGAAGTCGCGGCTCTCCTGGTCAGCGCCGAAACGCGGGCCCGAGAACTGCTCACCCAGCACGAAGAAGCGCTCAGGCGGCTCACCAGCGCGCTGCTGGATCAGGAAACCATCAGCGGCGACCAGGTGCGCGGCCTCGTCCAGGCGTCGAGCCCTGCCCCGCTCGTTGCCACGGCCACGCCGGCTGCGCCCAGCCCGGGCGGCACTCGGTCACGGCTCGTCTCCTGACGGGCTGCCCTTGCCACAGGGATAACCCCCCGCCGGGTGAACCGGCTCTATCTACTATCCGTATTAGTAGTAGAAGTCAGTCGATAGCACTAGGAGAAGACATGCGACACCCAAAGATCATCGTTGCGGGCATCGGCCTGGCCGCCGTGGCCGCCGTGGGCGGGGTCACCGCCGCTTCGGCAGGCGGCTCGGCCGCCAGCACCGCGCCTTCGGCCAGTCCGGCCGCCGCAGCGGCCACCGTGCGCACCGCGACGGCGGCCGTCGCGGGCAGGACCGAGACCGTCCTGGTCAACGCGCACGGCCTGCCGCTGTACTACTACCGGCCCGATACCGCGGCGAAGTCGCTCGTCACCGGCAGCCTGGCCCAGCTGTGGCCGCCGCTGACCGCGGCCGCGCCGACCGGCGTCGGCGTGAACGGCAAGCCCGCCGTGCTCAACGACATCCATGGCCATCAGGTCACATACCACGGCCACCCGCTGTACACCTTCGCCGACGATCACCCCGGCCAGGTCACTGGCCAGGGCGTCGAGGACTTCTTCGTGGCCACGCCAGGCGTGGCCACGACCGGAACGTCTCCGGCGGGAACGGCCCCGGCCGCCCCGTCCGGCGGTGGTCTCGGCTACTGAGACGCCCCGGGTACGACACTCCAGCCGGCCGCGGCGCCAGTCGGCCCGCATCTTCAGACAGGGCGGATATGAGAATCATCAGGCCCGCCTCCGCGGGCACAGGCGCAAGCTGGCTGGCCCTCGCGGCCGGACGGGCCGGCCCAGGGGTAGCCCGCGGCCCCCGGCCAGCGCGCCAGCGTCAGGACATGAAACGTGTGGCTCGCGCCGCGGCCGCCGCCTCCGCCCTGGTGGCGCTGGCGGCGGCAGGCGTGACCGAACGGGCCGCGCTCACTGCATCCTTCGCGCTGCTGGGTCACCTGCAATGGATCTGGATCCCGGTCCTCATCGCGGGAGAATCGGCGTCCATGGCCGCTTTCGCGATCATGTTCCGGCGGCTGCTTGGGGCTGGCGGCGCCAGCGTCGGTGTCCGGCCCATGCTCGCCACCACCTACGCCGCCAACGCGCTGTCCGTCTCGGTGCCGCTGGCCGGACCCGAGCTGGCCACAGCCTTCACCTTCCGCCGCTTCACCAGGCAGGGCGCGGACGCCCCGCTGGCCGGCTGGTCGCTGCTAGCCGGGGGAGTGGCCTCCTCGACCGCGGCGGCCCTCATCTTGATCGGCGGCGGGCTGTCATCCGGCAGCGGCCTGGTCACGGCGGCGGCCGTGCCTGGCGGCCTGCTGGCCGTGGCGGCCCTCATCGTGCTGGGAACGGCTGCGCGGCGGCCGCGGCTGCGCGGCGCACTCGAACGGCCTGCGGCGTGGCTGCTGCGGCACGGGTCGCGGCTGTGCCGCAGGCCCGCGGACGCTCCGCGGCACACCGTCCGGGCCTGGTCGCAGCGGCTGGGCTCGCTGCGCCTCCCCGCCTCGGGCTGGCTCACGGTGACCGGCCTGGCCCTGGCCAACTGGCTGGCCGACGCGGCGGTTCTCGCCGTGAGCATCCACACCGCCGGCGCCGCCGTGCCCTGGCACGTCCTCCTGCTGGTCTACGGTTCCGGAGTCGCCGCGCAAAGCCTCAACATCACGCCAGGCGGCCTCGGGCTAACCGAGGGGACCCTGGGGCTGGCCTTGATGGCAGCCGGGCTGCGGACCACCCAGGCGCTGGCCGCCGTCCTGCTCTACCGGCTGGCTAGTTTCTGGCTGGTCGCGTTCACCGGATGGCTGGTCTTCCTCTGGCTTCGGCGCCACGGCCGTCCCGGCACGCCAGCACCCCCGCCGCCGCGGCATCCGGGGACCCGGCTGTCCGGCCGGCCGGCCAGCGGCATGAGGGCGACGGCCGTCGCCGGAGCGGAACCCGGCCGCCACACGGCTCCCGACCAGGACCCGCCCGGGCCTGCCGGGACCGTAGTCCGGGACGCCCGCGGTGCGTTGCGTAGTCACGATCTGATGCTGCTGCACGGGCAGCCGGGCTCCGCCGCCGACTGGCAGCCGGTGACCGGGCGGCTGCCGTCCATACTGCACGCCGTGGCGGCCGACCGGCCCGGATACGGCGCCAGCCCGCTCCCGCCCGCCGGGTTCGCCGGCGGCGCCCGCGCTGTACTCGGGGAGCTGGACGCCCGGGGCATCCAGCGGGCTGTGCTGGTGGGGCATTCTTACGGCGGTGGGGTGGCGTTGTCGGTCGCGGCGCTGGCGCCGCACCGGGTGGAGGCGGTGGTCCTGCTGGCCAGCGTGGGTCCAGGATGCGTCAATGGCTGGGACAGGCTGCTGGCTGCGCCAGCTACGGGGCCGTTGTGCGCGCTGGTCGCCTGGCGGCTAACGCCATGGATCGCCCGCCTCCGGCTCGCCCGGATCACCCGGCGGCGCGGCCGCCCACCCGGCCCGGGCGAGCACGTGAACTGGCAGATCTGGGGACAAGCGAGCCGCGAACATGGCCGGCTGTGGCGCACCTTCCTGGCCGAGCAGCGGGCCCTGCTGGGCGAGCTGGACGGCCTGGTGTCCACCCTGCCGTCGATCCGCATGCCGGTGCTCATCATGGCTGACCCTGACGACGCCGTGGTTCCCATCGACACCGCCCGCCGCCTAGCCCGGGCCTTGCCGGACGCCCGCCTGCAGCTGGTCAAAGGGGCCGGTCATCACCTGCCCAGGCGGGCCGCTGACGTGGTCGCCAGCGCGATAGAGGCGTTGGTGGCCACGGTGGACGCCGCAGAGTGAACGTCACGTGACCCAGGCCTAGCTGGCCGCGGTGGGCTGGCGGTCACGCCAGGGAGAGCGTGGTACCACCCATGACGGCGGATTGGCGAGCGTTCTCCCTGACCATCTCCGTCACTCAACGTGGTACTGCCGCTCGACAGGGACCGAGCTGTACCCCGACGGAGAGCAGGGTGGTGATCGACTGGAGACCGCAGGCAAGCTGCTTGTCGATCTTCTGCCACAGCCGCCGGGCGGGGCACATCAACGCCAACCCCCACCGCTCAGCCGGTGTCGCCCGCCTCGTAGGCCGGCCATGGGCTGACGGTCTCGCAGCCGAACTCCTCCGGTGCCACATCCGCCACCGCCTCGGCCAGTTGCCAGCGGTGGCCGGCGAGGTCCTCGAGAGTGCAGTCCCGCTCGCCGTACTCCCGTTCGACCGGCGCCTCGAGCACAAGGGCGCCATGGTCGCGGGCGCGGGCGAACGCCTCGTATACGTCGGCGACCCGCACCCGGACGACGTGGCTGACCCCGCCTGGCTGCGGCGGTCGCCGCTCGCTGCCGACGTCAGCGATGATGACGGCACCGTCGTCGCCGACGGCCAGTTGGGCCCGATGGCTCTCGCCGATCCGCGTGCGCTCGGCAAAGCCGAAGGCGGCGCTCAGGAAGGCCACTGCGGCACGCACGTCGGGGTAGACGAGTACCGGCACGACCGTCGCTGGTGGCACCGAGCGGTTGTTCCTCATGGGCGTTCCTTTCCGTCTCCGCCGGCCGGCGGCCACGGTCCGAGCGGCCGTCCGATCTCCCAGTGGTGGCCGAACGGGTCCACCACCCGGCCGAGCAGCCAGCCGTAGACCTCGGCCACCGGGTGGACCTCGCGAGCGCCCGCCGCCAACGCCCGGCCGACGGCTGCCGCCGGGTCGCCGACGACGAGCAGCAGCCGTGTGGTCGCACCCGCAAGGGTGTGGGGGCTGAAGTTCCCGTGCTCAGGCGACTCGTCCTCCACCCAGAACCGGGTCGAGCCGACCTGGAGCTGCGCTACCACCTCGGGGAGCTCGTCGGTCCCGCCGAGGCGGAAGCAGGTCTGCGCCCCGAATGCAGCTTCGTAGAACCTCACGGCCTCGCGCCCGTGGCGGACCGACAGCTGGGCCTCGACGCACGGCACAGCAGGGGGATGGCTGCTCGCTACCACGTCCATAGGGTCCTCCTCGGTGCCCACACGATTCGCTAGGGTAATAGCCTAGTGAACACCAAGGCCGGCTCAGCTCCCGCGGCGCCCCAGTCCGGTCGCCGTCCGTATCGCTCGCCCCTGCGCCAGGCAAAGGCCCGCCGCACGCGGGCCCGGATCCTCGAGGCGGCAACCCACGCGTTCCGCACCCACGGCTACGCCGGGACGACCGTCGCCGCGGTGGCCGCGGCGGCAGAAGTGTCGGTGGCCGCCGTCGAGCTCGCCTTCCCGACCAAGCCCGACCTTCTGAAGGCTGCGATCGACGTCGCCATCGCCGGCGACGACGAGCCGATGCCCGTGCTCGAGCGCCCGTGGGCGGCGTCGGCCCGGGCGGCGCCCGACGCCACAGCCTTCCTCGACGCGGTTGCCACGATCCTCGTGTCGGCCGCCGAGCGGTCGGACACGCTGGTGCTCGCCGCCCTCGAAGGGGCTCGCAGCGATGACCGCCTGGTCCCGCTCGCCGCGCAGCTGAGCGCCCAGCGCGCCGTGACGGCCGGCTGGATCGTCGACGGCCTCACCGAGAAGGCACCGCTGCGGGCCGGCCTCGACCGCTCCGAGGCCGTCGACATCGTGTGGCTGCTAATGGACCCGGCCGTCTTTGACCGCCTTACCACGGCACGCAGCTGGCCGCCCGGCCGCTTCGGCCGCTTCTTCGCCGACGGACTGCTCCGGCTCCTCACGGAGCCGGGCTGAACCACGACCCTGCCGCCCGATCGGCCATTACCCCCACGCGTGCGCCTGTGGCCGACACCGTGAACATCCGCTCCCGTCTCCCGGCGGACATGGCCAGCTATGGTCCCCTTCGTGGATGCCAAGACGGAAGAGCTGAGGGCTGCCCATGACGTTCTGGCCGAGTTTTACGCCGTCCGCCTGGCTGGCGCTCTGGACCACATGCCCGCCGAGCGGGCGGTGCTCAGGCTGTTCGCCGACCTGACGCTGGCCGCAGGCCTCGGCACCGACGTCGGGGACGTCGGCTGCGGGACGGGACGGCTCACGCCGTACCTGGCAGCACGGGGCCTGTCTCCCCGGGGGATCGACCTTTCAGCCGGGATGATCCACGTGGCCCGCCGTGACCATCCCGGCTTCGGCTTTACCGTTGCTGACCTGCGTGCATTGCCCTTTGCGGATGCCTCGCTGGCCGGTGTGGTGTGCTGGTATTCCCTCATGTACCTCGCGCCTTCCGAGAGGTCGGCGGCCTTCGCTGAGCTGGCCCGGGTCCTCAAGCCGGGAGGCTATCTGGTGACCGCGTTCAAGGCCGGTGACAGCCGGGTCCGGCGCGGAGGCCGCAGCACCGGCCTGGGTGTTGAATTCGACTTCTACTGGCTGTCCCCTGGCGAGATGGAGCGCCGGGTGACCGGCGCCGGCTTTGCGGTCGTGTTCTGGGGTGGGCGCCCCGCCGAGGGCCAGGAGGGTTCCCCGCAGGGATATCTGCTCGCCCAGAGATCCTGAAACCCCCCGATCCGGACCGGCGAAGACCCTCAACCCGCAAGCTCGTCAACCCCGGCTAGGCGCACCAGGAGCAGCTGCGCCCTACGCGCCGTCCCGGGCGGAAGCGGCTGGGCCCCGGCGTGAATGAGCGCCACGGTCCCGTCGATGTGCGCCTCCATCTCGTCCTTGGCCCCATCTACGGCTGGGGTGCTAACGGGTGACGATCACGGTCGCATGGTGCCCAGCGGCGTTCTTTAGCTTGACGTCGCCTGTCAGCAGTTCACAACCGAGTGCCTCAGCTAGCGCGATGGAGGCGGCATCGTACGCTCCCAGGTTGTGGCGCAGCTCCCACATCCGGGGATGATATGGCCAGACCGGATGGCGGGTGATCCGCAGGCGGGAGTAATCGGCGAGCATCTGTTCCCCGCGGTGATCGGTGATCTTCTGTCCGGCTGCGAGCCCCCGGACAGTGGACGCAACCTCCACGTCGAGATGGTGCGGGGCATGCAGCGTGCGCGGTGCGGACAGTCGCTGCCGCAGCACCTCATCCCCCTCCCGCGCGGACAGCGCGTCGACTACAAGGGAGCAGTCGACCACGTAGGTGAGGCTCAACGGCGCCCCTCGTCGCGCGCCGCGAGAATGTCGTCCATGGTCAGGCTCACCGGTTCCCGGTCACGAGCGATCCGGGCGATGACCTCGGCGTTGGTCTCCGCGGCGGCATCGGCGTCCATCAGGTCACGCAGGTAACCCGACAGCGACTGGCCGAGTGATCTAGCCCGGTCACGCAGAACCGCGAGTGTCGCCGGATCGACGTCGCGGACTTGGACAATACCCGCATCCGTAGGCTCGCTCATACCCGTAGGCTACCGTCAATCATGCACCATGCATGAATTCGTGGCGCCGGTATTGCCTCGGTGCCTCGGGCGCCGGGCATCGCGGTTCATTCGCCACCCCGGCCTAGGAGCCGGAGACGGTAGCCCCGCCCGGGATCCCAGCCCCGTCGGCTAGCGTCATCCACCCGAGGGGGTCGGCGGGTTCGGCAATGGCCCTTCGCCGCGGGAGCGGGGCGCGTCTGGCGTGGCGCTGCTCCCAGCATGCTGGCTACTGGTTCAGGTTGCGCTCGTGGATGTGTCGAGGGGGGGCTGCTCACCCGCCGGGTGATCGAAGATGGTGTCCCGGATATCCCGGATGGCCTGGTCCAGTTCGTCCACGGCGTGGCGGATCTTGCCGTTCGCGGGGTGATTGCCCATTAGTCCCAGCGCTGCCTGGAGGTCTTGGCCTGCGGTGAGCAGTCGGCGGACTACGACGTCGTTCAGGTCCGCGGCCATCCGTTCGCGGTCTTCGGGCTGGCCCGGGATGGCTTCGGCTGGGTCGGTGGCGCGGCCATCTTCGGGCGCTTGCTGGCTACCCGGCGGGGGATCGCGGGTCGGCTGTACCTGGGGGACAGCCGGTGCGGGTGTTGTGGTCGTTCCGGAAAGAACACCTGGTATCCGATACATCGTGGCGGCTCCTTATCTTTGTCGAGCCTTGCTGAGCTGAGCCGCCAGGGTCCGGAGCGACGAGCGTACGTACACCTGCATCGGCCTGGTGCAGGACGGTATTGGGAGCTGGTCAAGGTAAGCAGAGCCGGCTCACCTGGGGGACACCGCGCGGGTGCCGCCTGCGTCGGGGTCACTCGCCCGGGCTGTGCGGTGGACGGCGGCTTGCGGGCCGGCGAGCAGGGCGAGGACTTCACCGATGGCCAGGTTCCCGTGGCCAGCCTCGGGTAGCGGTAGGTGGGCCTGGATCTGGTAGCGGTTGCGGCGGCCGTCTTTCTGCTTGACCAGGTAGCCCGCGGCGGTGAGATCGTTGACGATCCCATGAGCGGAGCGCTCGGTGAGGCCCAGGCTGGCCGCGATGTCGCGCAGCCGTGCACCCGGGTCGCGGGCGATGCACAGCAGCACCCGGGCATGGTTGGTCAGGAAACTCCAGTTCGCCACCCTAAAAGCGTACCACTGATTCCTGAAATATATTGCTAGTTTCGTAGTTCAAGCGTAGCCTGACGTCAGGTAGCGGGGATCAGCCGCCGGCGGTGGCCAGTTCCCCCGCGGTCATCAGGAGATGGTTCGCATGAGGGACGCCAACACAAGCAAGGTGCTGCTGCGCGCGCGGGACGGCCGGATGCTTGCCGGGGTGTGCGCGGGCGTCGCTGACTACTTCGGCCTCGATGTGACCCTGGTCCGGGTGATCTGGGCGGTGGTAGCCGTCATCACTGGAGGCGCGGGCGTCCTGGCCTACCTGGTGGCGTGGATCATCATTCCGGACGAAGGGCAGAAGAGCTCGATCGCCGAGAACATCACCGGCCAGGAACAGGACTCCTACCCAGGCTGACGATCCCGTGACGGGCTACCTGCGCCGGGACTAGCACGTGCCCGCCGACTTCGAGGACTACGTCCTGCTCAGCCAGCTGCAGGCCGCCGAGATCCATGAAGTACACCGTTGCGGATGCCCAGGGGACGGTGCTGCGAAGCGGCCGGCTGCCGGTGACGGCTGCTGCTGGCCAGAGCCAGGCTCGACAACGCTGTCGCGAGCTCGGCCGTGGCCCGGTCGACGGGGCGCAGGTCCAGGCGGGCGAGCAGCCCAGCCAGGGCGCGGACCTCGTCGGCACAGCCGTCGCGGAGCGGTTTGCCGAGTACCTCCGGCAGAAGCAGGACCGAGCCAGCGCCCGCCAGTGCTCCCACGCCACCGAAGCGGAACAGGGCGGCTACCCTCCGGCCGGGCGGGTGACCCGGCACGGCGGCGTAGATGAGTACGCCGGCGTCGAAGGCATCCATCACCGGGCGTCGCGGCTGGCCCGGATACCGGCGCTCAGCTCCCCAGCGCGCTGCACTGTCAGCCCCGCGCCTTCGGGCAGGTCAGCTGCCGCGGCTTCGCCGAGCAGGTCGATCCCAGTACGTCGAAGTACAGAGTGCTGTTGCACCGACGTCCAGCCCACCCACATGACGCCCAGGAGTGCAGCCGGTCCGCCCTGGGTGGTGTCGCCATGAGTGTCACCGTTCTTATCCGTTTCCCTGTTTCCGATGTCGCCAAGGCCGTCGAGGCCGTCATCTGACCGTCGCCGAGGGTGATGCTTGCTGGCGGCGGGCATCCTGGTCGGGGATGCCCGCCGCCGTGGCTGCGGAGGTTTTGGTCACCTTGTCAGGTAGAGGGCCACGTTGCTGCCGGTGCTGGTGGGGTGGAGCGTGCCATAGCCGCGTGCGTTCTTGTAGGCGCCGGTGCCGCCGTCCACGACGAGGGTGACCGGCGCTCCGCGGGCTGGGCCGTGGATGTAGCCGCTGGTGACGATGAGCCCGTTGGCCAGGGCGTAGTCGACGGTACACAGCCGCAGGACAGGGCCCGCGGTGCTGGTGTAGGTGCACTGCGCGGTGGACAGGCCGTCGGCCGTGCCGTGCTGGCTGACGTGGCCGGCGAGCACGTATCCATCTCCGGGCGAGAGCCCGGCGGGGGCAACGTCGATGGCCTTGTAGGAGATCATGGTGGTGGTCAGGGAAACGTCGGCGGGGCTTCGCCGGCTGGCCATGCTGGCGGCACCCTGGCTGGCCCGGGTGGTGGTCGCCTGGCTGGTCCCGGCGCTGGTGGCCTGCTTGGCTGGGCTGCCAGGGGGAAGGAATGTGGTGGTGGCGGCGGAGGCGCCGGTCTGAAGGACGGCGGTCGCGCCGAGCGCGATGACTGCTGCTGCCGGCAAGGCGGCGATGAGCTTACGCATGGGATCCTCCCGTGGTGTTCGTGCTGTCACCAGGACGATCTGTCATGGGAGGTTGCGCGCTCTTCCGTGAACCCCGCAATGCTGCGCCGGTTGCCGGGCCGGGGGCGGCGGCCTAGGGTGCAGGCATGCTGGTGGGGCGCAGTGCCGAACAGCGGCAACTCGACCTGCTTCTGCGGCGGGCGCGGGCCGGGATCAGCGGGGTGCTGGTGCTGCGGGGGGATCCGGGCATCGGGAAGACCGCGCTGGTTGATTACGCCGCCTCATGTGCCGGGCCGATGCGGATCTTGCGGACCACCGGGATCGAGGCGGAGACGGGATTAGCCTTTGCAGGCCTGTATTCGCTGCTCAATCCGCTGGCGGACTATCTGACCGCGCTGCCTGAGCGGCAGGCTGCGGCGCTTCGGACCGCGCTGGGCCTGGCGCAGGAGGAAATTGCTCCCGGGCGGCTGGCCGTTGCGGCAGGAACCCACGCTCTGCTGACGGCGGCCGCGGAGGACCGCGGGTTGCTGGTTCTGGCCGATGATGTGCACTGGCTGGATCCGGCGAGCCTTGAGGCGCTGCTGTTCGCGCTGCGCCGGCTGGACCGCGACGCGATCGCATGCGTGATGACACTGCGTGCCGACATCCCTGCCCTGGCCGGCCTGCCGCGCCGCGACCTGGCTGGGCTGAGGCGTGAGGCAGCGGCGCAGCTGGCGGAGGCCGTGTCCGGGACCAAGCCGGCTCCTGCGGTGGCCAGACGGCTGCATGCGGAGACCGGCGGCAACCCGCTCGCCCTGGTGGAGCTGTCCGCGGCGCTGACGGCGGACCAGCTCGGCGGCGCGGGGTTTCCCGAGCTGCCGCTGCAGCCTGGCGCTGCGATCCAGCAGCGGTTTGCCGTGCGCCTGGACCAGCTCAGCCCGCAGGGCAGGATCGCGCTCCTGGTCGCGGCCGCGGCGGGACGGTGTCCGGCCGCGGAGGTGAGCGCCGCGGCAGCCCGTCTGGGCGCCGATGGCAGCGACGCCCTCGGCGAGGCCGAGGCCGCCGGGTTGGTCCGGCTCGCCAGTGGTGGGGTCGAGTTCTCCCATCCGCTGATGCGGTCAGTGGCTTACCACATCGCTGTCCCGTCGCAGCGCCGGGCCGCCCATCGTGCGCTGGCGGACGTGCAGGCAGGCCGGGATGCTGAGCGTACCGCCTGGCACCTCGCGGCTGCCGCGACCGGTCCCGACCGGGCGGCCGCGACCGCGCTCGATGCCGCCGCCGCGCTGGCGGCGGGCAAGGGCGCGCCCCTGGTGGCGGCGGCGGCGTGGCAGCGGGCAGCCGAGCTGTCCGACGCGGCAGACACCAGGTCCGCGCGGCTGGCTGAAGCCGCGGAAGCCGCGCTCAACGGCGGTGACCTTGGCCGGGCCAGGCACCTTACTGACACGTTGCCCGACGCCGGGCTGCCCCTATGCCGGGCCAGGATGCTCGCAGTCAAAGGCCGTATCGGCCTGATCACCGGCCAGCTGACAGCCGCGCAGCGCGATCTGCAGGACGCGGCGGACCTCACCGCGGACGGCGAGCCCCGGCTAGCCGCCGAACTCTTTTACCTGTCCGTCAACGCCGGACTTGAGGCGGGACTCTATGACGAGGCCAGCCGGGCCGCCGAGCGGATGGCCGCCCTGGCTGAGCGCTCCGATGAGACCGCCCGGTTCTTCGCCGATATCGCCCGCGGCGACCTGGCGTGGTGGCGGGGCGATCCCGGGCAGGGCATGCAGCTCCTCAGCCGCGCCGTATCAAGGCTGGAAGCTGACCCCGTGCTCGCTTCGAGTCCCGAGCGCCAGCTTGATATCGGCGAAGCCTGGTGCAATGCCGGGGATCTCGATCGTGCCCGGCCGAGCGTTGACAGGGCTGTGGAGCTGGCCCGCCGGTCGGGTGCGGCCGGCCTTCTCCCCAATGCACTCTGGCAGGCTGCCTGGCTGGACGCGGAGACCGGGCGCTGGTCACAAGCGCTGGCGAACGCCTGCCAGGCGCTGGATCTGGCTCGGGCGACTGGGCAGCCCTACCTGGCGTGCGCGGCGCTCGTCACCATGGCCGGTGTCGAGGCCGGGCAAGGCCGTGACGAGGATTGCCTCCTGCACGCGCGCGAGGCCGGCAAGCTGGCCGGCGAGCTCGGCCTGCGGCCGCTGCAACTCCTCGCCCGTCGCAGCCAGGCCCTACTCGAGTTCAGCCGTGGCAGGATCCAGGAAGCGCTCACCTGCTACGAGGAAGTCCGCCGGCTGGCGGCACGGTGGCAGATCCTCCACCCTTATTACTCGCCCATCCCCGACCTGATCGAGTTGTACGCCCAGGCCGGTGCCCTCAATCAGGCTCAGGAGCTACTTGCCGAATTCCTGGCTCAGGTGCCGGGCAACGCCAATCCGCTGCCAGCCGCCCGCGTGGCCCGGTGCCGGGGCATCCTCGCCGGGGACAGTTTCGACACAGACTTCCTCGAGGCGCTCGCCTTGCACGAACGCGGCGGCGTCGCATTCCAGCACGCACGCACCCACCTGGCCTACGGGGAGCGGCTACGCCGGGCCCAGCGGCGGCGAGACGCGCGCATCCAGCTCCGCGCCGCAACCGAGATCTTCGATCATCTCGACGCCCGCCCCTGGGCAGACCGGGCCCGCGCCGAACTCCGCGCCAGCGGCCAGACCATCGCCAGCGCCGGGCACAGCGGCGAGCAACTCACCCCGCAAGAACTGGAGATCGCCCTGCTCGTCACGCAGGGACGGACTAACGCCGAGGTTGGCCAGGCGGTATTTCTGAGCACCCGGACGGTCGAGTTCCACCTGTCCCGCGCCTACCGCAAGCTGGGTGTCGCCTCCCGGACCGGACTCACCCAGCGCATGGCCTCAGCAGCATCGACCCAGAGCTGACAGCCAAAGCGCGCGCATGCCCCTGCCCGACGCCATGCCGGGACAGCGGCGTACCAGGCCACCGCGCCCAACGGCGAATCGTATGAACCCCCCACCTTGGCGGCGCCGGCCAGGCCCTGGTAGAGGTCCCGGTCCCAGGTGGTCATGTCCTGCAGTGAGCTCACGATGGCCCCGGCGCCTTGTGCCCAGGTCAGGGCGAGCGGTGGCATGGGCTGGCCCAGCAGCGACGGCGCACCGGGCATCTCGAAGTACCCGGTCGGCATCCGGGTGGCGTCGGCTGCGGGGCAGGTGTACGGCGCATAGCACATGCTGCGCAGGCCCAGCGGGTTGATGATCCGCCTGGTGAGCTGATCCGCATACGAGTCGTGGGTGACGCGCTCGATGATCATCTGCGCGAGGATGTAATTCGTGTCGGAGTAGACGTAGCCCGCCGGGCCGAGCGGGAGGCCGGTGACATAGGACACCAGGCGGGCCGCGGAGAAATTGGCCCGGGGGTCGGCCGCGAGCGCGGCCACGAAGGCGGGCTGGCCGTAACCGGGCCGACAGCAAGCCAGCGGCCGGTACCCGCAGGCCCTGTGCCGATAGGCGCCACCGAGGTCCGGAGCAGCCGGAATATTGATCTCGTTTACACGTGGATAAACGAGCATGACTTCCCTGGCTTGAAGCTACGCCCGATCCACCGGCCAAAGAAGGAGTCCCGGGAGGCGGCGCAAATGCCGCGACGGGCCTGGGCCAGCTGCCGCCGCGAATCACCATCGCCCTGGCTGTGCCGCTGCGCGGGGCGCGCGCATCGCCAGCACAGCCAGGCGGATGACCAGCCGGGCCGGGGTTATCGAGCAAGATAGATGGACGGCGACGGAAGCGGGAGCCATGATCGAGGAGCTGGCGCGGGACCGTCTGGGCTTCGGGCGACTGCGCCCAGGACAGCGGCCGGCGGTGGAGGCGCTGGTCGGCGACCGCGATGTGCTGGCCGTACTGCCGACCGGGGGCGGGAAGTCGGCCATCTACGAGCTGGCCGGGTTGCTGCGGGCTGGGCCGACGGTGGTCGTGTCGCCGTTGATCGCACTGCAGGATGACCAGCTCGCCCACCTGCGCGCGGCTGGCCTGCGGGCGATCGTGCTGAACTCCCAGCTGTCAGCCGGCGAGCGCGCCGCTGCGCTGCTCGCCTCGTGCGATTCGGACACGTTCATATTCCTCTCGCCGGAGCAGCTGGCCAACGGGGAGACCCGGGACACGCTGCGGCGCGCGCAGCCCGGGCTGTTCGCCGTGGACGAAGCCCACCTGATCAGCCAGTGGGGACGCGACTTCCGCCCCGACTACCTGTTCCTGGGCGCCCAGGCGGACGCGCTCGGCGTGCCGGTCCGGGTGGCGCTGACCGCGACCGCCGCACCGCCGGTACGCCAGGAGATCATCCGGCGGCTGGGGCTGCGCGATCCAGTGGTGGTGATCGGCGATTTTGACCGGCCCCACCTCCACCTGGCAGCCGTGCACGAGCGCACCATCCCAGACAAGGAGGCCGCGCTGGTCCGAGCGGCGCGCGAGTTCACCGGCCCGGGGATCGTCTATGCGGCGACGCACGCCAGCGCGCAGGCGGCCCACGACGCACTTGCCTCGGCCGGGGAGCAGGTGGCGCTGTATCACGCCGGGCTGTCCGGGCGGGCGCGGCGGGAGGCGATGACGGCTTTCCTGGACGGCCCGGCCCGCATTATCGCGGCCACGGTGGCATTCGGCATGGGGATCGACAAGCCGGATGTCCGCTGGGTGCTGCACGCCGACCCGCCGCCCTCGCTGGACGAGTATTACCAGGAGCTCGGGCGGGCTGGCCGGGACGGCGAGCCGTCGCAAGTGCGGCTGCTCTACCGCTACGAGGACTTCGAGCAGGCTCGTCGGCTGACGGCGCGAGGCGTGCCCGGCACGGCTGTCGCGCAGGCTGCGGCCGCACTCGCGGCCGGGCAGTGGATCGGACCGGGGGCCCGGCAGCAGACGGCCGCGCTGGCCCGGCTGGCTGATCTCGGCGCCGCGGACTGGCAAGCGGACGGCAGTACCCGGTGGACTGGGAGGATGAGCGTCGCGGCGGCGCTGGAGGCCTCGGACGCGGAGACCGCTCGCGAAGCCGAGATAGAGCGCACCCGGCTGACGATGATGCGCCGCTATGCCGAGCACACCGGTTGCCGCCGTTCGTTCCTGCTCACCTACTTCGGCCAGGACTACCCCGGCCCCTGCGGGAACTGCGACAACGATCTCGGGTCCACCGAAGCTGACCGTGCCGGCCTCCCGTTCGCCGTGGGCGCGCGGGTCGTGAGCGAGCGCTGGGGCGAGGGCACCGTGCAGCGCTACGACGAGGACGAGGTCACGGTGCTCTTCGACGACCACGGCTACCGTGAACTGTTCCTGCCGGTCGTATTGGAACGCGGCCTCCTGCGGCCCGCATAGAAGGGCATGGCACCCGGCGCGAGGATAAGGCAGGGATGCCGTCCAGCTACGCAGTCAAACCCGAGTCGCTCTGCCGGGAGCCGGATGCCTTGGTTGGTGCCCTGGCCAGCCGCAGGCTCGGAACGCTGGATCCGGCCTGGGTCCGCGCCGGCATGTGGGAACACCGGCCCTGACCGCCGTGATCGGAGGAGGGAGATGAGCGTCGGGAGAACCCGCAGCGGGCACCAGATCAGGTATGAACTCGTCATGGCGCCGCGCTGGTGAGCGTGCTGATCTTCGGGGAACGCGAGGTTGACCGGGCAGCCTGGAAGATCCTCGGGGTGCGCGGCCCGCCGGGGCGGGCCCCCAACCAGAAAGGCAGCGATCATGACCGGCAGCCCTCTGGCCCGCACCGGGCCGCCGTCCGCGGCGTGGGCGGTGAGGATGGGCCGTTCGTTTCGCGAGCTGGCCCGGGCCGGTGGTGTTTCCGGCGGCCTGGCGGGCGCCGGCGAAGATCAGTTCCTTGGCGGAGCGCATGCCTGCCAGTTGCCCGGCCCTGCACCACCGATCAGCAAGCCCGGCGTCCGCGCCGGGAAAGGAGAACCACGATGCCCGACCAGACCCGTGGTCCCGCGCCGACCTGGCAGCCACCACCCGATTTCGAGCAGTTCGGCGGTGACCTGGACGCCGCTGAACGGCGCGAACTGCCCGCCTCGGCCTACGCCTTCCCGCGGCAGCGCAAGGAACCGCTGAGCTCAGCCAGCCACGTGCGAACCGCGCTCAGCCGATTCGATCAGGTCAGCGACGTCAGTGACGCTGACCGTGCGCTCGCCTTCGAAAACATCCGCCTTGCCGCGTCCTACTTCGATGTTCACATCACCGAGAAGTCATGGCACGATCTCATGCACCCACCCAGCGGCCGCTAATACCTTGCCGCCCGGGCCTGCTCTCTTTCCGCCATGAAGTCTTCGCGGATTTCCGGTCAGCGCGCCCGCTCCCGGGGATCGTGATCATGACCGTCGGCGGCGGACTGCAGCACGGACGAGCCGAGCCAGCGGCTGGCCTGCAGGGCCAGTTCCACCTCATACCGGTTCTCGCCCACCGGCCGTCCCAGGCTCTCGTTCGCCTTGCGGATCCGGTACTGGACCGTGTTCTTGTGCAGCATCAGCTGCTCGGCAGTCGCCTTGTAGCTGCCCCCGGTCTGCAGGAAGACCAGTAGCGTCTCGCGCAGCCGGGCGTGGTGCTCGTCGTCGTCGGCCAGGCCCGCCAGTGTGCTGAGCACCCAGGCCCGCAGCAGCTCAGCGGACCCGAGCATCATTGCGATCGGCGCAACCTCGCCAAACGCCACCGCCCGTGGCGCGTGCGACCCCGCGGCGAGCGCGACCGCCTGGGCCGCGAGGGCCTGCCGGTGACTCAGACGGAACCCTGCCGCCCCCTTCGCCGCGTCGCCGAAGGCGAAACGGACATCCGCGTCCACCCCGGCCGCCGCCGCCGGATCGAAGGTGTCCCGGATTCCCAGCGGCAGCCACGCCCACGCGCTGGATTCGTCGCGCGGCAGGAACACCGGATGAGCCGGGCAGGCCGCCTTCCCCGCCACGTGCCCGATCGCCTGCTCCAGCCGGGTGATCTCATCCGTGGCGCTCACCTCTCCGGCCACCCAGCACACCAGGCCCACGTGATACTGCCGCAGCCGGTAGCCCAAGGTGGCCTCCGCGGCGGCCACATCGATCCGCCCGCCCGCCAGCAGGTCACGGATCCGCGCGGCCCGCGCGGCGCTCCGGTTCCGCAGCCAGTGCTCCCGGGCCTGCGCGTAGGCGACGACCATCTCCTCCGAAGTCTGGTCGATGTAACCAGCCACCACCCGGGACATGCTCAGCGTGGCTGCGCCGATCATCTCCGCGTCCCCGGCCTGGCGGGCCAGTTCCTTGAGCATCCAGCCGGAGAAGCACGCGTGCCCGACCCGGTAGGCGCGCAGCAGCTCGGTCAGCGGCGTCCCCCGCTGGGCCAGGCGCCGCGCGTACTCGGTCGCCGCGGCTGGAGCCCGCACCGCGGCGAGGTCGATCCGGTGCTGCATGATCTGCAGGCAGGTATCCACGTTGCTGTCCACGCTCGAGGCGAGCAGCGTGAGCACCGGCTTGTCGTCGCGTAGCTGCGGGATCTCCTGGAGTATCGCCTCGTAGACATCCTCTGACACCGCGGCGCCCCGGCGGGCAACCGCCGCCGCGACATCGGCCATCATCTCGGCGACCGCGGGACGATCGATCTCCACCTGCGGATTCTTACACATTCCGAAGCACCTGCCGAGGGGCAGCCGGCAGCGCGCGTCTATGGCGCGACAGCAAGTACCCCTTTCCTCGGCATGGACCGTTCGACACCCGCGCCGCCCAGGCCGCCACCCGGGCGGACGAGGCGGCCAGCCGGCGGGACGCCGACCCCTACGTGGCGATGGCGGATCTCCAGACGGACCGTCTCCGACCTAGC
>Ga0187883_10000397_pt1 | contig 27740 bp, 25 predicted proteins | sample June2016WEW_20_1_2_FD_132966 | JGI IMG/M metagenome (GOLD analysis project Ga0187883, IMG submission 132966) | Peatland microbial communities from SPRUCE experiment site at the Marcell Experimental Forest, Minnesota, USA - June2016WEW_20_10 | ecosystem: Environmental > Terrestrial > Soil >...
AGGACGAGCCCGGCGGCGAAGGCGCGCTCCACGTCCTTTGCGAGCGGCAGTTGGTAGAACTGCCAGACGAAGGTGGGGAGCGCCTCCTGGGGGTCTTTGAACGGGTTGACGTTCATGTAGGCGCTGCTCGAGACCGTGACGAGCAACGGGGCCGTCTCGCCGACGATGCGGGCGATGCCGAGCAGCACCGCCGTGGCGATGCCGGTGCGCGCCGTCGGCAGAACGACCGACCAGACCGTCCGCCATTCGGGCGCCCCGAGAGCCATGGAGGCCTCCCGCAGCGACCCGTGCACGACTTTCAGCACTTCCTCAGTGGTGCGGGTGATGTTCGGCAGCAGGAGGACGGCGAGCGCCAGCGACCCGGCAAAGCCTCGGAACCCGTAGTTGAACTCGGTGATGAGCAGGACGTAGATGAACAGGCCGGCCACGATGGACGGGACGGCGCTCATGGCGGTGATCACGGTGCGGATGGCGGCGGTGATGCGCCCGCCTACTTCGTTGAGGAACACCGCCGTCGCCACGCCCGCCGGAGCACCGATGACGACCGCCAGGCCGACTTGTTCGAGCGTGCCCACGATCGCGTGGGAGATACCGCCGGCGCTCGCCGGTGCGGTCTGGGTGACGGCGTGCTGGTCCTGGGTGAAGAAGTGCCAGCTGATGAGACGGTGCCCTCGGGTGTAGAGGAAGCCGATGACGAGAGCGAGGGCCGTGACGACGCCGACCGACCCGAGGGTCACCAGGGACGCCACGACCCGGTCGGCCGCCACCATCTTGCCGAACACCTGGCGGTTGGCGAAGTAGTACATCACGAGGAACACGGCGATGGAGGCGATGACGAAACCGGCCGCCCCCGAGAACAACGTCAGTTGGTAGAAGACGAACCACACGAGGCTGACGGCAGAGGCGGCAGAGGCCACGAGGAGAGCGACGTCGGCGCGGTGGAGCGACGTCGGCCGACGCCGGCGCAGGCTGTCTTCCGGCTGGGGAAGCGCCCGTCTCTGCGCCGCCTGCTTGAGCGTGGCGATCGACATCAGGCGCTCGCCCCAGTGCGCGAGCGGTTGACGATGTAGGAGGCGCCGAAGTTGACGATGAGCGTGAAGACGAAGAGCACGAAACCCGCACCGAGGAGGGCCTCGGCACCTGTCTTGCCACCCTGGCCGAACTCGCGGGCGATGAGGGCGGCGATCGAGTTCGCCCCCGGGCTGAGGAGGTGGGCGGTGATGATGAAGGAGGGGGAGATGATGATGGCGACGGCGATCGTCTCGCCGAGGGCGCGGCCGAGTCCGAGCATGACGGCGCCGATGAAACCTCCTCGGCCGAAGGGGAGCACGACAGTGCGGATGACCGATGCCTTCGTCGCCCCGAGGGCCATCGCCCCCTCCCGCTCACCGAGCGGCGTGAGGGAGAAGATCTCGCGAGAGACCGAGGTCACGATCGGCACGATCATGACGCCGACGAGGATGCCGGCGATGAAGGCGGAGTTCGTGAACTCGGGGTTGCCGCCGCTCTTGAACAACGGCAGCCAGTTGAAGTGGGCGGAGAGGAACCGGGCGAAGCCTTGCAGGTTCCCCTGCAGCAGGAACAACCCCCAGAGGCCGAAGATGACCGAAGGGACGACGGCGAGCAGGTCGATGAGGGCGATGAGCGCTCGCCGCAGCCGCAGCGGGGCGTAGTCCGTGATGAAGAGCGCCGCGCAGAGCGAGACGGGTACGCCGACGATGAGGGCGATGACGGCAATGACGACGGTCCAGTAGAGGACGGCGAGGATGCCGAAGGTTGGCGGGGAGGCACTCGGGTTCCAAGCTGTCGTCGTGAGGAACGTGCCCCAGCCCTCCTTGTCGATGGCCGGCAACGATTTCACGAGGAGGAAGGTCCCGATGAGGAAGAGGATCACGAAGGCGGCGATGGCGGTCGCCCGCACCGAGCCGCGATAGACGCGGTCCTGCTTGGAGCGGCTGACGCGAATCTCCCGAGGCGTGGGTGCCTCGATCGCAGCTGGCGAGTCCAGAGGGCCGGTGACCTCAGATGGTGGCCGACCGTCGGATGTAACGCTCACGCGTGGGCTCCTGGACTGGGGTTGAAAGGGTTGCGACTGCGACATGGACCTTCACGCCACCATTCGGCGCTCACCCGTGCATGTCTATCGAATGGGTCGAAACGCCAACACAACGTGAGGCGTCCGCAATCTGAACTCCAGGTGAATTCCTGGTGAACACAGACGGGTGAGGGACGAGGCAGTGTCCTGACGTGGGCGTTCGTGAAGCGGTGCGCGCTGCCGCCCGGCCCTTTCGGGCCGGGCGGTGGTCAGGCTCCTGCCCGGGCGAGCGCGCAGCAGCCTTCGTGCTCAGTGTTGAGGCTCAGGTGTCTGTCGTGAACACCTTGCAGTAGCCGGGCGGGTCGGAGAGGGCCTCGTTGTTGGCCGTTCCATTGCCGATCACCGGGTCGTTTTGCGAGTAGATGCTGTCGCCCTCAGCTTTCAAGACGGCACCTGCCGGTGTATCGATGGTGCCTTGGTCCTCGTGTGACTGCTTCGGCCAGGGGATGAAGCCCTGCGCGGTGATGACGTTGGCGATTTCGGTGTGGTACCAGACGCCGGTGGTCGGGTCCAGCACGCGCTGGCCGGCAGTGTTGAGCTGCGTCTTGCAGAGGAAACCGATCTCGCTCACGTAGTTGATGGTCGCTGGGGTCGCCGCCGGGAACCCGCTCACGACGTTCGTGTTCGAGCCGTTCGAGTACACGTTGAACAGGTCACGGGGAATCGGGAAGGCGGCCGCGCAGGGTGTGCAGAGGATGCTCTTCACCGTCGGGGCGACGCCGTCGACCTTTCCGAGGCGGACGATGGTCTTCTTCCTGCCCGTGCTGGGAAGGTTGTTGTCGCACGAGCCCGCCCGTGTCTTGGCGGCACAAACGACCTGGTACTTGCCGTAGGAGAAGAAGAAGATGGCGTTCGCCTCGTCGCCGTTCTTGACGATGTCCTCCGCCTCGTTCTCGAAGATCGTGTGCGACTGCCCGTAGGTCTCGCCCGCCGGCGTCTTGCAGCCGCTCGGCGGCGACGTCAGGGAGTTGACATAGGCGTTCAGCTCTGCGGGCGTGCCTCCCGAGATGAGCGCGCTTGCCCAGGTCGCCTCCGTGCCGGAGCTGAGCTGGGCGACGTAGACGCAGATGTTGGCGTCGCCGGCCGTGTGCGTGTAGCCCGGGATCTGGTTCCACCTCTTGTAGGTGCCGTTCCAGATATCGGTCAGGTCGCCAAGGGTGAGGTTCGTCACGTTGGCGGAAGCAGTTCCCTTTCCCTTCACCTTCGGGAAGGTGAGCCACGAGACGCCGTCGGTCGCGTAGGACACGAAGTTGAGGCCCGGGGAGTCGGTCGACTTGAGCGCCCGCGATGAACGGGCGTAGTTGACGACCGCCGTCGCAGGGTCACTGGGGTCCGTGCCCGGGCCGCCGCCGTACTCGATCTGGTCGATGCCGGCACCAGAACCGAGCGCCGGCTCCTCGGCCGCCACGTCGTTGACGGGGTTCTCGGTGTAGCCCTGGCCGACCTGGTTGCCGCCGTTGTTGGAGGCGCATTCGAAGTTGAGGGTCTGTGTCGTCCCGGACGGTTGCGTCATGTAACAGCCGAGCGAGTCGTTGAACAACGTGTCCAGGGCCTGCATCATGTTGTAGGTCGTCGATGAACCGGACCCGAGAATGACATTGTTGACTGCTGGCGTTGTTGACGCCCCCGCTGGGCTTGAGATCGCCATCACAGCGATGAGGGCGCCCGAAAGCACGCCCCCGGCTGCGACGCGCCGCCCGCGCCTCATCAGTTTCTGCATCGTGTGCCTGTCTCCTGTGTTTGGGACCGGGCGACCGGAGCCGACCGCCTGCAACGATCCGCGCCGGAGCATAAGCAGCCAATCTGTCCTGTTCGGGGACGGGAGGTGAACAACAGGTGAAGGTTTGGGAGTTATCCGTCGGCAATGCTGGGAGAAGGTGAACCCCAGGTAAACGAGTGCCAGCCGTCGGCCAGCTCGCTCTCTTCTTGACGTTAACGTCAAGAGCAGGCGCTAGAGTCTGAAGCGTCATGACGCTGACGTCCCGCTCACGCATCCAGCGGCTGCTCCCTGAACCGCCGGCCGGTCCCCCCGGAGGCGCCGTTGGCGTCGGCGGCGGCGATCACGGCGACCGCTACAAGTGGATCGCCTTGTCGAACACGACCCTCGGCATGCTGATGGCGACCATCAACTCCTCTATCACCCTCATCGCCCTGCCGGACATCTTCCGCGGCATCGGGCTCAACCCGCTCGCGCCGGGCAACGTCAGCTACCTGCTCTGGATGCTGATGGGTTTCCTCGTCGTGACTGCGGTGCTCGTCGTCACCTTCGGCCGCATCGGCGACATGTACGGCCGCGTGAAGATGTACGTGCTCGGCTTCGCCGTCTTCACGGCCGGGTCGATACTGCTGTCGGTCGTGTGGACGCACGGGGCCACCGGTGCCTCCTACCTCATCGTGATGCGTGTCGTGCAGGGCCTCGGCGCCGCCATGCTCATGGCGAACTCCGCCGCCATCTTGACGGACGCCTTCCCGACCACCCAGCGCGGACTCGCCCTCGGCATCAACAACGTCGCCGCCATCGCCGGCTCGTTCATAGGTCTCGTAGTGGGCGGTCTTCTCGGACCGGTCGACTGGCGGCTCGTGTTTCTCGTCTCGGTCCCCTTCGGCCTCGCCGGCACGGCCTGGGCCTACCTCAAGCTCGAGGAGCGGGGCGAGCGCAAGCCGGCCCGCCTCGACTGGTGGGGGAACGTCACCTTCGCCGTCGGCCTCGTCGCCGTCCTCGTGGGTATCACCTACGGAATCCAGCCCTACGGCGGTCGCACGATGGGTTGGACGAACCCGATGGTGATCGCCTGCCTGGGCGGCGGCGTCGCCCTCCTCATCGTCTTCTGCCTCGTCGAGCGCCGCGTGACCGACCCGATGTTCCATCTCCCCCTCTTCCGCCTGCGCTCATTCGCCATGGGCAACCTCGCCTCGCTCCTCTCCTCCCTCGGGCGAGGTGGCCTCATGTTCATGCTCATCATCTGGCTGCAGGGGATCTGGCTGCCGCTGCACGGCTACTCCTTTGCCCGCACCCCGCTGTGGGCCGGCATCTACATGGTGCCGTTGACGGTCGGCTTCCTCGTCTCCGGTCCGATCTCGGGCTTCCTGTCCGACCACTTCGGCGCTCGGCCCTTTGCCACCCTCGGCATGATCCTGTCGGCGGCCGCCTTCTTCGCCCTCGAGAAACTCCCCGTCAACTTCTCCTACGAGTGGTTCGCTCTCCTGTTGCTGGTCCTCGGTCTGTCGATGGGGCTCTTCGCCTCCCCCAACCGCGCCCAGGTGATGAACAGCCTCCCGCCCGGTCAGCGCGGCGTCGGCAGTGGGATGAGCGCCACTTTCCAGAACTCGGCCATGGTGCTCTCGATCGGGGTCTTCTTCAGCCTCATGGTCCTCGGGCTGGCCGCCAGCCTGCCCGGGCACCTCGCAACCGGGCTGCTCGCAGCCGGCGTGCCGAAATCACAGGCCATCCGGATCTCCCACCTGCCGCCCGTCGGCACGCTCTTTGCGGCCTTCCTCGGTTACAACCCGATGGGCGTGCTGCTCGGCCCGACGCTCCATCACCTCTCCGCCGCTCACGCTGCCCAGCTCACGAGCAGGAGCTACTTCCCCGGCCTGATCTCCGCACCGTTCCACGCGGGGCTCGGGAAGGCCTTCGACTTCGCCGCCGGCGCCTGCCTCGTGGCAGCGGCGGCATCCTGGCTGAGCGGCGGCAAGTACGTGCACGGCGTGCACGGCGGCCACGGCGTCGCCACGCCTGCTCAATCAGATGGTGTCGTCGAGGCGGTCGAAGCGATGGGCTCCGGTCTCATGCCACTCGAAACGGTGGACGAGGGGGACTCGAACGGTGACGGCGTCCTCACGGCCAAGCCCGGCAAGGTGACGCGATGAGTAGCGCCGTAGCGGTGCCGGAGGCGCCGGCTACCGAGGCGAAGCTCCTTTCCATCGGCGAGGTTGCTGAGCTGCTAGGGACGACGACTCGGACGCTGCGCTACTACGAGGAGCTGGGGCTCGTCTCGTCGTCGCGCCAGAGCGAAACGTCCCAGCGGCGATACGGCCCAGACGAGATCGAGCGCCTCCGGCGCGTCCGGGAGCTGCAGACGCTCCTCGGCCTCGAGCTGGACGAGATCGCCGAGCACCTCGGAGCCTCCGACCATCTCGACGGGTTGCGGGAGGAGTACATCGCTGGCCCTCCCCCCGAGCGGCGAGACGAGATCCTGCTCGAAGGGCTCGCCATCCTCGAGCGGCTGCGCGAGCGGGTGCGGGAGCGCCAGCAAGGCCTCGCCACGTTCGCCGCCGAGCTGGAGGCGCGCATCGGGCGCTACCAGGCCGCCCTGCAACAGCACGGGGTGAGTGCCCCGCCAGCGTCGTCCTGAGGACCGGTCCGTCCACTCGCCCGGCCCGGCGCTGACCCGCCTGGTCCTGCGCTGACAGTATGGCGGGATGCGCTTTGTCGTGATCGGGGGTGGGCCTGCGGGACTGAGCGCCGCCTCGACGGCCGCTCGCCTCGGAGCTGAGGTCACGGTCGTCGAGCGCGACGTCATCGGGGGCGCGGCCAACCTGTGGGACTGCATCCCGTCGAAGGCGATGATTGCCACCGGTGCCCTCGTCAGCCGAGCTCGCCGGGCGGAGCTTCTCGGCCTCGGCCCGCTCACGCCCGAGGTCGACCTGAAGGCGCTCGCTGTGCGAGTGCGGGACGTTGAGCACCGCCTTGTCGGCTCCGAAACCCGGCAGCTCGAGAGCCAGGGAGTGCGCATCGTGGCCGGATCAGCCCGCCTGACGGGACCGCACAGCGTTGAGGTCGTCGTACCGGGCGAGCCCGTCGCGACCCTCGACGCCGACGCCATGCTCCTCTCGACAGGCTCTTCGCCCCGCATCCCGGACTGGGCGGCGATCGACGGCGACCGCGTCCTCAACACCCGCCAGGCCTACCCGCCCCCGGTCATCCCCGAGCACCTCGTCGTCATCGGCTCAGGTGTGACCGGCGTCGAGTTCGTTCACATGTTCACTTCGCTCGGCTCGGCCGTGACGCTCATCGTTTCTCGCCAGCAGGTGCTGCCGGCAAAGGATCCCGAGGTGGCCGCCGCCCTCGAAGCCGACTTCCTCACTCGCGGCGTGCGACTGTGTATCGGCGCCCGTGCGGTCGCCATCGACCGACGCGACTCGAGCGTGGCGGTGCGATGCGACGACGGCCGTGTCATCGAAGGCAGCCACGCCCTCGTCTGCACCGGCTCGGTGCCCTGCAGCGACGGGCTCGGTCTCGAGCGCGCCGGCGTCGCCCCCAACACGGGCGGGTACGTGCCCGTGAACCATCACTGTCAGACGAACGTCCCCCACATCTACGCCGCCGGCGACCTCTCCGGCCGCTTGCCGCTCGCCTCCGTCGCCGCCGTCCAAGGCCACAAGGTCGCCGAGCACGTCATGGGGTTGCACACCCGCCAGCACCGCCACCTCGACTACGACAAGGCGGCCTCCGCCATCTTCACCGAGCCCGAGATCGCCGACGTCGGTCTGGCTGAGGCGGAGGCCTTCGCCCTCGGCCGCAAGATCCGCGTGACGAAAGTGCCCTATGCCGCCAACTCACGGGCTCTCATCGACGGTGACTCGCGAGGCTTCGTGAAGCTGGTATCGGATCCGGCCACGGGCGTCGTGCTCGGCGGCTCCATCGTCGGGGCACATGCGGCCGAGCTCGTGAGCGTCATCGCCCTGGCGGTGACGGCGAACCTGCGCGTCATCGACCTCGCCGAGAGCCTCTTCGTCCACCCCGCCCTCGCCGAGGCGCTGGCGGAGGCGGCCGAGTAGGCGCCATTACGGGCGCCATTACACCGGCGGTGCCGAGCGGTTCAGAGTGGCTTGTCTGCTCTCACGATGGCGCCGTGCAGGCCCTCGGCGGCCTCGTAGGTGAACTCCACGCTGACGCCATGGAAGCCGGCTGACTCGAGCCCGGTGGCGTACTCGCTCTTCGAGAGCGCCCCGGCGGTGCATCCGAGTCGCTCGCCCGCTTCGGCTCGCTGCTCCGCGCTGAGACCGTCCTCGGCGACGATGTCGCTGATCCCGATGCGACCGCCCGGCCGGAGGACGCGGGCCATCTCGGCCATCACGGAGGCCTTGTCTGTGGCCAAGTTGATGACGCAGTTGGAGATGATGACGTCGACGCTTTCTGAGGGAAGCGGGATCGCCTCGATCTCGCCCTTGAGGAAACGGACGTTGTGGACGCCGGCCGCTGCGGCGTTTGCTTCGGCCAGCGCCAGCATCTCGTCGGTCATGTCGAGGCCGTACACGGTGCCGTTCTCCCCGACGCGTCGGGCCGACAGGATCACGTCGAGCCCTCCGCCGGAGCCGAGGTCGAGCACCGTCTCGCCCTCGCGAAGCTCGGCCACGGCGGTCGGGTTCCCGCAGCCGAGGCTGGCGAGCACGGCTGTCTCCGGCATCTCGCCGAGGACAGCGTCCTCGTACAACACCTTGGCCCATCCACGACCGCCTTCCACGTGAACGCAGTTCTCTGTTCCACAGTCGCAGGCCGCCCGGCCTTCGCTCGCGTCGCGTGCGGCCTCGGCGTATCGCCGGCGCGTCTGTTCTCGTTGTCCCGCCGAATCAGTCGTCGTCATCGTCTCGCCTTCGGCTCAGGCCCCGCCCAGCAACGTGCGCAGGAGGGCGAGGCGCTCGGGGACGACCCTCCACCACATCCATCTGCCACGCCGCTCTCCGACGATGAGGCCGGCCTCGGCGAGCACCTTGGTGTGGTGCGAGACCGTCGGCTGGCTCCTCTCGAGCGGCTCTTCGAGGTGGCAACTGCACACCTCTTCCTGGGCGGCGACGAGTGACAGCAGCCGCAGCCGCACCGGATCGCCGAGGGCGGCGAGGACGGAGGCGAGCTCGGCGGCGTCGGCGACCGAGAGTGGCGCCTCGGTGAGGGGGGCGCAGCAGAGGGCGCCGTCCCGGTCCGCGTCCTCGCGTTTGGCGAGCTGTGTGGGCATGAGCCCTCCTATTGACAGATGTCGATATGGCGAGTACTGTTATCGACAGTTATCAATGTACCGGAGGTGCCCGATGTCGCGTGTGCAGCTCGCCCTGAACGTCTCGGATCTCGACGCTGCCATCGAGTTCTATTCGAAGCTCTTCGCCGCCGAGCCGGCGAAGGTCCGGCCGGGTTATGCGAACTTCGCCATCGCCGAGCCACCCCTCAAGCTGGTCCTCATCGAAGACGCCTCCGCCCGCGGCACCGGTGTAGCCGGCGCCCTCAACCATCTCGGTGTCGAGGTCGCCTCACCCGACGAGGTCGTGCAAGCGACGACTCGCCTGTCCGGGGAGGGACTCAGCACGACGGTCGAGGAGCAGACGACCTGTTGCTATGCCGTCCAGGACAAAGTCTGGGTGAACGATCCGGACGGGGCGCCCTGGGAGGTCTATGCGGTGCTGGCGGACGCCCCCGCCGAATCGGGTGTTGCCGGCGACGGCGGCTGTTGTGGTGGCTCGGCTTCACCCGAAGCTGCGAGCTCGTCCGAGCCGGTCGTTGCGGCCGCGGCTCGGTGCTGCTGAGCGGGCCGAGCGCGAGCGCCCTGGCGGCCCCGAGTGGACGGAGTCGTTCTTTGGCGCAGGCTCCTGGCGGAGTGCCTCGGGAGCGCCCTCCTCGCCGCCGTCGTCATCGGCTCCGGCATCGCTGCCCAGCGGCTCTCTCCTGGCAACGTCGGCCTTGAGCTGTTCGAGAACGCGGCGGCGACCGCCGCCGGACTGTTCACCATCATCTTGATGTTCGGCCCCGTCTCGGGGGCGCACTTCAACCCGGTCGTCTCCTTCGTCGATGCGGCCTTCGGCGGCCTGTCATGGCGCGACGCCCTCGCCTACCTGCCCGCTCAGGTGTCCGGTTGCGTCGCCGGCGCCGTTCTGGCGAACCTGATGTTCGACAAGGCCGCCGTGACCTTCTCGACCAAGCACCGGGCTTCCGGGGCTCATTTCTTGGCGGAGATCGTCGCCACCGTTGGTCTCTTGCTCGTGATCTTCTCGCTCGCCCGCACGGGGCGAGGACGAGCCGCCCCCGCGGCCGTCGGGTCCTACATCGGTGCCGCCTACTTCTTCACGAGCTCGACGAGCTTCGCCAACCCGGCCATCACCGTCGGGAGGATGTTCTCGGACACTTTCGCCGGGATCGCCCCTGCCTCGGCGCCCTGGTACGTCCTGGCGGAGCTCGCCGGTGGAGTGCTCGGGTTCCTCCTCATCAAGATGCTCTACCCCGACGTCACCCCCGCGGAGGCGTCCGATGTGGTGATGCCGCACCTTCGGGGCGGCGACGACCCGATGCCGGATGCCGGACGGCTCGAGCACGAAACCCGAGCCTTCCCGCTGCTGCCGTCGACCCGTCCCCGCAACGGAGAAGGCACGCAGCGGCGATCAGCCCCCCGCCTACGTCCGCCGGCCAGCTAGAAGGGAATCGGAGCCTCATGCACCTCATCGCCGTCGGAGGGAGCGACGCCGGCATCTCGGCGGCGCTCCGCGCCCGCGAGCTCGACCCGAGCTGCGAGGTGACTGTCATCGTTGCCGACTCCTACCCGAACTTCTCCATCTGCGGCATCCCCTACTACGTCTCGGGCGAGGTCACGCACTGGCGAAACCTCGCCCATCGCAGCGTCGCCGATCTCGAAGCGACCGGGATGCGGCTCATGCTCGACACCCTCGTCACCCGGATCGACGTCGCCGAGCATCGAGTCTGGGTTCGCCGTGCCGACGGAGCCGAGGCGCCGGTTGCCTACGACCGGCTGGTCGTCGGCACCGGCGCCGTCCCGGTCCGCCCGCCGATCGACGGCATGGCCGGCCCGCATGCCCTCGGCGAGGCAGACGGCGTTCACCTGCTCCACACGATGGGAGACACCTTCGCCCTCACCCGCACCCTCGAGGAGCGGCAAAGCGAAAGCGCCCTCATCGTTGGCGCTGGGTACGTCGGGCTTGAGATGGCTGACGGGCTGACGGTCCGGGGCCTGCAGGTCGCCCAAGTGGAGATGCTCGCCGAGGTGCTGCCGACCGTCGACCCGGAGCTGGGCGCGCTCGTGCGGGCGGCACTGGCCGACAACGGGGTGGAGGTGACCACGGCCACCACGGTGGGGCGCATCAGCCGCCCCGAGGCCGGTGACGGCGGGCGGCTGCGAGTCGACGGCACCGGCAGCAACGGCGCGGCCTACACGCGTGCCGTTGACCTCGTCCTCGTATCGGCCGGGGTCCGCCCGGACGCCGAGCTCCTCGTCACGGCCGGGGCCACGACGGGCGCCCGCGGCGCCGTCGTCGTCGACGAGGAGATGCGCACCGGGCTCCCGGACGTGTACGCGGCGGGGGACTGCGTCGTCACTCACCATCGCCTCCTCGGGACGACGTACCTGCCTCTCGGCACGACGGCGCACAAGCAGGGGCGTGTGGCGGGGGAGAACGCCGTCGGTGGTCATGCTTGTTTCGCCGGCAGCCTCGGCACCCAGGTCGTGAAAGTCTTCGACGTGGTCGCCGCCCGCACGGGGCTCCGCGAGCACGAAGCGCTCGCCGCCGGCTACACAGCGGCCACGACCGAGAGCATGCCGGACGACCACAAGGCCTACTACCCGACCGCCCACCCGATCACGAGCCGCGTCACGGGCGACACGAGCACTGGCCGTCTCCTCGGCGCCCAACTCGTCGGTCGCCGAGGCACCGAGGTGGCCAAGCGCATCGACACCTTCGCGGCGGCCATCCACCACGGCATGAGTGTCGAGGCCATGAGCGAGCTCGACCTCTCTTACACGCCGCCTCTCGGCTCGCCCTGGGACGCCGTGCAGCTGGCTGCCCAGGCCTGGGTCCGCGAACACGGACTCGAAGCCCAACGACAAGCCCTCGCCCGTACCTGACGGCGGACATCGCCGGACCTGCAAAGAAGGAGATGATCATGAGCGGTGTCGATCTCATCCCGATCGGGACCCGGGGCGTGCTGCACAACGTGGCCCGGGACCTGCACCATGAGTTCGAAGGCGTCTTCGGCGAGGAGACCATCGAGCAGCTGGTCTTCGACAGCTACCGGGGGCTGGCCGCGACGGCGACCGTCGGGCGCTGGCTCGTGCTCAGCACGGAGCGCTTTGCCCGCCAACGGCTGCAGGCGCTCGTCCACGCCGAGACTCGTGCCGCTGGCCGCCGCCCGTCGGTGCTCTTCCTGTGTGTCCACAACGCCGGACGTTCCCAGATGGCCCTCGGGTTCTTCCACCGTCGAGCCGGCGACCGCGCCGTGGCATGGTCGGGCGGATCCGAGCCCGTCTCGCAGGTCAACCCTGCCGCAGTTGCCGCCATGGCCGAGATCGGCATCGATATCGCAAGAGAGTTCCCGAAGCCCTGGACCGAGGAGTTTCTCGCGGCCGCGGACGTCGTCGTAACGATGGGCTGTGGGGACTCTTGTCCCCTCGTACCGGGCAAGCACTACGAGGACTGGGAGCTCGCAGACCCTTCCGGCGAAGACCTCGAGCAAGTGCGGCCAATCCGCGACGACATCGGTGTTCGGGTCGACCAGCTGCTTCAACGACTCGGAGTGCTCACCGGGTAGCGCCGAGTCCGGTCGCATGACACCTAGCCAGCTCGCTTCCGGCCCTCGAGTGTCCTAACGGCGCCAGGCGCACCCAGTGGACCGACCGCACAGTCGTGCTCCTCGCTTGCGGTCAGACAGTCGAGGCAATAGATGAAGGGTCGTCCTTTGGTGCTTGCTCCACGGCGGGATGCTCGTCGTGTCCCCGGTAGAAGCGGCGACGGGCGGCGAGAGCGACATAGACGAGGCCGACGAGGGCGGGCACTTCGATGAGCGGACCGACGACGCCGGCGAGCGCCTGGCCGCTCGTCACGCCGAAGACGCCGATGGACACGGCGATGGCGAGCTCGAAGTTGTTGCTGGCGGCAGTGAAGGCCAACGTCGCAGTGCGCGGGTAGGAGAGGCGCATCCGATAGCCGAGGGCGAAGGAACCGGTCCACATAAGGGCGAAGTACGCCGCCAGCGGTAAAGCGATGCGGGCCACGTCGCCCGGGTGGTGGCTGATGGCATCTCCTTGCAAGGCAAAGAGGATGACGACAGTGAACAGCAAGCCGTAGAGCGCGATCGGCCCAACGCGGGGGAGGAAGCGCTCCTCGTACCAGTCCCTCCCGCTCAGGCGCTCTCCGAGGGTGCGGCTCGCCCAACCGGCGATGAGCGGGATCCCCAAGAAGATGAGGACGCTTTTTGCGATCGACCACATCGAGATGTGCACCGTCGCCGTCGAAAGCCCGAGCCAGCCCGGCAGCAAGTGCAGATAGAAGTAGGCGAGCGCCGCGAAAGCGGCCACCTGGAAGAGCGAGTTCAAGGCGACGAGCACGGCGGCGGCCTCGCGGTCGCCCCCGGCGAGGTCGTTCCAGATCAGCACCATGGCAATGCAGCGGGCGAGCCCGACGATGATGAGGCCGGTCCTGTAGGCGGGCAGGTCGGGCAGCATCAACCAGGCCAGGGCGAACATCACCGCCGGGCCGACGAGCCAGTTGAGGATCAAGGACGGCACCATCAGGCGGCGGTCGGCGGTGACGCGTCCGAGCTCGCCGTACCGGACCTTGGCGAGCACCGGGTACATCATGACGAGCAGGCCGAGGGCGATCGGGAGGCTCGTACCGGCGAGCTTGACGGCTCCGAGCGACGTATTGAGATGGGGGAAGAGCCGGCCGAGCCCGAGGCCCACGCCCATCGCCACCGCGATCCAGATCGGGAGGAACCGGTTCAGCATGGACAACCGACTGACGACCCGGCTCGAAGCCTCCGACGGGTGACCCACCTTCACATTGACAAGTATCTATCAATGACTGGGCGGCGGCCAGAGTCGAACGACCCAACGGTCAGCCGGGTGCCTAGTCGCCGCCGTTGGTCCTCGTCCGGGTGTGGCATTAGCTTCGGTCCGGTCACCTGCGCTTTCCAGGCTGAAGATCGCATTGCGCAACGGCAGGCGACCACGTCCGACTGCTACGCCTTCGCGAGTTCAGCCGCTCAGGTGAAGATGATCTGACCGCCAGCGGCCAGCTCGTAGAACTCGCCGACCGTGATGATGTCCTTCACCTGGTCAATGAGGTCGTCCTTGGTCAGTTCGAAGAGGTCGACGGAGGCCTTGCAGGCGTACAGGCCTGCACCGGTGTCGGCGATCATCTCGATGAACTCCGGGATGGGCGGGATGTCGAGCTTGTCCATCTTGCGTTCCATGTAGTGGGTCATGACGCTCGAGACACCCGGCAGGCCGCCAGCCAGGGTTGCGAAATGAAGACCAGGGTTACCGACGGTGGCCACCTTGATGTGCTCGAAGCGCTTCTTGTGAATGGCGTCAAGGCCGAAGAACGTGAAGAACAGGTTGGCCTCGATGCCCTCGGCGCGAGCGCCGTTTGCCATGATCAGACCGGGATAGATCCCCTCGAGGGACCCCTTCGAGATGATGATCGACACCTTTTCGATGCGGTTGTCCATCACTTCGTCCTTTCCTTCGCCGGCGGTCGATGCCGTCTCAGATGCAGCCGCGGGGCTTCGGGATGCCGGCGATCTTGGCTGCGGTCTTGGCCGGTCCCTTCGGGAACAACTGATAGAGCTCCTTCACCGAGACGCCCGAGGTCTTCCCGAGCACCCGCACGGTCGGGCCTGTGCCCTTCTCGGCGTATTCCGTGCGCATGAATTTGATGACCTGCCAGTGCGGTTCGGTCAGCTCCTGTATTCCTTCGGCCCGGGCGATCTCGGGCGCCATCTCCTCGGTCCACTCTTCCGGCTTCTCGAAGAAACCCTCCTCGTTGACCGTGACAGAACGACCGGCGAACGTGGCAGTGGGCATGATCAGTACCTCCTTAGAATCGGCGGGCGATCTGCTCGCATGGTCATCGGGCGACCACCTTCGTCTTGCCATGCGTGGGCATGGACGACTCGATGCCCGGGATGTCGCGCCCGGGCAGCAGGCTGTGCCAGTAGACCCATTGGAACATGAGCTTTCCGAGGTGGTTGAGTCGCGACTCCTTCAGCAGCGGAAGGCCCACACGGGTCGGGAAGTGACCGGCAAGGGGCTCGGTCTCGTAGTTGAAATCGATCAGCAGGGCCTTGTTGAAGCCCGTCTCGATGAAGCAGTTGGCGTGACCGTCGTAGCTGGCGTCGAGCGGCCGGCCGTTGAGGAACCGTTGCACGTTCTCGACCAGCACCTCTCCCTCGAAGTGCGTGACCGAACCGGCTTTCGACGTCGGCACGCTGGCGGCGTCACCGATGGCGAAGATGTTCGGGGCTGCTTTGGACTGCAAGGTGTGCTCGTACACCGGCACGAAGCCGAGCTCGTCGCCGAGCCCGGGCGAGCGGGCGACATAGGCGGCTCCGCCGTGCAGCGGCACGACGACGGCGAGGTCGAAAGGCTCTTCGCGCCCGTCGTAGGAGACGAGGCGCCCTTCCGGGCCGTCAACCTCGCCGGTGTTGAACTCGGTGATGAGCTCGACCCCCTTCTCCTCGAGCAGCCCGGCGAGCGTCGCGGCCGCCACCGGTTTGGTGAAGGCGCCGTCGAGAGGGGTGACGAATACCAGCTCCACTCGGTCGCGCATCTCCCGCTCTTGGAAGTACCAGTCGGCCAGGAAGCAGAACTCGAGCGGGGCGACAGGGCACTTGATGGGGAGGTCGACGATGTTGACGACGACTCGACCGCCGTCGAAGGCTTCGAGGGCGGTGTGCAACCTGCTCGCACCCTCAGGCGTGTAGAAGGTGAAGACCTTCTCCATCCAGCCCGGGCCGCTGAGCCCCTCCGTCTCTTCCGGCAAGAGGACCGAACCGGTCGCGACGACGAGCGCGTCGTATCCGAGCTCCTCACCTCCCTCAAGATGGACCCGATTCGTCCCCACGTCCACGTGGTCGACGGCTACCTGTCGGAACTCCACGCCCGCTCTCAATTGGCGGTGCCGCGGACGGGAGATCTCCTCGATCGAGCTGAGCCCGAACGGCACGAACAGCAGCCCGGGCTGATAGATGTGCCGGTCGTCCAAGTCGACCACCACGATCTCGAGATCCTGTTCGTCATGGCTGCGGCGGAGGCGGTTGGCGACGAGCGTGCCGCCGGTGCCACCGCCAAGAATCACGACGCGCTTTGGCATAACCCCAGATTGCGCTCCGGTGCCCGCGACCGGTAGGGGCATAGGACCTGAAGGGTGCTCGCCCCTGCCCCGGACTTCAGGCGAGCTTCATGAACATTCGCTGCACGGCGTCGAGGGGATAGCCGTCCGAGGCTGCTTCCTCCGGGTGCTCCACGCAATACGTCAGACCAGCAGCGACCAGGCGGAAGCCGGCCTGCTCGAGCGCTTTCGAAGCCGCAGAGAGCTGCGTAACGACGTCGCGGCACTCGCGGCCCTCGTCGAGCATGCGCTCAACACCCTGGACCTGTCCGGCCACGCGTCGCAGCCGTTTGCGGACGTCCTCAATGACATCATCGGGGAGTTGCATGGGGCTCCTCTCGTGGCGTCCCGACCGAAAGCTGGCGAAATTCGCGCCGAGCCGGCTTATACCACTATACCCCACCGGGTATAGTGGGGGCACGGCGGCAGGGAGCCAGAGGAGCGAGAAACGTGCATCTTGGTTGCCACGTTGCCTCTAGCCGGGCGAGCACGACGATCCGTGGGATCGGGCGTCTCCATACCACGGGGCGGCACCGCGCTCGGGGCTGAAGTCGCCCGTGCGTGAGTCTTGAATGTAGGCGACTGGCGCGGGCTCTCCACTGGCGATACGGGCGACGGCGGCGAGGAGGCGAGCCACGTCGGCGTCTGTCGTGTTGATGCCCCCGCTCGCCCGCACGGCCCCGGGCATCCTCCGTCGGTCGCCGCGGCGCACCTCGTCCCGGAAGCCGGTGACCTCGGCACGGTTCAGGCCGAGGAGCCGCATCAAGTACGGATGAGCGCAGAAGCAACCGTGCCGCACCCCGATACCGTCCTCGGCCGACAACCGAGCGGCCACGAGAGCGTGCGGGAGGCCCTCGACGGTGAAGGTCGCAACGGGCAGGGTGTCAGTCCCAAGGTCTGGCCCGAGCACTCGCACGCCTGGGATCATTGCCAGCCCATTGCGCATGAGCCGGCCGATGTGGCGGTCGTGGGCGATAATGGCCGGCCACCCGATTTGACCGAGTGCGTCGATGGCGGCGTGCAAGGCCACGGCCCCGACGACGTTCGGGGAGCCGGCCTCCTCCCTGTCTGGCGGGTCGGTCCAAATGACCTCGTCAAGCTCGACGAGGTCGACGGCACCGCCGCCGGCAAGAAAGGGATCGCCGTCGGTGAAGGCGCTGCGAGGCCCGATCAATACGCCGGCTCCGAACGGCGCGTACATCTTGTGCCCGCTCCAGGCGAGGAAGTCGGCCCGATCCGGAAGAGGGCGGTGAGGCGCCAGCTGGGCGGCATCGACGGCGACGGGGATCTCCCGGCTATGGGCAGCGGTGATGATCTCGTCGATCGGCGGTAGCCATCCGGTGATGTTCGAGGCGCCGGTCATCGTTAGCAAACGGGGCTTCGGGGACTGGTCAAGGGCGGCCACGACATCGGCGGTAGTGAAGGTCCCGTCGGGCCGGCAGTCGACGTATCGGCAACAGGCGAGGCGAGACCAGGGCAGCAGATTGGCGTGGTGCTCGACGACGGATGTAACGACGACGTCATCGGGAGACAGCCGCAGGCGGTAGGCGAGATGATTCAAGGCTTCCGTCGTGTTGCGGCAGATGATGGCGATGTCGTCGCGACCTTCGCGTCCTGCAAAAGAGAGCGTGGCGGCGCGTGCGCGCTCGTATGCCACGGTTGCCAGCTGGGACTTGTGGCCCGCCCCCCGATGGACGCTCGAATACGACGGGAGAAAGTCATCGACTCGTTCGAGCACTGATTTCAATGCAGCAGTCGAGGCGGCTGCATCGAGCGCTACATACGTGCGTTCGCAGCCGTCGACACACGGCACGCCCATCCCGTCGCCGACGAGGGGGACGGGAGGCTCGATCATGTCAGAGCCTCTTCGGTCAGGGTCCACGGCGATCACCGTTCTACCAGCGCCTGCGGATTGCAGGGCGTGCGCATCTGTTCTGGCCCACTTCCGGCGGCTGTGCTCACTGATTTGGCCCCACCCCGAAGCTGATCTCGCGTCCGGGCGTTGAAGGCCAGGCGGCGGCGCCCGAGGTCGTGAGAGGCCCGGGTCAGCCGGACGCGAGTGAGTGCCGGGCCTCGCGCACGGCGTAGTAGACGAGCACGTATCCGGCGCCGGGATCCGCCCACCACCACCCGAGCGACGCGTTGAGGCTCAAGCCGAGTAGCACGGCCATCGCCAGGATGCCGTCGACCAATGTCACCCGGCTCTCGGCGATGAGCACGGGATTCTCGAGCTCCTTGCCGGTACGTCCCTTCATCGCCGCCAGCACGAACATCACAGCCGCTGTGGCAGCCGTCCAGGCGATGCCGAGCGGGCTGTGCCGCGGGCGGAAGCCAATCGCCAACACGACGCTGCTCTGGACCGCCAGGTAGACGGCCAACGCGATGAACGCCCAGCCGATCACGCGCAGCGCTCGTCGCCTCCGACCGTGTCCGGTGTCAGCCAGCTCCCACAGCACGACGCTCGAGGCGCCGATCTCGATCAGGCTGTCGATTCCGAAACCCGCGAGCGCGACCGAGCGCGCCCCGATCGCCGCGGCGGCGAGCACGACCACGCCGACCACGTTCCAGCTGAGCGTCGCGATCTCGAGGCGACGGCCACGGATCACGAGCCGCCCGGCTCGCCTCGCGCGCCCGCTCAGCATTCGGCCAGTCTGCTCGCTCCCGGGCGACCGTTTGCGCTCCGGCCCGAACGTCGGGCGGACCGGCAGGGTGGGGCCAAATCGGGTGAGCACGGTGGGGCCAATCCGAGTTGACAAAACCCATGCAGGTGAAGTGGCGCGTTTGGCCTGCAGGCCGGCGTCAATCCTCGGGGTCCCACAGACCGCCTCTGTGCATCATCTTTCGCAGATACTCCCGCATCCGCGGTTGCTCGTCTCCGCCGAGCGCTTCGAGGAGCCGAGAAAGGCTGGCGAAGCTCTCCTCTCCGAGCTCGGAGCGCAACTGGCGCTCGATGGCTCGGCCAGCCTTTCGTTGGGCGGCGAGATAGTCGGCAGCTCGCGGTGTGAGTCTCACGACCTTCTCCCTGCCGTTCGTCGTTGAAGCACGGACGGCGACGTAACCGCGATCCGCCAGACTGGCGACGCTCTTGCTGGCGCCCTGGCGTGTGATACCAAGCTGCCGACCGATCTGCGAGATGGTCGTCTCGGCGGCACCGGAGCACATACGCAGCACCCGTCCGTCGGGAAACCCGCGATCGTCGAAGCCAGCAGCAGCCAGTTCCTCATCCAGCAGACGCTGGTAGCCCAGCCAGGCCCGACGCAAGGAGGCGCCGAGCCGGACCAGCTGCACCTCATTGCTCTCCGCTGTCTCACCCCCGCCGTCGCTTGCCGAACGCCGACCGTCGCGACTCATGGGTCCTGAGGCTCCTTATAGTCAACCATGGTTGACATTGTAGGGGGCGAGGCTCAGACTTGTGTGATGCGGAAACCGGCCGCGGGGTCTCGAGGCCCGCTCTCGTGGAACGTCTGGGCGATGCCTCGCCCGACCGACGTCCTGGCCGCTTGCGGGCAGGAGGCCGTGCGGAAGCAGCCACTCCGAAGCTCAGGCACGCTTTGGCCGGGCACCAGCCGAGCTGCGCCGACAATCGGCTCGCTCGTGATTGCCGCCGCCAGCCTGGCGGCTTGCAGCGGCGGTGGCGCGACCCCGAGTACGAGCGGGCCGAGCTCCAGCGTCGCCGCGCGGCACTCGAACGTCTACACCTTCGGAGTCGTGGGAACCTCCGGGAAGGTCCTCCAATTGGAGCACACGACCCCGACGCTGGTCTCCGGTATCACCGGGACGGTCGTGCAGATCGCCACGTCCAACTCCGACAGTTACGCATTGACCTCGGCCGGCACCGTCTTTGCGTGGGGAGTGGGCAGCAGCGGCCAGCTCGGGGACGGGTCCACGATCGACTTCATGAGCGTGGCTGTGAAGGTTAAATTTCCCGCTGGCGTAAGGATTACTTCACTTGCGAACCCCATGCCCTACGACGGGGCGCTGGTGATCGACTCCCGCGCTGATGTCTGGGGATGGGGTGTGAATTCGGTTCACGAGCTCTGTCTGCCGGGTACTCAGCCGCTGTTGCGGCCGACCCGCATCCCTTTGACCGACGTCTCGCTGGCGACGGGGGCCGGCCTCCACTCGCTGTTCGACTCCAAGGGAACGGTCTATGCCTGCGGCTCGGGAGTGGCAGGTGAGCTCGGCACGGGGTCCACGAGCAACCGCTCGACGCCCACTGCCGTCATCGGTCTGCCGAACGGTGGAGTCAAGGCACTCACGTCGTCGTGGAAGGGCTCCGGCGCCCTTATGGACGACGGTGCCTATTACGACTGGGGCTTCAATCACACCGGACAGCTCGGTGACGGGACCACGGTCAGCAGCTCTCTTCCCGTCCTCGTCCACCTGCGCGCTGCGGTGGTCGAGGTGTCGCAGGGCGGAAGCTCAAGAAAGAACGGCCAGACACTCGCCATGCTGGCGGATGGCTCGCTGTGGGCCTGGGGCAATGGGCAGTGGGGGCAACTCGGAGACGGGCGGGCGGACAACTCGTCGACGCCCGTTCCGCTGCGGCTTCCGAACGGTGCACGAGCTGCCCAGGTCAGCTCCGGGGGGTTCTCGTGCTACGCCGTTGACACCTCGGGGAAGCTCTGGGCGTGGGGACGCAACGAATTCGGGCAACTCGGCACAGGCGGTAGCCAGCCGACCCAGCTCACCCCCGTCTCCGTCGGCGTGGTGCTGACGCAGGTTTCCTCGACGGCGACCAATGTCGCCGGCTACGGCGGATAGCCGGGCACGAGGCCCCTCCGGCGTTTCAGGGCCGCAGAGCCGATGGCGATGTGCCCCTCCTACCTACCCACTCGGGCGAACACCTCTCGAATCCGCACTCGCCGACCCGTGCGAAGAATCGCTCTCCGGTAGATGCCGGCGGCAAGCCTCGCCACGGCGACGGTGCACACGATGCTCAGCCCGGCCGAGGCAGCAAACTCCCACCAGGTGGCCCTCCCGAGTCCCACGAGGACGGGCATTGCGAACGGCGCCGTCGGTGGCAGGTAGGCGAGGACGTCGAAGAACGTGGTCGGGTTCCCAGATGCTGCGACCGTGATGGAGACGATGTAGCCGACGAGGGCGGGGATGATCAGCGGAAAGGCGAGGCTTTGTACCTGTTCCTGCCGCTCGGCCATCGAGCCGGCGGCGGCGTACACCCAGCAGTAGAACGCGTAGCCGAGCAGCAGCCACACCAGGGTGCTCACGAGCGCCATCGGCCCTGTCCCCTTCAGAAGATCCGATCCGACAGCCTTCGCGAGGACGAGAGCGAAGGCGACGATGACGCCCGCCTGTGCGAAGGCCACGAGCCCGATCCCGAGCACCTTGCCCCCCAGGAGCTGAACGGGGCGCACGGCGGCCAAGAGCACCTCGACGACTCGGCTGGACTTCTCCTCCATCACGCCGAGCAGGATCCACGAGGTGTACTGCTGCAGCATTACGAAGACGAGGATCAGCCCGATGATCGAGGTCGGGTGTGCGCCCCCCTGGTCGGCTGTCCCTTGCAGGCTCGCCACCGGCAGCGGCTTGGCGTCAGCCAGATGCTCCACTTGGGCGGGCGAGAGTCCCGCCGTCTCGACCGCCTCGTCCACGCCGAGGGTGTCGGAGAGGGCGTGGGCGACGAGGGCGGTCGTGGAGGTATCGTCGGCTGCGATCGCCTTGTTCACGAGGAGTTCTCGGGCATCGACGATGACGAGGTCGACCCGGCCCGAGCGGAGGTCTCGGTCGGCTGCCGCCGCGTTCGCTTCAGGCACGAGGTGCACGGTGTATCCCAACTTCGTGCCTGTCGAGACGACGACTGCTTGCAACGGGGCAGAAAGATGACCGACGACGCCGACGTGCTCCACGTTTGGTCTTCCTCGATCGAGGACCGGGATGATGATGGCGGCCGCCACGACCAGCAGAATGAGCAAGGTTCCGACCCGCAAGATTCTGCCCCGGACGCGTTCGCGCACCTCTCGCTCCGCCACCAAGCCGACGTCGCCCAGCCACGACCCCAACATGGCGCGGGCCTGCTTCGGACCGCCGGAGACGCCGCTGGAACCGCCGGTGGAGGCGGGGCCAGAGTCGGCCGCAGCGGAGCGGGTGGCGCGACGCCTCCGATATATCAACACGCGCAGGGCGATGACGATGGCGAGGAGGGGCAGGAAGATGAGCAGATTCACGCCAGCGCCTCCCTGAAGACTTCCGACAGGCGGCGACGTTCGAACACGAATTCCGTCACGCGACCCGCTGCCATGGCGGCTCGAAGGACCGATTCGCTGTCAACCGACTCGTCGAGCACGAGTCGGGCGGCGCCTCCGTCGATCGCCGACACCGTGACTCCCGCAAGTGCCTTTACCCACGCCGCCTCGCGGTCTCCCTCTACCCGCACCACCAGACGGCGAGGGCCACTCGAGGCCAGATCGTCCACCTTGCCCGTCACCACGAGTCGGCCGTGATCGATGATCGTGACCGCCTCGCAGAGGTCCTCGACAAGGTCGAGCTGATGGCTGGAGAACAGGACGCAGCAGCCGGCGCGGGCTCGCTCCACGAGCACGGCACCGAGGGCGTCGATTCCCGTCGGGTCCAACCCGGCCATGGGTTCGTCGAGTACGAGCAGCTCGGGCTCGTGAACCAAGGCGGCCGCGAGCTGCACGCGCTGCTGGTTGCCATGAGAGAGGGTTTCGACCTTGCTCTTCGATCTGTCTGCGACCCCAAGCCGCTCGAGCCACATCGTCGTGGCGGCGGCGGCGTCCGGCGCGCTCAGCCCGTGCAGGCGGCCGAGATACTCGAGCTGCTCGCCCACGAGCATGTTCGGGTACAGCCCCCGCTCTTCTGGCATGTAGCCGAAACGACGCCGTTCGGCCTGCGCGACGGGCGACCCATGCCAAGTGACGGTGCCGGCGTCGAGATCGGTAAGACCGAAGATGGCGCGCATCGTTGTCGTCTTGCCAGCGCCGTTGGGACCGAGGAAGCCGACCACCTGGCCGGCGGGAACCGAGAAGGAGAGATCGTCGAGGGCGGTGACGGCTCCGTAGCGACGAGTGAGCCCCTCCAGCTCCAACGAGCCCTGGGATGCCGGCCCGCTCGCGCCCGCTGCGGTCACGTGGGCTCTCCGAGCTCGATTGCACTGGCGACGATCGACGCTCGTCCCTCCGCCAGCATCAGAGCGAGGCGACCTCGTCGGACTGGTCCACCACGCAGGCTCGGCGTTCCGGATCTCCTCAGCAAGCAGGATTTCGCCCGCCAAGACCCCCGCTGACGCTGAGCCCGAATCGTGTGCGCGCACCGACCAAATTGGTGCTCTCTGATCACTGCATGTTCACAGTTCGACCGACGGTCGATTCGAGCCCGAATCGTGTGCACGCGCCGACCAAATTGGCGCGCTCCGATCACTGAAGGCTCACAGTTCAACCGACGACGCCCGCGACCTCTAGGGCAACACGAGCCGGAGCGTCGTAGCCACGACAGGTGGCTTGACCATGTCCGGCGTCTCGGCCTCGTTTGGATACTTGGCGAGGTAGGCGGCACTGACCTCCTCGAGGATCGCCGGCGCTGTCGCCGGCTCGGCTTGAACGGTGACGTCCTCGCCTGCAATCTCGAGCGGGAAGGTCTTCACTGCCAGCACATGTTGGTACCAGCGCCCCTCGCCAGCGCGGTAGGAGCGAATGAAGACCGAGCCCCCGCCGGTGACGATCCAGATGGGGGTGCGCACCTCCTCGTCGGCACCTTGAACGACCACTCGGACCTCTTGGGTCGTTTGCGCCGCCGCCAAGAAACTTGCCGCGTCCACGGAACCACCTCTCGTCTCGAGTAGCTCTTCCGCCTCGGATCATACGAGGAGCTGAGAGCGCCAATACCTGCTCGAGCGACGGAGCACCGGCTGGCGGACCCCCGCAGCGCACGCGTGCGACTACGTCGTACTCTCCTGCAGTGGCGATCCCCCCTGAGGAGGCTCCGAGTTCCCCTCGCGGCGAGGAGCGCTGGCAGGTTTTGTCACGGATGGTGGAGGTTCGTTCCCCCTGGCTGTCGCTGATCGGGGAGCGGCTGCGTGATGGATCGGGGCAGGAACTCGAGTACTGGCGAGTGGAGAAGCCCGACTCGCTCCTGGTGGTCACCCTGCACAGAGGTCGTCTGATCCTGCCACCGCCTTCCTACCGGCCCGGAGTCGGTCGGGTGACGCTCGACCTTGCGGGCGGCAGGCTCCTCGATCCGGGCAGGGTCGCAGAGACGGCGGTGGAGATAGCTCGGCGCGAGTTCAGCTTGAGTGGCGATGCTGCCGTCGTGAACGAAGGGGTGCTGAACCAAATCGGCTGGGACCTCGACAGTTCGACCTCCAGTCAGCGTGTCTTCGGAGCCTGCGTTGAGCTGGCCGAAGAGGTCACTGTCTCCGAGCACAGTCTCGGCGCTTCCTACGCGGCGACCAGCCGGGGAGGGCAGGAGGCGATCAGCGATCTGGTCTGTTTGCAGTGCCGTGCCGTTTTGCAGGAGTGGCTCGACCAGAATTGCTAGGGGACCTGCTGAGATTCGTGGCAACCCCGACTCCGCATCGCCGGTCTCGCAAGGGCAGACCCTCGGCCGTCCCATGATACCCTAGGGGGTATGTGTAGGAGAGTTACCTGCCGGAGATGCGGCCGACCAACGTGGAAAGGATGCGGTGCCCACGTCGAGCAAGTGCTCGGCAATGTGCCACCGGCTGAGAGGTGCCGGTGTGCTTCAGAGAAGGCGCCCACCGCTAAGCGCAAATACTGGTTCTCGCGGTGAGCGAGGCAGCCTCGGCGCGAGCGATACGCAGCCTTTCCGGCGCCGATGTGCAGGACATCGCACGCTGGGAGAGACGAGGACAATGACGACTCAACCCGAATCCTTTGAACCGCCAAAACGCGTCGTGATCATCGGTGGGGTTGCCGGTGGCATGTCCACGGCGACTCGACTCCGCCGCCTCGACGCCGCCGTCAAGATCACCGTGCTCGAGCGCTCCGGTCACGTCTCCTTCGCAAACTGCGGCTTGCCGTACTTCGTCGGCGGGTTGATCGAAGAGGAGGAGGACCTCACGCTGCAAACTCCGGAGCAGCTCTTTGATCGGTTTCGACTCGACGTCAGGGTCAACGACGAGGTCGTCGCCATCGACCGGGTGGCGCACACAGTGACCACCCGGTCCACGGTCTCCGGGGAAGAAACAAATGTCGCCTACGACAAGCTCGTTCTCAGCATGGGTGCCGCTCCCGTGCGCCCGCCCATCCTCGGCTACGACAGAGTCCGCACGCTGCGCACGGTCGAAGACGCCGCCCGCCTCGCCGCCGACGTCGACATCGCGCCGGCAAGCGCGGTCGTGATCGGCGCCGGGTTCATCGGGCTCGAGATGGCCGAGAACCTCGTCGGCCAGGGGATCGACGTCACGATTGTGGAAGCCACTCCGCAGGTGTTGCCTCCGCTCGATCCCGAGCTGGCGATTCTCCTGAGCGATGAGCTCGCCGCCCACGGCGTCCGTGTCCATGCCGGAGCAACCGTCGCCTCCATAGAGGAACGCACGGTCACCCTCGCTGACGGACGAGTCCTCGCTGCCGACCTGGTCGTGGGTGCCATCGGAGTCCGACCTGATGTGAGGCTGGCCGAACTCGCCGGGCTGGACCTCGGGCCGAGCGGGGGCCTCACCGTCAATGAAGCGAATCAGACGAACGATCTGGACATCTACGCCGTCGGCGATGCCGTCGAGAAGGCCGATGCCATCTCGCACGCGACGTCACTCATCGCACTTGCCAACGTCGCCAACCGGCAGGGTCGACGCGTGGCCGACCACATTGCCGGTCGGCGATCGCACGCGGTCGCATCGCTCGGTACTGCGATCGTCAAGGTCTTCGATCTCGTTGCTGCCACGGTCGGCTGGAACGAGCGACGTCTACGCGCCGCCGGCCGTCCGTTTCGCGCAATCCACTCGCACCCCTTCGACCACGCCTCCTACTACCCCGGCGCGACCCGCATGGCAGCAAAGCTCATCTTCGATCCGAGCGATGGAACGATTCTCGGTGCTCAGATCGTTGGCCGGAACGGTGTCGACAAGAGGATCGATGTGATCGCGACCGCCATGGCGGGCGGCGTGCCTGCCGACCGTCTTGCGGACCTCGAGCTCGCCTACGCCCCGCCTTTCTCCTCGGCGAAGGACCCGGTCAACCTGCTCGGCTATATGGCGGAGAACGTCCTCAGCGGCGACTGCGACGTCGTAGACCCACGCGACCTCGAGTCGCTCGTCGAACACGGCTGGAAGCTAATTGACGTGCGCACGGCGGAGGAGCACGCTGCTGGTGCGATCGCAGGGTCGACCAACGTGCCCATCGACTCGCTTCGGGACCACCTGGATCGCCTCGGCACCGGCCCCATCGTCGTGTACTGCGAAGTTGGTCAACGAGGCCACACAGCGACGGCACTGTTGCACGAGCTCGGGATGAAGGCGCGGAACCTCGACGGCGGATATCGAACGTGGTCTGCGTCGATGCGGGCTCTGGCGCAAAGAGAGCAGACGCCGGCGCCGACGCCCTAGGGAGTCGCTGGTCGGCCCGGCGCAGGTCGTCGTCAGCTGCCGCGACGCCGTCGCGATCTCGTGGGGACGGACGCCTTGAGGCACGGGCGGAGACCGGCGCCGGGCCGAGGTCTGGCGATGTGACCCGACAAGCCTCCGCCCCGACCTCCGGCCCCCGCCGAGTGCTCAAGTGAAGATACCGTCTGACTGCTCGATGGACCAGGCCGAATGGTGCCCGCGGTGCCCCGACAAGATCGTCCAGCGGCATCCCGCAGGCGACGGTCACCCGTCGTGTTCAACCGTGGCGGGGCTGTTCTTGCAAAGTTCTCGAACCGTTGACCTTACGTTCGCCGAGAGTTCACCTCCTCGTCGTTGAGTCGTTGCGACCGCCGTACCTAGGGTGCGCGCATGCCCTTCCTTCGCCGTAGACGAGTCGTCGTTCCAGCCGCCGTGGTGGCCGTCGCCGTGGGGCTGCTGGCCAGCATCGGAGCCGGCTCGGCCGCCTCCTCCGCCGCGGTTGCTCCTCGCTCACACAGCGGCGTCTCGGCTGAGTCTCGGGCGCAGAGCGGCCTCACGATCTCGAGCACGGGACTGGCTCCCGGCTCGATCAAGCACGTGTGGCTCATCATCTTGGAGAACAAGTCCTACGACGCCACCTTCACGGGGCTGAATCAGAACACCTACCTCTGGAAGACCCTGCCTGCTCAGGGCGCCCTCCTCACCCACTACTACGGGACGGGGCACTCGAGCATGGACAACTACCTGTCGATGATCTCCGGCCAGGCCCCCTCGGAGGACGTGCAGGAAGACTGCTCCACGAACGACACCCTGCTCAACACGAACGCCGGCATCGAGACGAGCGGCGGCTCGCTGCGAAGGGACCCCAACTACGGCCAGCTCGTCTCCAAGGGAGGACCCAACGCCCCTCTCGGTGACAACGGCTGCTCGTTCCCGACCGACGTCCCGACCCTGTTCAACCAGTTGAACGCCGCCGGCAAGACCTGGAAGGACTACGACCAG
>Ga0187883_10000398_pt1 | contig 27681 bp, 20 predicted proteins | sample June2016WEW_20_1_2_FD_132966 | JGI IMG/M metagenome (GOLD analysis project Ga0187883, IMG submission 132966) | Peatland microbial communities from SPRUCE experiment site at the Marcell Experimental Forest, Minnesota, USA - June2016WEW_20_10 | ecosystem: Environmental > Terrestrial > Soil >...
CTCCCCTTCTTGTTCTGAGCCCACACTTCCGGTAAGTACAGACGCCAGGCGATAGGCAGACTCGCTTCCGCCGTGCTGACCGACAAACTCACACCTACCCGACAGTTCTCTTGCTTGCCTACCGGTCCACAGTACTGTCGCGTGACCCCTACCGAATGCGTCCCTTTCTTCACCAACCCCGTGTCATCGACCACCCAAGCTACGATCGGCCCTTGCCTCCGCATGGCGGGCAGCGCGTACTGCCGCGCCGCTTCCAGGATGTCTTCGTCACTCCAAGGAGCATGGGCGGCGACATGGTGTAATGACTGATGGGTCTGGCGCACGTTGTCGGGACACAGGCGGGCCGCCATCGGTTCCACACTCTTGCGTTCGCAGGGAAGCAGCAAGCCCGTGCAATAGGACTTCAGAGGGACTACCCGATCCAAGTGCCCCGCGGCATGCGCCAGGCGATCCAAGTAAGCCGCGAAGCGTTTTTGCTGGGCGCCTGGCGCTACAGAGTTGGCGCTCATGACCCGCAACTTATCATCAGTGAATGCTAGACCGACAAATCTTTCAGCAGAAGGTATTCAGTTTATAACACAGTAGTACTAGGCGCCAGTTCTGATATCGCGCGTTTTTGCAAAGATAAAATGTGCAAAGATTAAAGTCCGGGTTTGGCGCCAGGACTCGGGCCAAGAGTCTGGCGACGCGCCGGAGGCCAAAAACGCGATGATCCGCACGTTCGTTTACGGGATGGATCTTCAGCTCGGTCGAGACAAGCCGGCCACAATCTTACAATCTATTAGGATGAGATCTTCATCACGTATTCGAAGTCGGGTAACACTTGGACCCAATTTCTGGTTGTGACCCAGATTGACCCCTGGGAAACCGTCACGTTTCTAAACATCGAGCAGATCGTCCCCGATCCGGACTTACGGTCGCGGAGTTTCTTAAACAAGTGCCCTCATTCGCTCGTAATCAAGAGCCATCATCCTTTTGACCCACGTTACAAGAGCGTGGTCCACATCGTTTGCGATGCACCGGATGTGTTGCTCTCGCAATACCATCCGTTCGCGACATTGGAAAAGGATCTGGTAGCGGTCCCAAACCGCCATTACCGAGGATTTTCATCGGGAGCGTCTGCGGACGGTCTATGGGAAGGTAGTAACTACTGTTTGGTTACACATCCTCTTGAAAAGTTTCGCGGTCACCCATATGCAAACCGCAGCCTGCGCGGCTTCCTCCATGAGCTGCGACCGCGATTATCGCTCCTCTGGTTGGCGTATGTTAGACTCGTATCGCTGTAGTGCTCGAGCAAATCTGCCATGATCAGGCACCTAATTGCCGGAACCAAGCAGGCCTTCGGACTGCACAGTCCCGGGCGTAACCTCATCGTTTTTCCCGATGACACGTTTCTTGTTTCCTACCCGAAATCGGGTAATACCTGGACTCGGTTCCTGATAGCGAACCTCGTGTATCCGGAGAAACATTCCGACTTTTCCAATATCAACGAGTTGACCCCGGACCCGGAAGCGCTCTCCAAGAGGCATCTTTCGAGCATGCCGAGACCCCGTATACTGAAGAGCCACCAATACTTCGATCCGCGCTATCCTCGAATCATCTACATTGTGCGTGACCCGCGGGATGTCGCTCTCTCCCAATATCACTTCCACCGCAAGCGCAGAGTAATCGAGGACCACTATCCCATTGGGCAATTTGTCACGCGATTCCTGGCGGGGGAGACCACTCCGTATGGATCCTGGGCGGAGAACGTGGCGAGTTGGCTCGCCACCAAGTACGGGCACCGGGGATTCTTGCTATTACGATACGAAGATATGGTCGCGGACACGCCAACCGAGTTGGCCAAAGTGGCTGCCTTCCTAAGCATACCTGCCGACTCATCGCGCATCGCTCACGCAGTTGAGCAGAGCTCGGCAAACAAGATGCGTGAACTGGAAAGCGCTCAGGCCCTCCATTGGTCATCCACGAAAGAAACGCGACAGGACGTTCCGTTTGTTCGATCGGCCAAAGCTGGGGGCTGGAAGGCGGGCCTGCCAGAGGCCTCAGTCCAGGAATTGGAGCGCGCCTGGAGCCCCCTGATGAAGTGGCTTGGGTACGAACTTGCGTCGAGCCCGGCGGAAGATGCCATGTCCACGCAACTGCAGGAATCATTGCTGCGGCGCCCCTCGTGATCTACCGTATTCGGGGAAGTCTCAAGCACCTCTTAGGCAGAGACATTGCAGGACGTGACTTCGCTGTATATTCCGACGACACTTTTATTGTTTTCTGTCCGCGTTTCTCTCATGATCTACGGAATTAAGTTTGTTCTCTCATACTTGTTAGGGACCGACATCGCGGACCGCAATTTGGCGGTTTATCCGGACGATACTTTTGTTGTTTCGTATCCTCGTTCCGGAAACACTTGGACTCGCTTTCTCATCGCCAACCTGGTTTTTCCCTCAGAAAACGTAGCTTTCACCAATATTGAGCGCCTGATCCCGGATACATCTTCACAGTCCAATCGTGCATTGAAACGTACGCCCCGGCCACGAATCATCAAAAGCCATACGTATTTTGATCCGCGCTACCAGCGGGTGCTCTACATTGTGCGCGACCCTCGCGATTTGGTTCTCTCCTATTACAACTTTCAGAGAAGAAACCGGCAGATTGCGGACGATTATCCGCTAGCCGACTACGTGGACGATTTTGTGAACGGCAGGCTGATCTCGGCCGGATGGGGTAGTTGGGGGGAAAACGTGGCGAGCTGGGTTCACACACGCCAGAACCGTAGCGGCTTCCTGCTTGTGCGCTATGAAGATATGAAGAGCGATACCGAACAGGAACTAAGACGAATCGCCGCTTTCCTGGGCCTGCAACCAGCGCCGGAGCGCCTCAAGCTAGCGATCGAAGCCAGTTCGCCGGAGCGGATGCGAGAGCTGGAACGGACCCAAGCGGATCAGTGGGTAGCAACGAAAAAACATCGCAAGGACATCCCCTTCGTGGGCGCGGCAACGAGCGGCCGATGGCGGTCAGAATTGCCAGCAGCCTTGGCATCGAAGATCGAGTCGACATGGGGAGATCTGATGTTGACGCTAGGGTATCCGCTGGTGACCAGCGAAGTCAGTCAGACGCATTCAGCCCGCTGATGGCACCTGAAACTGTCCCTGCTCACCGACCGAAGGATCGCAAAACTCTTGCAAGCCTAAACCTAGCTACCGGCGCTTGATTGAGCGATCTCCTTTCGTGCGAGCTCTACAATCTTGGCCGCCCGGCTCGCCCAACCAAACTGAGCCGTCACGAGTTTATGCAGCGTTTCCGCCCGCGCTTCGGCCTTCCGCGGATCTCTCCAGACCGCCATAATCGCCTCCGCCATGTCCGCAGGTGAATCGGCAACCGTGAGAAGGACACGGACTTCTGGTGGGAAACACTCCACAGCCATCGAAGTGGCGACCACGCTCGTGCGGTTTACGATCGCCTCCAACACCTTGTTTTTAAACCCTCCGCCCGATATAAGCGGCGCCACAAAAATTTCGCTGCACGCGATTTCGCGATTCAGATCCTCGACATACCCGGTTAGGACCACATTCTTCGACGCGCTTTTCAGCAGTGCCGGAATCGGGTTTGCTCCCGCAATTACCAAGCAAACATCCGGGCGTTCGCTCACCACCAGAGGGAACACGTGATGTAAAAACCACAGAGCGGCTTCGTAGTTCGGAGGAAAATCCATATTCCCGGTAAAAATAATGCGCCCTGGAATCTTAGGATACTGTCCCCGAGGAACACCATCCCTGACGCCGTTCAACACCACCGCGCTGGTACCCGGCTTACCGCTGATGTCATCGATCGCCTCCTTATCCACCGGCGATACCATGATCTTCATCACTGGCATCCGGCCATAATAGTGCTCTCGCGCGTAGGCGAACACCGCGGGCTTCAGAGCCCGTAGCAGGCCAACGAAATCCCGGTCTTTCATCAGGACGCCAATCTGCCTACGTTCATAAAGTGTTCGGCAGTCGCCCAGATCGTAAATGAAGGCGCAACCGCTTTGTGATCCCTGGGGCAAAAAAAGAGGGCTAATGCCGGAGATCAAAATGACATTCGACCTGCGCTCTCGTGCGATCGCATCAATCCGAGCGGCAAACTTGCGCTGAGCTGGGCGTAGAACGGCATTGGCCAGCCCCGGATAGATTAGCCGCGCCGCCGCCCGGACCCGCCACATCGGTGCCTCAAAATTCGCTTCGATGAAATCGGTAAAGACGCCTCGAGCCTTCAACTCCTGGAAATATTGAATGCTGGGCCCGCGATCCGGATCCAGAAAATTCACCGCGAAAGTAACGGTGTGACCCTGCGCGACTAGCTCAGGCGCAAAATTGAAATAACGGATAAATGCCCCATGATGCAGGCGCTTCTCATGTTCAAAATCGATAACCCACAAGAAATTCAACGCACAACTCAGTTCAGCCATGGAAGGAAACCTTCTCAACGACAATCATTTTAACCATGAATTTCGTTTTTCCGTCCGGTCCTACCCAGCATCGAGTTTGTCCGGGATTTCCGTTTGGACCTCTGGCTGCCACATCATCTGCCTCTGCATCCGCGATGCAGTTCTTCGCGTAACGTCCACCGCTCCCCAAATTTCTGCCGCCGATGTGCGGCAGCGCACTCGGTTTCTTCAGCCCGAACTTCGGTGCGTGTCCTCCTTACTGAGCCGCATGCACTTCCGTTTACGTTGGGGACAAGACCTTTTGTTATCTATTTTAGCGGGTTGAATTTGGCTAACTTGCGATGTGAACGCAGGACCCGAACTATTAGGTCCCCCCAATAGTCCAAATCGAGGTCAGTCCATTGGATTTCCGACGAGTATCCTCCAGCTTGTCACGCTCGCAGCGGCGGTTTGCTACAACCCTCCAGCGCATCGCGACACTCATGCTCACTTGTGAGGCGTTAATTCTCGCGGTCGGCTGCGGCGCGAATAACTTGACGCAGAGCGCTCAGCCTGCGGCGTCGCAAATCCAGGTGGTCGTTTCGCCTGCCACCACCACCCTTGGTCCGACGGCGCAGCAGCGATTCACTGCAACCGTAGCCGGGACTAGCAACTCTGCCGTCACCTGGTCGGCGTCGGCCGGTTCGATCTCTAACGACGGCACCTTTACCACGCCTGCGGCAAGCAACGAAACGCAGATCACCATTATAGCGACAAGTGTCGCCGACTCGACTCGACATGCCACCAGCTTGGTAACGATTCAGCATCCGTTGCAACTCGCGATCACGAATTCATCACTGAGCGGAGCGTCGGTCAACACCCCTTACAGGGCAAATCTTTCCGCGAGCGGCGGAACTCCGCCGTACCAGTGGATGATCTCCGGAGGGTCTCTCGCGCCCGGCATCCAACTGCAAGCTACCACCGGCGCGTTCGCGGGCGCCCCCAGCCGGCAGGGAACATATTCTTTCACGGTGAAGGTCACCGACACCGCATCGAACTCCGCGACTCAGAGCTTCACACTGGCGGTATCGGCCGTCACCAGTGGCAATTTTGACGGGCCTGCTGAGTTACCCCGCGTGTACCTGAATACCACGCTCGCTGACACTCCTGCCCCCGGCTCCACGATTAGCGTGGAGGCTGGTGGTGACCTGCAGAGTGCGCTGGACAATGCGAGCTGCGGCGACACTATCCAATTGGAGGCCGGTGCCACTTTCATCGGCCACCAGTTAACGCTGCCCGCCAAGGATTGCGACGACCAACACTGGATCATTGTCCGCACCAGTGCTCCCGATGCCAGCCTGCCCCCAGAAGGAACGCGCATGACGCCCTGTTATGCGGGCATTGCGTCTCTGCCTGGTCGGCCCGTGTTTCCCTGTACCCAGCCGCAGCGACTGCTAGCGACTATCACCTACTCGGGCACGGGAAATGGTCCTATCATTTTTGCGAATGGCGCCAACCACTACCGCCTGCTCGGACTGGAGATTACGCGCGTTGCAAACAATGGCAATCCTGTGGTCGCACTCGTCGCGCCGGAAAATGGCGATTCCATGAACCAGATCGTGCTGGACCGTCTCTACATTCATGGCGCGCCAAAGGACGAGACCCGGCGTGGGGTCGAACTTAGCGGCACCACAAGCGTGGCCGTCCAGGATTCCTATATCTCCGATTTTCACTGCAAGGTGATGGGCACCTGCACTGATTCGCAGGCCGTCGGGGGAGGGGAAGGCTCACTGCCGAGCGGACCGTTTCGCATCGTTGACAACTTTCTTGAGGCCGCCGGGGAAAGCATCCTCTTCGGCGGTGGGCGTGCTACCCAGACCCCGTCCGACATTGAGGTCCGCTTCAATCATCTATTCAAACCGATGTTTTGGATGCGGGGCCAGCCGGGGTACGCGGACCCAGCCTTTATCGTGAAGAATCACTTCGAACTCAAAAATGCGCAGCGTGTCCTGTTCGACTCGAACGTGCTGGAAGACACCTGGGGCGGCTTCTCGCAGGCCGGCTACTCGGTCCTGATCACTCCAAAGAATCAGGGAGTGGGAGATGAGAACGTTTGTCCTGTCTGCCAGGTTACCGACGTAACTGTGCGCTACGTCACCATCAGCCACGTGGCAGGAGCTTTCCAGATCGCCAACGCGCTGGAAAAACCGAACGGCGCCGCCTTGGAGGGTCAGCGCTACAGCATTCACGACGTAATCGCGGATGACATCGACGGGGTAAAGTACGCGGGCTACGGTATTTTTGCCCAGATTTCGACGATCGCCAAGCCGTTGCTGCAGAACGTGAAAATCGACCACATTACGGCTTTCCCACCCCATATTCTTTTCATGATGGGCGGGCCCGAGACGGTGAAAATACCCGGCTTCATCTTCACCAATAGCATTGTCGCTAGCGGTGAGAATCCAGTCTGGTCCACCGGTACGAATGGGGCGTCCAACTGCGCCTACTATGACATACCGTTGAGAACGGTGGATCTGTGCTTCTCGGGATACACCTTCTCATCCAATGCCATCCTCGGACTTTCGTCCAAGTTCTCGCCGTCCTCTTGGCCGCTCGGTAACTTTTTTTATTCTCCGGCCGTGATTGGCTTCGTGAACTTCAACAACGGCGATGGTGGCGACTACCATTTGCTGCCGGCCAGCCCGGCGAAGGGTGCGTCCATTGACGGCACAGACCTCGGCGCCAACGTGGACGCCGTCTTTGCCGCCATCAGCGGCGTACGTTGAGTTTCTTTATTCGCCCGCAAGTCACACAGGGCCCTTCGTTCGCCGCGACATGCCGCTTCTTGACGTGGTAATATAGCGGAAATTGATAGGGGGCTCCAACCTATCCTTGCGTTATTTCCGGCGAACTATTGCTTGCAAAGTCTTCGCCGACAATAAAAACGGTCTTAACCATCGGTCTGTGTGAGGAGTGTGCCCATGGCGGCCCTGCTGAGGATGTGGCTGCCGTGCTGGGTGCTCATCTGCTCTGTTTCCGACCCGGCTGTGGCGATTCCAGGCCGCGACCCCGGCGCCACCAGCCTGCCAGCCTCTGAAGCTTGATACTTCGGAAAGCGAGAGCGGAGAATTGTTGAGGACCAATCCTCCTGCCAAGCACAGCTGAGGAATAGGGAAGCACTGCATGGGCGGTTCTTGAAGACGCACGTCCAACCTAATTTCAGAGCACGATAATCATACGAAGATGAAAATCACGATTTGGTTCGCTGTAGCACTCATGTGTGCTTCCTCGCTCATTTCGGCCGCTCAGACCGGGCCCCGAGCCGGCTCGGATAACCGTTACTGCAAGCCGGGAAATGTTCCTGCCTTTGGAGAAAAGGACGGGCCTGCAACGTTGCCGCAATCATGTTTCTACACAGCATTGTCGGCTACGCCTTCTCCAGGGAAGGAGATTGCGGTGTCTTCGGGCGACGGCTTGCAGAAGGCGATTGCACAGGCACGTTGCGGGGACACGCTGGTTCTGCACGCAGGAACCTCGTATGACGGAGCTTTCGAGTTTCCCGCCAAAGGATGTGACGACACACACTGGATCACGGTGCGTACCGACGGAGAGTTGCCCAAGGAAGGCACGCGGACGAGTCCGTGCTATGCGGGAATAGCTTCGCTGAAGGGTCGACCGGCATTTGCATGCACAACCCCGAAAAAAGAAATGGCTATGCTAGTTGTGCCCCCGAGGGGCTCGATCAAGGTAGGGGACCACTACCGGTTTATTGGCCTGGAGATCACGCGAGCCGTGGGCGGCGGCATCGTCTACAGTTTGGTCAATGCGCAGAACGGGAACAAGATTATCTTCGACCGGGCATGGATGCACGGAACACCGGAAGATGAAACGACACGTGCAGTCGCCTTCCCCGGTGGCACGTATATCGCGACAATCGACTCCTATTTCTCCGATCTCCATTGCATTGCTCGCACCGGTTCTTGCACTGACTCTCAAACCCTGTGGGCTGGCGCAGGATCAATTGCTGGCGGCACGTACAAAATCGTGAACAATTACTTGGAGTCGGCGGGTGAAGGTGTAATGTTTGGCGGTGGAGGAGGCAGCGCAACGCCAACGGACATCGAGATCCGGCGGAACTACTTTCACAAGCCGCCGTCGTGGAATCAACGTGATCCTAATTTCATTGGGATCACGTACATCGTGAAAAACAACCTAGAATTCAAGAACGGTGCGCGTGCCCTGGTGGAAGGGAACGTCTTGGAGAACTCGTGGGGTGGATTCACGCAGAACGGCTTCCAGTTGTTGCTGACGCCGAAGAATCAGAATTCGCATTGTCCCGAATGCGTTGTGCATGACATCACGCTGCGCTATTGCGTGCTGCGCCATTCCGGGGGTGGCATGCAACTTGCCAATTCTGCCGACGGACCACAGCATGGGATCTCGCAGGGCATGAGCCATGTGAGCATCCATGATGTCATCCTTGATGACATCAATGCTAATCGGTATGCGGGCAATGGATTCACCTTCCAGATCTCCAACGACGGCTCACCCCTGGGAGATATGACGATTGATCATGTGACGGTGCCACACTCGGAGCGCGCGTTGTTCATGGTGGGCGGGCCCACAGGACCGAATCCGATGGCGAATATCACGATCTCGAACAGCATTCTGGATGTGGGAACCTATGAGGCTGTTTCTACAGGCGCACACGGCGAACAGAACTGTGCGTACCGGCAGCGCTTTCCTAGAAATATTTTTGACGGCTGCTGGAAGCCATATCGCTTTACCAATAATGTATTGATACGACCACATGGCGCTTGGCCGAGCGGAAACTTCAGTGCGAAAGATGTGAAAGGGATCGGTTTTGCTGCAGTGCAGAATGATACCGTGTTGGACTTCCAGCTGAAGGACGATAGTCCCTACCGTAAGAAAGGCGAAAGTCAGACCGATCTGGGCGCCAATGCTGCCAAGATAGCTGAGGAAACGGCAGGGGTCACGGAATAGGCCGGAATCGGAAAGCAATAAAGGCAAGAAAATGTTGAGATGCAGCTCAGCGGTCTGAGTTTCGAAAGAGAGGGATCAGCAGATACCTGCGATAGCCGCGCTTAGTGCGTTGACGTTCGCGCCACGTAAGGGCTGTCCGCGGCGAATTTGATAGTTGCCCGTGCCGAGGTTCTGGATTTAACCAGCATTTCCCTCAATCTTTAATCATAGACGGGCGGCAAGTTGCCACCGACTGTCCCGCTGCTGACTAATTCATCCCTTTCGCAGGAGCCATTGTCGAGCGGCCAGATAAGGCCGACCTGCGACTCTCTTGGCGATTTTCTTACAATTCCAATAGAGCCATTGCCTTGAACGTGCTTCGGAATGAACTGACACCAAGTCTCCAGAAACGCCCGGCGGCATTCCTCTGAAGATGTTGTACCGACCCACTACCACACAGCCGAGGATGGCATGAACCGCCGTCGTGGGTTCAGAATTAAACAGTACTCGAACACCTGCTGCAGCAGCTGTCGCACCAACACGATTCGAATAATAGCCTCCAGGGACGGAAGCGGTATCAACTTGTTCGCCGAGGATATCGGAGAGTATCTTGATGCTCCTGGTCCATTCGTCGGTCAATTCCTCCTTTCTACAGTGTGACATCCTCACGGGATGAGAAAACGAATGGCTGCCGATCACATGACCCTCTCTCCTCAAGAAGCGAATCTGCTCTGTGTTCAGAAAGCCCTTCCTACCAATTTGCCCGGCGGTGACAAAAAAATGCCCGCGCCACCCATATTTCGCGAGAAGACCCGCGACGCGCGTGGCAGCGCTTTCCCCGCCGTCATCGAAGGTCAGAAGAAAAGGAAGCATCTCATCACTCGCACTTGCGAGCTCGTGTGCGGTGCTCGAGGAAGTCTCGCGTACCTTTGCGATGGCCGCAAGATGGGCTTCAAATTCGGGACGACTCAATTTGTATTTCGCGGTTCCAGGACCAGTGAAACCGCTCGAATCCCAGTCGGCGCTCTCGATTACATCATGATAGAGCAAACAGGCCGCTCTCATTGACGACCCCTTTTGGCGTGGGACTTCCACTGTAAGTACTTGGTCAACCAAGGTTGCCCCCATACAGCGGACGGTCGTCCTGAGGTATTCAGTGGGGCGGCAGTACCACTGAAGATCTCAAGGAACTTGCTGCGCAGAGCATCGAGGTTCTCCATAACGACTCGATGCTGGATGACGATGTGCGATTCATGCACTTCGTCGAACGGATAAGTGTAGTAGCCGAATGCCGGTCCCGTGTCGACTCCCTTGTCGATTCTGAGGAGAGTCATGCCAACCTTGTTCAGGTCGCGATTGGCGAGCGCCCAAAAACATCCATGCGCGTTTCGATACTCGGGACAAATCCCGGGATGCATGACAAATGTTCCCTTGGCGGAAATCGAAAAAACGTCCTCTTTCAGTAACATCTTGCAGCGCGCTAGAACAAGGTCGGGCTTCATCCTCCTGATAAATGTTTCTGTCTCCTGAGTATTCGGGCTTGACGTCTCAAAAATCGCGGTGTCCGAACTAATGTCCCCATAGATAAGGCACTTCTCCCGCAGCTCTTGGTGCTCCCAGCGCCGGTCTTTGGAGACGAGAAAAATACGGTAATAAAATCGGAACGCCAGCACGTCGAGAAAACGAAGGATCCCAATTCGCTTGATCTCTCGCCGTACGCGGCGCCAAATTCCGCTCGGGGCCTGTTGGATGATAACTATCCCCACAAGGTTCGAGAAAGAATTCAGCCACCGGGCCAATACCACCTGATCCAATTGAGCACCGTCGTGGCATATCAGGAGTGTTTTCATTTGGTCCAGGACTGCGGCAAATGCCGCCTGGATGATTTTAAGCCACGGAAATGAAAGACACACACAGGGCATTTAACTGAGCAAGAGTCTGTTGGAAAATATATTGTGGAGCGTTGTTCACCGGAAGTAGCCTGGTTTAGGTGTGCGACTTGGCAACCACAGCCGTAAGAACCTCAGCGAAATCTCGGGCAACGCTCTCCCAACTGTAGTTTTGCTTGACGAGATCGCGAGCGGCCAGGCCCAACTGCCGCCGACGAGCGGGGTCGCCGAGCAGATTCACGGTGCTCTCCGCAAATTGTGTTGGGCTATCTGCTAAAAGCAAGTGCTCGCCATCACGGACGGGGAGACCCTCGGCTCCGATCGACGTAGAGATCACCGCCTTGGCCATGCTCATGGCCTCGAAGATCTTGAGGCGCGTGCCTCCGCCGATGCGCAGCGGGACGATGCAAGCGGCTCCTTTGGCCAGATAGGGGCGAATGTCTTCGACCCAGCCGGTTATTTTGACGCTTGGCTCGGACGAAGCCGCGTCCCGCAACCGATGAGAAGGCTTGCGACCAACCACACAAAGGGAGACGTCGGGAAACGTGCGCCGAATGAGTGGAAGAATCTCTTTGATGAAGAAGAGGATTCCGTCTTCGTTTGGAAGCCAGTCCATTGAGCCAGTGAAGACGAGAGAGTTCGGCGTTTCCGGCTCGGTGCTTGGGCTGAAGAAATCGATGTCGGCGCCAGTAGGGATGACTGTAATTTTAGCAGGATCGAGAAACTTGGCGAAGACATCGCGGTCATTGGCGGATACCGCCAAAACGTGGTCGGCTAGTTTCAGATAGCGTTCTTCGCTAGCGGCCATAGCCTTCCATTCCCGCCACGAGAGGATCTTCCAGAGAGGATTTCTTGCGACATCGTAGTGTCGCTTCCAGATGACAGCTTCAACGTTGTGGGTAAACAGCACCTTTGGGCAAGGCCAGTCCCAAGGGATCGCACCAGCCGGGAAGAGAAAGTCACACAGGATAACGTCGTACTTCTCTTGCAGCAGAAGCTTGCGCAACTCCCGTTGAACATTGGGACGGCAATACTTGCTAAGGTTGTAGGGGTCGCGTGACAGGACCCGAATTCCATAGTCCATAAGTTCGCCGAAGCTCTTTGCAGGGGACAAGTCGAGCGGGATGCAGATCACTTTTTGAAAAACGTCTCTCAGTTCGGCGTGAATGTCATTTTCGTGAGCAGCGTAGAAAGAGAAGAAAGTCACGGAATGGTGATTGGCCAGCTGGCGGAGGATGTTGTAGCTACGGATTTTTCCGCCTGTGTCCGGGGGCACCAGCCCTCCGGCTTTGACCCAGAGGATCTTCATCCGGCAGTGATCACCACTCGAGGCCTTTGTACAATCAGACCAGAGACGCTGATCGAGCGACTCATGCGCTGTATGAATGGATAGATCGAGCTACGGATTATCGCATCGAGTCAGCAAAACCCGCTCCCCAAAGTCACTAGTGATTCATTTCTAGCAGCGTCACCTGTGTCTGTTGAAAAACTCCTGTTTTGTCAAAATAGCCGGAATTTGGGAGACAGAGAATGTCTACCAAAACGGAGATCGTCGTTTGTAGGGCTTCCTATTGCAAAGTTTTTTCGACCATTTTCCGGTGAGTGAGTTTTTCAACAGACACACCTGTTACCACAGTATAAACACAACGGGTTCAGTCGACCAGCCTAGATCCCTCGTTCAGATCATCCCACACCTTCAACATCATATAGAGGCGGATCTGGCTAAGGAAGAGACGTTGTGAGATCCTGTTGCAGGTGGTGAGATAAATCGTCGCCGGGAGTTCATGCTGCTACAGCCAGAGGATAGGCTTGCCGACAGAAATCGTGCATCTCCAGCAGGAACTTTCGCATCATTTGCTTTTCGACCTTCCTAGGTGAGCGCGACCGCCTGGCTTGACTTGCCATAGACGGCAGCGGTTTCCGTCGGATCGCCCTCGATCATGACCCGGAACCAGGTCTCCAAGTTGAGAAGACGCCAGATCCGGTTGCCATGATCCCATGATTTGGAGCGGTGCTCGGCAAAAATCCTGGTTATCACCCCAGGCCGGAACAAACCGCGCTCGACACTGCGTGACTCCAGAAGCATGCGTTCCACATCGTCCAGTTGCGGTCCCGCCAGCCAGTATTCCCAAGGCGTGGGGAAACCCATCTTCTTGCGATACACGATCTCGTGGGGCAGAAGGTCCTCTACCGCTTGCTTCAGAATAAACTTTCCAGCCATGCCATGAATGGAGTATTGCCCCGGAATCCTGGTTGTAAATTCTGCGAGCACGTGGTCGAGAAAGGGCACGCGGCTTTCAACGGAGGCCGCCATGCTCATCTGGTCCTGCTTCATCAAGAGCTCGATGAGATAGCTGTTGATGTCAGAATACAGCAGCCGATGCAGCAGATCACCCTGCGACCTCTCCCACGCGCTCATTGAACCGGCATAAGCGTTCCCCGCAATAGCCATGGCCTCGGGTGTCAGCAGGGCAGACTGTTCCTGCGCGGAGAATGCGGAAAAGAAGTTATCGTAGTAGAACGATGGCCACGAATTCCCATCTCGCACCAGGAAGGAGTGTTCCAGCTTCCGATGAAGCGAAGCGCTGAGCGGACCTGCTTCAATCCCCTTGCGTACGAGGCGGCGAAGCATGTCGGGAGTGACGGCGCGATATGCCCTGTCCATGCGCGAATTCATCAGCGTCCACGCATAGCGTGTGTACCCCGCCAGGGTCTCGTCGCTTCCCTCTCCGGTGAGCACTACAGTGACGTGTTCGCGCGCCAGACGAGCCACAAAATAGAGCGCCACGCTAGACGGCCACACCAGCGGCTCATCTTCATGCCAAATCAGCTTGGGCAGGCTGGCGAAAAACTCCTCGCGGCTCAGCCGCACTTCGTGGTGCTCCGATTGAATATGCTCCGCTACTTGCCTCGCATAACCCAGTTCACTAAACGCTTCCTCACCGTAGCCAACGGCGAATGTCTGGATGCGATCTCCTCGAATCTTTTTCGCCAACGCAGCCACGGCGCTGGAGTCCAGGCCCCCACTAAGGAATACACCCAGGGGAACCTCGCTCATCAGGTGGGAAGAGACCGCTCCTTCAAGCAACTCACGGTATGTGTTGACATAGTATTCGCTGGGATGAAGTTCATCATCTGTATCCATGCTGAGATCCCAGTACCGCTTGACGCTCGGTTCGCCTCGCTCTGGCAGTTCCAGAGTATGTCCGGGCATCAGTTTCCGGATTCCCGCAAACATGGTCTGCGGCCCAGTCAGGTAACCGAAGGCGAGATATTCCGCCAGTGCGCCCCGGTTAAACTGGGCGGTAACATTCGAAAAAGCAAGAATGGCCTTGATTTCTGAACCAAACAGAAATGTGTTTCCGTCCCACCGGTAGTAAAAGGGCTTGATACCAAGGCGGTCGCGGGCGGCGAACAGAGTCTGCTTTGGCCGGTCCCAGACAGCAAAGGCGAACATGCCCCGTAAATGTTTCACGCAATCGGGGCCGTACTCCTCATAGAGATGGACAATGGTCTCGGTGTCGCTGCGGGTGCGGTAACGGTGGCCCTTTGCTTCGAGATCGGCGCGCAGGTCGGTGTGGTTGTAGATCTCACCGTTGTAAACGATCCAAATGTCCTGGTTTTCGTTGGCAAGGGGCTGGTGGCCGGTCTTGACGTCGATGATGCTCAATCGCCGCATCGCCAAGCCAACATTCTCTTCGACAAAATAGCCCTCGTCGTCGGGACCGCGATGCAAGATTCGGCGATTCATCGCCGCCAGCGCATCGCGGCTTACGCGCCGATCTCGATCAGTAAAAAAGATCCCACAGATTCCGCACATAGGGATTTCGTGCTCGACGCCCTCTAACCGCCGCCTCTATTCAGAGGAGCCTCTTGCTGGCCCGAATCGCCCGGCGTGACCTTGACCGCTTCCGGATCCGACGACCGAACCGTCTTCCGGCCGCCTTCCAGACGCAGCTCGCACCAGCGAACAGCCCTTCTGCAGCGCAATTCAAGCCCACCTTCGATTTCAGTATAGCTGCCGTTACATAGAATCAACAGATGATCCGACCTTCCCGGCTTTCGGTTCCAGCAGACAAATTCGGCATCACTTGACACTGAATTCTGACGCCAGGGTTTCCCCGGCTCCCCGAAAAAGAAAAAATACTCTCCGGCTTCCGCCGCGTATTGGTAAGCACTGACCGTCGAGTCTGGTTCCGAACCTACGATTCGTGTGAGCGATCTCGCACCTGGATGAATTTCTTCCAATACTACAAGCATGAGGACAAACTCCACCGGCACTTCCGCAATCGTGCCGAAGTTCAGCACGGTCATCGGCGCCTTTTGTCCGTAAACCGGCGACCAGGCCTCCTTGCGGACTTCTTCCGCCCAGCCATGCTCTTGAACCGGAACCAGCGCCAAGCCCCGCGACGCGCCCTTGACGCGAACCACGTGTTGTCCAACCAACTGCATGTCTCGCCCCAGATGCCATGAGATATCCAGCCGATGCCGGCCTTGTCCTTCGACAAGATCGCGCACAAGATAAAGACCGTTTTTCAGCGACACTACCCATCGCCGGTGCGTAACCGGTTGAGGCAGTCGCTGATAGCCATCATGGCTGGCCACCAGCAGATCGAATGCGGGGCCTTGAATCCATTGCTCGACTTCCGTTTGCGTGAGCCGCTTCCAGGAAAATGGCCCCGCGGGCTCGGCCTGATTTGTACCGTCCACGCGCAACGTGTTGTGCATCGCGGTTCCCCGAAATAAGTCGCGATCTTTTTCGACGTATTGGCAGGTTCCTGCATCGATCAGCAGAGAAGAATGGCTCTGCAAGCAAATGCTCAAAGCATCAGCGTGACCGTGCCCGCCGCTCTGCGTACCCTGTGGACCCGCGTCCAGCACAAGCTGCGTCGGCGGCTTTGCCGTCGTCAGGAGATAGAAGCCCGAGTCCTTGAGGGCTGTGGACTCCATCTGAAGCGGGCTGGTTTCCAATTCGTCCCACCGCCGCACACCTTCCACGCCCAGCAGCCAGATGGTCTCCTCCCGCAGATCGCCAGCCACTCGCTTGAGATCGCCGCGCTGGAACAAAATTGCCCCTGTAGCCAGCGGATCCAGCAGATGTTCGCTGCGATTGCGTCGCGGATCAAACAGACGGCCTCCGTCGTCATCGCCGAATCGAGGTGGCGTGCCACAACGGCCCAGGAGGAACAGGGCGGTAAGCATTTTCTCCAGCGCCTGCTCAAGGATCTTCGGGATCGGAATGTTATTTACGCTGGCCAGCACAGCCGAATGCAAGAAAAAATCGAGCGCGTACACGTGGTAGTAAGTTGACTGCTCGAAATGGAAGCCGTCGGCCTGCACTTGCCGGCCACTCTCTCGCACAATGATGTCCCACCCCAGCCACTTCCAGCGTTCCGCGCCCGCAAGCTCCGGGCACAGCACGCCCAGAAAGAACAACCCAACCCCTTCACCCAGGAGATGCGTGTTAGGAGAAAAATACGTGGACAGATACCGTTCGATATGGCGCCCGTGCCGAGCCAGACTGGGCAGCCACTCGTCGCGGAAATCGGCCAGACCTCGAGACCCTTCCAACAAGTGGTAGCTCCACATCCAGGACAAGCTTCGGAATGCGACTTCAAGGCTGCTGGCCCAATTGATGCCGACCGGGTAGGGATTATCGGCTTGCCAATGGCGCCACTGTCGCAGGAGCTCGTCCGCAAACCTGGGATTGTCCGTCAGTCGGTACGCCTTTGCCAGTGCGACGAAGTGCTGGTGGCGATTGAGCTCCCAAGTGATCTTACTATCACCCGCCTCTTCGAAATCCAGATAGCGCACCTTGTAAAACGGTCTCTGGGGAGCCCGTTTCCCGTGAACCGGGTCGACGTGCCAGTCAATCATGCCGCCATACTCCAGATCCTCATAGCCCAGCAGGTCGAAGCGATGCCGGCAGATCTTTTCCGCCTGCTTAACGATTTGTTCGGCTTGGCCGGCAAGCCGCTGCCGCAAGAGTGCCACCAAGGAATCAATGGAATCCGGGCCGAAGAAAAAATTCCCTCGTTTGGAAATGGATGAATTCCGTGAGCCGCGGGTGAAATCGAATCCCAGGCGCGACAGAATCCCGTCCTGCCGCTTGCTAAGCTCTTGCCGAACACGATCGCGCAGTTCCTCGCGGTCCATTCGCGCCAATCGTCCCGTGACTTGTCGCCAGTCCTTAAGCTTCATATGATCTCGGCAGCGCTGCGCAACCGATGTTCAGCCCGGCACTTTCGCCTGGCTTCAACCACCTTACCTGAATTGTCTGCTCGCACTGCAAGTCGACAGAGAAAGCGCAGCAAAATGTCATTTACTCTCTTGGGGCGCAAATATGGAGCGTGCAGCCACGGCGTCATATATTATTGACTTGTTGATGTGTATCTTCCCTGAGCCGTCGGCACCAAGGTGCAAGGACTTGCGATTCGGGCCGGGAAGCGCACCTGCGAATTCAGGAAGCGGTCGTATCCCCTTTGGACCGAGTTTTGCGAAAGCCTGCTTTAGGCTCCGTTTTGCCTCGCGGGAACGAAACCCATACGACTGGACGTCATGAGCAAAGCAGTCACCATCTTCGGACTGGGATACGTAGGTTCTGTGACTGCGGCCTGCCTGGCAGCCAAAGGGCATTCCGTCACGGGCGTGGATCTGAGTGTGTCCAAAGTGGAGCTGCTGAACGCGGGCCGCAGTCCTATTGTCGAGCCTCGCATGAGCGAAATGGTGGAGCAAGCCCACAAAGCTTTCCGCTTGCGCGCTACCACGGACGCCGCCGCGGCCGTGATGCAGACCGACATCTCGTTCCTGTGTGTCGGGACACCTAGCCTGCGCAGCGGAAAGCTGGATCTCGGTCACGTGGAGCCCGTTTGCCGGGACATCGGCCAAGTGTTGAAACGCAAGGATGCTTTTCACCTTGTCGTGCTGCGCAGCACCGTGCTCCCGGGTACAGCCGAAAATGTTGTGATTCCTGTGCTGGAACAAACCAGCGGCAAGCGTTTGGGAAAGGATTTCGGAGTGTGCGTCAATCCTGAGTTCATGCGGGAAGGCACGGCCGTTGCCGATTTCCTAGAACCGGCCATGACCATCATTGGCGCCGCCGAGACGCCGCACGCCGCCTGCCTGCGTGAGCTCTACGCCTGGGCTCCGGGACGAATCTTTGAAACTTCCTTCCGATCGGCGGAAATGGTGAAGTACGTTTGCAATACCTGGCACGCTCTGAAAGTGGCCTTTGCCAATGAGGTCGGCACCCTGGCCAAGGCGCTCCAGGTGGACGCCGAGGACGTTACGGAAATCTTCACGGCCGACAATAAACTGAACATCTCTGCCAGCTATTTGAAACCCGGCTTTGCCTTCGGTGGTTCCTGTCTGCCTAAGGACGTGCGCGCCTTGAGCTATCGCGCCAAAGAGCTGGATCTGAGACTGCCGCTTTTCGAATCGATTATGCCCAGCAACGACGAGCACTTGCGGCGCGCCATCGAGATTGTGCTCGATACTGGCAAGAAAAATGTCGCTATTCTCGGGCTTAGTTTCAAAGCAGCTACCGACGATCTGCGAGAGAGCCCGCAGGTGCAACTGGTCAAACATCTTCTCGGCGAAGGCTGCCACCTCAAGATTTGGGATGAGAATGTGTCCCTTGGCCGCCTGATTGGATCGAATCGCGATTTCATTGAGCACACCATTCCCCATATCGGATCGTTGCTCGAGAATGATCTCGGGCAGATTCTCCGGGATGCCGAGGTTATAGTGATCGGCAGCCGAGGCATCCCGCGAGATCAACTGCAGGCGCACCTCCGACCCGATCATGTGGTCATCGATCTGGTAAACCTGGAGAAGGCGCGCCGGCCCGCGGCCGGCAATTACGAAGGTATTTGCTGGTAGGAATGTGCGAATTCTATGGGTCAAAGCGGGCAAGCTCCTGCCGGTGGACAGGTGGACACAGGCGGCAAGATCCGCTCCCACAAGATTCTCCGGCATCCGGCTCGCCGCCACGAAGTGACCTTGCTCTCGTTCCACGGAGAGCGGGAGCGATAGGAGAGACCAGCGTGGATTCCCCGCTGCGCGCGCGCTCAGGAGCCTGCCACTGCGCCGGAATGGCTGCTCGCTGTTTTCGACACGGATTCCAGGCGGCAGACCATCTCCACGTCATCGGCAAGTTTGCGCGTGTTGTCTTCGGCGGAAAACCGTGGCATGCGCGCAACAAGGGATGGACGGTTAAGCACGGCCTCGACCATCAGCTTCAGCAGTGACTCCGGATCCTCCTGCCGCCACAACTCGACCCCTGCCGGTCGCGTGCCGTTATCACTCGCCAACACTGGAACTCCCAGAGCGAGAGCCTCGAGCACGGAGGAAGACACCCCGTCGGTCAAGGGACTGCGAATGCACGCCAGAGATCGCGTAAGCATCGACAGAAAAGCATCATGCGCGACCGATCCCGTGATACATACAGCGTCTTCCAATCCCTGATCACGAAAAAACTGCCGCAAAAGTTCCACTTCGCGATCACTCGTTCCCACCAGCAAAAACCCAATTCTCGGGAACCGCGCACGGAACCGTTGCATCGCTCCCGCGAGAAACTCAAGCATATATTCCTTGCGATAGCACAGATAGAGAAAGAACGTTCCATCGAGTCTCGAGCAGAAGCTCCCTACACTGTCAGGCAAGACGGCGGGAGTGAACTGAACATACTGCACCGAGAAATGAGGGATCGGCACAACGCGACAAGGATCGATTCCCGTGGTGAGCAAAGCCTGTTTCACCGGTTCGCTGTTGCAGTAAATCCGCGTCGAGATCTGAAACAGAAGCGCGAACGCCCGATAGCGGAAAGACCCCTTCGGCGCGGGAAAGAAAGTCTGCCGATGTCCACCGCAGTAAGTCAGCAATCCAGAACGCCCTGCCAGTCGAGCCAACCCTAAGGCCGTTAGCGCCAGCAAGTATCCTTTCTTCGTTTCGCCATTCACTCGCACATGGACAGCATAGCCGCGCCAAACATGCTTCCAAACTTTGCAGAAATAATCTACCCCATTCTGCACATCGATGTACTCGGGACTTGGCACCCGCCGGTTCTCATTGAGATTCAACACCGGACAGTCCCAGCCACGGGCCTCAAGCTCCCGTCGAAGTCCCACGAGGCTCATCGCCCAACCACACACCGGCGGAGGCCAGTTTCCGATCTGCAAGATTCGCTTCAAGCTATGATCTCAACTCACGGTCTAGAAAGCTATCATCCCTGGTGCCCGTCCCGTCTGCTTCCAAGTGTGGAGCGAAACCGGAGCGCCCGGCCCTTTTTTGCGCCAGCACGCCGCAATACAGATCCTGATAACGGTCCCGCACCTTCAGGAGTGCGCATTCCTCTCGCACCCTGTCGCGCCCACAAGTCCCAAACCGTTCCCTCAGCTCTGGCCTGGTAACCAGCGTCTCCAGGGCTGCGACAAACTGCGCTTCGTCTCCAGAAGAAAACAACAAACCTGTCTTTCCGTGCTCCACCAGGTCTGGAGTACCGCCGATCTCCGTCGCCACCACCGCCACGCCCGCCGCCATCGACTCCAGAATCGCGTTCGATAGGCTCTCGGACGATGACGGCATCACGCTAATATCAAGCGACGCCAGTACCGCTGGAACATCGCGGCGTTCCCCCAGAAACATTACTCGTTGGCCCAACCCAAGCTCTCGCGCCCGCTCTTCCAAACCCACGCGCAGCGGACCGTCTCCCACCAGCACAAACCGCAGCTGTGGATGGCGCGTCGTTAATTTCTGTGCTACGCGCAGGAAAACCTCGTGACCCTTCACCGGATCATTCATCCGCGAGATCATCCCAATCCTGACCACGCCTGTTTCCCGCGGCAACGCCGGCGCCACGGAAGCAAACAATGCGTCCGGCAAACCGTTCGGGATGACTGTCAACTTCTGCCCCTGAATCCCGGTCTCTCGCAGACGTCGAGCAGCGGCCCGCGAGTTACAAACCACCCGATCGCAAAACCGGAACACTGCATTCTGCGCCTTGAATTGCCTCGGAGTTAGCAGGTCTCCCAGTTGCCGATGACTCCCCACCACAACTGGAACGCGCGCGAACCATGCCGCAGGAATCAGCATGAGGTTAGAGTAGAAATCAAACGACTGCGCTACTTCGACCCGTTTCTGCCGCAAGAATCGCGACAAGGCGAACCGCGCTCGCCACGACTGCACCCCATACAAACTCCCCTCAGGAGAAAATTCGTGCAACTCGTCGACCTCGGTGACAAATGACCCGAACTTTTTCAGGCATCCGAGACTCACGGAGAATTTCTCTCGATCGAGCGCATTCGCTATGGTAACGAACTGACGCTCGCTTCCACCCGTCTCCAGAGTGTTAGTCATGACAAAAACAGCGGTTCGGGCATGGACCTGCGCCAATTCACCAATACCATCTTCGACGCTGCGGAACGAGTCCGTCACCGCAGGTTCTCTCCAACGCCAGCCGGAGCTGTAACCTTGCCGTAGAGTGTGTACTGCGGACAGGGCAAGGAGGATGTCTCCTTTTTCTCCAGGAAGTTTCGATGCCATAGCTCGAACACCAGCAGCATCCACAACACAGCAGCGTGATCGCGTCGGCCTCGAAAGTGCTCGTCCAGCACGCCGCGCACCGCCTCCACCTTAAAGTACCCACGCTGCAGTGTGCGCGGCTCCAGCAGAATCTGCAGCAAACCATTTTTCAGTTCGTTCCGCATCCAGTGCACCAGCGGCAGCGAGAAGCCTTGCTTACGCCGCCGCAGAAGCTGCGAAGGAATCCCCAACCGCTCGGCGAGTTTTTTTAAAAGGAACTTCCGCTGGCCATCGCGAAACTTGTACTTCACCGGAAGCCCCGCCACCCACTCCACGAAAACGTGATCCAGGATCGGACACCGCATCTCCAGCGATGTGGCCATGCTCATCCGATCCACCTTGGTCAGAATGTCGGCCGTGAGGTACGTCTTGGTATCCAGATACATCAGTCGACTCAACTGATCGGTCGCCGGAGCGTCATCGTAGTAGCGCTCAAACTGCCGAAACGGATCAGTCCAATTCTGTGCCCTAGCCACAAATTCGTCTGAAAAAAGGCTGCGCTCCCTATGCAAGGCAGGCAGAAACGAAACTCCATCCAGGTAGCGATCGCGCGAAGACAAGGTGATATTCCACGCTAACTTCCTTCCCTTCACGTTGGAGGGCAAAAGCGGATACAAGTGGTTCCGATAAACATTCCCCACCCACCCCGGAACAAAATCGTAGCGTTGCCGTCTCCAGTTTACGATGTACCGGTCATATCCGGCGAACAGCTCGTCCCCGCCATCCCCAGAAAGCGCAACCGTCACATGTTGCCGCGCCAGCTGAGAAACACAATAAGTTGGAATCATCGACGAGTCGCCGAATGGCTCCTCCATCATCCTTGTCAGATGGTTGAGCGTGTCATTGATTTCTGGGTCTACGATCAGTTCGTGGTGATCTGTGCCAAACCGCTCAGCCACCAACCGCGCGTATTCCGCTTCGTTAAAGTCCGCTTTGCGAAAGCCGATGCTGAAAGTCTTCACTGGGCCAGAACTTTCCCGGGCCATCAGTGCGACTACGATCGACGAATCCACGCCACCGCTTAACAGTGCACCCAGCGGAACATCGCTGATCAGACGCATCCGCACGGCCTCGGCCAGTCGTCGCTCCATTTCCTCCAGGCAAGCTTCATCTGATCCAGGGTCGTTCCCGCCATACATTGGAACATCCCAATACCTGCGGACCTGAATCTGCCCGTCGCTGTATTCCGCCAAGTGGCCGGGAGGCAGTTTACGGATGTCGCGGAATGCAGAATTGGGATCGGGAATGTATCCGAAATAAAAAAACTGCAGGACTCCCTCAGGATCAACCTCGGCCAGCTCAGGCGCGGCCGCCAGCAAGGCCTTGATCTCAGACCCGAAGAAAAGCCTCCCTGCGTGCTGTGCGTAAAACAGCGGCTTCTTTCCCAGCCGATCGCGTGCCAACAGGAGGAGATTCCGCTTCACATCATAAAGTGCGATGGCGAACATTCCGCGGAACTGGGTCACGCAATCCGCACCCATCTCCTCATAAAGATGGACGATCACCTCCGTGTCAGTGTTGGTGTAGAACTTGTGTCCTTGGTTTTCCAGTCCTTCGCGCAGCGTAGCGAAATTGTAGATCTCCCCGTTGAAAACAACCCAGATACTTTTATCTTCGTTGTGAATCGGCTGGTGTCCCCCAGAGAGATCAATAATGCTGAGTCGCCGCATCCCCAGGCCCACGTTCCGGTTGGCATAGACGCCCTCATCATCCGGACCACGGTGCGTGATGGTCCGACACATCCGTTGGATGGTGGGAGCCTCTACCAGTTCATCTTCCCTCCCCACTATCCCAGCTATTCCGCACACGATCGCACCTCTCTCTCTCTTTCCGCAACCGAATGGGAACCGACTTGGGTCGCCTTGCGTCCGCGTACCGAAACCGGAACACCTGCTACGTGCAAATCTCCTATCCCGCAGTCTTCAAACCAGTGGAACACTTCTTCGTAAGTATGCTTCGACTGATACCAAGGTGAATACCAGTCAAAGGTATCCAGCACGCGCCACTCCGGATCCTCATCGAACGACATGGGAATCAGATACGTCAGGATGCCGGTCACCGGCCTGCCAATGAAGGGAACTTTGCGGAGAATCTTATGTATCCCGTACAGCGGAATTGTCCCATAGCAGAGCGAGTGCAGCAGTTTGGGAGGCATGCGCCTAGTCACGTTGCGATAGACGTCGCTGAGGCGATACCACTTGTTGTAGGCGCTGTACAGCCAGATCGCGATTCCACCTCCTGCCTTTAGCAGCGGCGGCAGCTTCTTGAACGCCTGTTCGCAGTTAGGAGTGTGGTGCAAGACTCCCAAGCTGTAGATGTAGTCGAAACTATCTTGTGCGAACGGAAGTGAAAACACGTCGGCTTGGAAAACAGCAGCCGGGTAGCGGTCGAGGTTCCGTGCAGCGGCTTCGACCGCAGCGCTCAAATCAATGCCTACGACGCGCGCCCCCCAGCGGCTGACGACCTCAGCATATCGGCCCATACCGCAACCCACGTCCAACACCAGCTTCCCCTGGAGGTCTTCACAGCACAGGCCTGTCTTAAGGGTAAAGTCGATTTCAGAGCGAGTGTCGCTTCCGCTGTCGAGCTGAGTCGTATCGTATTTGAGCCACTGAAATCCAAAGCTGCCAGCATAGTGTTGCTGATCTACGAAGCGCACGACGCCGCGTACTCTAGGATAAGTTTTGCGGCATCCGGTGCAGGCTAGTCCACCCGGCGTATCCTCAATTCCGCTACCGCAGGTTGGACATCGGAGGATCTTGAGAACATCCCTAGCGACTCCAGACCGATTCGAGTTTTCTGTTTGGCCCATATTTGTTTCTGTTGCCACCGCTGTCCCTTTCGACCAGCGGAATCGCCTTCGGTTCAACGATAGTAGCGATCTGGTAAAGAGCGGAAATATACCCTACCATGAAATACGGGAAGAGGTTATATTCCGTTGACGCAAACATCGCCCCGGACGCATACGCTGCCAGGCCCGCCCACAAAGCGTTGGTCCACAAGTTGATATTCTCGTCGGTTTGATAGCCGGGCAATTGGCGCACACTATTAACCTTGCGGAAGCTGAGAATCAACATAAGGAGGAACAATACCAGAGCTGGCAGCCCAGCCTCGGCGGCCAGTTCGGTGTAACTGTTGTGCGCAACTCTCCACTCCCCATTGACAACCTGGAAATTGCCCGGGCCAACTCCAAAAATTGGGTGGTGCAAGGCTGTTGAGATACTTTTCATGAGCAGGCGCTCGCGCGCCTCCAGAGACCCCTTGTCGCCGGAGTCGGCTATGTTTCCGCGGACTATGCTTTCGAGCCGAACCAGGTAGTGCGGAGTAACTATGATGATTCCCACGCTCAGCATTCCGACAACGACCGCAGCTGTGACGACGGATCTGCGCTTCCCCTTGATCCCAAATCCCCAAACACAAAACATCAACGTGGTGGCCATCGCCACCATTCCGCTACGCGAGTAGGTAGCGACGACGGCCAACATCAGAACCACCAAGCTTCCACCCCACAACAATTTTCGCAGTCCTCCCTTCGCGGCCAAGAGGAAGGCTAAACACAGAGGAAAATTCATGGCGATGTTGATAGCGAGGTCGTTGGGATTTTCCAGAAATGCCTTTTGCACACCGTAGAGACGGCCATCCTTAGTATGGTGGACGATGAGGGAAACAAGAGTGAGGAATGCCACCGCCGTCACCTGAATGTAGAGAAGCTTCCTCATCTGACGGATCTGAGTAACGATTAACGCAATCAACAGCGCGACTATGACTCCTTTGGAAAAAAGGTTCACCACGGTGTCGAAGGCGCCGCCCCGCCAGTAGGCAAACGGAATGCAGACGATCATGTCGATCAAGAGCAGCAACAAAACCTTGAGTTCAAGTGGCAGCTTTTGGCGATCCTTGGGCCGGGCACCGAAAATCAGGGCCAGCAAGGCGATCCCGCCGCTGATCTTTGCCATCGGCACCCACGTTAGCCCCGGAATCACATCCTCCGGACGCCAGTAGTAGAGAAATGTGAATAATGCCAGCGCGGAATAGCTCAAGCTCTTCCGCTCACCAACCTTGAGCCGGAATGCGTTTTCGCGGGGTTTCGCCGCCAAGGTCGGGATCACTTCATTCCTCGCGAGAAACTTCCCAATCTGATTCTCATCGACTCCACGCCACCTTTCGCCCCGCTACAAAGTAGCCGAAAGCCACGACCGCAGCCGTGTTCAGGACAACAAACGTAAACGCCGCATCCGCCATGCGCGCCAAGGGGCCAAGCTTGACCGGCGCGATTGCCAGAAGGCTCAATCCATAAAATGCGAGTTGCAAGACCAGGGCTGTCCGGTAGATCGGTTCCCCAAGCAAAGCCGATGCCAGCAAGAGCGCCAGCAATGCAAACGGAGCGGTCAGACGCAGCAGTTTGTGGCTGATGAATTCGAAGCGTAGCGGGTTCTTCGAGGCTAGCAGCCACGGAGCCAACTGCAGTAGTTGATAGATCCCGCTCAAGGTTCTCACTTTGCGGCCAAACTCGCGTGCGCCCAAGTCCGGGTTATCCCACCCGCGGGCGCGAGAATCGAAGATCACTCGAAACCCTTGCCGCGCGATATTCATGGGAATGTAAACATCATCCAAGATAGTCCCGGCTGGAACCGGCACGAGAAGATCGCGGCGTGCGGCATACAATGCTCCGGTCGCGCCAACTACCGATCCCGAATACGACTCCCACCGCCGGATCTTCTTTTCGACCCTCCAGTACAGTCCCATGCCCTTGGCGGCCTCGCCTTCGCCAGCGCTGCCGAGCATCAGCTCGCCACTCGCACATCCCACATCTGCATCCGCAAAGTTTTCCAAGAGCAAGCGGACAGCCCGCGTTTCAATTTTTTGGCGGGCATCCGTGAAGAGGATGACCTCTCCCTGAGCCAATTTGATTCCGCAGTTCAACCCCGAGGCTTTCCCTTGTGAGAGCTGATTCAAGATGACGCAGAAACGCTCATCATGAGCGTATCCTCGAAGGATCGCTTCGGTCCCATCCGTGGACCCATCGGAAACGGTCACGATCTGGAAGCGGTCGGCCGGATAGTCCAGCGCCAGCAGGTTCTCGATTTTCTCTTCCAGCACCGCATCCTCATCGCGCACAACCATGACCAAGGAGATCGACGGCGTATAGGGTGCCCGCTTCACAGGGCGCACACGCCAACGTGTTCGCAGCCACAACCACCCCGCATAGCCGAAGTAGGTGTAGACGACCACGCCCGCCGACAGCCAGAACGCCGCTTTCATTGTGCGCCACGGCCGAGCAGCACGATCTTGATAGTCTGGAACATGATCCACAGGTCCAGACCAATGGAGGCGTTCTTGATATAGAAGAGGTCGTACTGTAATTTCTCCCGTGCGTCGTCCATCGTATTGCCGTACCGATACTGCACCTGAGCCCAGCCGGTAATGCCGGGGCGCACAATGTGCCGCACGCCGTAATAAGGAATCTCTTGGCTCAGCCACTGGACAAATTCGGGCCGCTCCGGGCGCGGACCTACGAAATGCATGTCGCCCTTCAGCACGCACCACAATTGCGGGATCTCATCTAAACGCGAGGAGCGCAAGAACTTGCCCACGCGCGTGATCCGCGGATCATCGTCGGCAGCCCAAGTGGCGCCGGTGTCGGCTTCCGCGTCCTGACGCATCGTGCGGAACTTGTAACAGTAAAAAGTATTTCCTCCGCGACCCACTCGTTTCTGCCGGTAGAGCGCCGGACCGGACGAATCCAGGTTGACCGCCAACCATATAAAGGGAAGCAAGGGCAGGGAGAACAGCAGCCCGATCAGCGCAAACGAAAAATTCAACAGC
>Ga0187883_10000406_pt1 | contig 27321 bp, 26 predicted proteins | sample June2016WEW_20_1_2_FD_132966 | JGI IMG/M metagenome (GOLD analysis project Ga0187883, IMG submission 132966) | Peatland microbial communities from SPRUCE experiment site at the Marcell Experimental Forest, Minnesota, USA - June2016WEW_20_10 | ecosystem: Environmental > Terrestrial > Soil >...
GACCAGGATCACGGTGCGGCGATCGGTCTCATAAGTGTCCCAGCGGACCTTCGACGCCGCGTCGCTCGCTGATGCCTCTTGGAGCGCTCCCATCAACGGAACGGCGTGTACCAGGGCTCGCGTGATGATCTGAGCAGCCGCGACGAGTCGTTCTGAGCGCTTGCCCCCGCCCAGCGTGGTGAATTCAGGTCTATCGACGAGTGGGGTTTCATCGTCATCTCCGATGATCGCCGCATCGATAGCCGCTATCAGGAGTCCCGATTTGGACCCAAAGGCCGAGTACAAAGTCTCGACGGCAGTCCCGGCCTCAGCGGCGACAGCGGCGAGCGTGGTGGCTGTCCAGCCACGCTCGATGAAGAGCCGAGTAGCCGCGGACAGCACGGTCTGGCGCGTTTCGGCCGCCTGCCGAGCACGCAACGGCGAGTGATAGCCGGACTGAGATCGCCGGTCGCTTTTGGTGGCCACATCGCAGTTATAGCATCTGATTCAGGTCAATACAACTAGATTCCAGTGAAATGTGGGTTCTGGGTCTGACCAGGGCGGACGCTGGAAGTCGCCTTGCCGGTCGCTACGCATCACGGCTCTGTCGTCTGCCGAGAGCCGGGCGCGATGTTGGCGCTGGCCGCGGCCCGTCCTCGGGCTCCCGGATGGGCATACAACATGGCGATCGCGCCGCAGATAACCAGTGTGGCGTGTGGAGAGAGACCAGGGGCGACGCGCGTCACTACCGCGTAGGGCACTATGCCGGTGAGGCCCCGCCTGAAGCGTTCCCCTCGCGGTTTGTTGGAAGGTTGGGGACCGCGCAGGTGCGCCCATTAGTGCATGTGGATGCACCCCGGAGATGTCCAGCAGCCGGGCTCATAAGCGGCGGTACGAGCGGAGGGCGAGGGCGGAGAACACGAGGGCGAGACCGACGCACCAGGCGATCGAGACCACGACGAAGTAGCTAGTCGGGTGGCCGAGGGCGGTTTGGGAAGCGTACGTTCCTTGGGTGAGCGCCCGTAGGGCGTTGTTGAAGATGCTGATCGGTTGGTAGGTGGCGAATCCTTGGATCCACCGGGGAAGCGTGTCGACCGGAATGAACGCGTTGGACACGAAGAGGAACAAAAAGAAAAGAGGGGTGGCGGACTGGACGGTCTCGGGGTTCTTGGTGGCGAGCCCGAGGGCGGCGAAAACCCAGAAGAGACAGAGGCTGATGAGGATGAGGAGAGCGATGGCCACGATGTAAGAGATCGCGCTGCCGTGGAAGCGGAAGCCGACGGAGACACCGGCCACAAGGGCCAGGGCAGTCGCGAGCAGCTGGAGCCCGAGATCGGCGATGCTGCGCCCGATCAGCGGGGCGGACGGCGGGGTAGGTAGGGACCGGAAGCGGTCGATCAGCCCGGAGTTGACATCGACGGCGAGCCCGGTGGATGCCTGGAGGCCGCCGAAGATGATGTTCTGGACCAGCATGGCAGGCACGAGGTAGTCGATGTAGGCCATGTCTGGTATGTGGATCGCCCCGCCGAACACGAGCCTCATTAGGAGTAGGAACAAGACGGGCGAGGTGACTGCGGCGATGGCGGCCTGCGGGGTGCGCCACGTGCGAAGTAGGTTCCGCCGAGCCATCACCAGCGGGTCAGTGAGCCTGGCGCTTACCGGGAGCCGTTCGAGGTCGTTGGTCACGGTGGTCATGCCGGCGCCCTCTCTTCGGTCGAGTCGGGTTGACTCGGGTGGCCGAGCAGGGAAACGAAGACGTCGTCGAGGGAGGGACGGCGCGCCGTGACGTCTTCGACTGCGATGCCGGCGTGGTCGAGCAGGCGGACAGTCGTCGGCAGGGCGCTGGTCAGCCGGGACGCCCGAAAGGACATCCGAGCGGCCGAGTCGTTGACCACCGGCGCCTCGAGCCAGATCGGTCGGAGCAGCTCGACCGCCTCCTGCAGATGGGCTCCTTCGGCCAGAGTGACCTCGATCGTTTCGTAGCCAAGCTTCTCTTTGAGCGCGGCCGGGCTGCCCTCGGTCACCACGGTGCCGTGGTCGATGATCGTCACGGTGTCGGCGAGGCGGTCGGCTTCTTCGAGCTGCTGGGTGGTGAGCAGGATGGTTGCGCCCTCCACCACCAACTGGGCCAGTAACGACCACAGTTCGAGGCGGGCTGCGGGGTCGAGCCCGGTGCTCGGCTCGTCGAGGAGTAGCACCTTCGCCCGGCCGACAAGGCTGGCGCCGACGTCGAGGCGTCTGCGCATGCCGCCCGAGTAGGTGCGAACCGGCCGGTCGGCTGCATCGGTGAGAGACAACCGTTCAAGAACCTGGGTAGCTGCTTGACGGGCCTGACGGGCGGAGAGTCGATAGAGCCGGCCGATCATCACGAGGTTCTCTCGGCCGGTGAGCGTGTCGTCGATCGCGGCGTGCTGCCCGGCCAATCCGATCATGCGCCGGACCGCCACCGGCTCTCGTACGACGTCCACCCCACCGACCAAGACGCGGCCACCATCAGGGCGCAGCAGCGTCGCCAAGATACGGACCAAAGTCGTCTTGCCAGCGCCATTGGGACCGAGTAGCGCCGCCACCTGTCCTTCAGCCACCCGCATGCTCAGCCGGTCGAGGGCGACCGTCTTTCCGAAGGACTTGCGAACCTCGGCGATGTCGATGATCGGCGCACCGGCCATGGTGGTCAGTCCCTCCGTATTCTCTGCGTCGACACAGATACTAGCGTCGAAGCAGACTACTGTACAAGCGCAGTCGTCGGCGCCCTATTCTGTCGGCCAATGGCGAAAGCTCCGCGCGACGACGAGCGAGACCGTCTCCTCCGGAACGGCTCGGCGGCATATCGCCAGTACATCAGCGCCGAGGTCCTCAGCAGCCATGCCACCGCCGAGGCCGTAGGACTGAACGCCACGGACTTCTTCTGCCTCAACCTCCTGGCCCTCACCGGACCGCAAACCGTTGGCCAACTTGCCCAGCGGACCAGGTTGACTACCGGATCGGCCACCCGGATGATCGACCGGCTCGAACGAGCCGGCTTCGTCCGCCGGGACCGTCACCCGTCAGACCGCCGCCAAGTCGTGGTCGAGGTGACCGGGGGTCGCGAGGACGAGATCGACTCCGTCCTCGAGCCGGTCCGCCGGCGGATGTATGCCGTCTTCCAGCGCTACGACGCCGACCAACTGCGCGTGTTACTCGACTACTTCGCGCACGCCGCACCCGCACTCCTGGCCGCCGTAGAAGAACTTCGCAACCGGAACATCGAGGAGCGGGGTCGGTGACGCTTCCCGCCCCGCGCGCCACAATGCGTATCGTCGGGTGACGGCGACGTAGAGGGCCTCTCTCGTCGTGGTGGGCGAGACCATGGCGTGCGCTGTCGCAACGGTTCGACCTTGGGCCCGATGGCTGGTGGTGGCATATCCGAGCTCGACGTTGGCTCTCACGTAGTCCGCAGGCAGCACATCCTGTCCGGTCCCGCCGTGGCGCTGCACGATCATGGATCCGTCGGCTTTGGTGGCGGTGACGATCCAGCAGTCGCCGTTTTTCACCCAGCGCCGGCCGGTCGCCAACAGCCGGTTGTTCTGTCGAGTGATGACGAGATCGCCGACGCCCGCGCTCTGCCCGCCGGCGACCTCGAGGCCGTCGGCGCTGACGTGGCCAGCGCCGATGCGGTCCGTCCGGGCGCGGGTGTTGAGCTCGACGACCGTGGCCGAGTCAGGGGCGATCATCAGACTCGTCGTGCCCTCCTCGGTGTCGGCCTTCCATTCCCGGTAGAGGGCATCGAGCATCTCTGCCCGGCTGCCACCGACCACCCGGTGCTGGCTTACATAGGTTTCGACGGCCGACTCGTCGCCGACTCGCAGCTCGACCGAGGCGGTCTTCTCCCACTCGTTGTGGAACCGGCGGACATCGGTCAACGCCGGGGCGAGGCCGTCCCGATCAGCGACCAGAGTGCGGAACATGCCGCCGGCCTCGATCCCGGTGAGCTGCCCCCAATCGCCCGCCAAGAGCACCTTTGCCCCGGCGTGCTCTGCTGCCTCGACGAGCTCGTCGAGGGCGAAGGTTCCAGCCAGGCTGGCCTCGTCGACGATGACGAGCTGCCCCGGCTGGGGCTGCCAACGTCGCACCTCTTCATACAGCAGCTGGAGCTGCAGCTCGAGGTCGATCGTGTTTCGTCCGGCGGTCGCTGCCCGCTCGAGCCGCTGGCGGAGCTGGTCGATGTAGCCCAGACTCTGCGTGGTTCGGTGGTGTTCGTGCAGCCACTTCGCGATGTTCTCGGTGTCGATCCCGAGCTCGTCGGCGAGCACCTCGGCTGCAGCCGCCGAGGGGGCGAGGCCGAGCACCGACCCCGGCCCGTGCTCGGCTTCCCACACGGCCCGCAGCCCCGCCATGGCGGTCGACTTTCCCGTGCCGGCCATCGGTCGCCAGTACGTGCTCGCCTGTCCGCGCAGCCTTTGGTTCCAGGACGCATAGAACAGGGAGGATCGCGCCGCCCTTCGCTCCACCCTTGACGTCATATGTGGAGCGGCTCGCCGTCCTGATGGTGATGACCGACGAGCGGGAGGAGACGCCAGGTGATGTGCGCCCGGACGCGGGCTGACGCCTGCAGGTCGGAGCAAGTCGTGAGAGTTCCATCCGAAGCCGACGAGAAGTGCGGCGACGCCGTGAGGCGCGTGCCGCTGCAACGCCTCGCCCTCCTGGCCGATTCAAAAGGAGCAAGCTGAGATGGAAAAGCTGGCGCTGACGTCTGAGGAGGTCGCCGCGGAGCCAGTTGGGGCGCACGCCTCCGAGTTCATCGGCATCCCTGAGTGGTGCCGGCGCGTCGGTTGCTCGCGCGAGAGCGGCTACCGAGCCGCCCGCCGGAACGAGATACCAGGGCTGTTTCGCATCGGACGTCTCAAGCGCATCAACTGGGGCGTGTTCGTGAGCGTCGCGGCTAGCTCGCGTGCGGGAGCGGCTGGGGCCGTCGAACGATGAATCGCGGGCCGGTGGTTCGCTTCGCATTCCATCAACGCGATAGCTCCCTCGAAGGCGGAGCCCACAGCGCTCCGAGAGTGTTCGCCGCTTGGCGATCGCGCTGCTCCAGGGCGTGGGCATACACCCGCAGCGTGATGGTGGGGTCGCGGTGCCCGAGGCGGCCGGCCACGACTGCAAGGTCATAACCCGCGGCGAGCAAAGTAGTGGCGACCGAGTGGCGAAGGTCGTGGAACCGCAAGGGGGCGACTCCGGTTTGGAGCACCAGACGACTGAACCTGTGGGTCAGGGTGTCGGGCGCCAATGGCGTCCTACCTGTCGGGTCTTCGGTGAGGATGTAGCCGTCGGAGTGGATATCCACTCCCGCGTCGACGGCCCAACCTTCTGCCCTCTGACGATGGGTGTCGATCACCGCCAGTGTCACGACATCGAGAGCAATCTTGCGGGCCTGGTGCGTCTTGGTCGGGCCCACCCGCAAGACGCGGCCGAACTCCTCTCGCTTGACCGAACGCTGCACCTGCAGGATCATCCGATCACGCTCGACGTCGGACCATCGCAACCCGAGCAGCTCGCCACGCCGGCAGCCGGTCAGCGCCGCCAGCATGATGGCCGCGCCGAGAACCGGATCACTCTCCTCGGCCGTGGTGACCAACAGGCGAACGGTCTCGACATCGGGAACTGACATCCGTCTTGGTTCCACCGTGGGCAACGTGGCGAGTGGCGCGACGGAGCGGTTGACCAGTCCCCATTTCACGGCCTGCCCGAGGGCCGAGCTCAGCACGCCGTGGTAGCTGGTGATCGTCGCCGGCGACAACCCTTCCAGTAACCATCGGCGATAGGCGTCGTCGAGGTGATGCGACCTCAGTTTGTCCAGCCGGACGGACCCGAACTCCTGCTTGTAGCGCTTGCAGCGCAGGGCGTAGTTGCGTGTCGTGTCGGGCTGGCGATGGGCTCGAACGTGCTCGATCCACCTGTCCAGGTAGGCGGCCACGGTCATGTTGCCCACCAGTGGCGTCTCACCACCCTCGGCATCGGTCACGAATTTGGCCAAGGCGCTCTGGGCCGCGCGCCGCGTCCCGTGGATGGTCCTCGACGCCTGGCGCGGTTGGCCGTCCGGCCGGTACCCGACGACGACGCGCAGCCGCCAGATACCGGGACTTGTCTCCGTCATCGTGCCGCGCACGAAAATGATTCTAGACTTTTTCTAGACGCAGCGCTCGTATTCAACTCAAAAGAGCTGGTAGAGCGGCTGAAAATCTAGATATCGTAATAGAGCATGAACTCCCACGGGTGTGGCCGCAGCCGGACGGCGTCGATCTCGCGCAGGCGCTTGTAGCTGATCCAGGTCTCGATGAGGTCGTCGGTGAACACGCCGCCGGCCTTCAGGTAGTCCTGGTCGGCTTCGAGGGCGAGAAGGGCCTCGTCCAGCGACGCCGGCACCTGCGGAACCGAGGCCAGCTCCTCCGGCGGCAGGTCGTAGAGGTCCTTGTCCACCGGGTCCGGTGGCTCGATGCGGTTCTGCACGCCGTCGAGCCCCGCCATCAGCATGGCGGCAAAGGCGATGTACGGGTTGGCCGACGGATCCGGGCAGCGGAACTCCACCCGCTTCGCCTTCGGGCTCTTCGAGTAGATCGGGATCCGGCAGGCAGCCGACCGGTTCCGCTGCGAGTAGACGAGGTTGACGGGGGCCTCGTAACCGGGCACGAGCCGCTTGTACGAGTTCGTCGTCGGTGCGGCGAAGGCGAGGATCGACTTGGCGTGCTTGAGGAGCCCGCCGATGTACCAGCGGCCGGTGTCGGACAGGCCGGCGTACCCGGTTTCGGCGTAGAAGAGCGGATCGCCGCCCCGCCAGAGCGACTGATGGCAGTGCATCCCGGAGCCGTTGTCCTGGAAGAGCGGCTTCGGCATGAACGTGGCGGTGTAGCCGGCATTGCGGGCGACGTTCTTCACCACATACTTGTAGAGCATCAGCTTGTCCGCCATGCGCAAGAGCGTGTCGAAGCGCATGTCGATCTCCGCCTGCCCGCCCGTGCCCACCTCGTGGTGCTGCACCTCGATCTCGATGCCGAGCCGCTCCATCGTGAGGATCATCTCCGAGCGCAGGTCCTGGAAATGGTCCATCGGCGGGACCGGGAAGTACCCCTCCTTGTAGCGGGGCTTGAACCCGAGGTTCGGCTTCTCGTCGCGGGCGGAGTTCCAGATGCCCTCGATGGAGTCGACGTGGTAGAAGGCCGAGTGCTGGTCCTGCGAGAAGCGCACGTCGTCGAAGATGAAGAACTCGGCCTCCGGGCCGAAGTAGACCGTGTCGGCGATGCCCGTCGTTGCCAGGTACTGCTCGGCCTTGACGGCGACATATCGCGGATCGCGTGAGTAGCTCTCACCGGTGACGGGGTCGTGAACGAAGCAGTTGAGGTTCAACGTCTTGTGCTGGCGGAACGGGTCGATGACGGCCGTCGACGGATCGGGGATGAGGAGCATGTCCGACTCCTGGATCTCCTGAAAGCCGCGGATCGACGAGCCGTCGAAACCGAAGCCGTCCACGAAACCCGCCTCGCTCAACTCGTGCGCAGGCACCGAGAAGTGTTGCATGAGGCCGGGAAGGTCGCAGAAGCGGAAATCGACGATCTCGACTCCCTCGTCCTGCATGAGTCGGACGACCTCGGCAGCAGTGCGGTCCTGCACGTATCCTCCCTTTTCAGGCGCGACAGCACCGGGGCGGTGGCGTCGAGCGCGAGTGTGTCACAGGCAGCATCGCAGCCGCCCGTTTCGCTCCGGTAACCCGACTGTGAACGCTCGATGAACTGCGCAGGCTTCAGTCGGCCTCGGCCGGCTCGCTGGCGCCCGTCTCAGCGGGCTCGTCGTTGCTGACGTCGGCAACCGCCGGCGCCTCCGCAGGACGGGCGCTCAGCAGCTGGTAGATGGAGACACCCGCCAGCACGACGCCGCCGAGCGCAGCACGACGGGCTAGCCGAGGTGACAGGTGCGGTCCGAGGCGCAACGTCCCTGGCCCGGCGGCCGCCAACGCAGCGGCGGCTGCCAGGTTCGTGAGGGGCAACTCGAAGCCCCCGCCCGCTGCCAGGGGCCCCTTGGCGCGATGGGTGGTGGCGGCCACGGCCATCGTGCCGATGAGGACGAGCGGCCCAAGGGGAAAGGCGATCCCGCTGGCGGTGAGAAGTCCGCCCCCGAATTCGCTGGCGCCCGCAAGACCGGCCATCACCCTGCCCGGCCGTAACCCGAGGCTGTCGAAGGCCGCCCCCGTACCATCGAGACCGCGGCCGCCGAAGGAGCCGAACAGCTTCTGGGCACCGTGCACGGCGAGGTACCCCCCGAGTACCAGACGGGCGATGAGTAGTCCGAGACTCTTCAATTCTTCTGCCTCCTGCGTCGTTCGCTCTCAGTGTTCTACCGATGGCGACCTGCGGCGATGCGCGACCTCGTTGTCACCTGCGAGGATGGCTGCGCGAGTCAGGCAAGACTCGAGGCTTCGTCGGCAAGGAAGGGACTCATGCAGAGCCAGCGCGAATACGTGCTCCGGACGGTCGAAGAGCGCGGCGTCCGCTTCATCCAGCTGTGGTTCACCGACGTGCTCGGCACGCCGAAGTCGTTCGCCATCACCCCCGCCGAGCTCGAGAACGCCCTCGACGAGGGCATGACTTTCGACGGCTCCGCCATCGACGGCTTCAGTCGAGTGCAGGAGTCAGACGTGCTCGCAAAGCCCGATCCGAAGACGTTCCAGATTCTGCCCCTGAGGGGCGGCCGGCAGGCGGGCGAGCACTCCGAAGTGGCGCGTGTCTTCTGCGACATCGTGAACCTCGACGGCTCACCGTTCGAGGGTTGCCCCCGGCACGTGCTCCGGAGGGCGCTCGAGAAGGCTCGAGGGAGGGGTTTCTCGTTCTATGCCGCCCCGGAGATCGAGTACTTCTACTTCGCCGACGCATCCCCGACGGGGGCACCGGTACCCCTCGACGGCGGCTCGTACTTCGAGCTCACCGTCGCCGATCTCGCCTCCGATCTGAGGCAACGCACGGTCCTCACACTCGAGGACATGGGCATTCCCGTCGAGTACGCCCAACACGAGGACGCACCCAGCCAGCACGAGATCGACCTGCGTTACACCGATGCCCTCACGATGGCCGACACCGTGATGACAGTGCGCCTCGTCGTGAAGGAGATCGCCCTCGAACGAGGCTTCCACGCCTCCTTCATGCCAAAGCCCCTCTCCGGCGTGCAGGGCTCCGGCATGCACACGCATTTCTCGCTCTTCGAGGGTGACAGGAATGCCTTCTCGGACCCGGGCGACCCCCACGGCCTCTCGGAGGTCGCCCGCCAGTTCATCGCCGGCCTTCTCCGCCACGCGCCGGAGATCACAGCCGTCACGAACCAGTGGGTGAACTCCTACAAGCGCCTCGTGGCCGGGTACGAGGCGCCCATCCACGTCTCCTGGGCCTACAACAACCGCTCGGCCCTCGTGCGCGTTCCCATCGCCAAGCGCGGTCGCCTCGAGTCGACTCGGATCGAATTCCGCTCTCCCGACCCGGCCTGCAACCCGTATCTCGCCTTCGCGGCCGTGCTCGCCGCTGGGCTGCGGGGCATCGAGGAGCACTACGAGCTCGGGCCGGAGACGTCCTCCAACCTCTTCGCCCTCACCCCCGAGGAGCTGGCTTCCGAGGGCATCCGCCCCTTGCCGACGAGCCTGCACGACGCCCTTGTCGAGATGGAGGCGTCCGAGCTCATGGCGGAGGCGCTCGGCGAGCACGTTTTCGAGTGGTTCCTTCGCAACAAGCGGGCCGAGTGGGAGGCCTACACGAGGGAGGTCACGCCGTTCGAGATCGCCCGCTACCTCCCTCGGCTCTGAACCGGCGCAATGGAGTCCTTGCTCGTCTTCCCCGATCCGGTGCCGCCGTGGCTGGCGGGCGTCCTTGATGCGGCCGGCTACCCCTGGCAGGCCGTCTCCAGCGTCGGCGAGGCGGAGCGCAAGGAGCCCGAAGACGGCTGGGCGGGCGCCGTCGTGGCGGTCGAGGAGGAGACCGATGGAGGGCTGTCGGCCTGCCTCAACCTCTGCCGAGCGCTGCGCAAGCGTGACGACCCCTTGCAACCCCTCTTGCTGGCCGTACCCCGTGCCCACCTCGCCGAACTGGACTTCCGGGAGGACCTCTTCGACGATTTCGTCGTCTTCGGCGCCGCCGTGGCAGAGGTGGAGGCGCGCTTGTCGCACCTCTTCCGGCGCACGGGCCGAGGCAAGCAGCACGACCTGATCATCTACGGACCGCTCGCCCTCAACCTCGAGACGTATCAGGCCGTCCTCGGTGGCCGGCCGCTCGATCTGACCTTCATGGAGTACGAGCTGCTGCGCTTCCTCGCCGCCCACCCCGGCAAGGTCTTCACCCGCGAGGTGCTGCTCTCGCGGGTGTGGGGCTACGAGTACTACGGCGGGGCCCGCACCGTCGACGTGCACATCCGACGCCTGCGGGCGAAGTTCGGCGAGGAGCACGCCCACCTCATCGACACGGTGCGGAGCGTCGGCTACCGCTTCGGCGCTGTGCGCTGGCTGCCCTCGGGTGCCGGCGCGCCCGAAGGGCCCGCAGATCCGGCCATCAGCTCGTAGCTTTGCCCTTCTTCGGCTTCTTCGGCTTCGAGGGGGCGGCCGTCGTCGGCGGCGCCGGTCCCCTCGGCTGATCCGCCACGGCGACGGCAAAGGGGCCGCCCCGCACCGTGATGGCGGCACCCTTTCTGTGGGTGAGGAGGTCGATAGGCACGAGCTTGTTGCTGTTCAGGCAGACGACCCATGCCGTCGTGCCCCCCGGGGCAAGGGCGATGTTCTGAGCGCCCTTCGGCAGCTGGATCGGCGTGCCGGCGATGTCGCTCGCGAGCGAGATCGGTTGCACGTTGTTACCTTCGCCGCTCGCAGGCGTGTTGACGACCCAGGCGGCGCTGCGGGCGACGACGACGGCGATCGGACCTCCAGCCACGGCGATGGAGGCTCCGGCGGTGTCGGAGGAGACGGCGATCGGTGTGACGCTCTCGGAGTTGAGGTTCGTGACGAATACGGTCGACCCGTCGGGCGAGACGGCGATGCCGACAGGGGCGTTCCCGACGTGTATGGCGGCGAGCGCCCTGCCCCTCGAGAGGTCGATCGGAGTGACGTCATGGCCGATCGTGCCGGATTGGCCGCTCACGATGGCGCCGGCGTCCGCCACGTAGGCCGTGGAGCCGTCGGGCGTGATGGCGATCCCCTGTGGGCCGTTGCCCACGACGATCGGCCTGCCCGCCTTGAGGGTCGAGAGGCTGATGGGCGTGACCGTGTCGGCGTTGGCGTCGGTCACGTAGGCCGTCTTCCCGTTCGGCGTGATGGCGACACCGGCGGGACCCTGGCCGGCGTCGATGGCCGGTAGCACCTGGTCGCTCGGCAGGACGATGGGCGTGACGGTGTTCGAGCTGTAGTTGGCGACGAGGGCGAGCCGTCCGCCGGGGGCGACGGCGACGGAGTCGGGGTAGGTGCCAACTCTCACGACGGAGGCGAGGCCCTCGGGCGGTGGTGAGAGGGTCACCTCGGCGAGCCTCGAGCCGTTGCCGATGCTGGCACCCGTCCCGGCCAGCGCCACATAGGCGACGACGCTCGGCGGCAGGGGTGGCAGCGTGCTCGTGGTCGTCGTCTTGTTGCCGGCCGAAGATCCCCCACCGCTACAAGCGGCGAGCAAGGTCAGTGCCCCGAGAGCCACGCCACCGGCTCGCGTCGATCGGCGGTAGCAGATGTTGCGAGGCCACGTCATTGCAGATCGTTCGTAGCACACCGGCAGGTGCCGGGTGTTGCAGGGCAGGAAGCCGTTTACAGGAGCCCGACGTCCGGTGCGTATGCCCACGCCTCGATCTCCACGAGGGCACCGAGGGGCAGCCCAGCGACGGCGAAGGCGGTGCGTGCTGGCGGGCTCTCGGCGAAGTGGGCCTGGTATGCCTCGTTCATGGTGGCGTAGTTGGCCATGTCGGTCAGCAGCACGGTTGTCTTCACGACGGCGTGCAGGCCGGAGTTCTTCGACACGAGCAGCGTCGAGACATTGCTCAGGGCCTGGTGGACCTGTGCGGTCAGGCCGCCCGCCACGAGGACGCCGTCGGCGAGGCCGAGCTGGCCCGAGCAGATGAGGAAGTCACCAGCACGCACGATCGGCGTGTAGGGACCAACGGCGAGCGCCATGTGGACGGTCGGCTAGCTGAACGACGACCCGCAGCCGCAGGTGCGCGTGGCGTTGGGGTTCGTGATGTGGAAGCCGGCCTCAGACAGCCCGTCCTTGTAGTCGAGCGTGGCGCCGGCCATGAGCCCGGCGCTCTCGGGGTCGATGACCACCTTCACGGCGGCAAAGGTGCGGACGATGTCGTCGTCGGCGATCTCGGAGTCGAAGAACATCTCGTAGCTGTAACCCGAGCAACCGCCTGGGCGAACGGCCACCCGCAGTGCCAGGTCGTCGTTGCCCTCCTGCTTGAGAAGCTCGGCGACTTTTGCTGCCGCGGCGTCGGTGAGGGTCACCGGACTAGGCCGCTGGCCGATCTTCACTGACGTAGTTGCAATGCTCACGAAACGAGCCTCCTCGTGACTCAGGCGTCCTCCGGACGATATTAGCCCTGGAGTGGCTGTTTCCTGCCGGCGATAGCCTCGCGAAGACCGTGACTCCGCCTGTCGACCCTCAGATGACCAACGAGCCTCCTCCGGGCACCTCGGCGGTGCGAACACCCGCGCCCACCTCTCTCCCCGCGGCGCTCGCCGATGATGTGCGCTCCGCCCTCCGGGGCGTCATCGACCCCGAGCTGGGCGAGAGCATCGTCGATCTCGGAATGGTCCGCACGATCTCGGTCGATGACGGCACTGCGACGATCGAGGTCGCCCTCACGATTGCGGGGTGCCCGCTGCGGAACCAGATCCGATCGGACGTCGAGCGGCGGGCGACCGGTGTCCCCGGCGTCGCCAGTGTCGTCGTCACGACGGGCGCCATGTCCGCCGAGGAGCGCGCCGCCGTGATGTCGCGGGCACGGCTCAAGGCTCAGGAGCGCTCCGCGGTGACCATCGACCTCCCCCCGACCACCCGCGTGCTCGCCATCGCCTCTGGCAAGGGTGGGGTCGGCAAGTCATCGGTGACGGTGAACCTCGCCGTGGCGCTGGCGGCTGGTGGCCTCACCATCGGCGTCTTGGACGCCGACGTCTGGGGTCATTCGGTGCCCCGCCTCCTCGGCATGGAGGGCGGGATCGAGGCCCGTGACAAGAAGATGGTGCCCCTCAGCCTGCAGGTCGGGGAAGGGGTCGTGAGGGTGGTGTCGATGGGGTTTCTCTCGGGGGAGGATGAAGCCATCATGTGGCGCGGTCTCGTGCTGAACCGGGCCGTTCAGCACTTCCTCGAGGACGTGCACTGGGGCGATCTCGACTACCTGCTCGTGGATCTGCCGCCGGGGACGGGTGACGTCCAGATGGGCCTCGCCCGCATGCTGCCGCGAACCGAGGTCGTGCTTGTGACGACTCCGCCGATCGCCGCCCAGAAAGTAGCCGGCCGAGCGGCCGACATGGCCCGCAAGGGCCATCTCCGCGTCGCTGGCGTCATCGAGAACATGTCCGCCTTCGTGTGCGCTCACGGCGAGAGCTACCCTCTCTTCGGTGAGGGCGGCGGCCGCCGTCTGGCGGAGGAGATCGGCGTCCCCCTCGTAGGCCAGGTGCCACTCGATCCCGCCGTCTCTCTCGGCGGCGACGCGGGGCGCCCGGTGGCGCTGGCGGAGGGTGAGGCCGGGGCGGCCTTCCGGGCCATCGCCGAGCGGATCCTGTCGGACATCGCCCCCCGCGTCGAGATGTCGGGTTGTTCGGCTCGCATGCTCGAGCGAGTGGAGCAGGCGCTCGGGGTGGTCGGGCAGAGCTGACGAGCCTCACCGCCTTCGAGAGGGTCGTCGGCCGCGAGCACGTGCTCACGGATCCCGACCTCGTCGCCTCGTACGTCGTCGACTGGACGGGGCGCTATCGCGGCCGGTCGGCCGCCGTGGTGCGGCCCGGCTCTCTCGAGGAGGTGGCCGCCCTCGTCGCCGTCTGCGCCCAAGGCGGCATCGCCTTGACCCCGCAGGGCGGCAACACGGGCCTCGTCGGCGGCTCGGTCCCGCTCGCAGGAGAGGTCGTGCTCAGCCTGACCCGCTTGTCCTGGCTTGGCCCGGTCGACGACGTCGCAGGTCAGGTCACGGTGGGATGCGGCGCCACCGTCGGGGCGCTGCAGCGGACGGCCGCAGCCAGCGGCTGGGCCTACGGCGTCGACCTCGCCAGCCGGGACTCGGCCACCCTCGGCGGCACGATCGCCACGAACGCCGGCGGGCTGCGGGTGATCCGCTACGGCGATACCCGCGCCCAGCTGCTCGGGGTCGAAGCCGTTCTCGGCGACGGCTCCGTCATCTCGCACCTCGGAGGGCTGTGGAAGGACAACACGGGCTACGACCTGAGCCGGCTTCTCTGCGGCAGCGAGGGCACCCTCGGAGTGGTGACTGCCGCCCGGATGCGACTCGTGCCGCCCGCACCGGAGCGAGCCGTCGCCTTGCTGGCCTTCGAGGAGGTCGCCTGCGCCGTCGAGGCCGCCGCCACCCTGCGCCATTGGGTGGGCCTGCTGGAAGCGGTGGAGCTCTTCCTGCAAGCGGGCTTGGAGCTGGTGTGCTCCGAGTTCGGCCTGCAGTCGCCCTTTTCGAAGGCCTTCTCGGCCTACGTGCTCGTGGAAGCGGCCGCCGCCGTTGACCCGACTGATGCACTCGCCGAGGCGATCGCTTCCCTCACCGGCGTGGGCGACGTGGCGATCGCAACGAGCTCGCGGCGCCGGGCGGCGCTCTGGCGGTATCGGGAGGCGCACACAGAGGCCATCGCCCGTCTCGGTATCGCCCACAAGCTCGATGTGGCCGTGCCGCTCGGGCGCCTCGGCGAGCTCGTGCGGCGGGTGCCGGCTGTCGTGGCCGATGTCACCCCCGCTGGTCGGGTGTGGCTGTTCGGCCATGCCGCCGACGGCAATCTGCACGTGAACGTCACGGGTGCGGACCCCGCCGACGACCGGCTGGACGGCGCCGTCCTCGAGCTCGTCGCCGAGCTGGGGGGTTCCATCAGCGCCGAGCACGGGATCGGCGTCGCCAAGCGCCACTGGCTTGCGCTCAACCGCTCACCGGCGGAGATCGCCGCCATGCGAGCGGTGAAGGCAGCCCTCGACCCGGCGGGCATTCTCAACCCGAACGTGCTCCTCTGAAGGTCGCTCAGCTCGAGGCGGCGCAGCGCTCCATGGCGTCTGCGAACACGGCAGCTCGGTCCTTGTAGTCACGGAAGTGGCCGAAGCTCGGTGCTGCAGGAGACAGCAACACGACGCCGCTCCCCTGCCGCGCCCAGGCAAAACCCAAGCGAACCGCCGACGTCAACGCCTCGCACTCCGTCACCTCGGCGCTCGCTCCGAGGTGCTGACGGATCTGCGCCGAGATACGGGCGCCGTTCTCCGGCAGGGTGAAGACGGCCACGACGCCGTTCTCGGCTCGCGCCGCGCGGGCCGAAAGAGCCTCCGCCAGCGGGCCGTAGTCGATGCCGCGGTCGTGCCCACCGACGATGAGGGCGACCCGCTCGCGGCCATAGGCCTCGAGGGCCGCCACTGTCGGCAGCACGTTCGTCGCCAGGCTGTCGTCTACGAACCTCACGCCGGCGACAGTGCCGATCGTCCGCAACCGGCTGTCGAGACCCTCGAAGCCTTCGGCGGCTGCCGCCATTGCCTCGCCGTCGGCGGCCTCCGGGACACCGAGGCCGAGGAGGCAGGCGCGGGCGATCATGGCGTTTCGTCGGTTGTGCACTCCCGGGAGACCGAGGGTCTCCAGCCACCTGCCCCCGAGGTCCTGCTCCGAGCTGCCGACCCAGCGGACACGAGGGCCCAGCTGCCCCACCCGCTCGTGCAGGAGCGGGCTGCCGCCGTCGGCCACGGTGAGATCTGCGCCCGGCTGGCTGCAGGCTGAGAGCTTGTCGCGGAAGTACTCTTCGACACCGCCGTGCCAATCGAGATGGTCAGGGTGGAGCGACGTGACGGCCACGACGGGCGGCGAGACGGCGAGGTCGGTCGCCTGGAAGCTCGAGACCTCGATGATGGCGTAGTCGAACTCGCTCGGCAACGACGGGTCGTAGGGCGCGCGGCCGATGTTGCCGGCGACGAGGGTGCGGTAGCCGAGCTGGTCGAGCAGGTGACCGGCGATGGCGGTCGTCGTCGACTTTCCCTTCGTCCCCGTGATCACGAGGACGCGCTCTCGAGGCGCCTCCTGCAGCCAGAGGCCGAGCCCGCCGACGACGGGGATTCCGGCGGCTTCGAGCTGGGCGACCTCGGGCCGGCGTCGGCGCACGCCTGGCGTCTTCACGACGACGTCCCGCGTCCGCAGCGCCTCGAGCCCCCCCTCGGCGATGGCGAGCACCTCGTGGCCGAGCACCCGCGCGGGCGGCGGACTGTCCTCGACCACGACGAAGTCGGCGCCAAGCTCGCCGAGGCGTTGCAGGTTGGCCGTTCCCTCGATCCCGAGGCCCCAGACGCCGACGCGGGCGCCCGAGAGGTCAGACCAGCAGATCGCCGGGCGCGTACGCATCGGGGACGAAGTTCGGGCCGGCGGGTTCGAGCAGCTGCGCCGTCAGTGCCGGCTCGTCGGGCAGCTCGGCGAGAAGGCGATGCACGAGGGTGTCCCCGACGCGGTCGGCTCGCTCTGCCGTGAGCCGCAGAGCTGCGCGGCACTCGGGCGGGTCGCCGACGCAGTCGAAGGGTTTCGGGGATGGGGAGATGCCAAGGAGCGTGCGGAAGCGGTCCGCCAAGGCGTCGTTGGCGAGCGGCTCACGATCGTCGAAGACCTCCTCCAGCCGGGCGCGCTCCATGAACGGCGCCAGGATGAGATCGACGAAGCAGCATTTGTCGCATTCACCGCACCAGTGGTCCATGCGAAGGGCGGCGTCGACGTAGAAGGCTCGGTTGCAGCTGCGGAACACCCCGTGATACCTCGTGAGAGCGGCGAAATGCCGCCCCACCCACAGCTCGGAGGCAGAGCGCAGGAGGGAGAAGTACTCGACCGGTACTCGGTTGCGGACGAGGGCGTCTCGAAACGCCGTCTCGAAGGCCAACCCCTTCGACCACTGGTGGTTGACGACACGGTCGCCGAGGTCGAGGTTGCCGGCTGAAGCAGACGCTTCGTTGGACATGACGACTGCGTCGCGTCCGTGCAGGAGGGCCGCGAGCACGGCGATGGCCGAAATCATGCCCGTGACCGGCACGTGTCCGTTGAGGAAGCCCAGCTGGCTCGACCGCAGGATCCGCCGGTCGAGCTCCCGCTCGGCGCGCAGGATTGGCAGCCCGGTGACGGCGGCGGGTGCCTCGATGGCTGCGAAGCGATCGCCCGCCTTGCTGACGACGAAGAGGGCCGTGCGCTCCCCGTCGTCCCCCCCGCGGGCGCCGTGGCGGACGAGCTCGGTCGTCACGATGGAGTCGATGCCGCCCCCGAATGGGATGAGCGGGCGGAGGGCTCCGGTTCCGACCTGCTCGGCGCTGAGCGATGGCGCCGGCGGCGGCGAGGTCAGCGGGGACCGGGACCGGATCTCGAGCTCGGAGAGGTCGATGCCGTTGCGGTAGGCGAACTCGCCGAGTCCGTCGATGTAGTACTGGCGGAGGAACTCGACATCGGGCGCCGAGAGAGCGAGATCCCCGAGATCGACCACGGGCGGCGCACCGGCCTTGTAGTAGGAAACGCCGAGCAAGAGGAACACCCAGCGGGCGGCCGCCTCGACGCCGGGAAGAGCCCACGCCTGCGGGTCGACCCCCTCGAAACCGACTCGCTCGACGAAGCCCTGCCCATCGAGGCTGTAACGGCAGCGCAGCTCCCCGAGATGAGGGTCGGCCTCGAGCTCGTCGTAGGTGAAACGCTGCGCCCGAGCTGAACCGGGCGCCGGCGCGGTGGGTGGGTAGGTCACGAAGGCGGGCGGAGGCGCACGAGGATGGAGTTCCTCCCGCACGGCCGGACGGCTCGGTCGCTGAAGAAGGGTCCCGCACCGCCGCTCGGGACCGCGGCACACACGATGTGGTCCGGCCGGACGCCGGCTTCGACGAGGATGCGCTGGTTTGCCTTCCACAGGTCGAACAGGTAGGTGTCCGGCGGCCCGCCGGCATCCGGGCGGACGAGGTCGTCGATCTCACCGGCGAAGCCTGCCGCCGCCGCCTCTCTCACCTCCGGACCGACTTGGTATCGGTCCGGGTGGATGGCCGGACCGATGGCGGCGACGATGTCGTCGGCGGAGGCCCCGAGCCCGGTCATTGCGTTCACGGCTGCGTCTGCCACGCGAAGAACCGTCCCGCGCCAGCCTGCGTGCACGGCGCCGGCAACGTGCGCCCGCGGGTCGCACAGGGCGATCGGCACGCAGTCAGCCACCATCATCGCCAGCACGGGCCCGGCCTCCGCCGTCACGACGGCGTCGACGCCGTCGATTGCCGTCGTGAGCGACGTCGTGCCACGCCCGCGATCGGATCCGGTCACGACGAATACGCTCCGGCCGTGCGTTTGATTGCAAAAGACCAGGTCGCCGAGGTGCGCACCGATGGCTTGGGCAGCTCGGCGGCGATTCTCGACCACGAGGTCGTCGTCGTCGCCGACGTGCAGAGCGAGGTTGAGGCTTTCGTAGGCGCCCGCCGAAACTCCGCCATGGCGTGTCGTCATGACGACGTCGACATCGAGATCGTCGAAGGCGGGCCAGGTCATGACCTCGAGGCCGCCGATGGCCCGCCAAGCCACGGCCTCGACGGACAGCGGTTGCATAGTCGCAGGTTAGTGGCCTAGAGCGGGAATCTCAGACCGTCCTCCAGCTTGCCGAGAGCTCATTCGGGTCATCCGAGGCGGCCCGGCCCTCATCGGCGAGCTTGCGCAGGTGCGCCCACACCGAGAAGCGGGCGATCGGGTGCAGAGCCGCCGGCACGTCGGTGTAGACGTCCGAAACGATCTCCTCGATGTCGGCCGAGCGGCGGGTGCCGAGGGAAGCGAGGATGGCTGCTTCCCGGGCGAGTCGGTGCTGCAGGTAGCCCTCGATCACCTCCCGAGGCTGGGGCATCAACGGGCCGTGCCCTGGGGCGATGATCGTGATGGGTGGGTCGAAGCTGAGCAGACGCTCGAGGGAGGCGAGGTAGGCACTCATGTCGCCGTCCGGGGGTGCGATGACGACGGTCGACCCGCCCATGATGTGGTCGCCCGAGAACAGCAGGCGGGTGTCCGAGCCGTCGTGGTGGGGCACGACAGCGAGATAGCAGAGATGGTTCGATGCGTGCCCAGGCGTGTGTACCGCCCGCAGCAAGACGTCGCCCTCCGCCACCTCGCTGCCCTCGCCTAGCGTGTCGTCCGGCTCAAAGCCGTCTCTCGGCCCGTAGCCGAGCACGCGGGCGCCCGTGCGGGCCGCCAGCGGGGCCGCACCTGGGGCGTGGTCCGGGTGCGTATGCGTCACCACGATCGCCCGAAGGCGCCCGCTGGCGGCACGGACGATCGCCTCGAGATGGCCGTCGTCGCCCGGCCCGGGGTCGATGACGACGAGGGCGTCGTGGCCGACGAGATAGGTGTTCGTCCCTGGTCCCGTCATGACGGAGGGGTTCGGAGCCGTCAGCCGCGTGATGCCTGGTAGCAGCGTGACGGGCGTGCCGGGAACGGGTGCCTCGAGCACGGCTCCCACCTCTGCCTCAGCCACCGGCCGTTCTGCGGTTCTCTCCCCGGCCGGGCCCGCCCGGTCTTCCCAGCTGGTCCGAGGCGGGGGAGCCGATGGGTTGCGGCCGATCCGGGAAGGGCACACCCGGCGGCAGCCCGGTGGCGTCCTCGTAGCCGTCGTCGCCAGGCAAGACGATGCGGACCCCATCTCCCTCGACCGTGATCCGAGGCAGGATCGCCGGCACCTCGGCCGCTGCAGCCGCCGTCATGAGATCTGCCGCGCGGCGGAAGCGACCGATGGCTTCCAGGTTCTTCATCGTAGGGAACATGAGGTCGAGCTCACCGGCGCGGTGTCGGTCAAGGGCCGCCGCCGGCTCGATCCAGGTGCTGGCGACGACCTCGGAGTCGTCGTGCAGCGCCTCCTGGCCCTCCGGCACGACGCCGACGAAGAACCTCGTGTCGTAGCGCCGGGGCGCCCCTTCGGGCGTGATCCAATGGCTGAAGTAGGCGACCCGGTCGAGGTCGAGCGAGAGGTTCTCGGCAGCGCAGATGTCGGCAAGACGAACCTCCCCGGCGTTCAGCCGGCGCCGGTGCTCCACGAAACGCCCCGCCACCTCGGCGTCGGCGAACGAGAGGGCCTCGCCGCCGGTGAGCGCCAGCAGGATGCCGGCCTCCTCGAAGCACTCCCGTACGGCAGCGACGAAGAAGCTCCTGCCCCCTTGCTTGATCCCGAGGATCCTGCTCGCCTCGGCGTCGTCCCGTCCGGCGCAGTGCCGGGCCGTCTCCTCGCTGCCGTCGTCTGGATCCACGGCACCGCCGGGAAAGAGGTGAGCACCGGCCACCCAGACCGACTGGGCGTTGCGCCGGAGCATGAGCACCTGCATGTCGGTCCCGCCGGTCTGGGCGCTGACGTCCCGCACGAGCATGATCGTGGCCGCGTCCCGGGGCACGAGCGGCGGGCTCATCACGCCACCGTACCGGGCGAGGGCGAGCGGGAGCTCAGCGAGCTGCCAGCGGCAGAAGGTGGGAGGCGATGACGCGCCCGAACGCCGCCGGGTCGGCAAAGGGCCATCCGTGGTTGCCGGCGACGACCGTGCCCTCGCAACCCACGGCGATGCACTGGTCGTCGAAGCACGCCTTCGTCACCACCCGGTCGCCGTCCGCCCACACGACCGATACGGGGATGCCGAGCTCGGCGATCAGCTTGAGCTCTGCGCGGATGTCGAAGCGCCGCGTGAGGTGGGCGACGAGCCCGAGGCTCGGAAGGTGCCAGACGAGGTTGTGACCGAGGTCGAGCAGCACCGACGTCGCCGCCGAGGGAAACTCGCTCAGGGGGAACTCGTGGACGAGGTGAAGCGCCCAGTCCCACAACGGGCGCTCGGCCAGCAGACGTTCGGAGTCGTCGTGACGTGACCAGGTGACGCCCGTGGCGGCGTCGACGAGCACGAGCGAGGCGACGTGCTCTGGGGCGTCGTGGGCGAGGCGGGCGCTCACGGCGCCGCCGAAGGAGTGGCCGACGAGGTGGACAGGAGCTGCCGGCAGGCCGTGCATCTCCTGCACCTTCAGCAAGAAACCCTGCAACGACGTCGCGAACGATTCAAGGCTCACCCGTCCAAGCGGCAGGTCCGAGCTTCTCCCGAAGCCGGGCAGATCCGGGATGAGAACGCGAAAGCCGTGGGCGGCGAGCGCTCGCGCCGCCCGCTTGTAGGAGGAGTGGGCGAGACCCCAGCCGTGCACGAGTACGACGGTCGGGCCGACCTCGCCGTCGGGGCCGCACCCGACGACCTCGCCGTAGCCGAAGCGGCGTCCGTCCACGCGGCAGGAACGCTCGCGCAGGCGGAGAGGGTCTGGTGCGAACGCTGCCAGCGGCAGCAGGCGCGTAACACTCGGCAGAAGCCGTATCCCCCGGAACATCAGTGACATCCTACCCCCGTGCGGATGAATTGTAACGTGTTACAAAAGGTACTATGACCTGCGATTTCACCCGGCTACGGGCGCGAAGATGCCAGTTGAACTGACGCGGACGACTTCGATCCTTTCAGGCGAGGTGCGAGAGCGGCGCCGCCACGCGGTCGAGGAGCTGCTTGCGCTCCGCTTCATTCAGCCCGCCCCAGATCCCGTGCGGCTCGCGAATCCGGATGGCGTACTCGAGGCAGTCCGGCCGAACACAGCAGGATCGGCAGATCGCCTTGGCCGAGCGCTCACGGATGAGACGCTCTTCCTTGCGCTCGACGTGAGACGGCGGAAAGAACACGACGGCATGAGGACCACGACAGGCGGCTCGCGCCTGCCACAACTCTTCACCCCGATTGGCGACCACGTTGCCCCTCCTACGCACTCGGCAAGCGACTCCGGAACCATCACCGGCGTCCCAGCGGGCAACGCTGCCTGCGTCCCAGGATCTCTGAGCCATTGCCCCCATAGCCGGATCTATCGCTCGCGGGCTTGTTGCCAGGCCCACTGACGGCACCCTACCCGGCAACATGTCGGGAAACAAGAGGTGAACTTCAGGAGATCGCCGGTAGTGTCCCCGCCGATGGAGCGGGCACGGTTCTTGCGCCAGAGCAGGGTTCTCGTCGTCGGCGGCAAGGGCGGGGTGGGCAAGACGACGGTGACCGCCGCCCTCGCCCGCATGGCGGCCGATGCCGGGCTCGACGTCCTCGTCCTCGGCCTTGACGACGCCGGCGCCTTGCCGGTGCTGTTCGGGGCCGACGTCACCTTCGGCTACGACGAGGTCCTGCTCTACAGCGGGCCTGTCGGGCAAGTGCGCGGCCGGGTGATCACGCCCGACGACGCCCTTCTCGAGTACTTGATGGATCACGGCCTCCGCCGGGTCGCCAAGCGGCTCGTCTCCGCCGGGGTGCTCGACGTCGTGTCGACGGCGATCCCGGGGATTCGCGAGATACTCGTCCTCGGCAAGGTGAAGCAGCTCGAGCGGTCGGGCGCGCCCGACCTGCTTCTGCTCGACGCCCCCGCCACGGGTCACGCCGTACGGTTCCTCACGAGTGCCAACGGCCTCATGGACGCCGCCCGGGGCGGGCCACTGCGGACACAGGCGGCAGAGGTCGTCGAGATGTTGCACGACCCTGCCCGGCTGCAGGTGCTCCTCGTCACGGTGCCGGAAGAGACGCCTGTGAACGAGCTCGTGGAAACGGCGTTCCGCCTCGAGGACGAGGTGGGCGTCATGCTCGGGCCTGTTGTCGTGAACGCCTGCTTCCTGCCGGCGGCCGGAGTCGGGCAGGGTTGGTTGGCCGACCCGCAAGTGCTTGCGGCCGTGGCGGAGGAGCCGCTGGAGGCGAGAGAGGCGGGTTCGTTGCGGAGGGCGGCGGCGTTTCGGGCGGGTCGGGAGGCGGTTCAGTCAGAACAGATCGCACGACTGAACACCGACCTGCCGCTGCCTCAGCTGCGGCTGCCGTTTGTGTTCAGCGACGACATCGGCCCCGAGCAGGTCGCCGAGCTTGCCGACGCCATCGGTCGGGCGATCGAACAGCTGGATGAGCGACAGCTGCAGGCGGCCCTGGCAGCCGCATCGACGGGGGAGGAAGCCCCTCCGGTCGGGAGCGAGCCGCCGGTCGGGAGCGAGCCGCCGGTCGAGACGCAACCTCCGGTGGAGACGCAACCCCCGGTCGAGACGGAACCTCCGGCGGAGATGGAACCGCCTGTCGAGAGGGAACCCCCACTGGCGACGGAACCGCCGGTTGAGACGGAACCTCCGGCTGCGGCGTCGTCGTGAGCACGGGGACGGATCTCGGGCATCTCCTGCGGGAGCGGTCGATCATCATCTGTTGCGGGTCGGGCGGCGCTGGGAAGACGACCACCTCGGCCGCCGTCGCCCTCGCCGGAGCCTTCGCCGGCCGCAAGGCCTGCGTCGTCACGATCGACCCGGCTCGCCGGCTGGCCGACGCCCTCGGCGTCGGTGCGCTCACGAATGAGCCGAAGCGGATCGAGGGACCCTGGCCGGGCGAGCTGTCGGCCGTGATGCTGGACGCGAAGAGGACATTCGACGATCTCGTCGAGCGCTACTCGGCCGACCCAGAGCAAGCCGAGCGCATCTTGACCAACCGCCTCTACCGGAACCTCACGTCCGCCCTCGCCGGTACGCAGGAGTACATGGCAGCCGAGAAGCTGTACGAGCTGAACGCCTCGGGCGAATTCGACCTCGTGGTGGTCGACACGCCTCCGACCCGCAACGCCCTCGACTTCCTCGATGCTCCAGGGCGGTTGACGAGGTTCTTGGAGAACCGGTTGTTTCGGCTCTTGCTCATGCCGACGCGGGCCTCCCTGAGGGCTTTGACGATGGCGACCCAGGCGCTCCTCCGCACGATCTCGAAGGTGGCCGGGTCCGAGATCGTCGAAGATGCCATTGCGTTCTTCCGAGCCTTCGACGGGATGGAAGAGGGCTTCCGGGAACGGGCACGAGGCGTCGAGGCGCTCCTGTCCGACCCGGGGACCGCCTTCGTGCTCGTCGCAGCCCCCCGGCGGGACTCAGTGGCGGAGGCCCGCTTCTTTGCCGACCGGTTGGCGGAGGCGCACCAGCCGGTGGCGGCGCTCGTCGTGAACCGACTGCACCCGGACTTCCGCGGGGGAGAAGCTGCCTTGGACGCGACGGACGGCGCCTCACCGTCGGCCGAGCCCGAGCCCGAGCCCGCCGCCTCGGTGCCCGCCGACTCCGGGCCCGCCGCATCCGAGCCCGCCCACTCCAGGCCCGCCGACTCCGAGCTCGCCGACTCCGATGCCGCCGACTCGGCGTCCGCCGCATCCGAGCCCGCCGAGATGAGGGCAGCAGGGCGCAGCGGGATCCGTCAGCGGGCGGCTGTGGAGGCGCTCGCCGGCCTGCGTCAGAATCTCGCCGACCTCCAGGGGCTGGCGGACCAGGAACGGGAGTACCTAGGGACGCTTGAGTCGAGGATCGAGGGCGCCGTGGTGAAGGTGCCGTATCTGTCGAAGGACGTCCACGACCTCGAGAGTCTCGGCCTCGTGGCCGAGTGTCTCACCGGGCAGGTACTCTCCGGGCGTGCCTGACATCCTCATCGTGGCGGACGCACCCACGGTTCTCGCAGAGGTTCGCTCGGCCCTCGAGAATGACGAAACGGACATCCGCGAGGTGCGATCCGGGGCGGCCGTCCGCGACGAGGTCGACGTGGATCCGCCCGACCTGCTCATCACGGACCTGCAAGTGGGCAGCATGGGTGGAGTCGCCATCTGTCACGACCTCCGGTTGGAGGAATCGGGTGAACGGCAGATCCACGTGCCCGTGCTGATCCTGTTGGACCGCCGAGCTGACGTCTTCATCGCACGACACTCGGGAGCCGAGGGCTGGCTCGTCAAGCCGCTCGACCCGTTGCGCCTTCGCAAAGCGGCCCAGGCGCTTCTCGACGGCGGCACGTACTACGACGAGTCGTACAAACCCGTGTCTCTGGCTGCCGACGCCTGGGCGTAGGTGCGCCGGGACTTCCCGGTCGCGCAGGCGTCACGCCTGGATCCGGGTCAAACCTTGCGCCTAACCTGACTGAACTGACCCGGACCGGTCACCGCAGGCCCACGATTCAGCCATATCTCCGGGGAGCCGCCGGGCGCGTCCGCCAAGGCGTGCCGCACAAGGCGCCCGTCGGCCTGTCCCGCGTTGTGACTGCCGACCCGCGCCCGGCCGGCCGGGTACCGGCGCTCTTTGCGCTGACTACGATGTCAGCTGGCGGGCTTGACCACCCGCCGCCGGGAAGTAGCGCAGCTTGGTTAGCGCGCAGCGTTCGGGACGCTGAGGTCGCGGGTTCGAATCCCGCCTTCCCGACTCCGAGGCCTTGTCATAGACCGCGGGCTACCCGGCGCTCCGACAGCTCGGCTGCCACATGGAGGCCGGCCGGCGCCCTCTTCGGGTACGAGCGAGACGTCCCGCTCCGCCTCAAGTCCAGCTATCCAACAGCCGACAATTCTGTGGACTGTTCCGCAGGAGCGCGCCGATGAGCCCGTACCGAGACACCACCGCCCGAACGGCCCCCTGGACCCGCCTGCTACCTTCTCTGTTCCAGTTCGAGGGCGACGTCAACGGGCCTGGTGTCAAGCGGGTCTTGAAAGCCGTCACCTTCATGTACCTCGGGCTGCCCGCCTACGCGCTGGCGCTGGCGTTGCTCTGGCGGCATGTCCGATCCGAAGCCGACCTCTTCGTGGGCCTCGGAGTGATGGCCATGTTCCTCGCCATCAACGCCTCGGACTTCTGGCACCTTCAACATGGGGCCATGGCCGAGTTCACGCCCTTCAAGGCGCTCGTTGAAGTCTGGCTCGCCACGGTTACGTTCGCCCTCTTCGGAGCCGCTTTTGGGGCGCACGGGGGGGCGTTTCTCCTCCTACCGTGCCTGCCGTTCCTCATGACTGCGTTGATGGGCAACCCGGTGATGATCGCAGGCGGCTGGCTCGGCCTCGTCGCCGCCCTCAACTTCGAAACGACCGCCCAGTGGCCGGCATCCCAGGCGTTGCCCATCGCCGCTCTCTTTGCTATCGGAGCGGGAGCCGCCGCTCTCATGGTCAACGAGGTCGTGAAGGGCTCGATCCGTGACGGCCACGTCAGTCGTTCCCTCGCCGAGTTGGCGGCTCACGCCAGCACGCTGCGGGAGTGGCCGGACGGCCTCCAGACCGTGGCGGCAACGCTGGCCACGGCGATGGACGTGGATCGCTTCGCCGTGTTCGTCCGTCTCGCCCCTGGCTCTTCGCTCGAGCAGGTGTTCTCGTGGCCCGCAGCGGACTGGGCGTTCCATGCCGCCGCGACGGATGTCGGCGAGCTCGCACGGGAAGCCCTCACAAAGGGAGACCCGCTCCACGACGAAACCGTCTACGCGACGCCGGCGTTCAGCGCCGCGGCCGGACTCGTTGTCGTCTGCCCCTTCCGGTGCCGCAACGGCTCACCGGTCGACACCACGATCGCCACCACCGTGGCCCGCCTGCTCGCCTTGATGTTCGACCGCAGCCGCGTCATCGCCGGCCTCATCGACCTGGCCCACACCGACGAGCTGACCGGCCTCGCCAATCGGCGCCGGCTGTTCGAAGTGCTGCACCGAGAGGCGGCCCGTTCGAAGCGGAGCGGGCGAGCCTTCAGCGTGGCCATGTTGGATCTGGACAACTTCAAGGGCTACAACGACCGCTTCGGCCACGCGGCGGGAGATCACCTGCTCCGGCTGTTCGCCGAGCGCACCGTTTCGAGGCTCCGGGGCCAGGATCTGATCGCCCGATACGGCGGCGAGGAATTCTGCCTCGTGCTGCCCGAAACCGATTCCGCCGGTGCAGCCACCCTGGTCGAGGCTCTCCGGCGCGTCGGCGCCGGCGTCGACCCACTCGGGGAACGCGTGACCTTCTCAGCCGGCATCGCCACCTGGGAAGCGGACGAGTCGATCGACGACCTCGTCTTGCGGGCGGACACCAACCTGTACGCCGCCAAGGAGACCGGGCGCGACCGGGTCGTCAGTCTGGCTTGAGCCGACGGGCGCCAGGATGCCTCCGGTGGCTGTCCAGGTGCCGTCCGATTGAATATCAGTATCCGGCGATAGGGGCACCGCGAGGTCGCGCCATCTGCCCGCCGTCTCCATCGTACGGCGCGACGGTGGATTGCTTCAAACCAGGATCGCCGCTTCACTCACGTAGCTGAAGGTCTCAGCCGGAGACCACACGAGACGTCCAACGGCGCACGCCATGTGTTCGACAATCTTGGGGAGACAGCATGCA
>Ga0187883_10000407_pt1 | contig 27278 bp, 23 predicted proteins | sample June2016WEW_20_1_2_FD_132966 | JGI IMG/M metagenome (GOLD analysis project Ga0187883, IMG submission 132966) | Peatland microbial communities from SPRUCE experiment site at the Marcell Experimental Forest, Minnesota, USA - June2016WEW_20_10 | ecosystem: Environmental > Terrestrial > Soil >...
GCTCGTCAACCAGCCCGGAACGGGGGATACCGTGAGCCTGCCCGGCGCCCCGCAGCCGCTCATGGCGGAAGCCGATCGCCTCCAGGCGGAGGCCTCCCAGCGTGGGCTGGTGCTCCGGCTGGCCGGCTCCGCCGGCGTGCTGCGGCATTGCCAGCACTGCCGCCGCGCCGCCGGCGCGCTGGGCCGGGAACCACCCCGGGACCTGGACTTCTTCGCCTACGCCGAGCAGCAGGGCGCGCTCAAGCGGATGTTCGCGGACCTCGGCTACCAGGTCGGCCCGGCGGAGGCGTTCAGCAAGGAGTACGGCATCGAACGGCTTACCTACACCGGGCACGCGAACGCCGCCAAGGTCGACGTGTTCCTCGACGCGCTGCGGATGTCGCACACGATCGACTTCAAGACCCGGCTTGACTGCGCCCCGCCGACCGCCCCGACCGCCGACCTGCTCCTCGCCAAACTCCAGATCCACGAGATCACCGAGAAGGACATTAAGGACATGGCCACGCTGCTCGCCTCCCACCCGCTCGGCGACGGCTCGCACGGCTCGATCGAGACCCGGCACATCGTCGCCTTGATGGCACACGACTGGGGGCTGTGCTACACCGCGCTGGAGAATCTCTCGATTGCCGAGGACCTGCTGGCCGGGTGGGGCCTGGCGGGGAATGTCACGACGGCTGCCGCCGCAGGCATTGAGGAACTCAGGGAGCGGATCGAGGTGGCGCCGAAGTCGGTGCGCTGGAAGGCCCGGGCCAGGCTGGGCACCCGGGTGCGCTGGTATGAGCATGTCAGCGACGCCGACCATCACGGCAGGGGCAACTCAGGTATCAGCGCGAGGTGACCCCGCGACCTTGCTCAAGCGCGCCGACGACACTCCCGGGGCATTAGCAGCAGCGATGGGCGCATCGGTGCGGACACAACGACACCGATGGCGCCCTCGCTGCAGTCGCACGCTCGCTGGCTGCGGTAGCTATGGCGCTCGTTCTACTCCATGGGACGTATGGTGCTAATGCTGCTGGCTGCTGCCGCGGGCAGGATGCCGTGCCCGGCGATAGCTGGCGAGGTCAACGACGACAGCCACGCCGTCCTCAGGCCGTGGGCCGGGGCCCGCCGCGAGAGGCGCCCGCAGCGGGTCACTGTGGCGCGGGAGCGCCCACATCTCCGTGGCTGCCATGGCAATCAGGTACGGCACCACTTGCGTCGACCGGCGCAGCATCAACCCGGTCCCCTTGGTAGCCAGCCAGCCCAGTTCCGCCAGCCGGGCCGGCGGCCGGCTGTCCGGTTCCGGGTCAGGCGCTGGCCCCATCGGATGACCGGCAGTTGCCAGCAGGTCGTAGAAGCGCCGGGCGATGTGGCGGTGGCCGCGCTCGCTGGGATGGAGCCGGTCTACGGCCCACATCCGCTTCTCGTAGGTCTCAGCAGCTCCGGCGGCGTCGAAGTGCAGCGTGCCGAACTGCGCGGCGATACCGTCCATCACCGAGTTGATGGCGCGGGCCCGGCGGGCCAGCGGCCTGGCCAGCGGCCCTGGCAGCCCTAGCATCGGGCCCGGGTCGGGCAGCCGCATCGTGAGCACCTCGGCGCCCGCGGCGCGCAGCCCGCCGACGACCTGCGCCGCCGCCGCCGCGATCCGGTCCGGGTCGAAACCCGGCCGCACCGTGTCGTTCGCGCCGAACACCACGCTGGCGACATCGGGACGCAGCGCCAGTGCCCGCGGCAGCTGGTCGCGCTCGATGTCTCGCACCCGGGCGCCGTTGGCGGCGAACATGTGCAGGTCCGGCTCCGGCAGGCCATCGGCGAGCAGCGCCGCCCAGCCGCGCGACGGCCGGCCGTCCGGGCCAGCCGGGCGCATCGGGTCGCCGACGCCCACAGTGATCGAGTCGCCGAGCGCCGCGAACGTGGTCATTCCGACGCTCCCGCCGGGCGGCGAGCGCAAGCTGGCCCTGCGCGCTGCCGGTTGCCGGAACTGAGCCAGCTCGAATAGAAACCCATCAAGCCCTCCTGGGGGGGGCGTTACCGCATTCGGTGTCGGTCAGGACAGCTCTATGTGTCCCATGGTCTAGTCTCGGTCACGTTTCGCAGTCGTTACGCCGACGGCAACAGATCTGCGGTCGCTGCGGCTGATGTTAACTCCCTGTTTCAGGCTGTCCCTGGCCGCCCTTTCACCGCGCCTGACGCGCAGCAGGCTGGCGCGCCCGGCTGCGATGACAGGCTGGCGCGCCCGGCTGCGATGACGAGCGGCTCCTGGCCCCGGCGGGCCAGCTGCCCGGTGACCCGGATCGCGGTGCTGGCGACTCCGTTAACGTCAGGCGGGAAGGACTCGCCCACATATGCGGTCCGCATGCCCTCATACTCGCCGGCGAGATTGCCCAGACGCGCTCAAGGCCCTGACATGAAGGCGAACAGCAGATGACATGTGCCAGCTGAACGCGCAGGTCATGCCGCCGAGGACCACCCGCACCCGCCGGGCGGGGCCGCCGCCCTCGCGAGCTGCACGCCGCCGTCGGCGCCAGTCATCTCGAACGCCAGCTCCAGGTGCCGAAGACAAATTGTAAGAAGGCAGGGACCGATAGGCCTGCCGACATTACCGTGGTCATCGCTGGGTGACAGTGCATACGGCTACTGGCCGGTGGACTTAAAGGAGACGACCGAACATGTCACGTGGTGGTGGGCTCATTGCAGTTTCGCTCGGTTTGTGCCTGTTATCGGCGGTAGCGTGCTCAACGGCCGCCGTCCCACCCAAAAGGTCGATAGTAGCGGTCAGCATGGACGGCTGCGAAGAGCACCCGGCAAAGGTGCCTGGCGGAGTCACGACCGCCTATGATCGGCAGGTTATGGCGCTGGGCCCCGTTTTGTACCTTACCCTGGGACATTCATCCGCCGGAGCCTACCAGGACTTGTCTAACAGCGGCGATAACGGTACGTACATGCCGCAGTCACGCCCGCCGTCCCAGGTGCGACTACCGAATGGCGCTCTCGCCAGCCAGTTCAACGGGCACGGCCAGTACGTCCAAGTTACCTCGTCAGGCCCGCTTTCGGTCACGCATACCGGCTGCCTGACCGTGGAGGCCTGGATAAGGCCAGCCACGCTGCAGTTTCCCCTCGAGGAAGGCACTGGCTACGCCTACGTGCTCGGCAAAGGCGAGCCAGGCAAGGAAGAGTACGCCTTGCGGATGTATTCAGAGAGAAATCACGAGTCCCCGGTACGCCCGAACCGCGTATCCGCATACGCGTTCAATCGGTGGGGCGGCTGGGGCTCAGGTGCCTATTTTCAAGATCACGTTAGCATCGGCGGCTGGCTGATGGTGGCGTTCGTGATAAGCGATCTGCCGACCCCAGGGTGGCCCAGGGGATACGTCGCGATATACAAGAACGGGCAGCTTCGGGGGCGTGTCAGCCTATCTCAATATCACGTGCGGCCCACCGCAACGAGCGCTCCATTCCGGATCGGGACACAGAGCCTGGATTCGTTTTTCGAAGGGGCTGTCGGTGACGTCGCCGTTTACGACTACGCACTTTCTGGCGCACAGCTGGCCAGTACCTACGCCGCGATGTTCGGGAGCGCCAGATAAGCAGGCCCTGACATGACCCGGCCCGCAGGAACCAGCCAGGAGAATCTGCCAGGAGAATCTGCCGACAGCAGCGGAGGAGGGCTGCCGCTACTGCTCGCGATCGCGGCGCAGCCGATCGAGGACTTCGTCGGGACTGTCGGCGGTCACTCGGATCATCGCCCGCACCGCGTCCGCCAGCGCGACGCGCGGGACGTCCAGCGTGACCGCCGCTGCGTCCGCCAGCCGGGTGAGCTGCCGGTACAGCTCCGGGCTCAGGTCAAGGGTCACCCGGACCGGCTTCGACCGGATCGCGGTCCGGCCGGCCGGGGGCGCATCGGCTTCGCTACGCCGGGCCGCCGCGGCTGCCATCTGCGCCTTCCGCTGCTCCCGCGGCGTGGTCATCTCCGCCCCGGATTCACGCCCGCACCGGATTCATGCCCGCACCGAGCTCATGCCCGCACCGAGCACAGCGGCGCGCAGCGCCCGACGAGATCATGGGCCACGTGGCGCCACACCTCGCGCCCGTGGGCGGGAATCGGCATGCCGAAGCTCTGCGCGTAGACCTCAAGCCGCGGCACGGCGGTCGCCAGCACGTCATAGCCAAGGCCCTCCAGCGCCTCCCGGGCGTCGGCGGTGGAGTTCGCGCGGGCAACGTAGCGGTTCAGCAGGATGGCCGAGCGGACGTCCCGGTCCCGGAATGCCTCCACCTCCCGGATCTCGTCCCGCACCGGCGAGGTGCGGTTGATCTCAATCGGGCTCGGCGCGCACGGGATCAGGATCTCGTCGGCGTACCGCAGCGCCGACCTGGCAATGGCCGCGTGGTCCTCCAGCTGCGGCGCGTCGATGATCACCACGTCATCCTGATCGGCGATCTCTGGCAGCCGGCGGTGCAGCTCGCGGGACGGCAGCGCTACGATCCGGAACGGGAACGCGTCCCGCGGCGGCAGCCCCGGGTACATGGCCGCGAGATCGGACCACTCCAGGGCGCTACCCGAAGGGTCGGCGTCCACCAGCAGCACGCTGTTTCCTGCCTGCGCGAAAATGTGCGCCAGCCAGACCGCCGATGTGGTCTTGCCGGTGCCCGGCTTGAGGTTGGCCAACGCCAGCCGGATCCCCGTCATCCAGGCAGTATTGCAGCGTGTGACAAATAGTGGTAGCCGGTGCGCGGCATGCTGGCGCGCGGTATGCCCCTCGGAACTGTGTGCTACCACCCGATGCAGTATTGCAGCAGATACTGCACCATGGAGACAGGCACGGCCGGCTGGCTGGACGCGCGCGTGGCACCAGGCCACGAATCAGCGTTTTCCCGAAAAGATACGGATGATATCCCGCATATGTCAGCGAGCAGGGCAAATGTTACGCACAGTCTGTGGACGGAGATGTGGAGTAACCCTCAGCTGTCCTGCACGTGATAGGCCCCGCCGTGCTCGGCAAGGTATTTCTCGCCGACCGCTTCTGCCTCTTCCCTGGTCGCGTACCCGACCTTCCGGCCGATGTTCAGCGACGCCACATAAGAGGGCGTCCAGGTGACTCGCCACGGGCCGCCTAGTGATCCGCCAAGGCGCCTGGCGACCTCATCATTGACGGCGTCACGCAGGTCATCAGCCTCGTCGGTGCCCGTTGGGAGCTGGGCTTTCCGGTAGTAATCGTTGGCGTCCACGGTGTTGTCGAGTTCGTCCCACGAAGCAGCATCCTGCGGGACTTGCCCGCTGTCCTGATCCTCTTTGATCATGGCCATGATGATGTCGGCGTAGCGCTGCACGTCTTCCTTCTCAGGCATGAGCCTGCCTCCTTTGTCCTACTCCAGGAGCATGTCTCCATGCTTCGCCTGCTTGACCGGCGACGGCAGGGCAGTTGGGCCCGGCGCCGGCGGACCTCGGTCACCCAGTTGCGCCTAGTTCTGAATGTCGGCGCCGGTGCGGCTGGCCTGCAGCGCCTGGGCCCGGGCCCGGGCCCGGCGGCAGGACAGGACCACCGCCAGCGGCCAGAGGGCCTGCGCCGCGCCGAGGACCCGCTCCGCCAGGCCCACCAGACCGGCCCCCGAGATCAGCTCGGCGCCGAACCACCCGAACAGGCCGAGCAGCATCACGACGGCGCCGGCCGCAACGGCCGGCCGCAGTCCCCACGGCACCAGGGCCCCCCGCCTGCAGCTACCGGCCGGCCAGGCCGTCAGGGCGACGAAACCGACCGCCGCCCACAACCCGTGCGCCAGCGAGCCGCCACCGCGATCAGGGCTGGCGGCGACCAGAATGCCCGCGATGCCGCCTGCGACCAGGATCAGCCGCCCAGGCGGGGCGGCCGGCTTCAGGGCCAGCCCGATCATGACATCACAGGCACCCACGACCAGGAACACGAGCGTCATCACCCACCGGTCGGCGGCGCCCACGGCCGCGAGTGAGCTGACGGTGCTGGTTACCGAGTTGAAGGAGCCCGGCTGCAGCCGGGCAGCAACCGTCCACCCGCCGACCAGCAGCACCGGAGCCGCCGCCGCCGAGACCACGCCCCACCACGGCACGCCCCGCACAACCACCACCGTAAAACGAACGGCCCAGCGGCCCCGGATCCGGGCCGCACGACACGCCATCGCGCCGGCCGGATCTGCCTCGCGGAGCCGGCCTGCCGCGTCGATATCGGCGACCTACACGGCGACGTCGCGGCCAGCAGGTGGGCTACGGCCGGGCCCGGGCCGCCGGCAACGTGCGGTGCCGCAGCTAAATCGGCCGGTACCTGTTGCCGCGGATTATGTTCGCATGGCCCCTGTTAACGAGCGGGAGACCAGTGTTCGGCAGCGACCGGCCGATCCGGTTAAGCCCGATGTGGTTATTAACCACGCGGTTGCCCCGGCTGCCCGCTCGCAGCGCCACGCCGTTTCCGGTATTACCACTGATCAGATTGAACGGCTTCGCGCGGCTAGCCCCGATGGAATTGCGGTACGCCGTACCGGCGATCAGAACCCCGCCCCGCCCGTTGCCCAGCGCGCCCAGGCCGAAGATCTTCGTTCCGATGAAGCTGCCGAAGACCCGGTTGCCATGCGCCCTGCCTATTATGGCCAGCCCGTACCCCTTGTTCCCGGAGAACGTGTCCTGCGGAATCACCGAGCGCCGCGTGCCGCCGATGACGTTGTCGTGCGCGGTGCCGTCGATCAGGACACCGTCGCCCCCGTTGGGCAGCGCGGCTCCGCCGTTGGTGGTCAGGCCGGCGATGTCGGGGTCGATCGTCACTCCCGAGGCGTTGCCCGCCAGCTCGATCCCGTTCTCCCGGTTCCCGGAGAAAACGTTCGTCCTGGCCAGGTTGTCGCCCCCGGTCGACGTGATGAGCAGGCCGTCCCGGCCGTTGGGCGCGGCGCCCTTGAAGGCCTGCAGGCCGCCAAAGGTATTGAACGTGACGAACCCCGTCGCCCGCCCGGCCACTTCGATGCCGTTGCGCCCGTTGCCCGCGGAGACGTTCCCCAGCGGGATCACCCCGCCCACCTGAGTGTTCGCCGAGGAACCGTCCACCCGGATGCCATCCAGCCGGTTACGCACGATGGCGGTGTTGTTGGCGCCGATGCCGAAGAAGTTCCCCTGGACAAGCACGTCGTTCGAGTCGGTGACCCGCAGGCCGTCCTGGCCGTTGCCGGACAGGACGTTGTAGTAGACGAACGGGTTATTGACGAACTTGCAGCCGGTCAGCGAGTTGCGGCCGGCCCGCCTGATCCATACGCCGTCGCCGGCGTTGCCGATCGCGGCGTCGCCGTCAGCCGTCGTCCCGACGAAGTTGCCGTTCAGGACGTTGCCGCGCGAGCCGGCGGCGATCAGTACGCCGTCCCCGGCGTTGCCCGATATCAGGTTGCCCAGCGGGGGCACGACGAAGACCGGGGTGACCGTGCCCTTGCTGCCGGTCGGGTTGTTCGCCTGGCCCGTGGCGGTGTCGGTGAATTCGGTTCCGCCGATCTCGTTGCGGTCTGATCGGGCAGTGATCCTCATGCCGTCACCGCCGTTGGCGATGCGTGACGTGCCGGCCGCGTTCGTCCCGATCCGGTTGGCTACCACGGTGTTGCCCGACGACCCGTCCAGCACGATGCCGCTTCCCGAGTTTCCCGAGATCACGTTCGCGACGACACCAGCAGCGCCCGAGTCGTTCAGCCCGATGACGTTCTTCCTGGACCTCGCCGACACGTAGACGCCGTCGCCATGGTTGCCGGATGCCGTGCCGTGCAGGTTCAGGCCGATGTAGTTGTCGTTGAGCGTGATGAAGCCGTCGTTCAGCGTCACCCCGTCGCCGCCGGCGTCGTCCACCGCGACACCGAGGAGCTGCGCACCGCGCGAGCCTGCCGCGAAACGCAGGCCAGCGTGGCCGTGGCAGTCAATTTCAAGCACCGGGGGCCCGCCGCTGACATAGCCGGGCGCCGACGTTGCGTTAATTGTCACTTTTCTTGAGATAGCAGGCAGGCGGCGGGCGAGGGTGATAGTCCCGGCTACCCGGAAGTTGATGAGCGTGGACATTCCCGGCGGCCTCGCGTCGGCCGCCCTGATCGCCCGCCTGAGCGAGCCCGTACCGGAGTTCGCGAGGTTCGTCACCACGATGGTCCGCGAGTATGCCGGGGCGCGGCCTGCGGTCCGGGCGGCCTGCGCCGCTGCTGCCGCGGCGGCCGGGCCAGCGGCGGCGGTGCACGCGCCGGCGGCAATGCAGGCGGCGGCAGCCACCAGGGACGGGATTCGCCGCATGGAATTACCTCGGGTTGATAATGCCCGGTGCGGTAACCTCGGGTACGTCGTGAAGGCGAACATTGTTTAGCCCTGCTTCCATAGTTACGAAACGGCCTTATGCGTCGCCCGCTTAGGCCGTACGCGAGGTAAATAGTGCCGTTGGCGAGACCTACTATTTAGCGAATTCACAGAGTACGCTGCGAGGGGTAAGTACTAGACGCGGGGTACCACCGGGAGTCGGAAAGATCTGGCCGGCGGACGGTAAACCGGCATGAGCTTTCGTCCAGGTCACGGCGGCGTCGTGCGTTCCGATGTCAGCACATAGATGGAGGCCGCGCAATGCCGACCGTAATGGAATACCGACAGGCGATGGTGGATGACTGCAACTGGGCGATCGAGCACCGGGCTGAGATTCACTACGCCGAGGTCCGGCCGATCCCGCTAAACGTACTTAAGTTCCACGTGCCTTTTACCACGGACTGCTCTGGATTCGTTACCCTCATGGCTAAGTGGAGCGGCAACCCGGACCCGAACGGTAACGCCTTCGACGGCCAGGGCTACACCGGCACGATGCTGAGCCACCTGCCACACATCCCGTTCCGGGAAACCTGGCGCGGTGACCTCGCGGTGTTCGGCGCGTACCCGGGCCTGCACGTGGTGGTCTTACTGACGGGCGGCTGCCGCCAGAGTGACCCGCCGGTGGCATCACACGGCGGGGCGGGCGATCCCAATCGCTACCTGCTGTCCGATGCGCTCGGCTACTTCGGCGCCGACTGCCCGGTCGCCTATCTGCGCCTGAGATCCAATAACGTCGGCAGCCCGGACTAGTGTGAACAGGTGCTCGAATCGTTCCACCCTGCGGTCGCGGCCTGGTTCGCCCGGCGATTCCCGGACGGCCCGACCGCGCCGCAGGCGCAGGGCTGGACGGAGATCGCGGCGGGCCGGCACACGCTGATCGCCGCGCCGACCGGCTCAGGGAAGACGCTGGCCGCGTTCCTGGTGTGCATCGACCGGATGTACCGCGCGCACGAGGCGGCTGGCCAGCTGGGCGCGGACCCGGGCGGCGGGCCTCGGGCGCCTGATGCGGGCACGGAACCGGGCGCCGGCCCCGGGCCGCCCGCGGGTAGCCCGGATCCGCCCGCAGGCCCGCAGGTGGTCTACGTATCGCCGCTGAAGGCGCTGGCCGTTGACATCTGGCAGAACCTGGACCGGCCGCTGCGCGAGATCGCCGAGACCGCAGCTGGCCTGGGGCTGAGCGCACCGGACATCCGGGTCGCTGTGCGGACGGGGGACACGGCCGCGGCCGAGCGGGCCGCGATGCTCAAGCGCCCGCCGGATTTCCTGATCACCACCCCGGAGTCGCTGTACCTGCTGGTCACCGCGGAGCGGGCCCGGGCGATGCTGGCACCGGCCACCGCGGTGATCGTCGATGAGATCCACGCGGTCGCGGCAAACAAGCGCGGCTCCCACCTGGCGCTGACGCTGGAGCGGCTTGAGCACCTGACGGCCGGGCCGGTGCAGCGGATCGGGCTGTCAGCGACCCAGCAGCCCATCCAGAAGGTCGCCCGGCTGCTGGTCGGCGCGGGCCCGGACCGCTCGGCCGCGGACGGCTCGCCGCACTGCGCGATCGTGGATACCGGGCACCGCCGCGATCTCGACCTGGCCCTCGAGCTGCCCGACGACGAGCTCGGCGCGGTTGCCTCGGCCGAGCAGCTGGATGAGATCCTGGACCTGATCGCGGCTCATGTGCTCGAGCACCGGACCACGCTGGTGTTCGTCAACACCCGGCGGCTGGCCGAGCGGGTCGCGCATCAGCTGGGTGAGCGGCTCGGCGAGGACCAGGTCGCCGCGCATCACGGCAGCCTGTCGGCCGGCCGGCGGCAGCGGGTGGAGTCCCGGCTGCGGTCGGGTGACCTGCGGGCGCTGGTCGCGACCGCGTCGCTGGAACTGGGCATCGACATCGGGCCGGTCGAGCTGGTCTGCCAGATCGGCTCGCCGCGTAGTTTCGCGACCTTGCTGCAGCGCGTCGGCCGGTCCAACCACACGCGCGGCGGGATACCGTCCGGGCGGCTGTACCCGACCTCCCGCGATGAGCTGGTCGAATGCGCCGCGCTGCTGCGCGGGGCGCGGTCCGGGCGGCTGGACGCACTGCAGGTCCCGGCCGGCCCGCTGGACATCCTCGCCCAGCAGCTGGTCGCCGAGTGCGCGGCCGCCGACTGGGCCGAAGACGAACTCCTGACGCTGTTCCGGCGGGCGGCCCCCTTCGCGGAGCTGACTGCCGACGATTTCGCTGAGGTCGCCGAGCTGGTTTCGGAGGGGATTTCAACGGGTCGCGGGCGCCGGGCTGCCTACCTGCACCGGGATCAGGTCGGCGGGCGGCTTCGAGGACGCCGCGGAGCCCGGCTCGCCGCGCTCACCTCAGGCGGGGCAATCCCGGAGCTCGGGGACTTCCGGGTGCTGGCCGAGCCGGACGGGACCCTGGTCGGGACCGTGAACGAGGACTGGGCGATCGAGTCGATGGCCGGGGACGTGTTCCTGCTCGGCACGACGTCCTGGCGGATCCGGCGGGTGGAGCCGGGCATCGTCCGGGTCGAGGACGCCCGCGGCGCGCCGCCGTCGGTGCCGTTCTGGCTCGGCGAGGCACCCGGCCGCACGATGGAGCTGTCGGAGGAGGTCTGCGCGATCCGCAAGGCCGTCGCGGAGCGGCTGGCCGACGGCCGGCCGGCCGAGGCGGTGCGCTGGCTGGAGGACGAGTGCGGTCTTGGCGCCGATGCCGCCGAGACGATCGTGGCCTACCTGGCGGCGGGGCTCGCGCAGCTCGGGGTGCTGCCCGACATGGACACGATCGTGCTGGAGCGCTTCTTCGACGAGGCCGGGGGCATGCAGCTGGTCGGGCACGCCCCGTTCGGTGCCCGGCTGAACCGGGCGCTCGGGCTGGCGCTGCGCAAGCGGTTCTGCGTCACCTTCGACTTCGAGCTCCAGGCCGCCGCCAGCGACGACGCGATCCTGCTGTCGCTCGGGCCGCAGCACAGCTTCCCGCTGGAGCAGGTGCCGAAGTTCCTAGTGTCGCGGACCGTCGAGGATGTCGTCCGCCAGGCGGTGCTCACCTCGCCGATGTTCGCCTCCCGGTGGCGGTGGAACCTGAACCGGTCGCTGGCCGTGCTCCGGATGCGCGGCGGGAAGAAGAACCCGCCGGCGATCCAGCGGATGGAAGCCGACGACATCATGGCGGCCGTGTTCCCGACGCTGGCCGCCTGCCAGGAAAATGTGGCACCGGGCCCGCTGGAGATCCCCGACCACCCGATCGTCCGGCAGACACTGGACGACTGCCTGCGCGAGGCCATGGACATCGACGGTCTCAAGGAGCTTCTCGCCCAGATCGAATCCGGGCGGGTCAACGTGGTCGTGCGGGACACCACCGAGCCGTCGGTGCTCGCCCACGAAATTCTGAATGGGCGGCCGTTCACCTTCCTGGACGACGCCCCGCTGGAGGAACGCCGCAGCCGGGCGGTCCCGCTGCGCCGCGGGCTGCCGGTCGAGGCCCATGAGCTCGGCAAGCTCGACCCGGAGGCGATCGAGCAGGTGGCGGCGCAGGTCCGCCCCGACCCGCGGGACGCCGACGAACTGCACGACCTGCTGATGACCGTGGTCGCGCAGCGCCCCGTGCCGGGCTGGCAGCCGCTGTTCGACTCCCTGGTCGCCGCCCGCCGGGCTGTCACCGTCCGCCCGGCCGTCACTCCCGGCGCTCCGGTCGTCGCCGCTCCGCCAGTCGCTGCCGCACCTCCGGTTGCCGCCCCTGCGGTCACCGTCCGCGCGCCGGCCGGTGAACTGTGGGCGGCGGTAGAACGCCGGCCCGCCGTGGAAGTGCTCTTCCCCGACGCCGGGATCGTGCCCGACCACCCGTGCCCGGTCCCGGGCGGCCCGCCCGACGAGGACACCGCGGCCGCGGACATGCTCCGCGGCCACCTCGAATGCCGGGGCCCGTCCACGACCACGGACCTGAGCGAGGCGACCGGCCTACCGGAGGCGATCGTGGTGCGCGGGCTGGCCCGGCTGGAAGCCGAGGGCTTCGCGATCCGCGGCGAGTTCTCCGCGCCCGGCGCCGGGGAGTACTGCGCCCGGCGGCTGCTGGCCCGGATCCACGTCTATACCCGGCAGCGGTTGCGACGCGAGATCGAGCCGGTCAGCGCCCAGGACTTCATGCGATTCCTGCTCCGCTGGCAGCATGTGGCCGCCGGTACCCGGCGCGAGGGCCGGTTCGGCGTGCTGGCCGTCATCGAGCAGCTGCAGGGCTTCGAGCTCGCTGCAGGCGTCTGGGAGAGCGCGGTGCTAGCCGGGCGGGTGGAAGGTTACCGGCGGGAGTGGCTCGATGAGCTGTGCTTGTCCGGGCAGGTCGCCTGGGGCCGGCTCAGCATCCGCGACAGCCAATCCGATTCCCCGCCGAGCCGCGACGATCAGGGCGGTCCGGGCCCAGGGCGCGACGGCCAGCCCTATCCCGGCCCAGGGCGCGGCAGCCAGGCCGATCTGGCTCCACGGCGCGACGGCCAGCCCTATCCCGGCCCAGGGCGCGGCAGCCAGGCCGATCTGGCTCCACGGCGCAACGGCCAGCCCTATCCCGAACCGAGCCGCGATGGGCAGCCCAGCTTCGGCACGCGTCGCAGCGGGCTGACCCCGTCCCGGGCCACGCCGATCACGCTTACCATCCGCGACGACCTCCCCTGGCTACTTGCCGCGGCCCGCGGTGACCTTCAGCCTGCCGAACCGGGCCCTGGCCGGACCCGCGACATCCTCGACGCGCTCGCCCGGCATGGCGCCCTGTTCCGCCCCGACCTCGCCTCGCTCAGCGGCCGCCTGCCCTACGAAGTCGAAGAAGCCCTGTGGGACGGCGTGGCCCGCGGGCTGGTCACCGCTGACGGCTTCCGCGCGGTGCGATCGTTGCTCCGGCGCGGCGGCCGCGACAATGCCTTTGGGCGGCGCGGGCTGCGTCACGGCCTGCGCGGCTCCGGCCGTTCGGCCGGAAGCTCCGGCGGCTCGGCAGGCCGGTGGTCGCTGCTCCCCGCCCCCGCCGCCGCGCCCGACCGTGACGAGCTGGCCGAGGCGATCGCCGAGCAACTCGTGGCCCGCTGGGGCGTGATCTTCCGGGACCTGGCTGCCCGGGAGCACCTCACCGTCCCCTGGCGCGAGATCCTCTGGGCGCTGCGCCGGATGGAAGCCCGCGGGACCATCCGCGGCGGCCGGTTCGTCACCGGCTTCAGCGGCGAGCAGTTCGCCCACCTCGACGCCTTGGACGTGCTCCGCTCCGTCCGCAAGCAGCCCCGCGCTGGCGAGCAGGTCACCATCTCCGCGGCCGACCCGCTCAACCTCACCGGCGTCGTGCTCCCCGGCCCGCGAATCCCCGCCGTCGGTGCCAACACCGTGGCCTATGTCGACGGAGCCATCCCGCCCGCCGGCACCGCCGAGCCCGTCAGCGAACCTGCCTGACCAGCCAACTGCTCCACCCAGGTTGCCGGTATAGAAAGGCACCGACACAAGCATGCTTATGATTCGGGCATAGCCGAGTCGAACTCCCCACTGCGCACGCCCGATAGAAAGGCGGCCCACTCCGAGTGCGTAAACGACAGGACAGGCCCTGACAGTTCTTTTGAGTTGCGCAGCAGTATCGACTCCTCTCCGAAGGCCACCTCAACGCAATTACTACTAGCGGACGCCATGCTTTTCCGCCATACAATACGGGCCCGGTCCGGGTCGGCCACGCTTCCTCCTCCTTTGGGGCAGCCGGGCTCTCCTGTCAGGCGAGCCAATGGCAGCCACACGTGACACCGCCGCCACGCTAGCCGTCGCAACGGCTGGGCACGGCGGGGCGTGATCCGAGCATTGGGTGGCGGAGATACATGTGAACAACACAAGACCGCGCTGGGCATGCGGCTATACCACCCCCCACGCAGGACCAGTGGAAAAGCCAGTGTAGGCGCTATTGGACGATTTGACCACCGTACAGCCAACCGCGCAGCCCCGGTCGCCGCCGTCGGCGAGCCCTCACTACTGCCTATGAGACCGAAGAATCCGGGTCCTGTGCCGTCCGGTCATGTCATCTCGTCTGCCAATTTGGCGAGGTAGGTCAGCGAGCCCTCGGGCCCGAGCGACATCGTACGCAGCTGCTCAAAGGTCTCCCGGTAAGCCAGAATCTCCTCCTCCTCCGGGACGTCTCGGCTGATCAAGTCACCGAGGGCGCTTTCCACATACAGCACGTCATCATCAGCCGGATCAGGAAACTCAAGAACCACGAAAGGCCCTTTTATCCCAGGGTGAACACCCGCGCTGAAGGGTACGACCTCAATCGTCACGTTCGGACTGTCTGCTAGCTCAATTAGCCTGCGGACCTGACGGCGCATGGCGGCCTTGCCCCCGACGAGGCGGCGGACTACCGCCTCGTCCAGGATGAAGAACAGCAACGGAGAATCGGCTCGGTCCAGCAGTTCCTGGCGCCGCATCCGGAGCTCGACCAGAGCGTCCACCCGTTCCGCTGGGTATCGCTCCTCGAGCTGCCGGATGACAGCGCGGGCGTATTCCTCCGTCTGCAGGAGACCCGGAACGAGCAGGGGCTCGAAATTTCTTCTGATGACTGCGGCACTCTCGTATCCGATCAATTGCAGAAGCCCCTTAGGCGCGACGTCCCGGTACCCGCTCCACCAGGAACGCTCCCTCGCTGCCCGAGCAAGCATGACAAGCTCGTCTGTCCGGGCCTCATCGACGAGCTTGTAATGGCGAAGAAGAGATTTCAGGTCGTTGGTCGAGATGCCGACCGAGCCCGCCTCGATCCGGATGACCTTCGACAGTGACCAGTCCATCGCGGCAGCCACTTGCTCCTGCGTTAGTCCCGCCTCTTGGCGGGCCTTGCGGAGCTCAGCCCGGAGTCGTCGACGTTGTACCACCGGGCTCGGACCGTCACTATCTCCCACACTCATCCCCTTAGTAAGTGGCAATCCAGACCGGCCTAACTGCCAGGACGCAGATAGACAGGTTGCATATCACTGTGCGGCAGACAGCCTAGAGCTAACCGAGGCTGAAAGGCCAGGGTCGGAGGTCTTCGGCGGTTCGGGCCTAGCCGACCGGCGTCGTGACCCGGGCCAGGGTCCACTGGCCAGGGTCCACCGCTGATCCGCACTCCCGCCTCAGGCAGCCGGTCGGTTCCAGCCGGTCCCATCCAGCGCCGCCCGCAACCGGTCCGGGACGCAGAAGCGTACGGCAGGGCAGAGTGATAGTTAGCTGTCTGACAGGTGGCTAATTGCATCCTTCCTAAAGGAGCCAGGCATAGTGCATACTGGCATTGAGCCTCCTGGACCTAGGACGGTGCCTGTGCTGATACTGATCTTTCTCGTGGGTGCACTTCTGGGCGTGCTGGTGGGTGGCATGTTGTGCGTCCGCTACCTTCGCCGCGAGGTTGCGGCCGACATCGGTCCGAGGCTCCGGCGGATGCAGCTCCAGCTCGACAACCTTGAAGCGGCGATCAACCTGGCCATGCTGACGCGATATGCGGAGCTGGGCGAACGACTCGCGCCGGGCCCGAGCCCCCCGGCTCCCAGGTCTGCTCTCCCCTGAGGGCTGACTACGGCGGGTGGGGTTACCGGCTGGGGCCTTCCTCGAGGGCTGGCTCCTCCTGGTAGTCGCTCGCGATATCGACGGCGACGCTCTCCGGGCGGAAGCCCGGGTCCAGCCGCACCAGGTCCCATTCGTTGATCCAGGCCCGCACGTACTGCCGCATCCGGGTGGCTCCGAGCCGTTCCAGGCCGGGCACGTCTGGCGGATTCCAGCCGAACGCATCGCCATGCAGTCCCTTGAGCGTCGCGTAGGCGCGGTCCAGCTCGGCATCATCGGGCGGCTCTAGCAGCAGCATCTCGTGCTCGATGTGGCGCATCCCGATCTCGGCGAGCGCCGCTATCTCATCCCACTCCGCCAGCTGTTTCGCCCTCAGCCGCATGGGGATCTGGGTGTGATCGTCCTTGCCGGTCAGGACCGCCGCCTCAAAGTCGTCGGTCATCGCAAATACGCCGATGAGCGGCAGCGGGTCGGTCTTCCCGCCGCCAAGCCATCTCGCCAGCTCGGCATAGGAGCGGCCGCGCTGGAGCAGCGAGTACCGGCCGATCAGCTCGACCTCGTCGAAGAGAATCACCCAGCCAGCTCGGCCAGCCGCCCGCAGCAGCCGGGCGGCGAACCGGAACCGCTGCCGAGCTAGGTCCCTGGCGGTGACCGGAGTGAAGCTGAATAGCCCGGCCGCGCCGACCGACCGCAGGGCGCGCCGCAGGTCGGGCATCCGCAGCGGGTCGCCGCCCCAGAACCGCACGAGGGCGTCCACGGTCTCGTCGCTGCCGGGCAGCTCGCCGCCGCGGAGCCGCTCATGGCACAGGAGGGTCGCCGCAAAACGCTCGTCCAAGCCGCTCGCCGGGGAGTTCACCCAGCGGCTCAGCTCCGCGTAGCGCGGCGTGTCAGGGTCGAGCGACCCAGCGGCGTCCTCGAGCACGCCATGCGCGCGCCCGGGATCCCGGGCGCCCTGGATCGCTGCCCTGAAGGTCTTGACGGGGTCGTGCAGCGGGGTTTCCTTGCTGATCACCACCGTGCTGATGACGAAACCTCCGGAAGACGCAAGATGACCCAGATGCGTGAGCAGGTGGCTCTTTCCCGCGCCGAAGCCGCCGCCGATCAGCAGGCCTGACGCCGCGGCGGCGGCCGCCCCCACCTCGCGGTCCCGCTCGAGCAAGGCGGTGAACCGGTCCTCCGCCTCTGGCTGCCCCGAGCCGAGCACGGCGACCGCGTCGGAACTTGGCACACCCGATCGCAGCGCTTCGACCGCCCGGCGGCGGCCGACCAGCTCCGTAGTCATGATGGCCGGGGGCGTAACGGCCCGGGGCGTCATGCCACCGCCTCCAGCCGAACCTCGAGCCGGACCAGCGCGGCGAACGGGTTGGCGCGGCGCCGGTCACGAACCTCGTCCGCGACGCGGAGCTGGAGGGCGGCGTAAGCGGGCAGGCCGCGCGCCTCGTCGGTCATCAGTTCCGGCGGCACCACCGCGACCACCAGAATGCCCCGCAGTTCGTCGGTGGCGTCGATGAACTGACGGAGCACCTCGTAGGCGTCGAGCACCGCGGCCTTCGAGTAATAGAAACCAGACCTTTCCTCGGCCGGGGGGCGGCGCGCCTCGGCAATCCTGGCGTAGTCGATATGCACGACCAGCCCGCGCTGACCTGCCGCCAGCAGCAGCGCGGCGGCAGAGGAGAACATGGCCCGGGCGTTGTGCCGGCCGATCCGGCTGTAGATCAGCGCCGACCTGAGCGGGGTGATCGACAGCAGTTCGCCGCGCAGCCAGCCGAGCACCGCGTCGTGCTCTGCCGCGTCGACGTCGCCGGCTCCGAGCTGCGCCTGCGCGAGCCGCAACATGGCCCGGCCCATCTCCGGGGCGATCACCGGATCCCCGAGCATGCTGCGCTCGAGCAGCCTGCGGATGCTCCGGTAGAGCTCCCTGACGTCAACGTCGTAGTGGCGGGCGACTTCAGCCACCACAAGCCGGCTCTCCTCGGGAACGGCGAAGCCAGCGGCGTCATAGGCGGCCCGCACCACGGCCGCTGCTAGCTGCTCCCAGTCGACGGCCCGGGCGATCGCGAAGAACGCCTGATCAATCATGTGCACCCGGGTCGTCTCCGCGGAAACGCTGGCGAACTGGGCCCCGTGCCCCGCCGCAGCCGAGGCCAGCGCTGACGCCAGCCGATCCGCGGCACCGCCGTCGCCGACCACTGCCACCTTGACCGCCGCCCCGCCCGCCGGCAGGTAGTCCCTCACATACTCATTGGCCAGGAAGCTGGCATAGTCGTCGACCTTGAGAACGCCTCCGCCCAGAACGCCGCCCGGCGGCGCGGTCTGACCCACGACACTCATCGCGACACCTGCCCGCCGAACGACACGCCCCAATACCGCTGCTGCTGCCCGGTGCGGGCAACCGTCGTCAGCACGCCGCCGGTCCTGGTGCCGCTGCTGGCGTGCCAGCGCAGCGTCCGCCCATCCCGCGTCTGCCGTGCCCCCGCCTGATCGAGCAGGTAAAGATCCCGGGCGAACTCGGGCCGCGTGTACTCCCGGGCCTGGCCGGGCAGCAGCGTGAGCACCGCCCAGATGTCCGTCAGGCGCGCCACCGTGTCCGGCTTCTTACCGGCCCGGGCGACTACCAGGTCGTAGCCGCCGGCCACGCTCTCCAGGAACTGATCGGCGCGGAAGCGGGGCGGCCGCTGCTGGGTCGCCCCCAGCAATCCGACCAGGACCGATGGCCGAAGCCGTCGCTCCCGGCGCCGGTCAACCTCGATCACCGCATCGGCGGGCAAGACCCGGACGATCGATGGATAGCACAGCATCCGGTCATCCTCCTCGACCATCGCCACGCCACGTTCAGCCGCCATGGCGAGCAACTCCTTGGCGTAGTCGCCTGAAGCGAGGTACGCGGCGTCGTCGAAGTCGAACGACGCCGTTACCTGCTGCACCGTGGTCGAAAGCCCGGCGGCGGCAGCGGCCGCCGCGTCGAGCGCGCGGCGAAGCTCGCGTACCTGCCCGCTGGCGGCGGCCGCCCTGGCCTTACGCAACTCCCTCGTCAGGCCTGCTGCCGACTTCAGCGCATCCTCCGCGCCGCCCTGCGTGTTGCTCAGCGCAGATTCGAAACTTGTCAATGACTCCACTGGCACGCTCCTCAGAACTCCCCTGGGCAGTTGAGATTAGCGTGCGATGCCGACACGCGGGCCTGAGGTACAAATGCCGCTGCAACATGCGCCAGCGCCGTCACTCCGGCGAGGGAGTGAACATGGCCCTCAGCGAGACGTCGCTATCCACCGGCCGGGCCCGGCGAGCCGGGTGAATTGCGCTGCGGGTGAGCTCATGACCGCAGTCCTTCCACGCTGGCCGCCGCCTCAGTGGCGGGCGGCTGGTATCCGGTGACCTGATGGATCTCGACGCCATCGGGACCGCCGAGCAGCGCCGCGCCGGAAACTCCCCGGCTCGCTCCGGGGCACCCCGGCTCGCTGAGCGGGCTGCCGGCGGCAGATCAGGACGCCAGGCCTGCCTTGGTCGCGTCGGGTACCTCGATGAGAAGCCCGGTGGCCACGTCGTAGATGTAGCCGTAGACCGGGATAGTCGCGGGGACGAGGGGATGAGCGCGGATCCGGCTGACATCCTCGACGACGCTCTGCTCGTTGTCGGTGATCGTGAGCCAGTCGATGTAGTTGGCTTCGGCCGAGCCGGGCCCGGTCCCGACATCCGTGAAGCCATCCGCGCCGAGCTGCGCGGTCTCCAGGCTGCTGGCGAGCAGGCGACGGATCACCTCGTCGGTGAAGAACTCCATGCCGCAGTTGGTGTGGTGGATGACGAACCACTCCTTGGTGCCGAGCAGCTTGTAGGAGATGACGAGCGAGCGGATCGCGTCGTCGCTGGCCCGGCCGCCTGCGTTGCGGATGACGTGGGCATCGCCCTCGCGGAGCCCGGCGTACTTGGCGGGGTCAAGCCTGGCGTCCATGCAGGTGAGGATCGCGAAGCCACGGGCAGGCGGGAGTGCGAGGTCAGCCTTGGAACCAAACGAGTTCGCGTACTCCTCGTTGGACCGCAGGACTTCATCGCGGACAGACATGCGCTGCCTCCTCCATAGTTTTGCGCAGCTACTTACCTATTTTACCGATCGGCTTTAAACTATTATGGACGCCTGCCGGGGTCGTCAAGTGCGCCGCGTCGTCAACTGAGCAGGCCGGTCACTGCCGTTACCCGGAAACTCAGCTACCTGCCATCCGCCGCAACGGCGACGGCGGGTCCGGCCTGGCCGAGGGGACCGGGCAGACTTGGCCCATGGCCGACCGCCCGGCGTCCGCCCGTCCCGCCCGCAGCTACCCCGCGGCGGCCGCCCTCCTGGCCGAGCGGGACCCGGTACTGCGCCGCCTCTTCGCCCAGGCCGGTCCCGCCCGGGTGCGTCCGCCGGCCGAGACTCATTTCGAAGCCCTGGTCCGCGCGGTCGTCTACCAGCAGCTGGCCGGCGCCGCGGCCGCCGCCATCCACGGGCGCCTGATCGCGGCACTCGGCGGCGAGGTCGCCCCGCAGCGGCTGCTGTCGCTGCCCGCGGGCACGCTCCGTTCGGCCGGCCTGTCCGCCAGCAAGGCAGCCTCGCTGCAGGATCTGGCGACCAAGGTGCTGGACGGCACGGTCGAGCTCGACCCGGCCGGGCTGCGGGCGGAAAGCGACGCCGAGATCGCCGCCAGGCTCTCGACCGTCCGCGGCATCGGGAAATGGACGGCGGAGATGTTCCTCATGTTCCAGCTGCGGCGCCTGGATGTATGGCCGACCGGCGACCTCGGGGTCCGGAAGGGCTTCGGGCTGGCATGGGGAATCCCGACGCCGACGGCCAAGGAACTCGAGCCGCTCGGCGACCCGTACCGTCCGTACCGTTCCGTGCTGGCCTGGTACTGCTGGCGGGCCGCCGAGCTGTATGCGGGCGCCGCCGACAGCGCCCTCACCCGCTGAAGCTCCTCGCGGCTGAGCGCCCGGACCCCTCGCGCGAAGGCAGCGAGCGTTGCCTGGCTGAGCGTTCTACTCCCCGTCGGTGCCGGTCGCCGGGCGGCCTGGCAGCCCCGCGAGCATCCGGAGCCGCTGCTGGACTGTCTCATTCCGGCGCCCGGCCCGCGACCTGGTCGACAGCGAAGCGACGCTCGGAATCCGCCATCTTTCTGCTGGCAGCGGCGGCGAGATCGATGCCGAGGACATCAGCGAGCAGCACCAGGTAGAGCAGCACGTCAGCCATCTCCTCGCCCGCTCGGGTCCGGAGCGGCTCGCCCTGCGCGAGGCTCCGGGCGTCGGCAGCCGGCAGCCACTGGAACAACTCAGCGAGTTCCCCGACCTCGCCCACCAGCGCAAGGATCACTGACTTCGGGTCGTGGAACTTTCCCCAGTCCCGATCCGCGCTGAACCGCCGCATCCGCTCACGTAGCTCCTCAAGTTCTGGCACGCCCGCAGCATCCCATGCCCGTCACCTCACCAGCGGAGCCAGCCGGACCCCGCGCTTTCGCCCGGGGCCGCGGCCTGGGCCGGTTTCACCCGAGCTTATACCGGATTTGGTGGGGATATACCGGGCATTACGGCCCCAGAAGGCCACGTAATCCGGTACAAGCACCTGGACAGGAGCGAATCGCCAGTAGGCACTGACGGGCCGCACATAGGGCCAGGACACTCCGCGCCGCAGCTGCGGGCCGGCCCCGGGCGCCCGGTATCCCGACGAGAACGACACCGCGGCGGCCGCCGGCTCGCACGATCCCGGCTTCCGCGCGCTGTGCAAGGCTGGCCGGCCCGTGCGCAGCGCCGGAAGGTCGCCGCGGCCCTGCACCTCATCGGCGGTGAGCTGAGTGCGCACGGCGATCATGCCGCAGCCGATGTCGACGCCCACCGCGGCGGGAATGATCGCGCCGAGGGTCGGAATCACCGACCCGACGGTCGCGCCCCGGCCTAGGTGCGCATCGGGCATGAGGGCCACATGCGGGAAGATGAACGGCATCGCCGCGGTGCGCTGCGCCTGCTCGCGGGTGTTGTCCTCGAGGATCGACGCCCAGTTCATCAGCCTCTTGCTGAGCTGCTCCATGGTTACCTCCGCTGGCCGCCCGCCCACCGTAGCCACGGACCCGCTGCCGGCACTCCGGGTTTCCGCCAGCTCCAGCCGAGGTTCCAGGGGCACGTCAGCCACCGGGCTGCCCGCGGAACGGTACGAGGAACTCGTAGAATCGCTCACCGAGTTGCACAGCGCGGTAATTGCCAGCCGGCCAGGCGACCTTCAGGTTTTCCAGTCAATTAGCGGCCGGTGGTAGGAACCGAAAGGCACCTCGCGAGTTCGCATTCAGCAGATTAGATAATGCGCCAATGAGCCTTCGGCAGGAAATTAGCTCATACGCCTATTTTCCTACTAGATGCCCGCCTAGGAGGCGAGTAGTGTAGTAGATCATGGTGCGGGCCGCCGGCGGCACCAGCGCCGCCGAAGATCCCGGACCAGATCACCACTGAGGGTGAGGCACACACGATGAGCCAGGTACAGACTGTCCGGGGCGCCGTTGATACCGCCGAGCTTGGCCGCACGTACATGCACGAGCACATCTTCGTCCTTACCGCCGACGTCCAGCAGAACTACCCCGAGGAATGGGGCAGCGAGGAAGAACGCGTCACCGACGCGATCGCCAAGCTGAAGGCCCTCGCCGCCCAGGGAATCAGAACGATCGTCGATCCCACGGTCGTCGGGCTCGGCCGCTACATCCCGCGGATCCAGCGCATCGCCGAGCAGGTGCCTGAACTCAACATCATCGTCGCGACCGGTGTCTACAGCTACGACACCGTCCCGTTCTACTTCCACTTCCGCGGTCCCGCGCTGAACGAGGCACTCGGCACCGAAGTACCCGATCCGATGGTGGAGATGTTCGTCAAGGACATCACCGAAGGAATAGCCGGCACCGGCGTCAGGGCAGCCATGCTGAAGTGCGCTATCGATGCGCCCGGACTGACCACCGATGTCGAGCGCATAATGCGCGCCGTCGCGAAGGCGCACAACCAGACCGGCACCCCGATCACCGCGCACACCCACCCAGCGTCCAAGGCCGGCTTTGAGGTCAAGCGGGTGATGTGCGACGAAGAAGGCGTGGCGCCTGGCCGCGTGATACTCGGTCACAGCGGTGACACCCAAGACTGCGATCATCTCTCCGAGCTGGCCGAGGCCGGCTTCGTGCTCGGCTTTGACCGGTTCGGCATCACCATCGAGGCGAGTTTCGAGGAGCGGGCGGACACGCTCGTGGAGATGTGCCGGCGCGGATACGCGGGCAGCATCGTGCTGGCCCATGACACGTCCTGCTATATCGACTGGCTCGACCCGGTGCTCATCGAGGGCATGACGCAGTGGCACTACCTGCATATCGGCGAGGAAGTGCTGCCGTACGTCCGGGACCGGGGCGTTACCGAAGAGCAGATCACCACCATGCTCGTCGACAACCCGCGCCGCATCTTCGAGGGCCGCTGATCCGGAGGCCAGCCACGACGGCGGTCGGGCCTGCTGACATCATCGAGCGCATGACCGTCGTGAAGATCAACGCGATTACGGTGCCAGCCGACAGCGGGGACGAACTCGCTCGCAGGTTCGCCGCCCGGGCTGGCGCCGTCGACAGCCAGGACGGCTTCGAGGGCTTTGAGCTCCTCAAGCCGACCGACGAGCGCACCACCTGGCTGGTGCTGACGCGGTGGCGGGACCAGGCCTCCTTCGAGGCGTGGCTGCATTCGCCCGCGTTCGGCCACGGGCACCGGTCCGCCGCCGAACGCAGCGGCGGCGAGCCGCAAGCCCCGGTCGGCGTGAGCAGCGAGCTGTGGTCCTACGAGATCGCCGGATCCAGCTAAGGCGCTGCCCACCCGGCACGGGGCTCCGGCCAGTGGGCGGCCGCGGCCGCGGCTGAAGAGCTGAAGGTCCCGCTGAACGGGCCCGGGACCCTAGGAGCCCGCGCGGGACCGGCGCCAGCGGGCGGCACGCCGGTCGGCGAGGATCTGGCGGACCACGTTGCGGCCCGGAATCCCGGTGACGCCGCCGCCGCCGTGGGTAGCCGACCCGGCCTGGTAGAGCCCGCGCACCGGGGTGCGCAGGTCCGCGTAGCCGGCCGCGGGCCTGGCATGGAACATCTGCCCGAGGCTGAGCTCACCGTGGAAGATGTTGCCGCCGACCAGCCCGTACTCCTCCTGCATCTGGTGCGGGCCGATCACCTGCCGGTGCCGCACCGACTCGGTGAAGCCGGGCGCGACCGTCTCCATCCTGGCGATGGCCCGGTCGGCATAGGCGGCCAGCGCCGCCTCATCCGGCTGGTCGGCGTACGTATGCGGCACCCACTGGGTGAACATCGACATTACCTGCCGCCCCGCCGGGGCGAGCGAATCGTCAAACACGCTCGGGATGCAGATGTCAGCGAACGGCGCCGCTGACGGCACCCCGGACACCGCCTGCTGGTAAGCATTCTCGACATCGTCAAGGCTCTCGGCCAGCACGATGGTCCCGCCGTGCACCTGCGGATCGATGCCGGGGTGGCTGGCGAACACTGGCAGCCTGTCCAGCGCAAGGTTGATCTTGACGGTGCCGCTGCGCGTCTGCCAGCCGCGGATGTCGGCCAGGAAATCCGGTGGCAGCACCCCGGGGTCGAGAAGCCGCATAAACGATATCTGCGGGTGAGCCGTCGTGACCACGGTGGTCGCGTCCACCTCTTCGCCACCGGCCAGCGTCACGCCGGTCACCCGGCCCCCGCTGGTCCTGATCGTGGCGACCTCAGCCCCGGTACGCAGGTCGGCGCCGAACGAGCGGGCCGCCCCGGCCAGCGCCGCGCTGACGCCGCCCATCCCGCCGCGCGGGAAACCCCAGCCACCCGCCTGCCCGTCCACCCCGCCGATGTGATGATGCAGCATCACGTAGGCGGTGCCTGCCGACCGCGGGCCGGCCCAGGTCCCGATCACCCCGGATACCGACAGCAGGCCGAGCATCGCGTCGCTCTCGAAGTACCGTTCGATCAGGTCGGCGATGCTCCCGGTGAGCAGCCTGGTGACATCGACGGTTCCCCGTACGTCGAGCTTGCGCAGGTGCCGCAGCAGCAGGCCCTGCCGCCACAGGTCCGGCGGCCGCCGCGAGCCGAGCCGCGGCGGGATCTCGTCGAGCATCGGCCCGAGGATGGCGCCGATGCCCGCCAGGTGCGCCTCGTACTCGCCGTAGGCGGCGGCATCCCGGGCGGAAAACTTGGCGATCTCGGCGCGGCGCTGCGCCGGGTCGTGCGGCAGCCGCAGGTACCGCCCGTCGGCCCGGGGGGCGAAGTACGGCCCCTGCGGGAAGACGTGATAGCCGTGACTGGCTAGCCGCAGATCACGGACCAGCCCGGGCGGCAGCAGCGAGACCACATACGACAACGAGGTCACTGTGTAGTCGGGGCCGAATGGCTGCTCGCTCACGGCCGCGCCGCCTAGCACGTCGCGCCGCTCGCACACCAGGGTGCTCAGCCCGCTGCGCGCCAGATAGGCGGCCGCTACCAGCCCGTTGTGCCCGCCGCCGATGATCACCACATCCCGGCTCGCCGTCATGCACCGCTATCCCTTCCATGAGCCCCGGCCCGCATCGTGCGGCGCCCTGGTATAAGGATGAAATCATGCGCTATCTCGACATCGACACGCCCACCAGGATTTCCAAGATCGGGCTGGGCACCTGGCAGTTCGGCTCCAGGGAATGGGGATACGGCCAGCCATATGCCGAGGAGGGGGCCCGCGCCATCGTCCGCCGGGCCCTCGAGCTCGGCGTTACCCTCTTCGACACCGCTGAGCTCTACGGTTTCGGGCGCAGCGAGCAGATCCTCGGCCGCGCCCTCGGCAAGGACCTGGAGTCGGCGTTCCTCGCCACCAAGATCTTCCCGCTGGTGCCGGTGGCCCCGGTGGTCGAGCAGCGCGCCGTGGCCAGCGCGAACCGGCTCAGAGCTCATCGGCTCGACCTATACCAGGTCCACCAGCCGAATCCGGTGGTCCGCGACGGCACGATCATGCGCGGCATGCGGGCGCTGCAGCGAGTCGGGCTGGTCGGTGAGGTCGGCGTCAGCAACTACTCGCTGCAGCGCTGGCGGCTGGCCGAGGAGGCGCTCGGCAGCCGCGTCCTGAGCAACCAGGTCCGCTATAACCTCATCGACCGGTCGCCTGAGCAGGACCTGGTGCCGTTCGCCGAGGCGCAGGGCCGGGTAGTGATCGCCTACAGCCCGCTGGCGCAGGGGCTGCTTTCGGGCAGGTATCACCGGGCCAGCAAGCCAGCGAACCGCGTCCGGGCAGCCAACCCGCTGTTCCTGCCGGAAAACCTCGAGCGCGCGAGCGACCTGATCTCAACCCTCCGCGAGGTGGCCAGCGCGCACTCCGTCACCCCGGCGCAGATCGCGCTCGCCTGGGTTATCAGGAGCCCGGCCGTGGTCGCGATTCCCGGCGCCTCTAGCGTTGAGCAACTGGAGAGCAACGTCGTCGCGGCCGATATTGACCTCACCGGCGACCAGTGCGAGGCCCTGCTGGCCGCTTCGGCCCGGTTCCGGCCCATCAGCGGGCCTGCCGCGTTCGCCCAGCTGGCCAGGGCGAAGTTCGGCCGCTGACCGCCCCGGGCGGCCGGCAGGTCCCGGCGGCGGCAGGCCCCGGGCGGCGGCAGGCCCGGGCGGCGGCAGGCTACAGCTGGCCGACGTCGGTGACTCGCACGACGGCCGCGCCCGCCTCGTCCGAGGCGGCCAGGTCGACCTCCGCGCTGATCCCCCAGTCGTGGTCGCCTGCCGGATCGTCGAAGATCTGCCGCACCGACCAGCGACCGGGCTGCTGGGAGATGATCAGCATCGCCGGGCCCCGCGCGTCCGCGCCGGTGCCGATGTCGTCGTGCTCATCGAAGTACGGCTCAAGCGCGTCAGCCCAGGAGTCGGCGTCCCAGCCCGCTTCGGCGTCCAGCGCGCCAAGATCCTCGTAATGCCGCAGCGCCGCCAGCTCGACCCGCCGGAACAGCGCGTTGCGCACCAGCACGCGGAACGCCCGCACATTGCCGGTCACCGCCGGCGGCCGCTCGTCCAGCGCGGCGGCAGTTACCTCCGCCGGGTTGCGGAGCCGCTCCCATTCGTCGATCAGGCTGGAGTCGACCTGCCGGACCAGCTCGCCCAGCCATTCGATCAGGTCGGCCAGCTCCTCGGTCCTGGCATCCTCAGGCACGGTCTGCCGCAGCGCCTTGAAAGCGTCGGCCAGGTAGCGCAGCACCAGCCCCTCCGAGCGGGCCAGCCCGTAATAGCCGACGTACTCCACGAAGGTCATCGCGCGCTCGAACATGTCCCGCGCCACCGACTTGGGCCGCAGCTCGTGGTCGGCGACCCACGGGTGACCGCGCCGGTACATGTTGTACGCGGCCTCCAGCAGGTCGGCCATCGGCCGCGGGTAGCTGACCGAGTCCAGCAGCTCCATCCGCTCCTCGTAGGAGATGCCGTCGGCC
>Ga0187883_10000411_pt1 | contig 27150 bp, 22 predicted proteins | sample June2016WEW_20_1_2_FD_132966 | JGI IMG/M metagenome (GOLD analysis project Ga0187883, IMG submission 132966) | Peatland microbial communities from SPRUCE experiment site at the Marcell Experimental Forest, Minnesota, USA - June2016WEW_20_10 | ecosystem: Environmental > Terrestrial > Soil >...
GACGTCGGCGTGGCGGGTGAGCGCCCAAAATCCGGCGTCGCCGTATGCCGCCACGGACCGTTGCGGATTCCAGCGGACGGGTTGGTTCCGGCGCAGCCAGGCGAACTCGTCCAGGGGGAGATGATCGGCCACCAGGTCCGGATCGCTCAGATCGAGGCGGGCGTCGACGGGCGTCGAGGGCACGATGGCGAACCTCCTTGCTTGACACCGCTTGGCGTCAGCGACCGTAGGCTTTGATACTGGCCGGTGTCAACTAGGCTTGCGCCGAGATGGAGTACCAGGTGACGATGCCCTTCAAGGGGGTCAGCGCTGACGATCGGCGGACCGATCGACGGAACCGTCTGGTGGTGGCCGCCTTCGAGATCGCCGGAACCGAAGGCGCGGGCGCGCTCGGCGTCGGTCGCGTGTGCCTGGCTGCTGGACTGACCAAGCGATATTTCTACGAGAGCTTTGCATCGCTCGCCGAACTCCAGAGCGCCGTCGTCGACCATGCGATCGCGGCGATGTCGGAGCGTGTGGATCCGTACCGGCCCACCGGACCCGGCGGGCCGCCTCAAGCGTGGCTCGAGGCGTTCGTCGGCGCATTGGTGGACGACGAGTGTCTCGCCCGGGTGCTGCTCGCCGAGACCCACGGCGGCGCGCTCAGTCCTTTTCGGCACCAGATCATCGACGTGGCCATCGCTGGGATGGCACCGCCGGGATCGGACCCGCAGGCGGACCTTCGCGCTCGCCTTGGCGCCTACGCACAGATCGGCACCTTGACCGAGCTGTGCCTGGCGTGGCACCGGGGGCAGTTGGCGATGGAGCGGGCGACACTTGTCGACGTGCTGGCTGATCTGTTTGTCCGTATCGACGGCGCTCGTTCTGCAGCTCCAGGCACGTCGAGTTGCTGAACCGCTCACTCTGGACTCCACCGCGGAGGTGTACGCCGCACGAATCCGAGGACCTACGCGCGACCCACACCCGGGGCCGCAGTCCGATTTGCAGCCCCAACGGGATTCGACCCGTGTCGCCAACTTGAGAGAGCGGGCAACTGATTGTCCAATGGCGTGGGAACCACAGACGCGCCAAGGTGTCAGGACCGACGGTTCTCACGGGGCAGCCCCAAGATGCGCTCTCCGATCTGCGTACGCAGGATCTCCGAGGTGCCACCGGCAATGGTCAGACATCGGCTGAAGAGGAAGTCGTGCACGATCGTGGGTTCCTCGCCACGCAGGATCGCATCCCCGGCGAGCTGCATACCGGTCTCGGCCACTCGTTGGGAGTGCTCGGCCAGCACCAGCTTCCCCAGGGCGCCCTCCGGGCCATCGCTACCGGAGGCCACTCGCCGCGCGGCGCCTTTGAGCGTCAGCGAGCGAAGGGCCTGCTCCTCTATGAGGAGGGCTCCGAGGCCCGCAGCAGCGGCAGCATCACCCGGTCGGTAGCGAGTGGCCAGGTCAATGAGCGCGTCCGCTTGCACGGTCACCGGATTGGCCGCGATGCTCACCCGCTCGTTCCCGAGGGTCGCCCGTGCGACACGCCACCCGTCGTTGACCTGGCCGACGACGTGCTCATCCGGCACGAAGACATCCTCGAGAAACACCTCGTTGAAGAGCTTCTCCCCCGTCATCTCCGTCAACGGCCTCACGAGAACGCCGGGCGCTCTCATGTCGATGACCATCATGGTGATACCGGCGTGCTTCGCCGAGTCGGGATCGGTGCGTACGGTGGCCAGCCCAAGCTCGCTCTCATGGGCAAGGCTGGACCAGACTTTCTGGCCCGAGACCAACCATCCGCCCTCTGTGTGGCGGCCCCTGGTGGTGATCGCGGCAGCATCCGACCCGGCGCCCGGCTCACTGAAGAGTTGACACCAACGCAGTGATCCCTCGAGGCTCGGCCAGATCCATTGGTCCACCTACTCGGCCGTCGCGTGTTGGAGCACGGTCAGCAACACCCACTCCCCGATTCCCAGGCTCGGGCGTTGCACCTCGGAGAGCTCGTCCTCCACCACGAGTTGCTCCACTGCGCCGGCGGCTCGTCCGTACGGCTTTGGCCAGTGCGGCACCAGATACCCGGAACGAGCGAACGTCGCCTGATATCCCTCCGGCGACTCGTTCACGAGGGACTCGACGAACGAATGTGCCTCACGGCGGAAATCCTCGGCCTCCGGCGGGAGGTTGAGCGCCGAGTGCCGACGGACTCCTGCCGCCATGAGCTCGAACACGCGGGCGGGTGCGGTCACGGGCGCATCAGTGAAGGCCGCCAGGGATGCTGCTCGCCGCAGATAGAGGTGGGCATCGTGCTCCCACGTGTACCCAATTCCGCCGTGCACCTGGACGGTCGTCTTTGCGACGCGGAGGAAAGCCGGGAGGGCATACCCGGCGGCCACGGCTGCCATCAATGACGCCTCGTCCCGGTCGTCGGGGATTCGAGCGGCGTCCCAGGTGGCGGCCGCCGCCAATTCGGTCTCCACCAGCATGTCGGCGCAGTGGTGCTTCACCGCCTGAAAGGCTCCGATGGGCTGGCCGAACTGCTCACGGATCCCGGCGTACGCGACGGCCATGTCGACGCATGCGCCCATCGCACCAACCGCTTCCGCGGCGGCCACGATGGACACCTTGCACCGGGCCCCAGCCGCGCCGTTCATCAGCCGGGCGGCAATCCGACCGTTGCAACACGACGCCGCCACGGTCGGTCGTGAACGATCGACGAACGGAAGAGCCTGTACCGATGCGACGTCGGCGCGCTCGAGCACGACGAGATCCTCATCGACCGCGAGGACGAAGAGGTCGGCATCCTCATCCCCCCACACTGGAGACGCCGTGCCCCCCGTGACCTGGTCGCCGCTGCAGATCAGCGTGCCGTCAAGCCCGACCGCGGCGGTCATCGTCCCGGCACACAGGGCTGGCAGCCATCGAGTGCGGTCCGCCTCGGACCCGAGCTCGACGATCAGCGCCACCGCGACTGCGGTGGGGACGAACGGTCCGGGAGCGACCACTCGCCCGAGCTCCTCGACCACGACGAGGAGCTCCACCAGGCTGTAGCCCTGCCCGCCGTACTCCTCTGGAGCATGGAGACCGAGCCAGCCCAACGCCGCGGCCTCCTTCCAATACGCGGGGCGTCCCTCGAGGGATCCGTCGAGGGCCGCCCTCGTCTCGGCCAACGCCCCCGTGGCCTCGAGGACCGCTCGAGCGACCCGGCTCAATTCCTGCTGTTCTTCAGTGATGGCGAGGCGCAACGCCTCTCCTCCTCGGGTTGATGGCGGGTTGCACCGGCGAAAATCTCAGAGGATGGCGCCCGACTCCTTCAGCGCGATGATCTGATCCCAGTCGTCGCCGAGCTCCAAGAGGAGTTGTTCCGTGTGCTCCCCGTGATTGGGAGCCCGGCGTAACTCGGTGGGCGTCTCGTCGAACTGCACTGGATTCGACACGAGGCGGAACGCAGCACCGTTGTCATCGACCAGTTCGGGCATATACCCGTTTGCTTCGACCTGGGGATTCGTGTGGGCCTCGAGCGCGTTGCGCACCGGCCCCCACACTCCGTCGATGGAGTTGAGCCGCTGCTCCCAGTATGCGAGCGGCTTAGAAGCGAAGATCCCGTCGAGTATGCGGATGCACTCGCGCCGGTTCTCGAACCGCACCGCTGCGGTCGCGAACCTCTCATCGTCCACCAAATCGGGCCGATCCCATACCTTGACGCACAGGTCCGGCCAGAACCGGTCCGCCTGCAAGTAGACCAGGAACAGGTAGCGCCCATCACTGGTCCGGTAGGAATTCGTGAGGGGGCTGGGCATGTCCGCACGGTCGAACTTCGGCAGTGGTTGCTTGAGCACGCCCGACGCCACGACGTCGGGGGACAGCTGCCACAGGCCGAGATGCAGCAGGGACACGTCGACGATGCTCGTCTCGCCCGTCCGCTCGCGCTGGAGGAGGGCCGCGGCGATGCCGCCGGCGATGGTCTGACCCCCGACGATGTCCCCGAAGGCCGGTCGTTGGAATGGGGGGTACTCGCCACTGGCCACGGTCAAGGCGTCCGCGATACCGGATTGCGCCCAGTAGACAGCCATGTCGAATCCCCCGCGCCCCGCGTGATCGCCCCGTATCCCTTGTCCCAGACCGCGGGCGTAGACGATCTCGGGGTTGCGGCGTCGAATGTCCTCCACTCCCACGCCGAGTCGGCTGGCAGAGTCGGGAAGCAGGCTCGTCAGGAAGACGTCAGCGGTCTGCACCAGGCGCATCAGGACTTCGAGGCCGCCCGGGGTCGCCACATCGATGCCGATGCTCCTCTTGCCGCGATTGGGCTGTTCCATCAGGTAGTTCACCCCGCCGGCGCTCGGGACTATCCCCGAGGCAATGAGCCCGCGCTGGGGATCGCCCGTCACCGGGTGCTCCACCTTGATGACGTCGGCACCCCAGTCCGCCAACACGGCACCTGCCGCGGGGACGAAGGTCCATGCAGCCAGCTCGACCACCTTGAAGCCATTCAACGGACCGGGCATAGACTCCCCCTGACATCGCATCACTTCTTGTAATGCTTCCGGTAAGTGGTTCTATAACGTAGCGAACCAGCCCCCAACGGTCCAGCGAGAGACCGATTGACGTCTGACGACCAGGCCGTTTGGGTCCCACCGGGACGCGGACGAGCGAGGAATCGGAAATGGGCAGGGCGACGCAGTGCAACCTGCGAAACCCTCACACCTTCAGGCCGAACACCTTTGCTGCATTGTCGTGGACCATCTGCATGAGTTCGTTCTCGGGAACACCAGCGAACTGCTTGTCCACCCACTCCTGTGAATTGGGAAAGACACCCTCTTGATGTGGGTAGTCGTTTCCCCACATCAAGCAGTCGAGGCCGGTGACGTCGCGATTTCGGATTGCGATCGGGTCGTCCATGAACGTGCACGCGATCTGCCGCCGGATGTAATAGCTCGGAGGTGCTTCCGTTGCCTTCATGGGAGGAAAACCTTGCTCAGTCAGGAACTCGTTGCCGAAACGTCCCGAGTAGTGATGATCGAGGAAGTGCATCAGCCATGCGAGCCACCCCGCCGAGCACTCCGTCATGACGATCTTGAGTTCGGGATGGCGCTCGAGGACGCCACTGCATGCAAACCAACAGACCGTCTCCGCCATCCCGAGAGAGGTGAGGACGAAGGCGGTCGTCGCACCCTGACCCGGGGTGAAGTGCGTCTGCGTCGCCCACGGGTACAGGGCGCGCGCCGGGCCGACGTGTGTGGCCAGCGGCACGCCGAGACCCTCGGCAGCCTCCCAGAGGGGCTCCCATGCCGGATCGGTGTATGGCCGTGAGGGCAGGACGTCTGGGAGGAGAACCGGTCGAAGCCCGAGGCCGGCCGCGCGCTCGAGCTCCTCGACCGATGCCTCCACGTCGCCGAGCGGAAGGCTGATGCCGGGCGCAAATCGGTCGAGGTGCTCTTTGAACTCGTCATGGATCCAATCATTGACGAGACGTGTCCAGGCGATGTCCACGTCGGCGTCACTGTGCGTGGAGAACGCCGCCCCGCCAATCAGGACAGCACCGACCACACCGTCGCGATCCAGCTCGTCGATGTATCTCTGTGCCGTGAAGCCAGCCAGTGCCTGTGCACAGCAATCGCCGGCGAGAACTCGAGCAAGCGCGTACTCGTCGTCTGGATCCACCTTGATGCCCTGTTCCATGAGGGCGGTCATTCCGGTGGCGCCTCCGGCCTCGAGCACCTCGCGCATCCCCTCGGGAATCTGCTCGGGACGTACAAGGTAGACACCGTCGCTCCGGTTCTCGAGATGCGTCACTTGGCTGCGCATCCGCTCCGGCAACTCGTCTGCCAGGGTCGCGGGCGGGGCAATGTGGCAGTCGGCGGTGATCAGCGGGCGCTTTGTCATTGCTCTAAATTGCCATGTACTGGCAATTTATGTCAATAGATCACCATTAGATGGCGAAATGACTTCCTCGTGCATCATCCGCCGACGCATGTGGTGAACACCGAACCGACGGACCGCGACCCGCTGGGGTGGTGGGTGAGGGGTCGATGTCGACGGACACTGCGAGGATGATGTGCCTCGCCCCGATTAAGGCACCACGCCGTTAAGACCGGTTCACACGTCAGCTTGGACGAGAAGCGCCGCTGCTCGCTTGAAGATGTCCCGCTCGGCAATGAGCTCCGCCATCTCAGCTCGCAGTCGTTCCAACTCGTCCCGATCCGAGCGCTCACCGCCGAGATGCGCCGCCTCGACCAGATCGAACGCGGATTTCAACATGCTTGCGACATCGCCCTCGCCCCCACTCAGCAGCCATCGGTTCCATACATGGAACGTCACCCCCGTCAGCACGGCGGTCACCACCCCCACTCGAAGGGATTCCGGTGTGTCGCCAAGGCGCGCCGCGACGGCGGCAGCGACGGAATCCGAGAGCAGAGTTCCGAACTCGCCGGAGGCGCGAGCGACCAGATCCGGTGTATCCAAGAAGATGCGACCGGAGACGACACGTAGATCCATGTCATCGCCCAATTCGATGGCCGCCTCCCTCACGGCACAGACGAACGCGTCGTACAGGGACTCTTCCTCAGGCCGGTTGCGTAGCGATGAACAGAGGGCCTCAATCGACCGACGGGGCAACGCCAACATGACGTCATCCTTGGAGGCGAAATACCGAAAGAATGTCCTCTCGTGGATGCCAGCGGCCTGGGCGATCTGTTCGACCGTCACCTGGTGGTAGCCATCACGGGCAAAGCAGGCCAGAGCCATCTCCTCGATGTCATGCGCCACCCGGCGACGTCGAAGCTCCCAGCCGCCCTCGGTCATTGCTCCAGCATAGGAGCGCCTGGCGAGAATATTGTCATATCCTGGCGAAATAGCTTCCGGAGGCGCTCCACCATGCATAGTCCGCCCGATCTGCACTCCCACAGGTCGTCATGAAGATGGCCGGGCCGGATGGGTCGAACAGACGCGATGACGAGTGCGAAGATTCGAAGGTTTCGGGTGGTCGTCTACTAGACAGGGCAGCTCATGGACCTCGAGATCGCCGGAAAAGTCTCCTTGGTGGTGGGGGGCAGCAAGGGAATCGGCTTCGAGGTCGCCCGGATGTTGGCGAACGAGGGCTGTCGTGTGGCGGTGGTCGCTCGTACGGCGAAGTACATCGATCGCGCGGTGGCGAGCATCGAGGCGGAGGGCGGCACGGCCATGGGAATCGCCGCCGACATGACCGATGGAGAGGACATTGGGCGAGCGGTCGCCGAGCTCAGGTCCTCGCTCGGGCCGCCGCTCATAGTCGTGAGCCAGGCCGACTTCCACGTCCGCGGGTACTTCGCCGAAATTACGCGCGTGGAGGACTACGTCGATTCATATCGCACCTACACCCTGAGCCAGGTGCACCTGCTGCGCGCCGTGCTTCCCGGGATGCAGGAGGCTCGTTGGGGTCGCTTCGTGCACATCGGCTCCGCGACTGCCAAGGAGCCACAGTCCAGTCCGCCACACACTGTTGCGAACGCAACCCGGCCGTCGACGGTTGGGCTCCTCAAAAGCGTTGCAGACGAGTACGCCCGCTTCGGGATCACCATCAACACCATCGCTCCCGGGTGGATCGGGACCCGAACCACCGCCTGGTACCTCACCGAGCACGAAGGCCTCGTTGATGACGATGCTCGACGGGAGTGGATGATCGAGACGGCCGGGGTGCCCGCAGGCCGACTCGGGGAGCCGACGGAGATCGCGTCGACGATCGTCTACCTCTGTTCGCAGCAGGCGGGATACGTCAACGGCCACTACATCGCCGTCGACGGCGGGCTGCACCGGTCGGCTTTCTGACGACCGAGTCCCAGTCAGCCGCAGGACGCCCCACCCCCCGACCGCAATTCGCCGACGAGGGGCGGCATGATCTGGGTCCTCCCGAGGGACGGGAGGGCCGCAGGGCGCCTTGCATGCCCATTGTGCGAGGAATAGTGTCCCATTCGGTAATAACATCGGTAAGGGACTCGGGGGGAACGTGAATAGTCGGGGGTGGCTATGAATCCGGGCGTCAGCGATCCGCCGGGTCGGCCCAGCGTGCCCGTGGGTTGGGCCATACCTCCGAGGCCGCACGGTTCGGTTCGGGACGTTGCGCGCGCCCAGCTGTTCGTCGTCCTTCCCGCGGGTTTTGGCTCGAAGCGCTCGTGCCCAGACCCCGGTCGGAATGTGACGTGACGCAAGTCGACGACGCAGTGAGGCCGTCGGCAGCTGACGGCTCGCTCGCGGGGCCCATGTTGGAGTTGTCGGGGATCACCGGTGGCTACGGGTCCACCACGGTGCTGCGCGACGTCTCGTTATCGGTCCCAGGCGGATCGGTCGTGGCGCTCCTGGGTCCCAATGGGGCCGGCAAGAGCACGACCATGCGAATGGCCTCCGGGTTGCTCCGCCCCCAGCAGGGCCGCGTGATGCTCGAAGGGAAGGACGTCACACGAGCGACGCCGAGCCGGAGGGCACGACTCGGCATTTGCCATGTCATGGAGGGTCGCAGCATCTTCCCGTCCCTGACCGTCCGCGAGAACCTGCGACTGCAGGCGCCTCGGCACAGTTCGATGTCCGACGTGCTCGACCGAACAGAGCAGGTGTTTCCCCAGCTGGCCCTGCGGCGAAAGCAGATAGCAGGCACGCTGAGCGGGGGCGAGCAGCAGATGCTGGCGCTCATGCGGGCGTACCTCTCGAACCCGAGGGTGGTGCTCGTCGACGAAGCATCGCTCGGACTTGCTCCAGTGCTCGTCGATCAGATCTTCGACTTTCTCGCACAGATTGCCCGCGACGGCGTATCCCTGTTGATCGTCGAGCAGTACGCCGAACGAGTCCTTGCCATCGCCACCACGGCGTATCTGCTGAATCAGGGCAGCGTCGTGCACTGCGGACCCGCACAAGATCTCGACGAGGAACAAGTCTTTGCTCTCTATGCCCAGTAACGCACTTACGCCACGTGAACGAGAGACCGATCTCTCGACGCAATACATCTGACAAGAACCCCATACAGGAGGACCCAATGAAGTTTGGACGTATCGTGAATATCGCGCTGCTGCTGGCGCTCGGGTTTGGCGCGACCGCCTTCGGCAACGCGACGGCGAGTGCCGCGACGCCCAGCGGGGCGCCGATCGTGCTCGGAAGCGTCGGCACCTATTCGGCCACGACCGGCAACTTCACGAATGCAGGGAAGCCGGCCATCGAAGCGTGGGCCGATTGGGTCAATGCTCATGGCGGCATCAACGGCCATCCCGTCAAGCTGATCGTCAAGGACAACATGAACGATGAAGCTCAGGCGGTGTCGGAGGTGCAGCAACTTGTCCAGCAAGACCACGTGGTCGCGTTTGTGAGCAACCAGGACGGCTCGCTGAATTCGGGATATGCCACCTACCTGCAGCAACAGAAGATTCCCGTTCTTGGTGGCAGCGTTTACACGCTGGAACCCTGGGACTCGAACCCGATGTTCTTCCCACAGGGCATGACTGCGCTTCCCCAGCTCACGGCGATCGTGCAGAGTGCGAAGAAGGAGGGCTACACCAAGATCGGTTCCTTGGCATGCTCGGAGTCCGCGCAGTGTGCTGAGGCAAACTCCTTCCTGAAATCGCTGGCCCCCAAGGGAGGGGCCCAGTACGTCTACGGCGGCTTGGTCAGTTCGACCGCACCCGACTACACCGCAAGCTGTCTTGCGGCCCAGCAGGCGGGAACGCAGGCAATGGTCCTCCTCGTTCCGACGGCGGCTGAAGGCCAGACGATTGCCAGTGATTGCGCCCGTCAGAACTACAAGCCTGCCTACATCATTCCGGGGGAGGCAATCGGCGCTGGATATCTCAAGTCCGAATTCAACAAGGCGATCAACAACGCGCCGACGCAGCCCTGGTTCTCGACCGCGCCGGACATGAAGACCTTCCACGAGGCGATGCAGAAGTACACGAAAATCAACTTCTCCACCGTTGAAGAGCCGATGGACGCAACGGACGCCTGGGTCTCCGGCCTCATGTTCCAGGAGGCCGTGAAGCTCAGTGGGGCGACTGGCGTGCCGACGAGTCAGGACATTCTCGCTGGACTGGCCAAGTTCAACGATCAGACCCTGGGAGGCATGACGGGCGGGCTCACCTTCAATGACCCGACGAACAAGAGCGAGGGTTGCTACTTCAGCATCGTGATCAAGAACCAGCACTTCACGCTGCCCGGTGGTTCCACTCCGAGCTGCATCCCTTCGTCGTAGCCCTTCCGTGAGAAGGGTCACGCCCTTGGTCGAGACGGTGGTCGAAGAGGACGCTCGTGGCTGACATCCTCCCGTTCATAGTCATCGGCCTCACCGTCGGATCGGTGTACGGCCTGGCTGCGACTGGCCTCGTCTTGACGTACAAGACATCCGGGATCTTCAATTTCGCCTACGGCGCGCTGGCCTCGGTGTCGGTGTTCATCTTCTACGAGCTGGTCGACGTGCACGGATGGCCGTGGCCGATCGCCGGCGTGCTGTGCGTCTTTGTCCTGGGCCCGGTGATGGGCATTCTGCTCGAGCTCCTGACCCGACAGCTGGCGATGGCGGACCGCACGTTGCAGATAGCGGCCATGGTGGGGCTCATCCTTTTGGTCGTCTCACTCACGACCGTCTTGTTCAGTTCGGTAAGTGGCAACTTCCCGTCCTTCCTCTCGACCAACACGGTCAGGATCGCGTCCGTCAACGTCGAGTGGGAGCAGATCATCACCGCGATAATTGCGCTCGCGACGACCTGCGGCCTGTATGCCTTCCTCAGATTCACTCGTCGCGGCATCGAGCTGCGTGCGGTCGTGGACGATCCTGAGCTCCTGTCCGTGCAAGGAAGCAACGCGACCCGGGTTCGTCGGCTGGCGTGGATGATCGGCTCCTCGTTCGCCGCGCTGTGTGGCCTGCTGATCGCTCCGAATCTGAACCTGACCGCGTTGGTGCTGACGCTCCTGGTCGTCCAGGCCTTCGGCGCCGCGGCAATCGGATACTTCTCGAATCTCCCGTTGACGTACGTGGGTGGGCTGCTCCTCGGTGTGGCGGGTGCACTCGCGACGAAGTACGTGGTCAACGTCCCATGGCTGATCGGCTTGCCGGCGAGTCTGCCCTTCATCGTGCTCTTCGTCGTCCTGCTCGTGACTCCGAAGAACAAGCTGTTGGCGCGGAGCCACGTCACGCCGCGGACCATTCCACGCAGTTGGCATGCCCCGGCGCGCATCCGCCTGACGTCGGGCGCGGCGTTCGTGATCTTCTTGTGCTTCATACCTGCGTTGGTGGGAACGAACCTGGCCGATTACACCAGCACCCTGATTCTCGTCATCCTGATCCTGTCACTGGGGCTGCTGGTCCGGACCTCCCGGCAGGTCTCGCTCTGCCAGTACGCGTTCGCGGCCATCGGCGCTTCCTCCATGGCGCACTTCACCAGCGCCGGTATCCCCTGGCTGGTGTCGCTGCTCCTGGCCGCCCTGGTGGTGATCCCGGTCGGGGCGCTCCTGGCCATTCCGGCCATACGGCTCTCGGGTGTCTTCTTGGCGCTGGCCACACTGGGATTCGGGATATTCCTCGAGCAGATGGTGTACACCCAGAGCTGGATGTTCGGCCCGAACTCGAACGGATTGCCGACGACCCGTCCGAGCTTGAACCTGGGCCCGATCCATCTCGGAAGCGACGAGAGCATGTACTACGTCGTTCTGATCTTCGTGGTGCTCGTCGCGGTCGGCATCGCCGTCCTTTCCGAGACGCGGCTGGGGAAACTGTTGCGGGCCATGGGCGACTCCCCACTGGCGCTGGACACCTACGGGCTGAATGTCAATGTCATCCGGGTCGTCGTGTTCTGCATTTCCGCCTTCATCGCGGCGATCGCCGGTGCACTGACCGCGAGCGTCAACACATTCGCCCTTGGTGACAACTTCCCGTCGTTCAGTTCGATCACTCTGGTCGTGGTGGTCATCGTGGTGGTCATCGGTGAACCGTGGTATGCCTTCATTGGCGCCGCCGGGCTGACCCTTGTTCCGGTGTATGTCTCCGGTAGCAATGTCACCGAACTCGTTCTCTCCGCCTTTGCCATTCTTGGCGTCATCATCCCGGTCTACCGGCACAAGATTCCGGGCGCACCCCGGGTGTTGACCGACTTCATCGACAACTTGGGTGGACGCCCGTCGCGTCGACCTCCCCCAAGCCCTGAGCTGCCTCCCGTCTCCCGTGGACGGACACCCCGCCCGGCCCTCTCGACGAGCCTCTCGGTCGAGAACCTCACCATCCGCTATGGCGGGGCGGTCGCCGTCGACAACGTGAGCCTGGCGGTGCGCGCCGGCACGATCACCGGGCTCATCGGCCCGAACGGGGCAGGCAAGACGAGCACCTTCAATGCGTGTTCGGGAATCGTGCGGCCGACCCAGGGACGGATCGTCCTCCATGACGTCGACATCACGCGGGCCAGTCGATCCGAACGGGCGCGGCTCGGTCTGGGCCGTACATTCCAACGGGTGCAGCTCTTCGAGTCCCTCGATGTGCGCACCAACGTCGCTCTGGCCCGTGAATGTGCGCTCGCGGGGGGCAACCCACTGCGCCAGGTCGTCGCACTCCGCGGCGATGGGCGAGAGATCGAAGACGCCACCGCAGCGGCGGTCGAATTGACGGGTATCGAGTCTTACCTAGATGAGCGCGTCGAGCATCTCAGCACCGGCCAACGGCGGCTCGTCGAGTTGGCCCGCGTCCTCGCCGGCCCCTTCGACACGATCCTCCTTGACGAGCCTTCGTCCGGGCTCGATGCAACCGAGACCGAGAACTTCGGTGAGATCCTGAAGAGAGTCGTCGACGAGATGGGGGTCGGGCTGCTGCTCGTCGAGCACGACATGGCCCTGGTCCAGCAGACCTGCGAGCAGGTCTACGTGCTCGACTTCGGCGAGATGATCTTCGAGGGGACGGCGGAGGAGATGCTGGCGTCCGAGGTCGTCCGCACCGCCTACCTGGGGAGAAAGATCCAGGGAGACGAGTCGGAGCTCACCGAGGCTGGCGCGGCCAGGGTGGCGCCAGCGAATCAGTCCCAGCTCGTGCCCGACGGTGGCGGGTGAAGAGTTAGCTGACCACGATCCGGGCGGATGCGAGGTTGGGCAGCCGTCGGAATTCGGCGTCGACCTTTCCCTCACGATTGGAGTGGACCAGAGCGGTCGCGAAGTACGTTCCCGGCGCGTCGTAGGTGTGCGTCGTCGAGAGGCGCACCGAGGTGTCGGAGCCGTCGACGTCATGATGGAGGGGGAAAGAGCCCCACCCGTCGAAGTCCCATGCGACAGAGACGATTGTCCCGCTGTTCGGCGGCACCTCGGCGGCAACCTCGAGCTGCACCGTCTCTCCTGCCTTGACCTCGGCCCGGAGTCCGCCATTCGCGGTCACACTGACCACAGGCTGGATGCCGCCGCGCTCGGCCGCTGTGGCCGGCAATCGTACCTGCCCGTCGACGAACTCGAACGTCGTGTTGGGCGGCGCCACGCCATCTTCGACCCATTGGATCAGGTCGGCCAGACCTTGCTCGATGATCGGGAAGTAGTCGACCAGCCATGTAGACGTCGCACGCTTCGCTGAGTTCGGCAGGAAGGTCGGCGGGATGTGCTCGGCATTCTGCGTCCATTGCAGCCGGAACTTCTCGGCTATCGCTTCCGGGCCCTGAGCGTTCAGGACCGCACCTCTGTAGATGATCCCCTGCGAGGGCCATAGGGACGAATCGTGGGTGTGGTGAATCCAGAGGAGCTTGCCCTCGAACTGACCGGTGTAGGACACGCCCATGAGGGATGACATCAGCGGGACCGGGTGCTGCTCGTAAATGGGCACACCGTCGAGGCGAAGGGAGTCGAACTGGGCGTCCTCCATCAGGTGGTGGCGGTGGAAGTAACAGAAGGCCAGGAACTTGCGGTTGTCAACGTGGATCTCATCGCCCACTTTCACCCCGTTGAAGCGCATGAGGTTGGCCTCGCCATGCCCGTCACAGGCGAAGACGTCACCGACGCTGCCGATGCAGTACAGCTGTCGCCCGGCGGCTTCGCCGGTCTTGAGCTGCAGACCGGCACCGAGGCGGTACCCCTCGGGGAGACCCTTCACCTCGACCGCGTACGCCATGTCCATGCTGCCCTGCCCCGCCATGATGCCGGCGATCGTCTTCATCAGCATGTACTCGGGGGCGTCAAAGGCTGGGTCCGTCAGGAGGTCCTGCACGGTGATGACCCGGCTGACGGTCGTCACCACGTCGATGACGTCGTCCTGGACCGCTGACGGCAGATCGTGGCCGATGTAACCGGGCTTGGTCCAGAAGTCCTCGAAGTAGGAGGGATCCTGCTCCACGAGGAGATCGGCGATCGACGACCACAGCCATATCTGCCCCATCGGGGTGGCAATCATGAACTCATCGCCCCGGGGGAATCCCTGGCGGTAGAGGCTCGCGAACTCGTCGCGTACGTGTGAGTCAAGGCCCTCGAACGGGTTCCCGCTGCCGCCAGGCTGCATCGCGTCGATGATCTTGTCCATGGTGTCGCCGTGCCGAAGCATGCGCTGCACGTTGAACATGCAGGCGAAGCTCATGACCTGCGCTCCCTTAATGCGCACGGTCGCAGGGAAGGGCCGGACGTCGCCACCGCCCATGAAGGGCAGCGCGCCATCGAACACGTCAGGCGCGTTCTCCAGCACGAGCGGCGAACGTCGTCCACCACCACTCCCCCCCCAGACGTAGGAGTGGTGGGGTGCCGACCCGTAGACCTGCTGGGCCAGGTGCTTCGAGAACCGGGCGCTCTCGGCGGCGGCGCGCCAGCCGTAGAGGGTCGGATCCTCACCACCCTTGGGATCGATGTCGTCACCGATGTGACCCATGTTGGACTCGACCATGTACCCACCGAGGCGGGCCGTGAGCCCGATTCCGCCCATTGCGTCGCCAAGCGCTCCTCCGAAGAAGTCCTCGTGCCCGGCATGGGCCCCTTCGAGCGGCATGATCAACCGCCCCTGCCATTCCCCCAAGGCGGGGAAGTAGAAGGTGAACCTCGTATCGCAATCGGCAAAGCCGCCGTGGACCCGGCGGTGGCCGTGAGGCTCGTCGTGCCACTCGTCCCGATCGACGTAGGGAGCACCGAAGTGCGGATCGTTCACGGTGTAGCCGGAGCATTCGAGTGCCGAGAGCGCGTCAGCCATGGGTCCCCCTTGATTCGGAAGGCAGCGAGGTCGCTGTGACTGGGACTGTACCGGCGGGCGGCCCTCCAGTCAACGGTGTTGACTGGAGGGCGCGAGAGCGCCCACTAGGAGGAGATCGATGCCGTGCTCAAACGCCGCTTCGACCTGGACCTCGACGGCCGGGTCAAGCTTGACGAGGAGGGCCCCAGCCGTGAAGAGGACGAGATCGAGCACGAGCGCTTCGGCCTCGTGGGGGCCCAGGCCGGCTTCCAAAAGGGGATAGAGCAGCATCGTGGTCACCGCGGGCGACTCGAAGTCGGACAGGTGGGCGCTGACGTAGGCCGCCATACCCGGATAGCTCGCGAACATCCTCCTCACTTCGAGCATGACGGCCTTCACCCTGGCCAACGGGTCGCTCTCGTCGTCGACCTGGCAAACGTCGTTGTAGAGGGATCGGGCGACGAGCTGGAGGAGGGCGTGCTTGTTCGGAACGTGCCTGTACGTTGCTCCGAGCGCTACTCCGAGACGGTCTGACAGCGCCCGCATGGTGAGGCCATCGACGCCGCGCTCGGCGAGGAGTCCCTTGGCAGCCTCGACAATGATGTCCTCGGAGAGTCCGGGCCGCGATTCCTTCATGACATCCGCTTCTCGTTTCGTTCAGAGAGCTTCAGGGACTTCACTACCCTTCCACCAATCGCACGGATCAGGTGGGAGGTAAATGATTCGGCCCTTGTCACTTCAGGAACTGCCTTTGACGGCTGCAGTATCGCGCCCAGGCAGGCCCGTGCTCGGAAAGGGCCTCGTTTCCAAGGCTCTACGACGTTACGAAGCTGAATGCTTTAACTGCCTTCGGAATCCCTCAGGGTGCCGCCCATCGTCTCGTCAGGGTAGAACCTGCTCGTCCACTTTCGGAGCTTCTTGAACCCCGAGGCCTCCGACTTGCCGAGGGCGGGGCGCTCCAGGTAGCGCTGGTTGTTCCAAATCACGATGTCCTGGGGAAGAGCCGATTTGATGAGGTCGAGCAGCCGCACGCGGTCCTCGCCCGTGCTGCCGGGGACATCCTCGAGCCAGTACGTACCGAACATCTCCGTCCGGTCGTCGTCGACGGGAGTCGTGGCGATGAGCACGACCCGCCACCCATCCGGGGTGTGCTCGGCATTGAAGGCAAAGCCGACTCCGACCCAGTGGATCGTGATGGTGTTACGGCGGTCGTCGGGCCGGTCGATGCCGTCGGCCCACCGGCGGCCGAAACCGGCCACCGTCTGCCACGAGGCTTCGGAAACCTCCTCGCGCAGGATCACCGGGCTCATCGCCGTGCCATGGACGAATTGGAAGTGGTGACGGTCGACCGCGTTCTCCACGACGTACTGCGGGTGGACCTGCAGGTCGCGGAAGTGTGAGGTCCCGTCGGGAAGCGCTGGCTGGAACCTCGTTCCCGACAGCTGCTCGAAGAGCCCGTCGGTCAGGTCCGGCACATGGAACGAGGGTGGGTCACCCCGGACGTCGTGCCAGAGATAGAGGACGTCGTTCCGCTCAACCACGGGCCACGATCGGATCCGCCGTGCCCTGTTGGGCCGCTGCTCGTACGGGATGGAGACATTGCGGCCGTCGCCGTCCCAGATCCATCCGTGGAAAGGACACTGCAGACCCGAGTCGACCACGCACCCACCATGGGCAAGGTTTGCCCCGAGGTGTTGGCAGTACGCGTCGAGCAGATGGACGGTTCCCTCTTGGTCTCGCCACGCAACAAGGTCTCGGCTGAAGTACCGCAGTGGGACGACGCCGTTCTCGGGCACGGTCGAGGACCAGCCGAACTGGAACCATCCGGTCGGCTTCATGCTGAGGCGGGTACGCACGGGCTTGCTCCTCCGATCACCGCTGCCCTGTGGACGTCGGACGTCCAGCCAGGTGACAACTCGTAAGGCTTCCCGTAAGATTATCGGCAGGCGCACACGCGCGGCCACCAAGTGGGGAGGGCACGACTATGGAACTCGAAAACCTGATGGTCCTGCCGTGACGGAGCCCGACAAGACGGCCGTCCTCTTCATCGAGTGCCAGCGGGGTGTGGTCGGGGACCTCTCTGTGCTCCCGGCCCTGGCGGAGTCGGCCCAGCCGGTGCTGGCCACCATGGGCCGGCTGGCTGCCGGGGCCCGTGACTGCGGGGTCCGCGTGGCCCACCTGACGTACCTTCCGGCTGCCGGAGGTCGATCGACCAATCGTCGCTCCCCGCTGATGCGGGCGACGTTGGCCACCGCCGAATGGAGCGAGTCCCATCCGGCGGCCGAAGTCGTCCCAGAGATCGGCGTGGGACCTGAGGACCTGGTGCTGCCACGGCACCAGGGCATCTCCCCCGTGCACCGCACCGAGACTCTCGCCATCTTGCGCAACATGGGAATTGAGGAGGTCGTGGTTGCCGGCGTGTCGACGAACCTGGCCATCCCGCTCGTCGCCGTGGGCGCGGCCGACGAGGACTTCGCCGTCACAATCCCGGCGGACGCCTGCATCGGCACCCCACCGGACCACCACGCATCCATGCTCAAGAACGGTTTGGCGTTCGTGGCTCGCCTCACCACGGTCGACGGGCTCCTGACGGAGTGGTCGACCTGATGCGGATTGGCATCCACCTGCCCCATGCGGGTCGGTACGCCACCGCCCGCGGCATCGTGGACGTCGCCGTCGCGGCGGAGGAGGTGGGCTACGGCTCGGTGTGGCTGTTCGACCACCTGTTCACACCCTCGCACCTCGACAGCCCATACCCGTTCGCGGCGGACGGGACCTACCCGCTAGGGCCGGCCGACCCCTACTTCGATCCGGTTGCGCTCATGGGCGTCTTGGCCGGCGTGACGGACAGGATTGAGTTCGGCGTCCGCGTGCTCATCGCGGTGTACCGGCCACCCGTCGTGCTGGCCAAGGAACTGGCCACCATCGATGCCATCGCAGGGGGTCGAATGGTCCTCGGCGTCGGTGCCGGCTGGATGCGCGAGGAGTTCGACGCGGTCGGCGTGCCATTCGAGCGCCGGCACGCCCGGCTCCGCGAGCACGTGTCGGTCATGCGGGCAGCCTGGGGTGACGGCGTGTCGGCACATGACGGCGAGTTCTACGAGCACGTCGAGGCGGGGTTTCACCCCCGGCCGCCGCGCGGATCCATTCCGATCTTCCTCGGGGGATACGGCGACATGGCCCTGCGCCGGGTCGCGGAGTGGGGCGACGGCTGGGCCGCCGTCGTCCGCAATGCCGAGACGATCAAGAACCCGCATGTCGCGGCATCACCCGACGCGCTGGCCGAGCGGCTGGACAAGCTCCGTGCCGCCTGCGCCGAGGTCGGCCGGCCCTACGAGGATCTGCGGATCGTCGCGGCGGCCTCGCCGAGAGACGACCCGGGCGTCCTGCGCGCCTACGCCGACCTCGGCGTGCACGACTGCGACCTGATGGTCTGGGGTGACGCGGCCCGGGTGATCGACGAGCTGCGCCGCTTCGCCGACGCCGTCGGCACCGAGCTGTAACACCGCGTCAACGAGGTAACCCCAGCACCGACTCGGCGAGGATGTTCTTCTGGATCTGCGACGCGCCTGCGTAGATCGTGCCCGCGGTTGCGTTCCAGAACGCACCGAGCCAGGACCCACTCGTGTTGGGGGCGCCCGGATCATCCGCCCTCCAGGACCGCAGCGGCCCGCGGCCCTCCACCGTCAGCGCGTCCGGGCCGAGGATCTTGAGGGCAAGCGACGTCACGAATTGGTGGTACTCGCTCCAGTAGAGCTTCGAGATGGAGGACTCGGGGCCGAGGACGCCGTCCCGGAGGACCCCGGTCAGGATGCGGAGGCCCAGGAAGCGCATGATCTCGCAGCGGGCGTAGGCCCGGGCGACCTCATCCCGGACCACCGGGTCGCGCAGCCGCCCGCGTGCCGCAGCCATGGCGACCAGCCGGTCGAGTTCGGCCCGGAACAGGATCGGGTTGGTCGCAGCCTCCTCGCCGCGCTCGAGCCCGAGGAGTGAGGTGGCGACGGCCCAGCCCCCGTGCACCTCGCCCACGACGTGATCGGTCGGCGTGACGGCGTCGTGGAAGAAGACCTCGTTGAACTCGCTCTCTCCCGACATTGCCCGAATGGGGCGGATCTCCACGCCGGGCTGGTCCAGCTCGACGAGGAGGAAGGTGATCCCCTTGTGCTTCGGAGCGTCGGGATCCGAGCGGGCCAACACGAAGATCCAGTTGGCCTCGCGCGCCTTGGACGTCCACAGCTTCTGGCCGTTGATCACCCAGTGGTCGCCGTCGATCACGGCACGGGTGGTCAGCGAGGCCAGATCCGAGCCCGCCTCGGGCTCGGAGAACCCCTGGCACCACAGGTCCTCACCCGAGAGGATGCGGGGCAGGAAGCGGCGCTTTTGCTCCTCGGTGCCCCAGCGCAACAGGGTGCCGCCGAGCATCTTGATGCTCATGTTGTCGTTGAAGCCCATGGCGGGCACGCCGGCCCGGGCCATCTCCTCGGTGAGCACGACCTGCTCCAGCTTCGTCATCCCCCCGCCGCCGTACTCGGTGGGCCACGCCACTCCGAGCAAACAGTTGGCGTACAGCGTCGCTCGCCACTTCGTGACGAAGGCGTCGGCCTCGTCCCGGTCGGCGATGGCACCGAGTCCCCGCCATCCCTCGGGAAGATTGTCCCGCAGGAAGGCCCGGACGCTGCCGCGGAACTCCTCGGCCTCCGGTGAGTAGCGCGGATCCATCGCTCCAGCCGGCCCGCTCAGTGCCCCGTGAAACGGGGAGGGCGCTTCTCGAAGAAGGCAGCCGCTCCCTCCGCGTAGTCGTCCGACGTCGAGACGACGCCTTGCGCCAACTGCTCCTCGAAGAGGACGGTGTCCAGGTCGATATCGAACGAACGCGCCAGGAGCGAGCGTGTGTAGCGCACCACGTGGGCGGGCAGCATGCCAAGGGCCTCGGCCCGTGTCTGGGCCCGTTCCACCAGGTCGGCTCCCCCGGCGAGTTCACCGATCATCCCCCATTCATGCGCGTCGGCCGCACTGACCTGGTCCCCGAAGAGCAGCATGCGGCGCGCCCGGGCGACACCGACCAGGCGGGGCAGGAGGTGCGAAATCGCCCCGTCGGGCACGAGGGAGCGGCCCACGAAGGCGGCCACGAAACGGGCGTCCGCGGCTGCCACGCAGTGGTCGGCAGCCAGTGCCAGGGTGAGTCCCAGGCCGGCGCATGCGCCATGCACGGCGGAGACGATCGGGACACTCGACCGCAGGAAGCGTTCGGTGAGCCGGGACGACGACCGCGCCATGGCCTGCGCAAGGTCGACGCCGCGGTTGGCGCCACCGGCCCGCAGATCCATGCCGGCGCAGAATCCGCGGCCCTCCCCGCGCAGCACGACGCACGTCGTGCCGTCGGACTCGGCCGCATCGAGCGCGGCCAGCAATTGGTCCCGCAGCGCGGCGTCGATGGCGTTGTAGGCATCGGGGCGGTTCAGGACGAAGTGGGCCACGCCCCCCGACCGCTCTACCAGGAGCTCCATTATGGATGACTGTACCGAAAGACTTCCGATACCGCTACCATCAGCCCGTGCCACCGCCCTCCGCTCGCACCAGAGTGGCGGTGGCCGACGGGGTGGGCGGTGACCCGGCGACCGTGGCGCAGGCCCTCGAACGGTTCGACCCGGCGTCGGTGGACCTCCTCCTTGGCTGGGTCCCGGATGGCCAGCTGCTGCCCGCGCTGGACCGCTACGCCGACGTCGCGACGGTGATGGGCGGGTTCGCCCTGCGCGGCCCGATCGATCACGGTGCCGTGCGCTACGTCACGGTCCGCCTGGGCGCGGTGCCGTCGTTGCTGGGCGGGCCGCTGCGACCCGATGTCCTGGTCGCACCCGTCGCCCCGGTGGACGGCGGCTTCCTCCTCACCACCGAATCGGCCTGGCTGCGGGCGGCGATCGATGCCGGCGCCGAGGTGCACGGAATTGAGCGCAGCGGTCTTCCCGTGCTCGATGCCGGGCCGCCCATCCCGGCCGAGCGGGTCCGCGTCGTGGGGCAGAGCAGTGCACCGGCGACTCAGGTCCGGTGGGGCGAGCCGCAGGACATCCACCGCGCCGTCGCGGAACGCGTCGTCTCCCTGATCCCCGAGGGGGCGCGGGTGCAGTACGGCCCCGGACCCGTGGGCACGGCCGTGATCGACGCCATCGACCGCCCGGTCCACGTCGACACCGGGATGTTGTCCGACGCCGTCGTGGAGCTCGACCGGCGGGGCCTCCTGCTCGGCCGCGCCTACGCGCCCTACAGCGGCGGCACCGCTGTGCTCTACGACTGGGCCCCCGGACGCGCCGTCGTCGACCGCGTCGAGCACACGCATGATCCCGTCCGTCTGGCGGGCGAGCCGCCGCTGATCGCGGTGAACACCGCCCTCGAGATCGACCTGGACGGCCAGGTGAACGTCGAGGCGGTCGGGGGCTCCGCCGTGGCCGGGATCGGGGGGCATCCCGACTACGCGTTCGGCGCCACCCGCTCCGTCGGAGGGCTCAGCATCGTGGCGCTGCCGACCGAGCGCGGGCCCCACCGCACCCTCGTCGAACGCCTGGCCGCCCCGGTCACCACGCCGTCGCACGACATCGACGTCGTCGTGACCGAGCACGGCACCGCCGACCTCCGGGGCCTCGACCGGGCGGGTCGGCGAACCGCGCTGGCCGCTCTGTGGCGGTGATCGCACCGGTTGTGCACTGAGCGGGGCGTCGATATAGTGAACCTTACGATATTGGCGTCGACTGTCGCCGAGGGCGGAGGTGAGCGTGACCAATCAGCGCCGGAGCCGACCGGTGGACACCGACGTGCTGCCGGCGGGTCCGCACCGCTGCGGCCGCGTCGGGTCATGACGACGGTGGCGGCACCATCGCCGGCCGAGCTGCGCCAGGAGCTGAGCTCATGGCTGCGCACCCACCGCGAGGAGTACGCGGCCGCGCGCGCCGAGAACGAGCCACTGCGCATCGAGGATGCGATGCACGCCGACCGGGCCTTCCAGCGGGCGCTCTGGGACGCCGGGTTCACCCGGCACGGCTGGCCCGAGTCCGTCGGCGGGAGCGGCGGCAGCGCCGAGCTGCGGGCCACGCTCTACGAGCACCTTTCGCTCGAGGGGTACCGGCTCCCCCTCCCCCTCGGCACGCTCGAGGTGCTCGGGCCGGTGATGGTCCTGGTCGCGCCAGAGCTCAGCGCGCGCTTCCTCGGTGCGTGCATCCGGGGCGACGAGGTGTGGTGCCAGGGGTTCTCCGAGCCCGAAGCGGGGAGCGACCTGGCGGCGCTGCGGTGCCGGGCCGTACCCGACGGCGACGGCTGGCGAGTCACGGGCCACAAGCTCTGGTCGAGCTTCGGCAGCATGTCCGACAAGTCCTGCGCCTTGGTCCGCACCGGGCCCGAGGGCCACCGGGGCATCAGCATGTTCCTCATCGACCTTGATTCCCCGGGCATTGAGGTGCGAGCGACCCGGGCCAGCAGCGACCGCAACGAATTCGCCGAGACCTTCTTCGACGACGTGTTCGTCCCTGGCGACCGGGTCGTGGGCGAAGTCAACGACGGCTGGGGGATCGCCATGACGCTCCTGCAATGGGAGCGCGGCATGTACGCCTGGCAACGCCAGTGCGTCCTCCACACCCGCCTGGCCGAGCTCGCGCGCTCCATTCCGCACCCGAACCCGGGAGAGGCGCGGGCCATCGCCGACGCCTGGGTCCGCGTCACCGCCCTGCGCTCCGCCGCCGCCCGCACGGTGCGGCGGTTGGCCGGCGGCGAGAACCCAGGTCCTGAGATCTCCGTGGACAAGGTGCTCCTGGCCACGACGGAACAGGCGGTCGAAGACCTCTTCCGCCTCCTCGACCCTGCCGGATTCGTGCTCGGGGACACGGACCGCGACGACCTGCATCGCGCGGACTGGTTCTACGCCCGCATGGCGACCATCTACGGCGGCGCGATCGAGATCCAGCGGTCGATCATCGCCGAGCGCGTCCTGCGCCTTCCCCGGGCGGGTGGGCGATGACCTTCGTGCAGGACGAGCTGCGGCGGACGGCGGACGACCTGTTCTCCGGGCGTTCCGGGCCACTGACGCTGACCGACCTGGTCGACCTGGGGTGGGACGAGCTCGTGGCCCAGGAGCCGGCGCTGGCCGTCGGGACGCTGGCCGAGGCGCAGGGACGCCACCGCGGCAGCTCGCGGCTCGTCGAGCTCGAGATTGGCCGCCGGCTCGGGATTGACCCCATCGACGCTGCGCTGGGCCTGCCCTGGCGGGGCACCACCCTCGCAGCGCCGCCGGCTGACGTGGTCGTGCTGGCCGACGCGGCGGACGCTCCATCGGTCCTGGTGCCGGTGCGGGCCCATGACGAGGTCACGCTGTGCCCGCTCGACCCTTCGACCATCGCGGTCGCCCTCGTCACAGGCGTGGACGCCGGAGCACGTTGGACCCGGGCGACCGGAACGTTCGACCCTTCTGTCGGCACCGTTGTGGCGCGCGACACGTGGGAGCGCGCGGTCGCCGCCGGGCGACTGGCACTGTCTCACGAGCTGATCGGGGTGGGACAGGCGATGCTCGATCTCGCCGTGCGCCACGTCACCGACCGGACGCAGTTCGGCGTGGCGCTGGGCACCTTCCAGTCGGTGCAGCACCGGCTCGCGGACGTCCACGTCGACCTCGAGGCGGCACGTGCCATCGCCCGCACGGCGTGGATCGATGGCGACCCCAACGCCGCCGCGGCGGCGCACCTGGCCGCCGGGCGGGCGGTCGAGTCGGCGACGGGCCACTGCCACCAGGTGATGGGGGCCATCGGCTGCACCTGGGAGCACGACATGCACCGCTTCATCCGGCGTGGCCTCCTTCTCGGCGTGCTCCTCACCGCGGACGACTGGACGTGGGCCGGCCTGATGGAGTCGTCCCGGTCTCCGGCGAGGGCGGATCTCTTCGGATAGCGGCCAGTGGGGCAGGCGGAGCCGGCTGGGCACCCTGTGGCGCCCCATATATAGACTGCCTTTCGGTAAGAGGATCGATATGTGCAAGGGGGGCCGGTGGACATAAAGCCCGGGAGCACTCACCCAGAGGGCGCCGAGCCGCTCCCCGCCTCGAGCTGAACGGTCCGAAGCCGGAAAGACCGAGGAGATGACATGAGCGACATCAGCTGCACCGACCAGGTGTGCATCGTGACCGGTGCCGGGCGCGGCATCGGCCGTGAGTACGCACTCTTGCTGGCGCAGTACGGCGCCAAGGTGGTGGTCAACGACGTGGGTGGCGCCCGCGACGGGACGGGCCGCGACGCCGGGCCTGCTCAGGAGGTGGTCGACGAGATCACGTCGTCGGGCGGCACCGCGGTCGCCAACGCGGACGACATCAGCACCTGGGACGGTGGCGAGGCGATCGTCGGTCAGGCCATCGACACCTTCGGCGGCCTCGACGTGGTGGTCAACAATGCCGGGATCCTGCGCGACCGGATGCTCTTCTCCATGACCGAGGCCGAGTGGGATGACGTGATCCGGGTACACCTCAAGGGGACCTTCGTGACGTCTCGGCACGCCGCCGCGTACTGGCGCGGCCGGGCCAAGAACGGCGGCGAGAACGACGCGCGCCTCATCAACACGACGTCGGTGGCGGGCCTCTACGCGAACCCGGGTCAGACCAACTACGGCGCGGCCAAGGCGGGCATCGCCGCCTTCACGCAGATCGCCGCGCTCGAGCTCGGCCGCTACGGCGTGACCGCCAACGCCGTCGCCCCGGGCGGCCTCACGCGGCTCACCGAGGACATGACGCTGCCGGACGAGATGCTCGAGCGCTTCGAGCCACGCTGGGTGGCGCCGCTCGTGGTGTGGCTGGCCTCGCCCCGGTCGCGCGATGTCACTGGGCAAACATTCGAGTCGTCGGGCGTCGTGTTCGGCGTCGCGGAGGGCTGGCGTCGGGGGCCGTCGACGACCGACGTGCCCGCCACCCCCGAGGAGGCGGAGACCATGGCGCGCAAGTTCCTGGCCGACGCCGCCCCGAGGACCACGATGGAGGACGTCGTCTGATGGCCCGCGTCGCCATCGTCACGGGGGCGAGCCGTGGCCTCGGAGCGGCCATCGCCGAGCGGCTGGCGGCATACGGCATGCACGTCGCGCTGACGGCGCGGACAATGGAGGCCGAGCCCGGTCGCCGGGGATCCTTGCACGACGTGGCGGAGCGCATCCGCTCCGCCGGCGGCACCGCCGTCTCCATCGGAGCGGACCTCTCCGTCCCGGACGACCGCCGGCACATCGTGGACGAGGCGACCCGGCAGCTGGGCCCCGTCGACGTGCTGGTCAACAACGCCGCGGTCACCTTCCTGTACCCGTTCACCGAGTTCCCCGAGAAGCGCTGGCGGCTCATGTTCGAGGTGCAGGTCCGCGCGCCCTACGAGCTGGCGCAACTGGTCGTGCCCGGGATGCTCGAGCGGGGCGAGGGCTGGATCCTGAACATCTCCTCGAAGGCGGCCCTGCACCCGGAGGGGCCGCCGTTCCCTGCCGTGCACGTCGCGCCGTGGACGGCCTACGGAATGGTCAAGGCCGCACTCGACCGCTTCTCCACCGCGCTGGCGGCCGAGCTCTCTCCCTACGGGGTGGCGGTCAACGCCCTCGCGCCGACCGACAACGTGGCCACCCCGGGCGCAACGACTCACGATCTGGTGGAGGGGTTCCCTCTGGAGAGCCCCGACCTGATGGCGGAGGCCGCCCTGGTCCTCTGCACCGGGGATCCGGCGGTCCTCACCGGCCGCGTCGCCTACAGCCAGGAGTTGCTGGCCGAGCTGGCACCGGCCGCGCTCGAGCACCGATGACCGATCACCAACGGGAGGTTCCATGACCGAGGTCCGAGACGCACTGATCATTGACGGAGTCCGCACCCCGAGGGGCAAGGGCCGGGCCACCGGCGCCATGCACCATCTGCATCCGCAAGATCTCCTCGGCCAATGCCTCATTGCGCTGGTGGAGCGCAACGTCGTCGACCCCTCCGAGGTCGATGACGTCATCATGGGCAATGGCAACTCGGTCGGCGACCACAATGCCGACATCGCCCGCCTCGCGGTGCTCGACTGCGGCTGGCCGGTGGACGCGCCCGGCCTGACCATCAACCGGTTCTGTGGGTCGGGGCAGCAGGCGGTCAGCCTGGCCGCCATGGGGATCCGCGCCGGCTTCCAGGAGCTCGTGGTCGCCGGCGGGGTGGAGTCGATGTCGCGGTGGCCGGCCGACCTGACACCGCTGTTGATCGACGGGGACAACCCGCACCTGCGTGAGCGCTACCCGATGGTGCCGCAGGGGATCTCGGCCGACGCCATCGCCGCCCTCGAGGGCTTCTCGAGGGTCGACTGCGATGAGCTCGCGGTGACCAGCCAGGAACGGGCCGCCAAGGCGATCGCAGAGGGTCGGTTCGACCGGAGCGTGATCTCCGTGAGCAACCCCGACGGCACGGTGGCACTGGACCACGAGGAGCACCCCCGGCCAGGCACAAGCCTGGAGGCGCTGGCCGGGCTCGTCCCCTCGTTCCAGACGATGGGGACGGAGGTGCTCCCGGGCATGGACCGGTCCTTCGACGCCATGATCGCCGAGGTCTACCCGAGCATCGGGGCGCACCTCGAGCACGTGCACCACCCTGGCAATTCGTCGGGAGTGGTCGACGGCGCATCGGCCATGGTCCTCGCCTCGAACGACTACGCCCGCGCGCACGGGCTCACCCCCCGGGCGCGGATCGTCATGGGGGCGACCGCTGGTGCGGAGCCGGTGATCATGCTGACGGCGCCGGCCCCTGCCGCCCGCCGTTGCCTGGAGCTCGCCGGCATGACCGTGGGCGACATCGACCTATGGGAGATCAACGAGGCGTTCGCGTCGGTCGTCCTCAAGGCAACCCGTGATCTGGAGCTCGATCCCGAGACGGTCAACGTCAACGGCGGCGCCATGGCGCTCGGTCACCCGATCGGCGCCACAGGGGCCATGTTGATAGAGACGGCACTCGACGAGTTGGAGCGCACCGACAAGACGACGGCGCTCATCGCGATGTGCACCGGCGGCGGCATGGGCACCGCCACCATCATCGAGCGCGTCTGAGCC
>Ga0187883_10000412_pt1 | contig 27091 bp, 28 predicted proteins | sample June2016WEW_20_1_2_FD_132966 | JGI IMG/M metagenome (GOLD analysis project Ga0187883, IMG submission 132966) | Peatland microbial communities from SPRUCE experiment site at the Marcell Experimental Forest, Minnesota, USA - June2016WEW_20_10 | ecosystem: Environmental > Terrestrial > Soil >...
CGGCCCGGAACGGGAAACTCTTCAACTTGCTCGCCGCTCTCGCGTTCTTCACGTTGTGCTCTAGGACGATACCACTTGAAGTACACTAGTGCGCCGATGCTGGCCATCACAGCGAGCACGATCAGCAACTGCACGAAGAAGTGGTAGTGCTGCGAGACGAAGGCGATCATTTGACTGCCATAGGTCCTGGCAAAATACGCCACGGCAAAGTAACGCACGGCGCGCCCCGTCGTCAGCGAAGAGAGAAACTTCTTGCACGGGTATTGCATGATCCCGGCGGCCATCAGGACGGGAGTGAAAGGGAATGGTGGAGGTAGAACCGAACCGGAAAACACCGACATGAACCCGTGTTTCTCGAATTGCCTGTAGATTTTTTCTGCGCGCGGTTTTCCCACTCTCTTTTCCAAAGTCTCCTGGCCGCCTTTCTGGGCCAACCGGTAGGTCAGATAGCCCCCAAGTACCTCTCCCACTGTAGCCATGAAGGCATAATAGGCCCACCATTCATGGCGGTGTGCCGCAAGCAGGATGATGAATACTTCCATACTTCCCGCTGGGACAGAGATGAGAGGGGTATTGTCGGCGATGCCCAGCACGATCAAGCCCGGTCCTCCCATACGGTGGATCCATTTCCACACCGAGTCGGCCACCACAAATAGAGAGAAGATTTTCATACGTGAACCGGAGGCGCACCTAGCGCCTTCTCAGCGGTTTCGTCTAACACGAGATGTCGTTACCACGAATGCCGCGTTGTTCGGAATAACCAGGATGCTCGGGATCCTCTGCGAACTAGAGAAAGGACCGCGGGTTGCAGTTTTCCAGACCTTCCAGGAAAGTCTGGATTGGCTCGTTCACGTTTTTCCGGATAAGGCCGCCGGGAAAGCAACAGTGCAACAGTTCTATTGAGCCGGTGCCGGCTGCGGATTCCCCTGCGGCGCCGCCGTCGGACTCGAGAAATTCACCTTCGGCACCTGCCTCGATCCCTCTGACGCGGCAAAGTAAGCTTCGTTGGGCTTGAATCCTGCCCAGCGCGCAAAAATGTTGTTTGGAAACTGCTGGATGTACGTGTTGTAGTCCTGCAAAGTATCGTTGTAGCGCTTACGCTCCACCGCGATGCGGTTCTCGGTGCCCGCCAGTTCATCCTGAAGCCGTAGAAAGTTTTCATTCGACTTCAGCTGCGGATAATTCTCCACGATCGCCAACAGCCGTCCCAGAGCTCCGTCCAGCTGCTGGTTCGCCGCGATCTTCTGCTGCGGGTTCCCCGCCGAGAGCAGGGCCGACCGTGCTTTCGCGATGTCTCCGAACACCGTTTGCTCCTGCTTCGCGTATCCCTTCACCGTTTCCACCAGGTTTGGGATCAGGTCGGCTCTTCTCTGAAGCACAATGTCCACCTGAGACCACGCCGCTTTCACAGCCTCGTTCTTCTGCACGAGGGTGTTGCGCACGCCCACGTACTGTCCAAACACAATCAGCGCAATCAGCGCCACCACCACGATGACCACGATTACGGCTTTCATGAAAGTCCTCCTAAGAAGCAGCCTGTGAATTTCCTACGAATGGCCCGGTGCATCTGGCTCCCTCATCTTATCGACAGCCGCAGTCGCCTTTTCCACCGCTTCAAGGTACCCGCCCACGATTTCGGCGGCATGGAGTTTCTTGCCGTCCGACTTGTGCTCACGCACATCCAACACCTGTTCGATCGCCGATGCATCCAGTCCTATCCGTGCTGCCAACTGCATCACCGCATCTCGCTTCGCCACCGGCGCACTCTCTCCCAGCGCGATTAACGCGTGCCGGAACAACGTCGCAAACGACGCGACCGATCGGACCAGCAACTCCCGTATCCTGCGCTCATCGTCCCCAGCCAGGAGCAAGACCTGCCGCAGCAGAATCAACTTCTCTCGCAGTTCGTACTCCACCTGCACTCGATGCAGCCGCATCGGAATCTGCAGCCCCTCGATCACATCGTCGCCCCACAGCACTCGATGATGTTGCTTCATGTCAATCAACTCGATCGTGAAAACATCCGTCGAGCGCTCGAGTTCCTCCCGCGTCATAAACAATGGCGGAGGCTGCTTCTGCCGCTCCCACCACTTCACCACCGGAGCCAGAGCGCGCAGCTTCGCGTACGAGCCATCGCGCAGCACACAAAACAGATTCACATTCGAAAATGCTGGATGATAATCCCCGGAAGCCGCCGACCCATATAGGATCACGCTCTCCAGGTTCGCGCCGGCGGCCGCCCGCACCTTTTCCACAAATTCCTTGATCTTGTTTTCAGGAACCATGGCTCCCTCGCTCGCCGCTACCAACTGCTGCTCGCTCCGCCGCCACCCGAACTGCCTCCACCAAATCCACCAAAGCCTCCGCCACCTCCAAATCCGCCACTCCCGCCTCTGCTCCTGCCCCCCCCGCCCAGCATCTGCGAAAACAGAATCCAAAACAGCAACTGGCGCAAAGGGCGGATCGCCAGTACTAACACGGCCACGATCACAATCGCCAGAATCGCACCACCGGACAATCCGTGCTCCGGTGCAGCAGGCTCTTCGGCTGGTTCTGGCGCCTGCGCCCCCGTGATCTGCACTCCTGCGTCCTGTGCAATCACCGAGGCAACCCGGCTAGTCACCAGCAGTATGGCTTTGCTGTAGTCGCCGCTCTGCATCAACGGGACTGCTTCCCGCTGAAAGCTCCCCACTTTTCCATCGGGCAGGATCGGCTCCAGCCCGTAGCCAACTTCAATCCGCGCTCGCCGGTCCTGGATCGCGTACAGAATTAAGACGCCGCGGTTGGTCGTCTTGCTTCCGATTCCCCACTTCTTGAACAGATCGACCGCATAGCTTTCAATGTCCACTCCGTCCAGACTGGGGACCGTCACCACTGCGATCTGTGCATGCGCCTTCTCGTCAATCTGGCGCGCAATGTCTTCGATCTGCGCCTTCGTGTTCGGATCAAGAACTTGCGCGAAGTCGTTGACATATCCCGTAGGCTGCAACTGGGAGACAGACTCGGCACAAACGATCGCAGCCCAAGCCACGACCACGATCGCCAGCCCCACGAGCCTCCAACGCGCTTTCATTATCCTCCACGCATCGTACGCTAAATGTGTGTCTCTGCCGCCTTGGCCTTTGCCGCCGCTGCTTTTGCCCTGAGGAGCTGGACCTTTGCTTGCTCCTGGCGATCCGCGGCTTCACGTCTGTCTTTGGCCTTTTGCAGCTGCGCTTGGATCTTGGAGTCGAGCTGGTTGATCTTTTCCTGCAGCTTGGCTTTCCGATCGGCGTGAGCCTTGGCGAGCTCGGCCTTCATTTGGGCGAGGTCGGCTTTCATGGCGGTGACGTTCTCTTCGTGGATTGTGTGTTTTACCTCCGATAGGGCGCGGCGGTGAACAACGCCTCCCAGTTCTTCCATACGCAGATCGACCCAGGGCGTCCACTCCTCGTCAATCTCTGCCAGCAAGGCGACGGTACCCGGAGTCAGCTGTTTCAAAACGTCGTCCACAAAGTCGCCTCCGATGCGCGCATTGTCCAGATCTGCTGTGACGCCAGCCAGGGATCCGGCTGCCGCGCCGATGGCGACTCCGGTGGGGCCGCCAAGAAGGCCGATCAGGCTCCCCAGGGAAGTTCCCAGCAGGGTTCCAAGCCCAGCGGGGTCGTGTTCCTCGTTGACAATGCTTGTGCCGTTAGCGTTCTTTGTGACTATTGCGTAAGCGTAGAGTGTGATGCTGTCTTCGTGATCAAGACTTTTTAGTGCATCGCGCCCAGCGAGGGCCTTGGTGGCCTCGCTAAAAACCACTACCAACATGCGATTCATACAGTTTTCCTCCCGTAGTCGTCGTGCCGCCGCAGCGTGGCGTCACTGATGTCCTGTCCGCTCTAGCCCCATCCGAGCAGCACCCCGTCTTCGGAGTTCCCACCCGGCAGCGCTTCGTGTTTGCACTCACATCTTGTGCAGGTTAAGAGCGAGTGCGATCCATGCCGAGCCGTAAAAAATAAGATCAATTCCAACGAAGAGACCGATCGCCCAAAGCCCGGAGACCGGCCATTGTGCCATGATGAGAATGCCCATGATCGACGACAAGGCTCCATTCAGAGCTTGCCAACCCCAGCCCGGCAGATGAGTCCATAGCGAGGCGACCAATTGATAGAGGCCGCCGATCAGGAAGAACGCCGACATCACAAAGGTCACGGCCTCGGCGCTTATCACTGGTTTCATCACCATCAGTAGGCCGGTTATTCCGAACAGAATCGCCAGGAGCATGTGTGGGAAGAAACCTGCCCACTTCCCAACCAAGAACGCATTGACAAACTCGATGAGGCTCGCAAGCATAAGCAGCCACCCGAAGAACACCATCGAAGCCACTGTGGCTGTTACCGACCGAGCCACAGCGGCGATGCCAAGCAGCAACAACACAATGCCAAAAGCGAGGAACCATCCCCAGTTATGAATCATCTCCGGGGTAGCTCCGACTATGACTTCGATTGGACCAAACATTGTCAGCTCTCCTTTCCTCCCTAAATCGGCCGAGAACGAAGGTGCGCTCTCGGCCGGATTTTCAACAAAACTCCTAGGAGTAACGATGACCGCATTAAGCTCGTTTCACTTCCAAACGCGCGGCTTTTCTTCGCAAAATCCTTCTAATGACGCGAACCAAGTTCGTTGCCTGGTGCGGCCACAAGCATGCGAGCAGGGATCTCCAACTTCTAAGAGCGCAGCCGCGAGCCTCATGTGCCGGCGGTTAATGATCGGCACCAGAGGTTGCTGAGTACCGGGTAATTACTTGCGGAAACGCGGGGAGGCCAGCCGCCGTATCGGCGCTGGCTCGCCCATCGTCGCCCAGCAATGCACGTGCATTCTTGTTGTAGGCGGCTTGGTTCAGATCGTCTTCAGGCCGAATGACCACGCCCTTCAGGTTGATCCCAGCAAATAACCCACGGCTGCGCGAGTACGACAGAATCTTTGCGTGCATCAGCGCGTCAGTACCGGCGCTGGCTTCGCGTCCGACGGGCCCAGCTGCGACACCTGCGTCGGTTCCGAGTTCGAACCTGTCCTTCATCAACCCGCCGACAGCTTCGTCGTTCATGAACAGAAGAACGACGTCGGTCTCTGAAGCCCCGATCTGAGGTCCCACGCTGCCACCGCCGGCACGGAAAAACACGGGATCGCTCCAGCCGGTCGCCATGCGACGGCTCACGACGCCCCGTCCGCCTTCGCCGCCAAAAATAAACGCTGCCTTATGGACCTGGGGAAACACGGCGATTGCCTTGGCACGCGCAAGCAGGTCCCGTGGAATAGCCTTATCGGGCGTCTGCATAATCTCGTCGAATACCTTCCCAGCTTTGACGGACTGCGACGCCGCTTCCTTCACTTTCGCCTCATGATCGTCCCCCGAGCGCGCTAGCGGAGTAGCTAAGATCAACGCTACGAACGCCAGCCCGACGGCGAGCAACTTTTGCCGGTTTTCAAGAGTCACGACAACCTCCTCGCCCTCGCATACGAAGGCAATAGATTCTCTAATTAGGCGACAAACATCACGAGCACCACCGCACGTCAGCTCGCTTTTGCCTTCGCCTTCGATTCAATCCCCTTTACTGATTTCTCGAAGTCTGCGATCCGCCCCTCGAGATCGGCTTTCGCCTGCTCCCACCGGTCGCCGCCCGACTTCTTCAGTTGCTCCAGCTTCTGCTGGATCTCTACTTTCTTGGGCAGCAGCTCGGCGATCGCTTTGATCTCGACGTTTGCCTTCGCAGCCTCCGCCCGTGCTTTCAGTGTCTCCAGCTTCGCCTCAGCGGCCTTGATCTGGGACTCAAGCTTGTCGTGGATTGCCTGTTTTGCAATGTTCAGATCGGTGCTCATACGCTTCTCCTTCGCGTGTTGGATTTGGGTACTGCACGATTCTCTTGCTATCACATCCTCTCTTACGGCAATGCGAAGGCCACACCTAAGCTCTTGAAAACGCTTGAGTACGTGGATAGCAGGATCGTGCTTTCATTCGCGAATTCGCGAACTTCGTGAAAAATGACCAGCGACAATCAGCGGGAAATGTTGGTGTGGTAGCTAGGAGAGTTTGAAGCGATGCTTTTGATTCGTGCTGCGTTGGAGCCCCACGAGTAGCCACTGCAATAATGTTCTCACGCCCGATTCACCAGAACTACCACACTTCTTGCCTCGACAAGATGCGCGCGTCCGAGTACCTCGGGCTCTGAGCCGGGATCGGCGAAGTCGTGAGGCGAAGGCTGGGCGGTGTCCACGGCCAAGCACCAATGTCGGCCAGGCACAACGGGCAGTTCAAAGTCCAGGCTGTTCCAGAACATGTTGAACATTACGTGCAAGTCGGAGTCTCCGCCGAAACCTGCCAGCGTCACCGCAAGCGCGCGCGCCCCTGAATCGTCCCATCCAGGATGGTTGAGTTTCGTGCCGTGCCACGATACGTCCTTTAAGCCGCGCTCGTTCACCGAGCCGTTGAAGAACTGATCACTCCGGACTGCCGCATGCATCATCCGGAAACGGATCATGCTCCTGCAAAAGCGGAGCAGGTCGGAGTGCTTGTTCACGAGTGTCCAATCGAACCAGCTGATCTCGTTATCCTGGCAGTATGCGTTGTTGTTGCCTTTCTGTGTACGCCGTATTTCGTCGCCAGCCACAAACATGGGAATGCCACGCGAGAGCAGCAGGATCGCCATGAAGTTGCGCACCTGACGGTTGCGGAGCGACTCGATGCCGGGATCGCCGGAATCACCCTCCGCGCCACAGTTCCAGCTGAGGTTATTGTTGATGCCGTCAGCGTTCGATTCGCCGTTCGCCTCGTTGTGCTTCTGGTTGAAGGAGACCAAATCGCCAAGGGTAAAACCGTCGTGACAGGTCACGAAATTGACGCTATTCAGCGGCGAGCCGCCCCGTTCCTGATAAATATCAGCGCTGCCTCCCAAGCGCGAGGCGATTGCGCCCACGAGACCGGGATCTCCCCTAACGAAACGGCGGACGTCGTCGCGATAGCGGCCGTTCCATTCCACCCATCGATCGCCGGGAAAATGCCCGATCTGGTAGAGGCCGGCGGCATCCCAAGCTTCCGCAATCAGCTTGGTATCCGCCAGGTCTTCGTCCAACTCGATGTGCCAAACCACCGGGGGATGAATGGCAGGCATTCCATCTTCGCCGCGCGAGAGGATGGACCCCTCATCAAAGCGGAACCCGTCGACGTGGCTCTCCCGAACCCAGTACCGGAGGCAGTCCACGATCAGTTTCTGGGTAAGCGGGTGGTTGCAGTTGAAGGTGTTCCCGCACCCGGAAAAATCCATGTAGTATTGCAGCGCCCAAGGCACGAGCAAATAGTAAGAGCGGTTATCGATGCCTTTGAAAGAATACGTCGGTCCCTGGTGGTTGCCCTCATCGGTGTGGTTGAAGACCACATCAAGAATGACTTCAATGCCAGCCTTGTGCATAGCCTTGACCAAATCCCGGAACTCGCGCAAATGGCCGCCGGATTCGGGATCGAGGCAATACGAGGACTGGGGCGCGAAGTAGCCGAAGGTGCTGTATCCCCAAAAATTGCGGACAGGCTTCCCATCGACGACTCTGAGCACCCCCTTCTCGTCGAAATCAAAAACAGGAAGCAACTCCACTGTAGTAATACCGAGATTCTTGAGGTAGGGAATCTTTTCGACGAGGCCGGCGAAAGCCCCGGGATGCTGAACGCCCGATGTCGGAGATTGCGTGAAGCCGCGGACATGCGCCTCATAGATGACGCTTTCCTCCATCGGACGGTTGAGGGGCGTGTCGCCTTCCCAGTCATAACCGGAGGGGTCGATGACAACTGAGCGCATGGACGTCCTCAGGTTATCCTCCGGCGTGCAGGCGCTGCCACGATCCCAAAGAGAATCAGAATTGCCGCGGGCGTAGGGGTCGATCAAAAGCTTGTTTCTGTTGAATCGCTGCCCGGCAGAGTCCAACCGGCCATCGACACGGTACGCGTAGTGCACGCCCGGTTTCAGACCGCGCACAAAGGCGTGCCAGCAGTGGAAGGTCTTGTTTACATAGGGATCGAATCGAATCGTTTGAAATGGCTCCAACGAGTCGTGAGCTGAGAATAGAAGTAGCTCGACGCCTGTAGCACTTGAGGAAGCAAGTGAGAAATTCACTCCCGTAGGTGAAGGTGTGGCCCCCAAAGGGTGGGGAGATCCGGCCTCAACCGGGAATGGAGCCGGCCCAATAGGCTTAACCAGGCTGGCCATCGTGTTTCCTCCGTGTAGGCACCCTTGTGGGAAAGATACTACCTCTTTTGCAGCCTCTTCAGCGCCTCCCGACGCGCGAGCTACAAAGCCGCGATTTCCTCGCGAGTCTGCGAACCTCGCGAGAAATAAAGCGGGGAAAGCAGCGTTGGATCGCAAGATTGAACGAAAGCGGGCCAGGAGACGCTTTCTTGTCGACGACCCTAGCTCTCATCAATTCTCTCGCTCTCCACCGTCACGATATCGCCGTCCCTAACACTTGCAGTGAATGGGACTGTTGTCCCGTTTCTCTTGATAGTCCGCCAAAACAAATCGCAGCCGGATGTAGCAACGTCGCGCACGGTAGTGTCCTCACTTATCGTCACAATGGACCGCACCTGGTTAGGATCGATTAAGGTTACGGTTATTAACACCACCATCTCTAATCTCCCTGCCCAGGGAATTGCGGAGGCGGTCGTGAGCGCGCTGCTTCGCCCGATGCATGTTCGTCCGCTAACTACTAACGGCCGCAATCAGTCCAGCGCGCACGGACTGTGTTTGCAGTCGCACTGGATTTCGGCTTCCTGTTGATCAGCTGCATCCGAGCAGTAGTCGCTGCAATACGTTTCCAGAGTGGAAACTTGGCACTCGCACTGCGCGTACGCACATTTGTGTTGGCCACCCACATCGAGAATTTCTGCCATGATGCACTTCCCTTTTCAGATTTTGCTGACTCTTACCGCCTTCGGCGAGAGCGTGAGTCATGCACTGCGTCTCACTTCTCGATCGTTCCGTTGCAGCGTCGGCCGATACGCGGCCGGGAGCTGTAACATAGAACGCACCTGCAGCAACTGCACCAGCTGGGAACGGGAGACAATTCCTTGCAGAGTGCCGTTCGCTACAACGGGCAGCTGGTTGACATCGTTGCCAGCCACCAGTTTCAGCGCATCCAGCACCGGCGTGTCAGGAGTGATGATGTGCAACTCCTTCAGCGGGCGCATCGCTTCGCGCACTGTAGTCCTGTCCCATCGGTCACGCGGGATCTTGGCAACATCGCGCGGGGTAATGAGGCCCACCAGTCGATCCTGGTCCTCCACGGCGAAACATCGCTGACCGGTCTGCAGAAGGTAGATATCAACAAACTCTTGCAAACTCATTCCGCGATTAGCAATCGCGCAGTCGCGCGACATCACCTCGGAGACTCGCATGCCGCGAAGCGCAGCCGTAATCCCCACCTCGGCGTAGCTGGCCTTGGCCGCGTCCATCAGAAACCAGCCGATGAACGCGATCCACAGGCCGCCAAAGCTGTCGCCGGAAAACCATTTCGATATCCCATCGAGAATGAACAGAAAAGCCACGGCTTGGCCGACGCCCGCGGCGATGCGGGTGGAGCGATCTCCGTTCTTGGTAATTGCCCATACGATCGAGCGCAGCACCCGGCCCCCATCGAGCGGGAAACCGGGAATCATGTTAAAGACCGCGAGAGCAATGTTGATATACCCTAACCAGACCAGGACCCCAGCCACCGCAGTGTGCGGTTCCGTCGAACGCTGCCAGCCAAGGCCGAGCGCGATGCCGAGGCAGCCTAAGCCGATAATCAGGCTGGTGATCGGCCCGGCGATTGCGACCCAGAATTCTGTTTTTGCGTCGGTGGCGTCGCCCTCGGTTTGGGAAACACCGCCCAGCGCGAACAACGTGATCGCCCGGACTTTCAACCCGCGAGCCTGGGCCACCAGTGAATGCGACAGTTCGTGCAGCAGCAAGCTGACGAAGAACAGTACAGCGGTGAACAGCGCAGCGATCCAGATCTCGCCCTTGCCCCAATTCGGATTTGCCTGACGGAAGTGTTCGCCGAGGGAGAACACGATCAGGGCAGCGATGATGAACCAGCTGTAGTGCAGCCCGATCTCAATTCCAGAGATTCTTCCGAGTTTGATGTTGGACTGCATCCGCAACCTTCCTTAATAGAAACTAGGTCCAGTTATTCGCGTTGTGAGGATGGCCTATGCTGCTCGCTGAACGGCGTGTTCAACAGTGCTAGCATCACTCCGCATCTTCGAGGCAATCACGATCCTGGAGATACCGCCTACTAGCACAGCAACACCGACCAGCGTGCCGATGGCCCAAACAGAACTGGAGGGCCATCTGACGAGAATTAGAATGCCCATGCAGAGGCTGGCGGAGGCATCGAACAGAAACCATCCCCAACCTTCGAGCGGTCGAACCTGGAACGCCGCCACCGTTGCCAGTCCGGCCTGGACCAGCAGCAATGTTCCAAGCAGTCCCGTCAGCACTTCGACGCCTTCAATGGGAAAGAACGCAAGCGCAACTCCGGCGATTACAGAGAGCACTCCTAGCAACACTTTCAGGAAGAAATTCCCAACCTTCTGAGAGTAAAGAGCAAACACGAATTGAGCGATGCCGACGAAGATTAATGCCCAACCGAGCAAAACGGTAGTGATAGTGGCCGTCGCCAGCGGGTAAATAATCAGGAACGCCCCCAGGGCTGCGGTCAAGACGCCCATGAAAATGCTCCACGCGGAACGCTTATTGACTTCCTCTGTTAAGTTCTGTGCGGACATTCGATCCTCCTTACTTGCCGATTTGTTTTTAAAAGGGGAGGTCTTCTCGACCTCCCTTTCGAACAGGTGCTGAAATAGCCGTTCTGAGCTGTCTCGCGTTACGACGCCTTGGCCTCGGCGGCCGCTGCTTTGGCCTTCAGTACCTGGACCTTTGCCTGAGCCTGACGATCCGCAGCCTCGCGTCTTTCCTTGGCTTTCTGCAACTGCGCCTGAATCTTGGAGTCAAGCTGGTTGATCTTTTCATTGAGCTTTGCTTTCCGGTCAGCATGGGACTTGGCAGCCTCGGCCTTCATTTGGGCAAGGTCCGCCTTCATGGCGTTGACGTTCTCCTCGTGGATTGTGTGTTTTACTTCCGAAAGACCCCGGCGGAACACAGTTCCGCCAATCGCTTCCATGCGAGTGTCCACGGGCGTGATCCAGTCCTCTTCAATTTCGGCGACCACGGCCACTTTGTTTGGCAACAACACTTTGGTGACGTCTTGGATGAAGTCCTCGCCGATGCCGACGTTGGTCAAGTCGGTGACCGCGCCGACAGTAAGACCAGTAGCAGCGCCGATAGCCAAGCCCACCGGTCCACCGAGCAACCCGATCAGACTTCCAAACGAGGTGCCGAGCAGAGTCCCGATCGGTCCGTAGTCGTCCTCTTGCTTCACAGTTGTGGTGCCGTCGGAGTGTTTGGTAAGCACCGCGTAGGCATAGACGCTGATGCTACCCTCACGATCGAGCTGCATAAGCGCCCTTTTCCCTTCGTACGCTTTGGTTTCGTTGTCAAAAACAACTACCAGCATTCTGTCCATGATGGTTTCGCTCCTTTTATTTGGATTTCTCTTGCTAAGCTTTCGAATGCAAAGCAAGCGCCATCGGTAAGTTCTTCAAAACGCTCAAGCTCGAGCATTGCAGGAGTCGCAATCTCATCGCGAATTCGCGAAGTTCGTGAAAAACTATGGTGCATTGTGGATTCGGAGTTGGAGGCCGCTTTAGCTAGCAGCTTTGAGGCAGTACTGTTGATGTCCCTCGCTAGGACACTGTTCGTCCGAACGTGGTGAGAGCTTGCGCGGCGCGTGGCTCGTTCGATGATCGGCTTCAGCCGGCCTTCTGCGATGGTACCTCTCTGGCGCCACGCGCAATCATGCGGTCTGAGTACTCGTAGCCCTGAAGCGATACTTGTCGATGTTCATCGATCTGATTTTCGATTCCAGGGTCGATGGCGGAATACCTAACTTGGCGGCCGCACCCGACGGTCCCGACACTCGGCCTCTCGCTTCCGCCAAGGCAGCGTCGATCATTTCTCGACCCTCCATGGCAGACCTTTTAAACAGCGGCTGGGTTGCCGGGTCGGTTGGGAAGTATTCGCGCGAGAGCCAGCTCTTCTTGACGGACAGGTTCCCCTTTTCATAGACGACTACGGATCGTTCGATGACATTTTGCAGCTCACGAATGTTTCCGGGCCATGGATATCGCGTCAGCGCCTGCATCGTTTCCGGGGAAATTCTCTCTATGTTTTTGTTCATCCGCCGAGCGAATTGCCGGACGAAATGCCGTACCAGCAGCGGAATGTCTTCCGGGCGTTCGCGCAAAGGGGGAATGGAAATCGGAAAGATATTCAGACGATAGTAGAGGTCTTGACGGAACTGTTTCTGCCAGATCATCTCTTCCAGGTTGCGATGGGTCGCGGCTACAAACCGAACGTCAACTTTCTTTGTGTGCGTGCTGCCCAACCGCTCGAATTCCCGCTCCTGCACGGCACGCAGGAGTTTCGGTTGTAGCTCTAGCGGGATATCACCAATTTCATCCAGAAACAACGTACCTTGGTCTGCCAGCTCAAGTCGGCCAATCTTCTGAGTAATCGCGCCGGTGAAGGCACCGCGCTCGTGGCCGAAGAGCTCGCTTTCGAGCAAACCGCTGGGAATGGCTGCACAGTTGAGCTTTACCAGCTTCCGGTCCTTCCGGTGGCTGCGATCGTGAACCGCACGCGCGATGAGTTCCTTGCCCGTGCCCGTCTCTCCTAACAGGAGTACGGTCGAATCCGTTGTAGCCACCATTTCGACCAGTTGCAGCACCTCTTGGAGGGCCCGACTCTGCCCCACGATTCCCGGAAAGCCTGCCTCAGAACGGCCTTCTTCCTCCAAATAGGGTTTCTTATTCATGCTGAGACTGCTCGCAGCAATACTCGCAAACTGCGAGTTGCCATCGCGGAAGTCGAGATCCGAAACATCAGTCAAATTCATGGCGATCCTCCAAATATGCAGAGCTAGCTCCGACTGTCTCTGGTTTCTTCGCCAGATCAGTTTCTCGCTGGCGGCGGAGTGCTTCATCGAAGCGCTGTCCTAGGAATTTGAGCAATTCTTCCGCGGACCGGAACTTCAACTCCTTGCCGGTATCTACTTCTTCCACCCATCCTTCGAACCGGCCTTGTGCAGATTGCGTTCGGGGTCCAAGTCGCACAACAAATGCTCGATTCATAATGCGCTGAGAATAGACCGTCTCAGAAGGGAAGGTGTGTCGTTTCCGTTGATTTTTGGTGGCGTCACCGTTTCGCTTCGGTCAAGTCGGCCAGAGTTCGACCGAGGCGCCCCCTCTGGGAGGCGAATTGTGCCACGGTGATTTGATCGGCGAAGATCCGTCTCCCGCCATTTCGTTGCCCAGCAATGGGTTAGCCTCAAAATGTTCCGCTTGGATTCTGGCAAGCTGTATGATTGGCTACGCAGCTGATGCCGGCAGTCGCGCCTTGCACGACGCGGTAAAAGCATCCGTAGGTAGGTTCGGCGATGAAGCGGTTTCAATCCTTTCGGCTCGATACCGCAAACCAGTGCCTTTGGGATGGAGATGTGCGGGTTGCGCTCACTCCCAAAGCGTTTGATGTGCTGCGTTACCTGGTGGAACACGCCGGCCGGTTGGTCACCGCGGACGAGATCTTACAGGCACTCTGGCCTGCCACGTATATAAACCCTGAAGGGCTCAGAAAGTACGTTCTGGAAATCCGGCGGGTGCTAGGAGACCGACCCGACACGCCCCAGTTCATTGAAACGCTACCAAAGCGGGGGTATCAGTTTGTGGCTTCGGTCACCGAAGAAAGCGCTGCCGCAGCGTTACCGGCAGAGGGAACGAGAAAGATCGTGGGCCGCGAATCGGAACTGGCGGAGTTGGGGGGCTATCTTAGTCGAGCGCAACGTAGCGAGCGGCAAATCGTCTTTGTCACTGGGGATGCCGGCATCGGTAAAACCGCACTCGTCGACGAGTTCCAGCGCCAAACCGCAGCTAAATTTCCCGGTATTGTGATCGCTCGCGGCCAATGCGTCGAAGGGTATGGAAGCAAGGAAGCTTATTACCCTATGTTCGAAGCATTGGGCCAGTTGTGCCATGGGCCGGAAGGAGACTCAGTCGTTCAAATCCTGGCGACACAAGCGCCGACTTGGCTAGTACAGTTCCCCGCATTTGTGAAACCCAAACAACGAGAAATGCTACAGCGGGAGATCCAGGGCGCCACGCGCGAGCGCATGCTGCGCGAAATCAGCGAGGCCCTGGAGATGATCGCATCCGGGAGTCCGCTCCTATTAGTGTTCTCGGATCTCCACTGGGTGGACCCCTCCACGGTGGATCTCATCTCGGCCCTAGCTCGCCGCCGCGCGCCAGCCAAGCTGATGCTGATTAGCACGTATCGTCCCGTAGACGTGACGCTTGCGCAGCATCCGCTGAAGGGAGTCAAGCAGGACCTGCTGATTCATCACCTGTGCCACGAGATCGCCTTGCAGCCGCTCGAAGAAGCCGACGTTGCTGAGTATGTGGCCGCTGAGTCGGGAGGAGCAGAAGTGCCTAAAGGCTTGGCGGGGCTGATCTATCTGCATACTGAAGGCAATCCGCTATATATGGTCGCTGCCTTGGATGACATGCGAGACCGGGGTCTGATCGTCCTTGAGAATGGAGCCTGGGAACTCAAGGTGCCCTTGGAGAAAATCGCTCTTCAAGCGCCGGAGAGTCTGAGGCAAATGATCGAACTCCAGATTGAGCGGCTGAGTGAGGAGGAGCAGCGCTTACTCGAGGTCGCCAGTGTTCTCAGGAAATTCTCTTTGTCGGTGACGATTGGAGCCGCAGTATCTAACCTTGAGCCGGACAGGGTTGAAGAGGTGCTCGAGCGGCTGGCGAGGCGGCATCAGATGATCCGTGCGGCGGGTTTTCGGGATTACAGAACTGGCACATCCCTCTGCTACGAATTCGTGCATGTTTTGTATCGCGAGGTCTTGTACAGACGAATCGGGCCTGCACGAAAGAGAAAACTGCACCAGAGTGTGGCCGAAAAGGCCGAGGCATTGCATGTTTTAGCCGAGGCAGACGCGGCCGCCGAATTGGCGTACCAGTTCGAGGAAGGCGGCGACTGGCCACGTGCCATAAAGTACCTCCGGTCGGCAGCGGACACGGCTGGCCGACGGTTTGAGCCGCGGCAAGCTGCAGCGATCCTTGAGCATACTTTGGAATTGGTGAGCAGATTGCCGGAGGCGGAGCGTGCCACGAGCGAAATCGAGCTCTCGGAGAAGCTGGCGGCGATCTACACAAACCTATTCGATCAACGCGCTGTTGCGACTTACGAAGCCCTGGCTTCCCGGGCAGCGCACTACGGTAGGGCCGACGTGGAGGCACGTGCGCTGCCGGAGATGGTCTTGCCCATAGCGCAGTTTTCTGGAGTTGATCAGTACCTGCAGACGCTGGAGCGTGCGCGCGACGCACTATCGCGCTCTGGTGAAGGGGATACTCTTCATCGGGCAGCCATGCGCGTGATCCTCAAACGCCGCGATCGCGCAAACGATTGGGAACCCGAAGATTTGCAAGAGTTCAAGGGCTTGGTCGCGAAGGTTCGTGAATCCGGCGATCAAAGGTTGTTGCGGGAACTTCTGCACTGGAGTTGCTATGTTCTTATCAACTCCTCCGAATATCGGGAAGCGTACGGGAACGCGGAGGAAAGCTTGGCAATTGCGCTGGAGTGCTGCGAGGAGAACCCTTACCTAGGGTGGGATTTCACATCCTATGAGCATGTCATAGTCAAGTGTCTTTTTCTTCTTGGAGAGTGGGGCGAGGCGCTGCGAAGAAACCGACAGCGTGCCGAGGTAGCCAAGAAGAATGGCAATCGCGAGAATGCGGCCATTACGGAAATGGAGCGTGCGTGGATATTGATCGAGGCGATGGACTTTGCCGGAAGCCAACAGATCATCGAGTCAGCCCTTCCTCTACTTGCCGCCATCCCTCTCCCTCATCGCACATGTTTGATCTTGGCGGGATGGGCTGAAGCAGGTCTCGGAAATCATGAACGCGCCCTGGAGCACTTGCTGACGTGCAGGAAAGAAATGGATCAACTTCCGATGTTGGCCGACTGGCACTTCCGCCTGACACTCCAACGGGCTCTGACGGAAGCTTGGTTATCGAAAGGAGACTTAGGGAAGGCGCGAGCAGAAGCAGAGGAGTTTCTGAAAATTACGCTAATTGTCCAAGATCGCATGGCCCGGGCACTGGCTTTTGAAGCAAACGCCCGGCTCGCCATCGCCGAACAGGACTTTGATCGCGCTCAAGATTTTATCGCTAGAGCTCTGAAGACGATGGAGGGTTATGAAGTTCCGCTCGCCCACTGGCGAGTTCACGCAACCGCCGCGGAATTCTACCAGAACTCAAGCGATTGGGACTTGGCGGAACGCCATCTGGAGCTCAGCCGCAACACGATTATGAAGTTGGCAAATTCCCTGCCCGCAGAAGAGCCACTTCGACAAACATTTCTCTCAGCGCCGATGATTCGTCCGATCCTCGACAACCCGAAAACCGCAGTCCGGCGAGCCAAACGCGCTTAAAATAATCTCGGGAGACTTCTCCTATTCCCCTATCACCCACCGGAACATAATTCCCCCTAGCAACTCCATCCGGCGATCCACTGGTATCGCGAACTCTTCCTCAATGTCTGCGATCAGTGCCACCCTATTTGGCAATAAGACCTTTGTCACATCACTGATAAAGGCTTGGTCCATGACGGCAGGGTGCAGTTCTGCTAGCTCGCCTGCATGCGTCCGGGTAGGAGCCGCAAGGCCCGAGGCTATCGCATCGGCTGAAGTTTCCGTCGCAGATCGCGGAACGCCGGCGAAATTGTTGAATGGACGATGCTCATCCGCCCACTTTACGATGGTGGTGCCGTCGACGCGCTTCGCAACCGACGCGTAGTCGTAGATGCTGATACTGCCTTCGCGGTCGAGTTGCCAAAGTCCTTCTCCCCCTTCGGTTGCCTTGCTTTCATCGTCAAACACGACCACCAGTATGCGACGCATAACTCATCTCCTACTTCTCAGTTTCGAGTGGCTATACGAGCCCCTTGTCCAAACATGCCGATCTTCGACAACGACATCCATCAGCACCAAGTCGCAGCAAGTCGATATAGGACCAGAATGGCTTCGGCCAAGGCCAACGACAGCATTACAAGAATGAGAAGTTTTGTTTTCATTTCAAAAAGCTGCTCCTGCGCCTAGGTGCAATCGTTTTGCGTGCCTGATCGGCCGGAGCGTTTACCTCAGAGCACGATGGTGACCATTGTTTCCACCTGTGGTAGAGGCGGGCTGCCAAGTTTGGCTCTAATCGGTATTCAAGACCCATCGTCGATTTTCACGAACTTCGCGAATTCGCGGAGAGGTTCCGACTCTGCGATATCCGAGTCCGAGCGTTTTGAAGAACTTATGAATGGCGCTTCCATTGCATTCGTAGCGCTCAGATATAGAGAGAGCCAAATCAAGAGGCCCGAAACCGTGGACAGAATCCTGGTAGTCGTCTTTGACACTGAAACAAAAGCGTATGAGGGCAAGAACGCGCTTTTGCGGTTGGACGATGAAGGTCGCATCAACCTCTACGCCAATATTGTGCTTGCCAAGCACGCAGATGGCAGGGCAACCATAGAGCAGGAGAATGACCGAGGGCCGCTCGGAACTCTTCTCGGAACCGAACTTGGAAGTCTCATCGGCATGCTCGGCGGACCGGCCGGCTTGGCGATCGGTGCAGTTGCGGGGCTGTTGGCCGGCGGCACGGCGGACCTGAACGATCTCCGGATTGGCGACGGCTTCATTGATGATGTGACCAAAGAACTGCGACCGAATCGCTTTGCGGTAGTCGCGGAGGTTCAAGAAGAGTCGACGACTCCCGTTGACAGCTGCATGGAGCGTATCGGGGGTATCGTATTCCGGCGCACTCTGTCAGAGGTAAAACACACAATCCACGAGGAGCACGTCGCCGCCATGAAAGCCGACCTCGCCCAAATGAAGGCGGAGTGGGCCAAGGCTGACGCCGACCGGAAAGCAAAGCTGCAGGAAAAGATGCACCAGCTCGACTCCAAAATTCAAGCGCAGTTGCTAGAGGCGAAAGACAGACGCGACGAAGCGGAGTGGGAGGCAAAGGCCAAAGCGGAGGACCTTGAGCGCGAGGCAGAGACCAAGGCGGCAGAAACGCATGTCTATGCGGAAGGCCGGCACAAATGCGCTCAAGAGCAGTGCAGGTGTCAAGTTCCATCCACGCAGGAGTACTGCAGCGACTACTGTTCAGACGCCGATGATGTGGCTGAAATCGTGCTCACGTGCAGTTGTAGACACGCTCCATGCGCAGGGAACGGAATGGATGCTTGATCGGCAGTACGTAGCGACGACCAACGCCGCTCGGAGGGGATCGATCATGAATGTATTCGAACTACGTCGAAAAGTGATTTTGTGCACCACCGCTGCTGCGTTGTGCCTCGTGGGCGTTGTGAACGCAATTCCACTAGCGGCGCAAGACCAGGACGATGAAGTGCAGATGGGCCAGTCGGTCTTCGACCAACTGAAAGCGAAGGGCGAGATCATCGAATCCTCCCCTCTGTACGACCAGTTGAAGCCGATTGCGGACGCCATTACCCGCGCGGCACAACCGCGATACAACCACCCGTTCAAGTTCTACCTGGTTCATGAAGCTCACCCGAACGCGTTCGCAACTCCGGGCGGTAACGTGTATGTGGTCGATTCGCTCCTGTATTTCGTGAAGAACACTGACGAGCTCGCCGGGACGCTGTGTCACGAGGTTTCCCACACCATCCATCACGACACCATGACGTTAATGGAAGAGCAGCAGAGAATTGCGGAGCGGGAAGTCGGCGCCGCCATTCTTCTGGGCCCCACTCGTGCGAATGTGCTGGCCATTCTTCTTCTTGGCAAGCTGCATTCCCTCGGCTACTCGCGAGATGTGGAATCACGAGCCGACCTCACTGGCTCCGACGTGTGTGCTGCCGCCGGATACAACCCGTGGGGACTGGTATGGCTATTCCAGGATTTTAAGAACGCCAGGGCGGAAGAGATTCCCCAGCTCTTGTCGGATCACCCCAATGACCAAAATCGAATCAATGCGTTGGAGCGGCACTTCCGAAAGAATCCGGCGGTCTTCAAAAAGTTCAATCCGGACCCAAAGTCGTCTGGGCCCTTTGTCGTTCCTAAGAACGCTCCGGAGGTTTTCTTGCACTGAGAATTCAATTCATCCGTGCTGCCGAATCGGTGAAAACCAAATGATGGCAGTGCGCAAAAGGAGAAACACAATGAACACAATTAGTGATTTGTTCGCCGCTGGACTCGATCAAGTCAAAAGATCCTGGGGCTGGTTCCTCGTCTTCGGCATTTTGCTGATGATTCTCGGCGTCGCGTGCGTCGCCAAAGCACAGACCGCAACCACTTTTTCAATCCTGGCGTTAGGCTGGGTTCTTGCAATCAGTGGAGTGTTGTGGCTTGTCAACTCGTTTTACGCCTTCAGCTGGCATGGGTTCTTTCTGTACCTGCTGAACGCGATCATCCGAGGAGTGACTGGATACCTCCTGATTCGTCACCCGGACGCAGGCGCACAAGGAGTGACCATGCTGCTCGCTGCACTCTTTATCGTCGGAGGCCTGTTCCGCGGAGTCGGGGCGAGTGTTATTCAGTTTCCCAGGTGGGGATGGACGGTGTTTTCGGGACTGGTCTCAGTCGTTCTCGGCATCTACCTCTTGGTCAGTTGGCCTGCAGCAACCACCTACTTCATTGGTTTGGCGATCGGAATCGACCTCATTTTTGACGGGTCGGCCCTCGTCGGTTTCGCGGGCGCGATTCGCAGCCTGCCGGGACCGAAGTTGTTAGACAGAGCTGCCTGATGACGAAGCGGAGTCGGAACCGGAGGTAAGACAATGTTGCATCAACATTCGGAGCAGCGCAGTTGGTGGAAGCTCGTATTGACGGGCTTCTTGGCGATCGCATTCGGAATCGGGGCTGTTGTGCTTCCTGCCGGAATTATGTTTGGGCGGATCCTGGACGTGATTTTCGGTGTAGCCAGGCCCCTATCCGCAAGCATGACCGCCGTGGCGGCCGTGCTCGCGCTGGTGGCGCTGGTTGCGGTCGACAGCCTGGTAAACCTGTTCGGTACAGGCGTGATGGACAAGCGCGCATCCAGAATTCGTGGTGTGGTCGGAGTCGCAACCTTGATCGCGGCGGTGTTTTGGCCCGGAAGGACGGTTTACATTGCCGTGGAACTGATCGGATTATGGGCCATCGTAGTCGGAGTGCTCGAACTCATTTTCGCGAGAACTTCGGGTGGAGATGCGAAGAGTCGCGCACTGCTCGTCATCGCCGCGATCGCTTCGATCGTCATTGGCGTCGGCGTGATGAAGTGGGCCTTCGTGGGTGCGGTCCTGGTCAGTGCTGTCGTTGGTATTGCGGCCGCTGCTCGCGGAATAAGCCTGATCGTGAGCGGTATTCGCGAGCGAATAAGCTTGGACGAACGGGGAGGCCGGACCATCGGGCAAAAGGCTGCCTGAGTACTCCTGACGCTCTTCAAAGACGCGTCAGTTTTCGGCGCCGCTGCGGCCTAGCAAGTCCATGCTGAAAAGCGCGGATGACAGATTATCGAGAGCAGCATGTTTTCATTTGACGATCGTACAAGCAACGTGGTCACCACCGTGGGGGTCTACCTGGCTGCGGTGGCGATCCTTTACCTAGCGCGCGGTGCTTTTTTCATTTTGCTGCTGTCGCTGTTTTTCGCTTATTTGCTCGAACCTGCGGTCGGACTGGTGCAACGGCATTCGCGGCTAGGTCAGAAGAATCGCACTTGGGCAATTATAGAAGTGTACTTGATCGGGACGTTGTTGCTTGGCAGTTTGGTCTACGAGTTAGGTCCACACCTCGTCGCGCAATTGAAGAATCTGAATTCGGCTGTACCCGAAATCTTGCAAGGCCTTTCGAGTGGAAGGGCCGAGGCCGATTTGGAGAGCAGGCATGGCTTGAGCGCGGCTCAGCAACAGCAGATACACGACTGGTTGGCTAGTCACCGCGACGTCATCGCCAGTGTTTTCGAGCGGGGGGCGGCGTCTGCGGGGTATCTCGCCGCGAGCGCGGTCTGGCTTTTCGTCATTCCTATCCTGGCGATCTTCATCTTGCGCGATGGGCCTCACATGAAGGATGCGGCTATTGAAGCTTTTGAACGGCGGGGAAACCGAACACCCGTCAAGCGAATCCTGAAGCAGGTTGATGAGATGCTTGCCAAATACATTCGCGCACAGTTCGCCTTGGCGGGTCTCTCCTTCGTCTTCTATAGCCTCACCATGCTGGTCCTAAGGTTCCCGTATGCGATCGCACTGGGCCTTTTGGGAGGTGTTTTGGAATTCCTTCCAGCCGTGGGCTGGATCGCTTCGGCCGCGGCTATTCTGACGATGGGATTCCTGACTCACGCGCACTGGATCTGGATGGCGGGATTGTTGCTTGTGTGGAGGCTGGTGCAGGACTATGTGAACTCGCCTCGCATCATGGGTCACAACCTGGAACTACCGCCTTTGACCGTCTTATTTGCGCTCATGGTGGGAAGTCAAGTGGGAGGCATTGCAGGCATGTACCTCTCGGTTCCAACAGTCGCTGTGCTGCGAATCGTCTGGCTGGAATGTTTCTCGACTGGGAACTCCGCGACTGCCCTCTCCGATCAGCCAGTCCTGCACGTGAAGGCATGACTGTTGCCCGCATTATTTCTAGCGAGATTCGCGAATTCACGAGGGAATCGCGACTTTGCGGTTCGTGTATCGAAGCGTTTTCACGGGTTTAGAACTGGCCTTCTTATTGCATACCCATAGGGACAGATCGAGGAGAAGAGTCACAAGCGCGACAGACTCGCGATCCAATCAAGGCACAACACCAAAAAGGAGAACAATCATGCCAGAACTGATAGTGGTTGGTTTCAAGAAAGACATGTACCGGGCATCGGTGGTGCTCAACAAGTTGCAATCGATGAACGATGACTGGGCGGTCGACCTTCACGATGCAGTCGCCGTCTACCGTGACTATAACGGCAAGCTGCGGGTTGACCAGAGCTACCAGACGACCACAGGCGAAGGCGCGGCCCTCGGCGGTTTCCTGGGCTCCCTGATCGGGCTCACACTCGCCGCCATCCCGTTCACCGGCGGAGCCAGTGCAGTGGCGGCAGGGACTCTCGCGGCAGGGGCGGCAGCCGGTGCCGCACTGGGCGCGGGTGCAGGTGCCATCGACGCCGCATGGTGGAAGGATGAGTTTGGCATCCCCGACGAATTTGTGCAGCAGGTCGGGGCGATGATCCAACCCGGTGACTCGGCGATCTACGTGCTCGCGCGCACCGCGAATCCCGACATCCTTGCCGACCAGTTCCGCGGCTATGGTGGCACCATTCTCAGCACCACGTTGAGTCGTGATCAGCAGGCCAAGGTGGAGAAGGTACTGAGCAACAGGGCAGCGTAAGCTGTCAATCTCGCACCTTCATTGAAATGGTCAGGGCAGCCGCCTGGGAGCGGGAATCCTCCTGCGGTGCGTTGGACGATCCCGGGCGGTTGCGCTCTCGAACCATGAGTCGGAGTATTGCACACTGTCTCGGTTGTGCCTGTGCTCAGAACGTGTTGGTATTGATGGGCCACAGTTAGTTCTTAGCTCCAAGTACGCCAAGGCAGAGCTGAGGCGGAGGGAAGCCATGCCCGAAATTAGACCATCGCCCCGAAGACCGGACCCCGAGAAGGACAAGAAGCATCAGGAAGAAAGTCGGCGTCAGGCCCGCTTCAGCATCAGTTACCTGCTAGTGAGCTTGTTTTTTCTGTGGCTGTTTCAAGTATTAGTCCTGACTCCGCTTGTGAACCGGAAGACGGAAATCGCCTACAGCGATTTCAAGAAGAAACTTGCAACCAGTCAAATCGTGGAAGTGACCATCGGCGACAGGAGCATTGAAGGTGTGATGAAGAACCCGAAGGCAGATGGATCTCCCGCGACTATCCCGTTCAACAGCGTATTTGTTTCCGCAGGCGATCCCAAACTGATCGAAGATTTGCAGAATGCGGGCATCTCCTACCGTTTTCAGCGCCCGCCAAACCCCGTTGGTGGCCTCTTGGCCGCATATGTTCTCCCTCTCGTATTGCTCGGCGGTTTCTGGTACCTGGCATATCGGCGAGCGGGTGGAAGCGCCGCCGCTGGCGGAGGACTGGGCAGCATCTTTGGCGTTGGTAAGAGCAAAGCTATTGAGGTCAAGCCCGAAGATGTCAACGTGACGTACAAGGACGTGGGCGGGGCGGACGAGGCGATCGCAGAACTGCAGGAGATTATCCAGTTCTTGAAACAACCGGAGCAGTTCGCAAGCCTCGGTGGGCACATTCCGAAGGGCGTACTGCTGGTCGGACCACCTGGTACTGGCAAGACGCTCCTCGCCAAAGCAACCGCCGGTGAGGCGCAGGTGGCCTTCTTCGAAACCAGTGGCTCCGAATTTGTCGAAATGTTCGTGGGGGTGGGGGCCGCGCGCGTGCGGGACTTGTTCGAACAAGCTCGTAAAGCAGCCCCCGCGATCGTATTCATCGATGAGATTGACGCTATTGGTCAGAGCCGCGGCGGAGTCATGCGCCTGGGGAGCAACGACGAACGTGAGCAGACGCTCAACCAACTGCTGGCAGAGATCGATGGCTTCAAGACGGATGCGAGCACACCAGTCATTATCATGGCTGCCACCAACCGCCCGGAGGTACTCGATCCAGCGCTTCTCCGCGCGGGCCGCTTTGATCGTCAGATCGCCATTGGCAATCCCGACCTCGTCGGCCGTGTCCAAATCCTGAAAATCCATAGCAGAGACATAAAACTGGCGGCAGATTTTGACATGGATCGGGCTGCTCGCATGACCGCTGGATTCAGTGGTGCTGATCTGGCAAACACGATGAATGAGGCAGCACTATCGGCCGCGCGTCGGAAGGCTGTAGCGGTCACGTTGAGTGACTTCGAGGCGGCTATCGAACGCGTAGTTGCAGGCTCCGAAAAGAAGAGCCGAGTGATGAATGAGCAGGAACGAACCACGGTTGCATACCACGAATCGGGCCATGCGATTGTGGCCGGACTGGTGCCGCATGGCCAACCGGTCAGCAAGATCAGCATCGTTCCACACAGCCGCGGCGCTTTGGGTTACACCATTCAGATGCCGGCCGAAGATCGCTACCTGCTCACGACCGAGGAACTGCAGGACCAAATCGCCGTCATGCTTGGCGGACGCGCGGCGGAGATGGTGGAGTTCCGCGCCATCAGCACGGGAGCAAGCGACGATATTACGCGGGCGACCGATTTGGCTCGCCGGATGGTCACCGAATTTGGCATGAGCGACAAGCTCGGGTCGGTGCGCTATGCCGGTCAACAACTTCAGTACCTGGGCAGATCAGTCGAGGACAGCAGCCAGATCAGTCCAGAGACTCGTGAAGTGATAGACAAAGAAGTTCAGCGGCTCGTGACCGAACAATATGACCGTGCCCAGGAGTTGCTGAAGAAGCATCAAGCGGCCCTCAAGACGTTAGCCGGTCGCCTCCTGGAGCAAGAAACAGTAGACGGTAGTGTCGTGAGAAAAGCGTTGGCGGACGGTGCGGCCACCTCCCCTCCTGCCAATGGCACTCAGCTTGAGCCCGTCGCTGCTGCCGATAGGAGGTCGGTGGCCTAAAGATTGCCCACGAGACGGGCGGCGATACTGCGTCAGTGGTTCCACAAGCACGGAATGGAAGGAGGGGAAATGAACATAGCTTTCCTGATCGGAAGGATCATATTCGGGGGATATTGGCTGATGGCCAGTTTCAACCACTTCAAGAACCTCAACTACATGAGCGAGTACGCCAAAGCGAGGGGCACACCGTCTCCCATGCTTGCCGTGGCAGGAACCGGAATCATCCTGCTGCTTGGTGGGCTCAGCATGTTGCTGGGTGTCTATCCCGTAATCGGGATTGTTCTGCTGATCATCTTCCTGCTGGGCGTGTCTTTGCAGATGCACAGCTTCTGGAAGGTAGACGATGCTCAGATGAAGCAGATCGACATGATCAATTTCACGAAGAACATGGCGCTCGTCGGAGCACTCTTGATGTTCCTGCTGCTGTCGCGACCGTGGCCGATGGGTCTAGGGATCGGGTAGCGTCAAAGCCGCCCAGAGCCGCGGGAAGAATGGTCTCGTGTTTTTCCACCCGACGCAGGTAACTATCGCGGCTTCCGAAGTGCTCGACAAGCTTCCGGGCGTTGATTTTTCTATCTTGGGAACGGTCAGCTTGCAGCACAATCTAGGTATGCAAGCCCACCGTTCCCCTTTATGTCCCGGAATTGAATAGAATCTGTTTGCCCTACCCCGCTTTCTCTAGTTTGGCAGCCGCTTTCTTCAATTGCTCGGCCGCCACGCTCCTCAGCTTTGCCGCGGACTGGTCGTATTGTTCTCGTATCTGGGTTACTCGTGCGTTTATAGCTGCCTTGGTGTCGCCCTGAGCCTTGGCAGCTTTCTTTTGCAGGGCTTGCACCTTGGCATCGGCCTCGCTCTTGATTTGCTCCGACCTCTGTTTCGCCTGCTCTAGCTTGTTTTGCAGCTTTCTGTTGAGGCTGTCGATTTTGGCTTGGAGCTTAGCCTTACTTTCGGCCCGTGCCTGAGCGTGCTCGGCCTTCAATTGGTCAATTTCGGCTCTGAGCGCCGCCGCCTCACTGGCCCGTAGTTCCTCTTCGAAGTGCTCCCTCGGTGTGCGAAATACGATACCACCCAATGCTTCCATTCTGGTGTCGACCGGAGTCACCCACTCTTCGCTGACGTCAGCAACCACCGCGCACTTGCCGGGTGTAAGCACGGCGGAAGCCTCGTTGAGAAAATCAGCGTTCACGCCAGACCTTTCCACGTCGCCGATGATGCCGGCCGTCGCTCCAACTGCGGCACCGATACCTAAGCCGACTGGTCCCCCGAGCAGTCCGATGAGGCTGCCGATCGCCGTCCCTCCGATGGTGCGAATTGGGAAATCGCCTTCCGCTTCCTTTACGGTCACGGTTCCATCGGCATTCTTCTGGATCACCGACTCAGCATGAATCGCAATGCTTCCTTCTCCATCAAGTTGGCTGAGAGCACGTGATCCTTCATACGCTTTCGATTCGTCGTTAAACACTACAACCATCATTCTTTCCATGAGCGTTCTCCTTTCTGTAACGTTTAGGAGCTTATGCAGCGTTAGCTTTATCCGGGATTTCCTTCTTGGCTTTCAAAAACAGCACCATTGTACGCCCATCTCGCCTGCTCGCGACGTTATGCAACTGGTATTCACCCGCTCGCTGTTCGCTTCAACGGCGCGACGGCGGGATTGCCGTTCTTAAGGTGACGACTCGGGTAGACTGGGACACTTCCGTTCGCTTTGGTGGCAGGCGCTCGGGCGCACACCTCCGGAGGAACATGCGAACGTATTCCTCTACGAGCCGGGAGGTGTTATCGGCTCTCAGGATCACGCATGTCTTGAAGCACAGCGATGTATCGGAAAGCAGCTTTACGACCACGCCGTCAGCATGAAAGCCTGTCGCCGTAGGGTGCGTTAGGATAGCGACACCTACGTGCTCCGATACTAGGTCCACTGCCTGCTGTGGCGCGATGGCATCGTGAGCGTGCTTGGGAGCGATGGACCCACGTTGTGCTGCATCCATGATCGCCTCAAAGACTATCGGATCAAAACGTTTCGGAAACAGAATCCACTCATCCTTGGCCAGATCCTGGAGAACCAGGCGTTCTTTGTGAGCAGCGGGGTGGTTCTCTGGAAGTACAGCATAGAGCGGAGCCGGAGCAAACGGCACAGCCGTGATCTGAGCATCCTGCGGTGGCGCCGTCACTAAGGCGAGGTTGACTTCTCCAACCAGGACGCTATGGACCGACTCCATTACAAACTGAGTCTTTAGTCGAATTTCGAGTCTCGGATACAAAGGAAGCCGGATCGCAAACATCGCGGAGACCCAGTCGTGATCGGCATAAGGTGAGCGTCCAATCGTCAAGATAGTATCGGAC
>Ga0187883_10000413_pt1 | contig 27090 bp, 23 predicted proteins | sample June2016WEW_20_1_2_FD_132966 | JGI IMG/M metagenome (GOLD analysis project Ga0187883, IMG submission 132966) | Peatland microbial communities from SPRUCE experiment site at the Marcell Experimental Forest, Minnesota, USA - June2016WEW_20_10 | ecosystem: Environmental > Terrestrial > Soil >...
AATCAACTGTCATTGCCGTCCTGACATGCGTGCCCGCGGGGCCGCTGAGCCTGGCAGGCAAGTCTAGGTCCGGTGCGCTGGTGAGTCACCCCCGAGTTCGGGGATGGCCAGGCGAGCTCGGCTGAGATTAGCTGCGCTCAGCAGGGGCAAGCCAGGACCGCGCAACCTGGGGGGGACGACCACTGGGAACGCGCGGTCCTGCTTGCCCCGGCCCCGGCCGTAGCCCGGCCCCGGCCGTAGCCCGGCCCCGGCCCTAGCCCGGCCCCGGCCCGGCCCTAGCCCGCCGCGGCCAGTGCCGCGGCCAGGCGGCGCGCATAACTGGCTGCCTCGGCATCGTCGGCGTACCTGCCGCGCGGCCAGAAGAATCCGCGCAGGCCGTCCCCCTTGGTCCGCGGCACGACATGCACATGCAGATGCGGGACGCTCTGGCTGACCGTGTTGTTGAGCCCGACGAAGCTGCCCTGCGCGCCGAGCCCGGCTGGCATGGCCGCGCTGAGCCGCTGCACGGCGCCGAACAGCGGGGCAACCAGGTTGCCTGGCAGGTCGGCCAGGGTCTCGTAGTGCGCCCGCGGGATGACCAGCACGTGGCCCTTAAAGAGGGGCCTGAAGTCGAGGAACGCCACGGTCAGCTGATCGGATGCCACCACGTGCGCTGGCGCGGTCCCGGCCGCGATGCCGCAGAACAGGCAATCAGTCACCACGGCACGGTAGCGTGCTGCGATGGCATCGGACGGACGGCGGCACGTACTAGCCATCGGCGGACTCGGCGGCTCGATGGCGGCGCCGTCCCCGGATGTTCCGGGGCTCATCAGCCACGCGCTTGAGCTATCCGGGCGGCGGGCGCCGCGGGTCTGCCTGATCAACACGCCGATGGGCGACGATCCGCGGGTCCTGGTCCGGCTGTACTCGGTGCTATCGGCGACCGCGGCCCGGGTGACCCACCTCGAGCTCTTCCCGATGCCCAACGTCGAGGATCCCGAGGACCAGCTGCTGTCGCAGGACGTCATCTTCGTCGGCGGCGGCAGCGTGGCCAATATGGTGGCCGTCTGGCGGGTGCACGAACTTGACCGGATACTGCGGGCGGCCTACCAGGCGGGGATCGTGCTGTCCGGCGTGAGCGCCGGCGCGATCTGCTGGTTCGAGGGCGGCACGACCGACTCGTTCGGCGTCAGGCTGCGGCCGTTCACGGCCGGGCTCGGCCTCCTGAAGGGCAGCTACTGCCCGCACTACAGTTCCGAGCCGGCCCGGCGGCCCGCGTTTCAGTCCCTGGTGGCCGACGGAACCCTGCCGGCAGGCCTGGCCTGCGACGACGGAGCCGCGGCGCACTTCGTCGACGAATCGCTCGCCGAGATAGTGGCCGGCCGGCCGGAGGCGAACGGCTACCGGGTGGAGCCTGATGGCGCCGGCGGGGCAGCGGAGACACCACTGCCGGCGCGCCTGCTGCCTGGTGCCCGGGCCGCAGCGGGCCAGCAGACCTGACCCGGTGCAGGCCGCCGCCCAGACCCTGATTCTCGGTCATTCCGGTCGTGTTCCGGCGGCGGACCTGGTCAGGGCGGGCGGTCAGGCCTGAGCCTGGCGGCCTTCGGTGATGAAGGCGGGGCACTGGCCCGTCTCTGGGACAATGGCAGCATGGCCGGAAGCGACGGGGCGGTGGATAGCGGCTGGCTGCTCCTCGTCTACCGGGTGCCGTCCGAACCCACCAGGCTCCGCTCCACCGTGTGGCGCAGGCTGAAGAGCCTGGGCGCCATTTACCTGCAGAATTCCGCCGCGGCGCTGCCAGCGAGCGTCAGCGCCGAGCGGGCGCTCCGCAGGCTCAGGAGCGAGATCATCGACATGTCGGGGACCGCGGTCCTGCTCTCCTGCGCGGTGCTGGCCGGCCAGCACGAAATCCTGGCGGCCTTCCAGGCAGCCCGAGACGACGAGTACGCCGAGATCGTCGACAAATGCGAGGACTTTCTCGGGCAGGTCAAGAAGGAGTATGTGGCCGAGCATTTCACCTACGCCGAGCTTGAGGAGAACGAGGTCGACCTGATCAAGCTGCGTAACTGGCTCGCACGGGTCCGTGATCGCGATGCCTTCGGCGCCGTCGGGCGCGAGCCGGCCGAGCGGGCGCTGGCCAGTTGCGAGCAGGAACTGGAGAGCTACGCCGCCCGGGTCTACGCGGAGGAGGCGGAGAGCCGCTGAGCCGCTGAGCCCGGGTACCGTCGGCCCGCGCCGTAAGCTCGCTGGCCAGCGCGCCGGGTCAGGGCCTGCGGGCCGCCCGCCACAGGCTGAGCGGAAGCAGCACGGCCAGGCACAACGGGAGCAGCCACCAGGCGGGCACGCCTGACCTGCTCACGGCATAGGTAACGGCCAGGCCGCCGACCACCCCGGCGGCGACCACCCAGTCGTCGCCGACCACGAAGTCGTACCAGAACGCAAGGAAGGCCCGCAGTCGCACCGACATGTCAGCCTGCTTCCTTCGTGGCCGCCACCATTACGCCCCGCTGCGGGCCGCCCGCCGTCGCGCGCATCACCGCCACCATGATCAGCCCGAGCACCGCGACGGCCGGGACGATGACCAGCAGCGATGCGTCTGAACCCGGCCAGTGCGCGCCAGCGCCCTCGGCACCCCAGAAGGTGCCGAAAGCGGTGAGCATGATCCCGACCACGAACTTCAGGGTGTTTTCCGGAACCCGGGACAGCGGCGCGCGGACGGCGATCCCTGCGGTGGCCACGACCGCCACCGCGCACCCCGCGGCGATCGCGGCCAGGCCGACGTTGCGGGCGTTGCTGCCGAAAGTGAGCGCGATGAACACCACCTCGAGGCCCTCAAGCAGGACGCCCTTGAAGGACAGGGTGAAGCCATGCCAGTCGGGCACCAGGGCCGCCCGGGTCCGCTCCGGCGACCCCGCGGCGGCCAGCCGGTCGGCATAGATCTTGTCCTCGTCATGCAGCGCCTTGTAGCCGCTGGCCCGCAGGATGGCCTTCCGCAGCCACTGCAGGCCGAAAACCAGCAGCAAGGCTCCGACCACGAGGCGCAGGCCGCGCAACGGCACTGCCGATACTGCCGGGCCGAGCACTGCGACGACAATCGCGAGCGTGACGACGGCGACCGCCAGGCCGGCCATCGCAGAGCGCCAGCCCCGCGCGGTACCGGCCGCCAGCACGATGGTGGTGGCCTCCACCGCCTCCACGGCACAGGCGAGGAAAACCGCGATGAACAGCGCTCCTGCTCCCATGACCTCTCCTGATCCCGATCCTCGGGCATCCGCCGAACCGAGCTCGCGCCGCCCCGCCCAGCATGCCCAGTGTAACCGCTGTCACCTTTCCAAGATGACGGCAGTTATTATCAGCTTTTGACCGATGCTTAGCCTGCGGAAGGACCAGCCGGTGCGACACCGGCCCCGGACCGCTGCGGGACAACGCCGAACAGCCGGTGATCGGCAAGGCCGGCGAGGCATTAGGCTCGGACCGTGACCGCCACGCTTCTCACCAGCCAGGCGCCCCCACGTGATGCCCGGGCTGACGCAATCATCATCGGAGTTATCCAAGGTCCTGATGGTCCCGTGCCCGCACCAGGTGCCGAGGACATCGACGCGGCGCTCGGCGGCGGTCTCGCGGCGACGCTCGCCGCGCTCGGCGCCACCGGCAAGGCGGAGGAAGTGACCAAGATCGCATCGGCTGACCGCCTGGCCGCGCCGCTGATCACGGCCGTCGGCATCGGCGCCAGCAATGGCAGCCCATCGGAGTTCAGCGGTGAGGCCCTGCGCCGCGCCGCGGGCGCAGCCGTCAGGGCCAACGCCTCCGGGCCGGCCGACGCCTCCGGGCCGGCCCGCCAGATCGCGCTCGCACTGCCCGCCCGCGACCAGGCCGAGGCTGAGGCCGTCGCTCTCGGTGCCCTGCTCGGCGGGTACGTCTTCAGCCGGTACCGCAACGGCGGGCAGCAGCGGGCCACCGAGCTAACGCTGCTGACCAGCGGCGAGGCCGCCGCAGCAGGCGTGGCCAGAGCGCAGGTGATCGCCGCCGCGGTGACGCTGGTACGCGACCTGGTGAACACTTCTCCCGCGCACCTCTACCCGGCCAGCTTCGCCGCCGAGGCGCAGCGAGTCGCTGCGGCGTCAGGGCTCGGCGTCGAGGTGCTGGACGAGCACGCGCTCGCCGACGGCGGCTACGGCGGGATCAGCGGCGTCGGCCAGGGCTCCGCGCACCAGCCCCGGCTGGTGCGGCTCAGCTACACGCACCCGGATGCCACCAAGACGGTCGTCTACGCAGGTAAGGGCATCACCTTTGACTCCGGCGGCCTTTCTCTCAAGCCGCCGAAGTCGATGGAGACGATGAAGTCCGATATGGGCGGTGCGGCGGCAGTGCTCGCCGCCCTGCAGGCCATCGCCGTGCTGCGCCCGGCGGTCAACGTCATCGGCTACCTGGCGCTGGCAGAGAATATGCCGGGCAGCAACGCGCAGCGCCCGTCTGACGTGATTACCATCTACGGCGGCACGACAGTCGAGGTCCTGAACACCGACGCCGAGGGGCGGCTTGTCCTCGCCGACACCCTGGCCAGGTCCGCGGCCGACTCGCCCGATCTGCTCGTTGACGTCGCCACCCTGACCGGCGCCCAGGTCGTCGCGCTTGGGCTGCGGATGTACGCCGTGATGGCCAACGACGATGCGGTGCGTGACGGGATCGTGGCCGCGGCCGGCCGGGCCGGCGAGGCGGCCTGGCCGATGCCGCTGCCCGAGGAGCTCAGGAAGGGCCTGGACTCCGCGGTGGCGGATCTCGCCAACGTGGCAGCTGATTCATATGGTGGCATGCTGGTCGCCGGGCTGTTCCTCCGGGAATTCGTGCCTGACGGGGTTCGCTGGGCACATCTGGACATAGCAGGCCCCGCGTTCCATGGCGGCGAGCCGTACGGGTACACGCCCAAGGGCGGGACAGGCGCGGCAGTGCGGACCCTTATCCAGGTGGCCACGGACGTCGCGGATGGGCAGTTTGCGGACGGGCGACTGTAGGCACGAAGCAGGAACGGGACATCGGGCTCAGGCCAGGCGGCACTAGCAGGCCCGGGCCCACCGACCGGACAAGGAGCGTCTCAGGTGGCTGATAGCGGCTACGACATTGTCATCCTCGGCGGCGGCAGTGGCGGTTATGCATGCGCGCTGCGCTCGGCTGAACTCGGCAAGCGGGTTGCGCTCATCGAGCAGGGCAAGGTCGGCGGCACCTGCCTGCACCGCGGCTGCATCCCGACCAAGGCGCTGCTGCATGCCGCGGAGATCGCGGACCAGGCCAGGGAGAGCGCGTCCTTCGGGGTCCGGACCAGCCTGGACGGCATCGACATGGCCGGGGTCAACGCGTACAAGGACAAGGTCGTCACCAGGCTGTGGAAGGGCCTGGTCGGGCTGGTCGGCAGCAGGCACATTGATGTCATCGAGGGCGAGGGCAGGCTGGTGTCGCCCGCCGCCGTCCAGGTCGGTGACACCCTGATCGAGGGCACGCAGGTGGTACTCGCGACCGGATCGCAGGCCCGCAGTCTGCCCGGCCTGGAGATCGACGGCACGCGCGTCATCACCAGCGACCAGGCCCTGGAGCTCGAACGGGTTCCGGCCTCCGTTGTCATCCTCGGCGGCGGCGTGATCGGGGTCGAGTTCGCGAGCGTGTGGCGCTCCTTCGGGGCCGAGGTCACCATCGTCGAGATGCTGCCCCACCTGCTGCCGCCCGAGGAGGAGTCGAGCTCGAAGCTGCTGGAGCGCGCCTTCCGGCGGCGCGGTATCGGCTACAAGCTCGGGGCCAGATTCGAGAGCGTCAAGGAGACCGACTCCGGCGTCACCGTCTCGCTGGAAGGCGGCACGACGATCGACGCCGAGCTGCTTCTGGTCGCGGTGGGCCGCGGCCCGGTCTCCGCGGGCCTGGGTTACGAGGAAGCGGGCGTCGCGGTGCAGCGCGGCTACGTGACCGTCGACGAGTACTGCCAGACGAGCGTCCCGACGATATCGGCGGTTGGTGACCTCATTCCGGGTCCGCAGCTTGCGCATGCGGGATTCGGCGAGGGGATCATGGTCGCCGAGCGGCTGGCCGGCCTGCCGGTCACGCCGATCGACTACGACGGCGTCCCGAGGGTGACCTATAGCAACCCAGAGGTCGCTTCGGTCGGCATCACCTCCGCGACCGCCGCTGACCGGGGCATCGAAACCACCGAATTCACCTACGACCTGGCTGGCAACGGCAAGAGCCAGATCCTGCAGACGCAAGGCGCCGCGAAGGTCATCGCGACCGCGGGCGGCGGCCCGGTGCTCGGTGTTCATCTGGTCGGTGCCCGGGTAGGCGAGCTGATTGCCGAAGCGCAGCTGATCTATAACTGGGAGGCCGTGCCCGCTGAGGTAGCCCAGCTCATCCATCCGCATCCGACCCAGTCCGAGGCAATCGGCGAGGCGCATCTCGCGCTCGCCGGAAAGCCCCTCCACGCCCACTCCTGACCGTGACCCCGCCGGTGCGGCGGGCGCCACGGCCGGGCACGTGTCAGCGCGAGCACTGACGAAGAGCGCTGACGAAGAGCGCTGAAGAAGAAGGAGCAACGGAACGCCATGTCGGTCTCGGTATCCATGCCACAGCTCGGCGAGAGCGTCACCGAGGGCACCGTCACGCGCTGGTTGAAGCGGGAGGGTGACCGCGTCGAGGCCGACGAGCCGTTGCTCGAGGTCTCGACGGACAAGGTCGACACCGAGATCCCGTCGCCAGTCTCGGGAATCCTGCGCGGAATCACGGTCGCTGAGGACGAGACGGTCGCTGTCGGCGCCGAGCTCGCCGTCATCGACGATGGAAGTGCGGCTGACGGCACGGCTGACGGTGATGCTGGCCAGGCGGCCCAGGCACCAGCCGAGCAGGCCAGCCAGGACCAGGCCAGCCAGGACCAGGCCAGCCAGGACCAGGCCAGCCAGGACCAGCAGCCGGGCTATCCGCAGCAGCAGCCCTACCAGCAACCAGCCGACCAGCGAGCGCCCTTCCAGCCGCCCGCACTGCGAACTCCTGACGCTCAGCCGCAGTCCTACCAGCCGCCAGCCGACGGCGGGCCGCAGGCCTACCAGCCCTCGGGTTACCAGTCAGGGGTCCCGCAGGGGCAAGCGGGTAGCGGATCACCGGCATTCACCGGACAGCCGGCTGCGCCCGGCGCGCCGCCAGCAGATGACTCACAGCCTTCGCTGTCTGGCCCCGAGGGGCCTTACGTGACGCCGCTAGTGCGCAAGCTCGCTGCGGAGCACGGGATCGACCTGGCGGCGGTAGCTGGCACCGGGGTCGGCGGCCGCATCCGCAAGCAGGACATCATTGACGCGGCCGCCGCTCGCCGCGGCCAGGCCGCGGCCTTCGGACAGCCCGTCCAGCAGCAGCCCTACCAGCAGCAGCCCTACCAGCAGCAGCCCTACGAGCAGCAGCCCTACGAGCAGCAGCCGCCCCGGCAGCAGCCGCCCTCGCCCTCGCAGCCGCAGCCCGCCTCGCAGCCTGTCGCACCGCCGCCCAGCGGGACCTGGTTTGGTGCACCGCCGCAGTTCACCGGGGCGCCAGCCGCCGCAGCGGCCCGGCAGGCGGCAGCGCCAGACCAGGCCAAGGCCCGGCCCGCCATCGTGCCGTCGCGCCTGCGCGGCACCACCGAGCGGATGTCACGGTCCCGCCAGGTGATCGCACAGCGGATGGTCGAATCGCTTCAGACATCCGCCCAGCTCACGACAGTGGTGGAGGCGGATGTCACGGCCATTGCCAGGCTCAGGGAACGCGCCAGGGCTGGATTCGAGGCGAGCGAAGGCGTCAAGCTCTCGTTCCTGCCGTTCTTCGCGCTGGCAGCCGTCGAGGCACTCAAGGTGCATCCCAGGCTGAACGCGGTGGTGGACACCGCCAACGCGCAGGTGACCTACCACGACGCCGAGCATCTGGGGATCGCCGTCGACACCGAACGCGGCCTCATGGTGCCGGTCATCCGCAAGGCCGGCGACCTCAACATCGCCGGGCTGGCCAGGAAGATTGCCGATATCGCGGAGCGCACCAGGGCCGGGCAGGTGAGCCCGGACGAGTTGTCAGGCGGCACGTTCACGCTGACCAACACCGGCAGCCGCGGTGCGCTGTTCGACACGCCGATCATCAACCAGCCCCAGGTGGCGATCCTCGGCACCGGCATTGTGGTGAAGCGGCCGGTGGTGGTCGACCACCCGGCGCTCGGCGAGGTGATAGCTGTCAGGTCGATGGTCTACCTGGCACTGACCTACGATCACCGGCTGGTCGACGGCGCGGACGCCGCACGGTTCCTCGCCACGATGAAGCACCGCCTGGAAGAGGGCGCCTTCGAGACCGGGCTCGGGCTCTAGCCGGTGCGCACGGTCTCCCGAGCGGTGACGGCGCGGTAGTCCCCTGATGCCGTTTTTCGGCTGCGCCGAGTACTGCCCGTAAGCAGATCAGCACGCTGCGCGAGAATCAGGTGACAGGATTACCCGGAGTCAGGAGGCGCCTCATGCGGATCGCGGTCACCGGATCCTCCGGGCTGATTGGCACTGCGTTCACCGACGCCGTGCGCACGGACGGCGACGAGGTGATCCGGCTGGTCCGGCGGCCGCCGCGGGCCGCCGATGAGATCACCTGGGACCCAGCGGCGCCCCGCGGTGGGATCGATCTGGCCGCCCTGGCCGGAACCGGCGCCGTCCTTAACCTGGCTGGCGCTCCGCTGGCCGCTGGACGCTGGACGCAAGCACGCAAGGCAGAACTTCGTGCCAGCAGAATCCAGGCCACCGAAGGGCTCACGGCGGCGCTCACGGCCATGGACCAGCCGCCGGCCACCCTACTGTCCGGATCGGCGATCGGCTGGTACGCCGATACCGGCGGCCGCGAGGTCGATGAGTCAGCCCCTGCGGGCACCGGGTTCCTGGCCGGGCTGGTCAGAGACTGGGAGGCCGCTGCGGAACCGGCCCGCGCCGCTGGCATTCGCGTGGCCAACCTGCGGACCGGCATTGTGCTGGCCCGGCAGGGCGGGATGCTGGGCCGGCTGGCCCCGCTGTTCCGGCTTGGTCTCGGCGCCCGGATCGGCCCGGGAACCCAGTTCATCAGCTGGATCACCCTCACCGACCAGGTTCGTGCGCTCCGGTACCTGCTCGGGAACCCGGCCGTCGAGGGACCGGTCAACCTCACCGCGCCTGACCCGGTCACCAATGCCGACTTCACTGCGGCGCTCGCGAAGGCGCTCGGCCGCCCGGCGCTCTTGCGAGCCCCGGCCCCGGTGATCAGGGCTGCCCTGGGGGAGCTTTCCGGCGATCTGCTCGCCAGCGCGCAGGTCATCCCGCGCAGGCTCCTGGCGGCGGGCTTCACCTTCCGGTACGCGGACATCGCAAGCGCGCTCGCCGCTGAACTCCGTCCGCGCACCCAGCGAGATAGCCGGCCTGCTACTTGACGCCGGACGCCGCGCCGTGCTCTTCAGGATGGCGGGACCTGCTCCGCTGGCCGTCCTGGCCTAGCCACGGCCTGGCGGCCAGGCCATATCCGCGCTGCGGAAGCAGATCCCGCAGATGCCCGTCCGAGCCCATGCCGAGCAGCGGTATCTGCCACAGCGGCGGGTGCCCCGGATAGCCATCGCGGCGACTTATTATCCCCATCGTCAGCCTGAGCAGCCGCCGGGCACCCGTGGCCGCCAGCAGCGCCAGCGGAAGCTCGATGACCAAGGCCGACAGCAGGCTAACCTCGAAACCGCTGGTGTGCGTGTCCAGCACGACGTCGAACCAGGCATCGCAGCACAGCAGCGTGGCGAGCACCACCAGGCAGATGATCAGCACCTGCCGGCGCCGCCAGGCGGCCCATCCGGTGGCCGCGAACGTCGCGAGCAGCGCGATGTCGAAACCGACCCAGGCGCCGCGCCAGCCTCCTGCCCGGTAATAGTGCGGCAGCGTCACCGCGAGCAGGCCCGTCCAGGCGGCCAGCCCGACGCAGCACACCATGGTGGCGGCCAGCACGAAAGTGCGCCGCCGTTCGTAGCGCGTCGCCGCGCGCTGGTTCCCGGTACCCAGGCTCGCCAGCGCCCGCTGCAGCCTGGCCAGCTCGTCGGCGCTGATGCTCCGCAACTGGATCTCGTCGAACACCAGGCTCACCTCCTGGTTTCGCTAACCACAACCGGCAGCGAGTCGTTACCGCTTGGCCGGCCCCGCGTGCTGCCAGTTCCCCAGCCTGACTCCCTGGCGATTAGGCTGACGTGGTGGGCACTCACGTGGACGCTGAGCTGGTTTTCGCCCGAGCCGGACTGGGCGCGGCGGCGGTCCCGTACCTGCGCGGCTGGGAGCTGCAGCGGGCGCTGCACGAGCGACGGGTGAGCGGCGCCATTCCGGACTGCTGCCTGCTGCTCGAGCACCAGCCGGTGTACACCGCGGGCAAACGGACCAGCCCGCTGGACCGGCCGCTCGCAGATCCTGGCGCACCCGTCATCGAGGTGGACCGGGGCGGCAAGATCACCTGGCACGGACCGGGGCAGCTGGTGGGTTACCCGATCATCAGGCTGGGCGAGCCGGTCGACGTCATTGCCTACGTCCGGACTATCGAGGAGGCCCTGATCCGGGCCTGCGCCGAGTTCGGCGTGCCGACCACCAGGGTGGCGGGGCGGAGCGGCGTCTGGGTTCGCGGCGGCGCCGGCGGTCTGCCAGGCACCCGCGACCGTAAGGTCGGCGCGATCGGAGTCCGGATAGCCCGCGGCGTCACCATGCACGGGTTCGCGCTGAACTGCGACTGCGACCTGTCCTGGTTCGACCGGATAGTGCCCTGCGGGATCCGCGATGCCACAGTTACCACGCTGTCCGCCGAGGCCGGGCGGCCCGTTACGGTCGCCGCCGCGCTCGAAGTGGTGCAGCCCCACCTTGCCGAAGCGCTTGGCGCCCGGCAATGGCGCAGCGTCGCGGACACCACCGAGCTGATGCCGCTGACCGCCACCGAGAGCGCCGTCAGCTAGCCGTTCAGGCCGCCCGCTTGCCGTTCAGGCCGTCCGCTGGCCGTTCAGGCCGTCCGCTGGCCGTTCAGGCCGCCCGCTTGCCGTTCAGGCCGCCCGCTGGCCGCTCAGGCCGTCCGCTGGCCGCTCAGCTGCGGTCCGGCTGATAGACGGCGGCTCCTGCCGCGCGCCCGGCCAGCGCGGCGCGGACCCTGGCCTCGATCCGCCGTGGCAGGTAGCTGGCCAGCTCAGCGGGGTCGGTGAAGCGGAAATCTTCGAGTTCCTCTTGCTGCAGCACGATGCCATCGCCGCCGTCGAGGGTGCCGCCGTCGAAGATCAGGTGCATGATCGGCCGCTGCTGCCTGCCGAACGGCTGCGACCAGTCGATCGCCACCAGCGGACCTGGAATCAGCTGCAGGCCGATCTCCTCGGCGACCTCGCGGGCGCAGCCTTCGTGCGGAGGCTCGCCGTGCTCGCAAATACCGCCTGGCAGGGTCCAGTGGTCGCGGTAGTTCGGCTTGACAAGCAACGGCCGCCCCGCCGGATCGGTGATCAGCGCCCCGGCAGCCACGACCACGCCGGGCAGCCCGGAGAACCAGTCGTCCGGGTCGATGAAATCGCTCGTGGTCACGCCGCTGCCTAGCCTGCTGTCCGGCGGGCCAGGTAATCGCCGAGATCGGCAGCTCGCACCGCGGCCTGGTCGCCGCTGACCATGTCGCGCACCGTGACGGTACCCGCCTCGGCCTCGGCCCTGCCGTAGATCAGGCTCCAGCGCGCCCCCTGGTCACTCGCCCACTTGAGCTGCCTGCCGAGCTTGCCGGATGAGCCCAGGTAGACGCCGGCCCGCAGGCCAGCGGACCGAGCCGCCGCCGCGCACTCGAACGACTGCTCAGCGTAAGCAGGGTCCATCACGGTGACGGCCACGTCCAGACGGCCCTGCGGCAGGTCTGCACGGCCGGGCAGCAGCGCGAGAATCCGCTCGATGCCGAGCGAACTTCCGGTAGCCGGCGTATCCGGGCCGCCCAGCTGCTCGATCAGATGGTCGTAACGGCCGCCTGAGCCGATGGACGCCAGCACCCCGGGCGCGGTTACTTCCCAGATCGGGCCGGTGTAGTAGCTGAGGCCCCGCACCATCCGCGGGGTGAACGCAATCCGGCCGGCGGGAACCTGCGGGGCCACCAGCGAAAGCACCCTGTCGACCTCGTCAAGGCCGGCCGACCCTTCCTCGCTCGGCTTCAGCGCCACCCGGATCCGGTCGACCGCGTCGGGCGCGGTCATCGTCCCGACGAGTTCGGCGGCCTTCCCGGGAGCCAGGCCCCGGCCTTCCAGTTCAGCGCCGACCGCCCCGGGGCTGAGCTTGTCCAGCTTGTCCAGGGTGATCAGCACGCCGGGGCCCAGTTCGTCGGCGATCCCGAACACATCGAGCAGCCCGGCCAGCACCCGGCGCGAGTTGAGCTGGATTCTGAACTCGCCGATGCCCAGCCCGGCCAGCGCGTCGTGCTGCGCGCACAGCGCCTCGGCATCAGCGAGAACCGAGGTGGAGCCCAGCGTGTCCAGGTCGCACTGGACGAATTCCCGGTACCGGTCCTTGCCCGGCCGGTCCGCGCGCCACACCGGGCCGATCGCGTAGCGCTTGTACGGCGACGGCAGCTGGCTGCCGTAGGCCGCGGCCACCCGGGCCAGCGGCACGGTCAGGTCATAACGCAGCGCCAGGTCGGCCTCGCCGGACGCCTCGTGCTCGCCCCGGCGCAGGATCTTGAACACGAGCTTGTCGCCCTCATCGCCATATTTGCCCAGGAGGACGTCCAAGCGCTCGAAGGCGGGCGTCTGCAGCGGCTCGAAGCCGTAGCTGGCGAAGACCGAACGGATCACGGCAAAGGCGCTCTCCCGCCGCTCGAACTCAGCGGCAAGGAAGTCGCGCGTCCCCGACGGCGGGTCAAACTGCGTTGGCATGCGCCCCATGTTCCCCGACTCAGGCACTCCGCGTCACATCGTTTCGAACTGGCCTTGACCGTCCTCGGTCACCGGCTCGGCCGCACCGGACGTACCCTGGGAGGCGTGGTACTCGCTCCCGATGAACGCCGGCTCCTGAGGCTTGAGGTCCGCAACAGCCAGACGCCCATCGAGCGCAAGCCGCCGTGGATCAGGACCCGGATGCGCACCGGCCCTGAGTACACCCAGCTGAAGCAGCTGGTACGTCGCGAGGGCCTGCATACGGTCTGCGAGGAGGCCGGCTGCCCCAACATCTTCGAGTGCTGGGAGGACCGCGAAGCGACCTTCCTCATCGGCGGCGACCAGTGCACGAGGCGCTGTGACTTCTGCCAGATTGCCACCGGCAAGCCAGGCCCGCTCGATACCGACGAGCCCCGCCGGGTCGCCGGGTCGGTGGCGGCGATGGGACTGCGGTACGCCACCGTCACCGGCGTCGCCCGCGATGACCTGGCTGACGGCGGCGCGTGGCTGTACGGGCAGACCTGCCGCGAGATCCACCTGGCCGTGCCGGGCTGCGGCGTGGAGCTACTGATACCGGACTTTAACGCGGACCGCGGGCAACTCGCCGAGGTCTTCTCGGCCAGTCCCGACGTGCTCGCGCACAACATCGAGACGGTGCCGAGGATCTTCCGGCGGATCAGGCCGGGATTCCGCTACGACCGGTCCCTCGAGGTGCTCAGTGCGGCCCGCCAGGCCGGGCTCGTCACCAAGTCCAACCTCATCCTCGGGATGGGCGAGGAGCGGGCTGAGATCAGCCAGGCCATGGCGGATCTGCGGGCGGCCGGCTGCGAGCTGCTGACCATCACCCAGTATCTCCGCCCGTCGCCGCGGCACCACCCGGTGGACCGCTGGGTACCGCCCGCCGAGTTCGACGAACTGGCGGCCGAGGCCGCCAGCCTGGGCTTTGCCGGCGTGATGTCCGGACCGTTGGTGCGCTCGTCGTACCGGGCCGGCCGACTGTACCGGCAGGCGAAGGACAGCCGGGTGAGCTGACCCGCGGCGGTTCCCGGGGGGCATTTCGCGCGGAGCACCCCGTGCTCGTATCCTCACGAGCATGGTGAACAAGCCCGGAGCCCCCGGGGGCCGGAAGGCCGCAGCTAAGGCTGACTCCCCCGGGCGCATTAAGCAGATTCGCATGGTTGCCGGGATTGTCCACAAGGAGAACCCGAAAGCGCTGCCGATCGTGGCTCTCACCGGGATCGGGGTCATCGCGCTGTTCGTGATCCTCGGCCTGGTGCTCAACCTCGCGGCGTTCCTTATCCCGGTGGGCGTCCTGATCGCCCTGTCCGCCGCGATGATCGTCTTTGGCCGCTTCGCCCAGTCGGCGCAGTACTCGGCGATCGCCGGACAGCCAGGCGCGGCCGCGGCCATCCTGCAGAGCATGCGCGGCAACTGGACCGTCACGCCGGCGATTTCGGCCAACAGGAACATGGATGTGGTGCACCGCTCGGTTGGCAGGCCCGGCGTTGTCCTGATCGGCGAGGGCTCGCCATCCAGGCTGCCGAGCATGCTGGCCGCTGAGAAGAAACGGATCGCCAGGGTCGCCTACGACGTTCCCATCTATGACATCCAGGTCGGCGACGAGGCCGGGCAGGTGCCCATCCGCAAGCTACAGCGGCACATCATGAAACTGCCGCGCAACCTGAAGACGGACGCGGTCATTGACTTGAACAACCGCCTGAAGGCGCTGCCGCAGTCGCTGCAGATGCCGAAGGGCCCGCTGCCGAAGACCGGCAGGATGCCGAAGGCCCCGAAGCCGAGATTCCGCTGACGGGCCAGCGCCCCGCGGTTCAGATGCGGATGACGACCGTATTGGCCGCCTTGTCGTGCAGTCCGCGCAGATCGGCATCGAAGACCACGGCCGGGACCACGGCCAGCAGCAGGATGGTGCGGACGAACGCCCAGATCAGGCCGACCGGCTTGCCATCGAGCCTGATCACCCGCATGCGGAGCAGCCGCTTGCCTATGGTGAACCCGGTCAGCGCGGTGAGCACCCAGACTTCGGCCGCGAAGACAGCGATCGTCCAGTACTGGGAGCCGAACGCCGCCAGCGCAATCACCGTGCACAGCAGCCAGTCGATGATCAGCGCGCCGAAGCGCCTGCCGATTCCGGCCACCGAGCCCGCGCCGGTCTCGGGCAGCCCCAGATGCTGCCCCGGATACTCGCTGTCCTGCGCGGGCGAGCGCACGCCCGACAGCCACGACCCGGTCCATCGTCGGTCAGTCACGAACCTAAGGTATCCGGGCGCCGCGACGAGAGCGACCAGCGCCCGGCAGCCGTTAAGACCGCATTTCGTGGCCCCCGTCCCGGCTTAACGTGCGCGAAACATCGGGGACACGGCTCGGAAACCGCCGGAAGCTAGCTTCGGATCGCGTCAGCAAGAGGCACCGGACAAGTGCGGACAGTTACGGGCAGTGTCAGTCAGTGTCAGTCAAGGGAGGGCCGGATGTTCACCAACGGCGAAGAGATCCTGCGGTTCATCGGGGACGAGCACGTGCAGTTCGTCGATGTCAGGTTCTGCGATCTGCCGGGAACCACGCAGCACTTCACAGTCCCCGTTGAGTCATTTGGCGAGAGCGTCTTCTCCGACGGCCTGATGTTCGATGGCTCGTCGATCCGCGGGTTCCAGGAGATTCATGAGTCGGACATGCTGCTGTTGCCGGACCCGACGACGGCCGTGGTGGACCCGTTCCGGACTCGCAAGACGCTTAACCTGACGTTCTTCGTGCACGATCCGCTGACCGGTGAGCCCTACACCAGGGATCCCCGCAACATCGCCCGCAAGGCGCAGGATTACCTGCGCGGCAGCGGCGTCGCCGACACCGCCTACTTCGGCCCGGAAGCCGAGTTCTACATCTTCGACTCCGCGCGCTTCGAGACCTCGCCGCAGGCCGGGTACTACTACATCGACTCGGTCGAGGGCGCGTGGAACTCCGGCCTCGATGAGCCGGGCGGCAACCTGGCTTACAAGCCGCGTTACAAGGGCGGCTACTTCCCTGTCCCGCCGACTGACCACTTTGCCGATCTCCGCGCCGACATGGTCAGGGCCCTCATCGACTGCGGTATCTCGGTCGAGATGCAGCACCACGAGGTCGGCACCGCCGGGCAGGCAGAGATCAACATGCGGTTCGACGGCCTGCTGAAGATGGCCGACAACCTGATGCTGTACAAGTACGTGATCAAGAGCGTGGCCAGGGCGGCGGGGAAAACCGTGACATTCATGCCCAAGCCCATCTTCGGTGACAACGGTTCCGGCATGCACTGCCATCAGAGCCTGTGGAAGGACGGCTCACCGCTCTTCTACGACGAGGTCGGCTACGCCGGGCTCTCCGATACCGCGCGTTACTACATCGGCGGGCTGCTCAAGCACGCGCCATCCCTGCTGGCGTTCACCAACCCGACGGTGAACTCCTACCACCGGCTGGTTCCTGGCTTCGAGGCCCCGGTGAACCTGGTCTACTCACAGCGCAACAGGTCGGCCTGCGTGCGCGTGCCGATCACCGGGCCAAGCCCGAAGGCGAAGCGGATCGAGTTCCGGGTGCCCGACCCGTCCTGCAACCCCTACCTGGCGTTCTCCGCCATGCTGCTGGCCGGCCTGGACGGCATCAAGAACAAGATCGAGCCGCCCGAGCCGGTGGACAAGGACCTCTACGAGCTCCCGCCGGACGAGGCCCGGGCGATCCCGCAGGTGCCAGGCTCCCTGGACAAGGTACTCGACACCCTTGAGGCCGATCACGAGTACCTGCTCGAGGGCGGCGTCTTCACGCCTGACCTGGTGCAGACCTGGCTGGACTACAAGCGCTCCAACGAGATCGACCCGATCAGGCTGCGCCCGCACCCGCACGAGTTCGAGCTCTACTTCGACGCGTAGCCCTCGCACGTAGTCCGACCTGCGGCGATGTCATCGCGCACCGTCCTTGTTCTGGTCCTGTTACGGCCGGGCACCGAACACGGACTCTAGGACGGTCCGCGTTGACTCGTCGCGGTCGGGCGCGGAATATCTGGCCATAACGGGAGGGTAAGCTCTGCCTTACCCTGTTAAGCCCTGTCAGAGCCGGTTAGGGGCAGGAAAAAGCTGACTGTTTTAAAGATCGTCGGCTGCGCACGGCCGGGTTACTGTGAGCTTGTGTACGACCGGATTATAAGTGTTCCCGCCCTGCCCCCCCGGGTGGTCAGGGAGTACCTCTTGCCGACTGAGAACGTGGTCCTCAGTGTACGGATGCATCCGGTGGCCATCATCCGCCCGGTGCTTGTGATCCTGCTCAGCTTAATAGTCGCAGGCTTCGTGACCGGGGTAGCCCCACCCGCCGATAGCGGGATCGTGACAGTGATCTGGATCCTGTGGGGCGTGGTGTTCCTGTGGCAGGGCTGGAGGCTCCTCACCTGGTGGCGGCGGTACTTCGTCGTCACTGAGAACCGGCTGATGCTGGTCACCAGCCTGTTTGACACGGAAGTCGGGATGATGCCGCTCGCGAAGGTGACCGACATGAGGCTGCATCAGACCACCTTCGGCCGGATGCTCGGGTACGCCGAGTTCATTGTCGAGTCCGCCGGGCAGGACCAGGCACTAAGCCACGTCCAGCCCGTGCCTTATCCAACGCAGATGTACCAGGAGATACTCGCCCTAATCTTCCCGCCGAAGCCGGGGCCTCCGCCGCCGCCTCCGGGTTCTTCTGGTGCTTCGGGGCCTTCTGGCCCGTCGGGCCCTTCTGGCCCTTCTGGCCCTTCTGGCCCTTCGAGGCCCTCCTGGCCTCAGGAGCCTACGGCGGGGCCTTCGGGACGCCCGGGGGACGATCCGGGGTTCTGAAGCCTGGGGTGCCCGGCCCGGCGGCCGTGCCGGTAGTTGGCGTGCGCGTGCCCGGCGTGAAGGCCAGGTATAGCCCGGCGCGTCGCACGGCTGGGAGGCCGGCCTGCTCCCGGTGACAGGTGGCCCCTGGCGTGACAGGTGGCCCCGCCGCCGGGCGCAGGCCCCCGGCAGTTGTACGGTCTCAGCAGTCACGGGGCGACGCCGTGTTATACCGCGCGGAAGGCAGTGACATGGGTGGATAGCGGCCGTATCATCGGCGATGATACCGATTCCTTCCTGTATCGGATCCGGCCCCGTCTGGGTTGCGCCCCTGGCGGGGCCGCAGCCTTCCGTTTCGGGGGCAGAATGCGGCGGCTGCATGCCATCGCCTGATGCCGCAGCCATCGAGCGCGCCCTGCGCGCGCTCGGGACCGCGGAGCGCGCCGTCACGGAGAAGGCCTACCTGAAAAGTGACCTGGAGTTTGCCGGCACTGGCTTGCCAGCCGTCCGCGCCACGGTCAAGGGATGGTGCAAGGACCGAGCCGGGCTCGATCACGATGATCTCGTGGCTGTCGCCGGGGCGCTCTGGGACCGGCCCGTGTTCGAGTGCCGGATGGCTGCCGTGGAACTGCTAGAGGCGAGCGCGCACCTGCTGCGGGCCGGCGACAGCGTGCTGGTGGAACGGATGCTCCGCACCGCGGGCACCTGGGCGCTGGTGGACGGCCTCGCGGCCAATGTGATGGGCGCCCTTACGGAGCGCTATCCGGAGCTGACCTCAACGCTGGACCGCTGGGCCACCGATGATGACTTCTGGCTGCGCCGCTCGGCCATGCTCGCGCTGCTGAAGCCGCTGCGCCGCGGCGATGGCGATTTCGAGCGGTTCGGCCGGTACGCCGACCTGATGCTGGCGGAGAAGGAGTTCTTCATCCGCAAGGCCATTGGCTGGATCCTGCGCGACACGGGCAGGCGCAGGCCGCAGCTGGTCGCGGAGTGGCTCGCACCGCGGGTATCCCGGGCATCCGGCGTGACCATGCGGGAGGCGGTCAAGCCGCTGCCCGCCGAGGTGCGCGACCAGCTGCTGGCCGGCTACCGCGAAAGGCGGCCGGTCACGCTCACGTCATGAGACGTGCCGAAGGACGAGGCGCTCTCGCCGGGGATACCGCTCAGGGCTCGACGGGATGACGCCGGGTCACCGGTCAGCCGTAAAACAGGCTCTCCATCACGGCCCGGGCCCGCCTGGCCGTGCGCCGGTAGTCCTGGACCAGGTCCTGCGCGCACTCCGGCCGGTAGCCGAGCAGCCGTGCCACCGCGGTCAGCTCCGGCTGCGCCGACGGCACCATGTCCGACGCGCGGCCGCGGACCAGCACCACCGCATTCCGGATCCGGGCGGCGAGCCGCCAGGCTGCCTGGAGTACCTGCTCGTCGGCGGCGCTGACCAGGCCCGCGTCCCGGGCGGCCGCTAGCGCGCCGAGAGTGCGCGTGGTCCGCAGCGCCGGAACCGCGTGCGCATGCTTGAGTTGCAGCAGCTGCACCACCCATTCCACGTCCGCCAGGCCGCCACGGCCCAGCTTCAACTGGAGTGCCGGGTCGGCGCCCCTGGGCATGCGTTCTGCCTCCATGCGGGCCTTGAGCCGCCTGATTTCCCGGATGGATGCCTCAGCCATCCCGCCGGCTGGATAGCGGAACTCGTCCGCGATGGCAATAAAGGCGCGGCCCAGTGCCAGATCGCCGGCGACAGGCTCGGCCCGCAGCAGCGCCTGTGCCTCCCAGGGCAGCGACCAGCGCCGGTAGTAGGCCAGATAAGAGGCCAGCGTCCGGATCAGCGGCCCCTGCCGTCCCTCCGGCCGCAGGTCCGCGTCGATGGGCAGCGCCGGATCGGGGCCGGGGCGGCCAAGCAGGGCGCGCAGCTCCTCGGCGATGGCATGGGCCGCCCTGGTCGCGCTCTCCTCGTCAGCTCCGGGCAGCGGATCGTGCAAGAACATGACGTCGGCGTCGCTCGCGTAGCTCATCTCGTGGCCGCCGAACCTGCCCATGGCCAGCACCGCCATCCGGGTGGGCAATGGCCCGGTCTCCTGCTCGACCTTCCTGGCCGCCGCTTCGAGCGCGGCTCCGACAGTCACCATCGCGACTGCACTGAGCGACTGGCCGGTCTCCTCAATGTCCGAGAGGCCCAGTACGTCGGCAGCCGCGGTGCGTAGTAGTTCCCTGCGGCGCAGCGCCAGGGTGGCGGCGACCGCATCGGCAGCGTCAGGATGCCTGCGCACGGCGGCCGCAGCCTCAGCCCGGAGGGCCCCGGCCGGCCGTGGGGCGAGCTGCGTGTCGTCGGCCAGCAGCGCGACCGCGTCCGGAGCACGTAGCAGCAAGCCGGCGGCGTACCTGCTGGACGCCAGCAGCCTGGCCATCCGCTGCGCCACCCTGGTGTCATCCCGCAGCAGTCTCAGGTACCAAGGGGACTCCCCCAGTGCCTCACTGACCTGACGGAACGCGAGCAGCCCGGCGTCGGGCTGGGCCGCGTCGGCGAACCAGCCCAGCATCGCGGGCAGCAGCGTGCGCTGGATAGCGGTCTTGCGGGAGACGCCTGAGGTGAGCGCGCCGATGTGCCTGAGGGCGCCCGCCGGGTCAACGTACCCGAGTGCCTCAAGCCGGGCCCGGGCCGCTTCAGGGGTCAGCCGGACGTCGTCGCCCGGGAGCCTGGCGACCGCTTCGAGCAGCGGCAGGTAGAAGAGCTTCTCGTGCAGCTGCCTGGCCTGGCTGGCGTGCTCGCGCCACCGCGCGGTCAGCTCGGCGGCCGGATCGGCGCGCTGACCGATGCCCGTCGCCAGCTGCATCGCGCGGCCGACCCGGCGTAGCACCGCCGGGTCCTCGGGCAGCGTATGAGTCCGCCTGAGCTGGTAGAGCTGGAGCAGGTGCTCGACACCGCGCAGGAAACGGTAGGCGCTGGCCAGGCTCGACGCATCCTGCCTGCCCACGTAACCGCCAGCGGCCAGCGCCGCCAGCGCATCAAGGGTGCCCTGCACGCGGAGCGTCTCGTCGGTGCGGCCATGGACGAGCTGGAGCAGCTGGACCGCGAACTCGATGTCACGCAGCCCGCCCGGGCCCAGCTTCAGCTCACGGCCGGCCTGATCGGCAGGCAGGCTGTCGAGTACCCGCCGCCGCATCGCCTGCACGTCAGCGACGAAATTCTCGCGCTGCGCCGCCTGCCAGATCATCGGGGCGAGCGCCTGCAGGTAGGCACGGCCAAGGTCAGCATCGCCAGCCACCGGCCTCGCCTTGAGCAGGGCCTGGAACTCCCAGGTCTTCGCCCAGCGCTCATAGTAAGCGCGGTGGCTGGCCAGCGTTCGCACCAGCGGCCCGTCGCGGCCCTCCGGGCGGAGGTTCGGGTCGACGGGGAACAGCGGGCCCTCCACCGCAGGCTGCGAGCAGACCTGGATCATCGCGGCGGCCAGTTGCGTCGCGGCCCGCAGCGCGGTGCCTTCTGTCGCCCCGCCGGCCGGTGCCGCGACGAAGATCACATCCACGTCGCTGGCGTAGTTCAGCTCCCCGCCGCCGCACTTGCCCATCGCCACGACCGCGATCCGGCACGCGCCTGCTGCCTGGTCCAGTCGGGACTTGGCGATGGCCAGAGCCGCCTCCAGCGCGGCGGCGGCGAGGTCGGCAAGCTCGGCCGCCGCTTCCTCGACCGACACCGCGCCGGTGAGATCCATGGCCGCCAAGTTCAGCAGCCGCCTCCGGTAACCGACGCGCAGCGCCGTGACGTCGTCTGCCCCGGCCGAACCGCGCGGACCCGCCGCCGGCTGGCCCGCCGCCCCCTGCTGCGCCGCCCCCTGCTGCGCCGCCCCCTGCACCGCCCCCTGCACCGCCGCTCCGTAACCCGCCGGCCGCGAGGCGGCACCGTCGGCCTGCGCCCCAACGCCAGCAGCCGCTAGCAGTTCCGCTCGCAGCTCCGCAGCCGTCGGGCGGCTGAGTGCCCCGGGCCCGGTCAGCACGCGCCAGTGGTCGGGGTGCCTGACCAGATGCTCTCCGAGCGCCGCGCTGGCACCGAGAACGGCGATCAGCCGGTTGCGCAGGCCGGCGTCGACGCGCAGTGCGTCACGCAGCTCGTCATCGAGTGGCAGCCTGGCCAGGGACGCGAGGGCCAGGTCCGGATCGGCGCCGCTCGCGATCGCATCGACGAGCCCAGCGTCTCGGCCGCCGACGTCAAGCCGGAGATCCTCGGTGAGCACCCGCTCGGCCCGTGCTGTATCAGCGAACCCCAGCACTGCCAACCGCCCGGCCAGCGTCGTCCCTCGCGACATGCTCACTCAAGCACCGTAGCGAGGCATGGGTGCACCGGCCACCGCCGCCGTCACCAGCGCGGGACGCCGTCACCGGCGCGAGCCTCCGTGGCCGAAATGGAATGACATGTCCGTCAGCGTAGAAGTCGTCCCGCAGCCGGCACAACGCCCGCACCGGGAGCGGTCAGAGCACGTTCAGATGGCGGTCCAGCTCGAACTCGGTGACCTGGCGGCGGTAGTCCTGCCATTCCTCGCGCTTGTTCCGCAGGAAGAAGTCGAAGACATGCTCGCCGAGCGTCTCCGCGACCAGTTCACTGCGCTGCATAACGTTGCACGCGTCTGACAGGTTCTGCGGCAGCGGCTCGATGCCAAGCGCCCGGCGCTCGGCGCTGGTCAGCGCCCAGACATCGTCCTCGGCACCGGGCGGCAGCTCATAGTCGGCCTCGATGCCCTGCAGTCCGGCCGCGAGGATCAAGGCGAACGCCAGGTAAGGATTGCAGGCCGGGTCGATGGACCGGAACTCGATCCTGGTCGCGTTCCCCTTCTGCGGCTTGTACATCGGCACCCTGATCAGGGCCGACCGGTTGTTGTGCCCCCAGCAGATGTAGGCCGGCGCCTCTCCCCCCGCGCCCGCGATCCGCTCGGTCCCGCCCCACAGCCGCTTGTAGGAATTCACCCACTGGTTGCACACCGCGGTGATCTCGGCCGCGTGCCTGAGCAGCCCGGCAATGAATGCCCGGCCGAGCTTGGACAGCTGGAACTGCGCGCCTGGCTCGTGGAACACGTTCCGGTCACCCTCGAACAGGGACATGTGGGTGTGCATCCCCGAGCCAGGGTATTCAGTGAACGGCTTGGGCATGAACGTCGCGTAAACGCCTTGGTCAAGCGCGACCTCCTTCATGGCAAGCCGGAACGACATGATGTTGTCCGCCGTGCTGAGCGCGTCGGCGTAGCGCAGGTCGATCTCCTGCTGCCCGGGAGCGCCCTCATGATGGCTGAACTCCACCGAGATGCCCATCCGTTCGAGCATCACGATCGCGTTGCGCCTGAAGTCATGCGCGATGGTGTGCGGCGTGTGGTCGAAATAGCCGCCCGAGTCGATCGGCTGCGGCTTGACTCCAGGCTCTGGCCTCTCCTTCAGCAGGAAGAACTCGATCTCGGGGTGAGTGTAGAAACTGAAGCCGAGCGCGGAAGCGCGGGCCAGGGCGCGCTTGAGCACGTGGCGCGGATCGGCATAGGACGGAGATCCGTCGGGCATCAGGATGTCGCAGAACATCCGGCCCACCCCGGCGGCGTCGGCGCGAAGCGGCATTACCTGGAAGGTCGACGGGTCCGGCTTAGCGATCATGTCCGCCTCGTAGACCCTGGCGAACCCCTCGATGGCCGAGCCGTCGAACCCGATGCCCTCCGCGAATGCGCCCTCAAGCTCAGCCGGGGCGACCGCCACCGACTTGAGGTAGCCGAGGACATCCGTAAACCACAACCGGACAAAACGGATGTCACGCTCCTCGAGCGTGCGCAGCACGAATTCTTCCTGCCTGTCCACCCCGACATTCTGCCCGGTCAGTGTTTCCTGCACGTTACGCGGGCGTGGCGGCGGCATGCTTGATCCTTTAACGGGCCCCTAAGCTGGAAACGTGCCCACCATGCGGATCGCGCTCGCCCAGGTGAATGCCACCGTAGGAGATCTGGCCGGCAACGCTGAGCAGATCGTGAGCTGGACCAGGCGCGCGGCCGAGCAAGGCGCAGGCCTGGTGGTGTTCCCCGAGATGATGCTGACCGGCTATCCCGTCGAGGACCTCGCGCTGCGCTCATCGTTTGTCGAGGCATCGGTCAGCACGCTGCACGAGACGGCCAGGCGGCTGGCCGCTGCCGGCCTTGGCGGGATTGCAGTCGTGACTGGCTACCTGGACCGGCGGACCGGGCTGCGGCCGCGCCTCGGGCTGCCCGCCGGGGCGCCCCTGGACGCCGCGGCGCTGCTGCACGGCGGAGAAGTCGCCGTCACCTCTGCCAAGCACCACCTGCCGAATTACGGCGTATTCGACGAATACCGATATTTCGTCCCTGGTGACAGCCTGCCGGTGTTCCGGCTACCGCTGGCCGACCGGGAGGCCGTGGATGTCGCGATCGCGATCTGCGAGGACCTCTGGCAGGGCGGCGGCCCGGTCGCGGTCACCCGCGAGGCCGGCGCCGGGCTGCTCGTCGTGCCCAACGCGTCCCCGTACGAGCGGGGCAAGGACGACACCCGGTTCGAGCTCTGCCAGCGGCGGGCCCGCGAGGCGGGCGCGGTGCTCGCCTACGTGAACATGGTGGGCGGCCAGGATGAGCTGGTCTTCGACGGCGATTCGATCATCGTCGACGCCTCCGGCGCCCTGCTGGCCCGCGGTCCGCAGTTCGACGAGGCGCTCATCGTCACCGATCTCGGCTTGCCCGCAGCCAACCCGGCCGTGCCCGCTACCGGCGGCACCCCGGTGGACGCGAAAGACGGCACGGTCATCACTATCCAGCGGCTGGCCCTCCGGCTGATCCCCGTCCCGGCACGCGCCGCCCAGCCGCCCGCCGCCGCCCCGCCGCCAGCCGCCGCCTCAGCGCTCACCGCGGCACCGTCACTCATGGCAGCCTCCCCACCGACCACATACTCACCATCCACCACATACTCACCACCCACCACATACTCACCACCCACCAGCGCGGGAGACGCGGAGCCGGGGCCGTTCTGGCCGCGGCTGGCCGAATTCGCCGAGGTCTACGCAGCTCTGGTGACCGGCGTCCGGGACTACGTGCGCAAGAACGGCTTCGCCTCGGTCATCCTCGGCCTGTCCGGCGGGATCGACTCCGCGCTGACCGCGACCATCGCCGCCGACGCCATCGGACCCGATCGGGTCCACGTGGTCCTGATGCCGAGCCGCTACTCATCGGATCATTCGATCGGCGACGCCGAGGATCTGGTCAAGCGGCAGGGCCTGCACGCCAGGACGGTGCCGGTCCGGGCCATAGTCGACGCCTACGACTCCGAGCTCAGCCTGCACGGCCTGGCCGAGGAGAACCTGCAATCCAGGATCCGCGGCGTGATCCTGATGGGGCTGTCCAACGCCGAGGGCCACCTGGTGCTGACCACCGGCAACAAGAGCGAGCTGGCCACGGGTTACTCGACGCTCTACGGCGATTCGGCTGGCGGGTACGGCCCGATCAAGGACGTGCCCAAGACGCTGGTCTGGGAGCTGGCCCGCTGGCGTAACCAGCAGTCCAAGGATCGGGGCGAGATCCCGCCGATCCCGGGGAACTCGATTACCAAGCCACCCAGCGCCGAGCTCGCGCCCGGCCAGCTGGACAGCGACTCGCTGCCCGACTACCCGGTCCTCGACGCGCTGCTCGACGACTACGTCGAGAAGGACATGGGCGTCGCTGCGCTAGTCGCCGCCGGCCATGACCCGGTCCTGGTCGAGCGGGTGATCAGGATGGTGGACCGGGCGGAGTACAAGCGAAGGCAGTACCCGCCTGGCCCGAAGATCAGCGCGAAGAACTTCGGCCGGGACCGCCGCCTGCCGATCACCAGCCGCTGGCGCGAGCCGCTCCGGTTCGCCGACTAGTCCGAGGGTTGCTGGTCGTAGCCCTTATCAAGCCGCCGCCTGGATCTGCCGGCCGCGGCGCCCGGCCTAGAGCTCGACGCTGGTACCGGGCTCCAGGCGGCTGAACGTGCCGCCGGACGGCCCGGCGGCTAGCGTCATGAGGCGCTCCATCAGCCCGAGCCCGTTCGCGTTCAGGAGCCCGTCGTGGATCGCGTAGCCGCGCTGCGGGTCGACCGCGCGGCCGTAGTCGATCATCTCGGACACCTTGAGCCAGGGTGCATTGGCGGGCAGCAGCAGGGTCGCCACCGGCTCCTCCGGCACAGTGAGTGCGTCGCCCGGATGGAAGACCTGGCCGTCGACCGCGAACCCGGTGTTCGCAACGATCGGGATGTCCCGGTGGATCTGCGCATGGTCCCGGCCGTAGACGTGCACGTCGAATCCGGCCGCCTGGAAGACGTCGCCGTGGGCGACCGTGTGCACCCGTCCGCCGAAGTCGGCATACTGGCTGGCCACCGCGGCGTTGGTCCACACCTCGAGCGCCGGGTTGCCGGTCATCGCCGTCCGGAGGATCTCGTCGTCCACGTGATCAACGTGCTCGTGAGTGATCAGGACCGCGTTCGCGACGGCTAGCGCATCCGGCCCGCTGAAGACGCCGGGATCGATCACCAGCGCCGCGCCGTCCTTCTCCAGCCGGACGCATGAATGCCTGAGCTTGGTTAGTCGCATCGTCACTCCCTGGGCCCCCCGGCTCACTGATCCCTGCCTTCCGCAGACGATATCGAGCCCGAACCGGCCGCCTGACCGTCACCCCTCCCGGGCCCGCTGGCGTCCCGCGGGGGTCATCGGGATGCGAGGCCGCGTAGCAGCTCATCGACCACGCGCCGGGCGAAGCCATCCTCGATCTGCTCCGATCCGCTCCTGGTACGGACCAGGACCGCACCGCTCAGCATGAACAGCGCCGCCTCGACGTCAATGTTCTCGCGAAGCTCGCCGGTCCCGATGCCGCGCCGCAGCACCGACCTGACCACCTCGCGGCGCGGCTCGACGACAGTCGAGGTGTACCGCGCCATCACCCGCGGGTATTTCGCTCCCTCGCCCTGCAGCAGCGCGAACTGCCGTGCCCGCCTGGGATCGGCTGCCTCCCCGCACATGGCCTCAAGCAGCGCGATGAGGTCGCCGCGGACAGATTTGCCCGTTGGCCGCGGCAGCGGTACCCGCAGCGCCGCAAGCGCGTCGAGAAGGAGATCCTCCTTGCCCGGCCAGCGCCGGTAAATCGTGGCCTTGCCCACGCCAGCGCGGGCGGCGACCTTCTCGATGCACAGTCCGTCCGGGCCCGACTCGGCGAACAGGCTCAGCGCTGCGTCAATGATCGCCCGGTCGGCTTCCGCACTGCGCGGCCGACCCGGCCGCCGCCGGTCGGCGGCCCGCTCGCCCCCGCCAGCCCGCTCGCCCCCGCCAGCCCGCTCGCCCCTGGCAGCCAGCTCGCCCCTGGCAGCTTGCTCGCCCCCGCCAGCCTGCTGGGGCCCAGCGGCGTGCTCTAGCTCGGCGGC
>Ga0187883_10000417_pt1 | contig 26957 bp, 24 predicted proteins | sample June2016WEW_20_1_2_FD_132966 | JGI IMG/M metagenome (GOLD analysis project Ga0187883, IMG submission 132966) | Peatland microbial communities from SPRUCE experiment site at the Marcell Experimental Forest, Minnesota, USA - June2016WEW_20_10 | ecosystem: Environmental > Terrestrial > Soil >...
ATTGGCGTATATCCCGGACTCACGCCGGCGATGTTGGATTACGTTCTGCAATCGATCAACGAAATCGCATTCAAGGGGGTACTTTCTGATGCCGCACGAAAATCATAGCCATTCCTCCGGCCAGCTTCCCGAGATTCGACTAGGCTCCAAGGTGATCGGACCCCGAAAACCGTGCTACGTAATCGCTGAAATCGGAATCAACCACAATGGCGATATCGATATCGCGAAAAAACTTATCAACGTAGCCTCCGCCGCCGATTGCGACGCGGTCAAGTTTCAGAAGCGGACCATCGATGTCGTTTACTCGCCAGAGGAGCTCGCGAAGCCTCGCGAAAGCCCTTTTGGAACCACCAATGGCGATCTGAAGCGTGGTCTCGAATTCGAACAGGAAGAGTACGAGGAGATTGACCGCTATTGCCGCGAGGTCAAGATCGACTGGTTCGCGTCTTGCTGGGATGAGGCATCCGTCGATTTCATTGCCCAGTTTAAAGTCCCGTGCTTTAAAGTCGCTTCCGCATCCCTCACCGATGACAACCTGCTGCGCCATACGCGCGCGGTTGGTAAGCCGATCGTGTTGTCGACCGGAATGAGTACGCTCGAAGAAGTCGACCACGCGGTGGACGTTCTGGGCAAGCAGGATCTCGTTCTTCTTCATGCCTGCAGTACCTATCCCGCGTACTACGAAGAATTGAACCTGCAGGTTATCGATGTGCTAAGAGACCGGTATGGCGTGCCGGTTGGCTACTCCGGCCACGAAACTGGATTGGCCTCGAGCGTCGCGGCCGCGGTGCTCGGCGCCTGCATAATCGAGCGGCACATCACGCTCGATCGCTCCATGTGGGGTTCCGACCACGCCGCGTCGCTCGAACCGAATGGCATCACGCGCTTGATTCGAGACATCCGCTTGATCGAAAAATCAATGGGTGACGGCGTCAAGCGAGTACTGGAACGCGAGCAACCCATCATCAAGAAGCTCCGGCGCGTGGGAGCGGCATAGTGCCGAAGATAGTGCCGAAAAAAGCGCCGAAGATCGCGCCCGAGATCTCGACCAAGATCAAGGCCATCGCCATGGATGTCGATGGCGTGCTCACCGACGGCGGCGTCTGGTGGGGGCCAAATGGCGAAGAATGGAAGCGTTTTCACTTTGCCGACATCATGGGTCTGTCGCTGGCACAAAAATCGGGCATGGTGATTGCTCTGATGTCGGGCGAGAACAGCCCTCTCGTCGATCGGTTGGCCAGTAAATTCGGCATCGTCGACGTTCACAAAAACTGCAAAGACAAAGCCAGCGCGCTGCGCACGTTCTCAGAACGGCACGGGTTGAGCCTGCAGGAGATATGCTTCATTGGAGACGACGTGAACGATTTACCCGCGCTCAGCATCGTCGGTCTCAGCGCCTGTCCCGCGGACGCGCGCCCTTCGATCCGAAAACATTGCCAGGTGGTCACCAAACTCTCCGGTGGTAACGGCGCCGTGCGCGAGGTCGTGGACATGTTGCTCGGGTCCGCCGAAATGGCGCCAAAATCGGTTCGTTAGGAGAGCATGAGACTCGCTGACTACGTCATGAGCTTCGTTGCCCAGCAGGGCGTGAAGCACGTTTTCCTTCTGACTGGCGGCGGAGCCATGCACCTGAACGATGCCCTCGCCCGCTCCAGCGATTTGTCCTTCGTCTGTAATCACCACGAACAAGCAAGCGCCATCGCCGCGGAAAACTATTCCAAGGCAACCAACAATTTGGGCGTCGCCCTCGTAACGACCGGCCCCGGCGGCACCAATGCGATCACGGGAGTGGTCGGCGCATGGCTTGATTCGACTCCGATGCTAGTCATTTCGGGACAGGTGAAACGCGCCGACAGCATGTACCTTCCAGATGGCACTCCTCTAGGAGTGCGCCAGCGCGGCAGTCAAGAGGTCGATATCGTCTCCCTGGTCAAGCCGATTACGAAGTACGCAGTAACCATCGATGATCCGCAAAGTATCCGCTACCACCTCGAAAAGGCGGTCCACCTGGCTCGTACCGGAAGACCCGGTCCGGTTTGGATCGATATTCCGATCGACGTTCAGGCCGTGCCGGTTGAGCCGGACTCCATGCCAGGGTTTGATCCCGCCGAGTTATCAAACCGCGATCAAGACGGGTCAGTCGCCGATTTAAATACTAAGGTCCGGGACGTAATCAATCGGCTGAACCAGTCCGAGCGGCCATTCATCTTCGCCGGAAATGGTGTTCGAGTTTCCGGCGCGGCCGCGCCATTCGAAAAGCTTGTGCGTCTTTTGAATGTTCCCGTCGGTCTGACCTGGTTGGCCATGGATTTGTTGGACGACGATGATCCGCTACTCGTCGGCCGGCCCGGGACGGTTGCATCTCGCGCTGCAAACTTCGCGCTGCAGAATGCCGACTTCGTCCTCGTAATCGGAACTCGTCTTGACCCCCCTCTGATGGGTTGGGATCCTCATCAGTTCGCCCGCGGAGCCTACAAAACTGTCGTCGATATCGATCCGGCGGAATTGCGCAAACTGGAAGGCGCAGTCGACAATCCGATCTGCGCCGACGCTCGCGCCTTGATTGACCACATGCTGCAGCAAGCTCGCTCTTCACTGGACAAAAGTAAAGACCGCAGCCCGTGGCTCCAGCGCTGCCAGGACTGGAAAGCCCGTTATCCCCTCGTTCTGCCGGAGCACCGCGCTCCCGGACTCGTCAGCATGTACCATCTGGCGGAGGTCATCGGTCAGGAAGTCGGACCTAATGACCGCATCGTCTCCGGCAGCTCAGGTAGCGCCAATGAAGTGTTCCTGCTCGCCTACCGGGCACGAAAAGGCCGCCGCGTATTTCATACGGCAGGCTTGGGTGCGATGGGATACGGTATCCCCGCAAGTATCGGCGTGTGTCTTGGCAGCGGCGGCAAGAAGACGATCTGTGTCGACGGCGACGGAGGCCTTCAGCTCAATATCCAGGAGTTGGCCACCATCGCGCACCTGCAACTGCCGATCAAGCTTTTCGTTCTCAACAACCAGGGATACGCCTCGATTCGCGCCACGCAAAAAAACTACTTCGGCGGAGCCAACATCGGCTGCGATTCGAGCACGGGTGTGTCGATCCCCGACTATCGCAAGGTCGCTCGCGCGTATGGTCTGAAGACAGCGGTGATCGAAGGTCAAGGGACGGATCCATCGGATGTGCGGACGGACTTGCGCGCCGCAGTTCGTAAAGTTCTGCGCAGCCGCGGACCCGTCGTTTGCGACGTACACATCATTCCGGACGAGATCAGGGCTCCGCGTGCAACCTCGATTCAGCGTGCCGATGGATCATTCCTTTCCAAGCCCCTGGAGGATCTATGGCCTTTCCTGGATCGCGACGAGTTCGCCCGGAGCATGATCGTCGAGCCGGTGAGCGAGTGATTTTGGGTGGCGCAGCGGTTCACCGCTGCGATAACTGGCCTATTTCATTGCGGCTTTAGCCGCTGAGGTACAGCAATTTTAAAACTGCACCACTAGCAAGCGATGCTGAGAACGGATATGACAAAGTTTGGAATCATGGAAGGGAGACTCGTGCCACCGGAAGATGGCCGCTTTCAATGCTTCCCCCGCAAGCAATGGCAGAGCGAGTTTGCGCATGCGGCGGAAGTTCCTTTCGATTACATCGAGTGGGTTTACGACCTTTACGGCCACGATGTAAATCCGCTGGGCAACCTTGCGGGCACGGGAATCGAAAGCCTGAAGAACCTCACAAAATCTACCGGAGTTTGCATTCGTTCCGTGTGTGCCGACTATTTTATGGATAAACCTCTTTTGCGCTGCAGCCAACAAGAGCTTGACGAACGCCTGCAGGAACTGGCACGCATCCTCCGCAACGGTAGTGCTGTCGGCGTAAATCGCGTCGTGATTCCCTTCGTGGATGCCTCAGCCATTCGTTCGAACGACGACGTGGTTGCAGTGCAAGACGCTCTCCAGGCCGCCATGCCACTTGCGGACGAAACGGGAATCGAGATTCATCTGGAAACTTCACTCGCCCCAGCGGAATTCGCCAGTCTGCTGGACCGCATACCCAATCCAAAACTAAGAGTGAATTACGACTCGGGGAACAGCGCGTCGCTTGGTTATTCGACCGCTAACGAGTTCGCAGCCTACGGTGACCGAATCGGCAGCGTACATATTAAGGATCGTGTATTAAATGGTGGGACCGTTCCTCTGGGAACCGGCAATGCTGACTTCGCGGTTCTGTTCTCCTGCCTCGAAAAGATTGACTATCGAGGAGATTTCACCTTGCAGGTCGCGCGCGGAACTCCCGGAGATGAAGTCGCCTTGGCAAAACAGAACCTCGCATTTGTTCGTAGCTATTGGCACAATTGACGGGCTAAATTAACGACGTGAAACTCTCCCTGCAAAATCGCGTTGCCCTTGTTGCCGGCTCCTCTCGCGGCATTGGCAAAGCCATCGCCGCCGACCTTCTGCGCGAAGGGTGCCGGGTCTGTATCACCGGTCGAACTGAGGAGCCGTTGTCCAAAGCTCTCGCAGAGTTCGAAGCCGAGTTCGGACAACAATCCGTCATCTCCTTCTGCGGCGATCTTACGGACCGAACTATGATCGACCAGGCTCTGCGCAAAACCCACGGCCTGTGGCGTCGCCTCGATGTCGTCGTAGCCAATGTGGGCTCCGGAAGCGGCAAACCCGGCTGGCAACTGGAGAACGAAGAATGGGAGCGCCTCTTTCGCTTGAATTTCTGGGGAAGTGCAAACCTGGCTCAAGCCGCGATCCCGCTGCTCGCGGAAAACCACCATGGCGTACTATTGTTCATCGCATCCATTACAGGAGTGGAAGCAACTCCGGCGCCTCTTCCGTATAGCGCAGCCAAAGCCGCGCTCATCAATTATTCAAAGAATCTCGCGGGCCAAGTCGCCAAGCTAGGCATTCGGGTGAACTGCATAGCGCCGGGTAATATCTTATTCCCCGGCGGAACCTGGGAACGTCATCTGGAGAAAGACAAAAACAAAGTCATGCAATTTATTGACTCCAGCGTGCCGCTTGCGCGTTTCGGCACGCCCGAGGAGATCGCCGGCATTGCGCTGTTCCTCTGTTCCGATGCCGCCACCTTCATTACAGGAGCGTGTTTCAAGGCCGATGGCGGACAAACTAGAAGTTACTGAAGCGAGCAACCGCGCGCACACGCTCTTTGACCTCACCGGCCGTGTGGCCGTCATCACCGGAGGCGCGGGACTGCTCGGCACCAAACATGCCGAGATCATAGCCGCCGCCGGAGGATCTCCCGTGCTACTCGATCTTCCTCAGGCGAAGCCCGACATGACCGCAGCCGCCATCGCAAAAAAGTACGGAGTAGACGCCATCGGACTTGCCGCCGACATTACCCAACTGGCAGAGGTCGAGCAGGTTCGAGATAAGCTGCTGGCGCGCTTCGGCCGCATCGACATTCTCATCAACAACGCTGCCAATAACCCCAAGGTCGAAGCTGAGTCCAGCAGTTCCAAAACCTGGTCCCGTCTGGAAAACTTCCCCCTCGAAATCTGGAACGATGATCTACGCGTGGGACTCACCGGAGCTTTCCTGTGCAGCCGCGTATTCGGCTCAGAGATGGCAAAGCGCGGCAAAGGAGTCATTCTCAACATTGCATCTGACCTCGCCGTGATCGCTCCCGATCAGCGCTTGTATCGTCAGCCGGGCCTTCCCGAGGACCAGCAGCCCGTCAAGCCCGTTACCTACTCCGTCGTAAAGACGGGACTGATTGGCCTCACTCGCTATCTGGCAACCTACTGGGCTACCTCGGGCGTGCGCGTGAATGCCATTTCGCCGGGAGGCGTTTTCAATAACCAGCCCCAGGGTTTTCTGGCAGAACTTCATCAACGAATTCCACTGGCTCGCATGGCTCATGTCGACGAATATCAGGGCTCGATTCTGTTTCTTTGCTCCGATGCCTCTTCCTACATGACTGGAGCAAATCTCGTCGTGGATGGAGGAAGAACGTGCTGGTAGCGTCGGATCGTTCGCCATTAGATCGCTCGTCGCTGTTTTCACTCGAGGATAAGGTTGCGTTATTGACGGGCGCCTCGGGATTTCTCGGACGCACGTTCGCCGAGACCCTCCTCGCGAACGGAGCTGACCTGATTGCAATCGGTCGGCCGCCGAAGCTCTCCAAGCAGGAGAAAGTTTGGACTGAGAAATACGGACCAGGTCGTGTGCATTGCTATTACGTGGATATGTACGACCTGGAAGCACTGACGAAAACCTTGGATACGATAGCGCAGCACCATGCCGTCGATGTGCTGGTTAACAACGCTCATGAACTGGCCCCGTCTTCGGGATTCAACACGCCCGCAGGTTCCTTGGAACAAGCGACCATGGACGTGTGGATGCGAAATCTGACCGCCGGTGTCTGCTGGCCGGCTCTCACCGTCCAGAAAATTGGCGCGGGCATGAAAGACCGTGGGCGTGGCAGCATCATCAACATTTCAACCATGTATGCCGTGGTCGCCCCTCGCCCTGCGCTGTATGAAGGAACAACGTTTTTGAATCCGCCCGCATATTCAGCCTCCAAGGCTGCAATGATCGCCTTCACTCGCTACGTTGCCTCGTTCTGGGGAAGCTATGGAATACGCGCCAACGCAATCCTCCCGGGACCGTTCTCGAACACGGAGGACGCGGGTCTAAACTCCGTTCAAGCCGGAGATCCATTCATCGAAAAGCTGAAAGCAAATACCTGCCTCGGACGAATCGGTCGCGCAGGGGAGCTCGCGGGCGCTCTGCTATTTCTTGCCTCGGAAGCGTCTTCTTACGTGACAGGTCAAAGTATTGTAGTAGATGGGGGATGGACTGCCGTCTAGTCTAGATAGATTCAGTGTCTGGATTCGGTAAACACACCCTGTCGTCACGTCAGTCCTGGTCACGTTTCTATGTGTCGTTCGTCACATCTTCTCAATCTGCGGCCGTTTAGAATTTTCCCGCTACCTCCTCCCCCGAAAGGAGAAGCGCAAATGCTGACTATTCGAGAATTAGCTCCACCGCCAATTTCTCGGGCAGCGCTCGAGCAAGTCCAACGCGAAACGGTGTGCAATTGCGTGTGGTTCGACGATGGCTGCGAGCATTTAATAACGTGCCCGCGTCATCTCTCCAACCTGTTAAGGAGGGCCGAGGAACTGGACGCCCTCTACTCCCTTTGTGCATAGGTCCTCCCCTGTCACGGCAGGTGAATTTCGCCAATTTTGCGCAAGGCTTATGCAGCTCGAGTTGCCGGTAGGCTGCTTTGGACGGCCCACGTCGTCATGAACCCAACGGAGTTATCAGACTCCGTCTCGTACCCGCAGGATCGGAAAATCTCTTCCACTGCCGACGCAGTTAGTCTTCCATCAATCCAGTGATTTGTATCGACGGCAAGGCGCATTGGATTCGACCGCAGGAACGGTACCGCCGCCGCGAGCATTTGAATCTCGGATCCCTCAATGTCGACCTTTACGAAGTTCGGTACGCCGTAACGCGCACATGCATCGGCTAGAGAAAGCGTCTGAATGGAATGAGCATCGCCTACCGTTATGCGCGTGGAGTGCTCTTCAAGCCGTGAGCCCATGGTCCCCTCCGACAGAAACATAGCAGCTTCCTCGGTCTTGTCGGAAATGCCAAACGGGAGCGGGGTTACATTCTTAAGTCCATGCCGTTCGACATTTCTGGTGAGGAGCCTAAAATTGACCGGATCCGGCTCGAAGGAGTACACCCTGCCGCCGGGGACACGCTTTGACAGGTGATACGCCGTGACCCCGCAGTACGCTCCGATGTCAAAGATCAGGTCGTCTGGTTTCGGCTCGTACCAGCGAAAGTAATCTCCAATCGCCTCAAGCTCCTCAGGGAAAGATGACAGTTCGAATTCGAGCCCGTTCTTATAGCGGTGGAGCTTCGGTCGAGAGAGATCGACGAGCAGCCCGGCGCCGCCGTTTTCTGGAAGCACCTGGTTAAAGTACACCTCAAAATGCTCCACCAAGTCATGGGCATATGGAAAATGCTTCGCTGCGAGGCGGATCGTTCTGCCATCCTTCGAGACATCGACGTGATCGCCCTCGAATTTCAACACGAGTGGATGGCAGCGAAGGCGCATCATTGCCTGAACCATTGGATTGTTTGGTCCCGCTTTTATGGCGAGCGCACTCGCCGTCCGGCGGAGCAGTCTGGAGATGTTAACCATCGACGCAGAATAGCCGAGAGCAACACGCTTGTCTATGACAGAGATTGTACTGGCAAGCGAGACAGCCCGGCTGGCAGGCGACGGCAACGTCGTGGTGGAGTGCATCCCGATCGATGATCTGGCGCAAGCAGCCGATCCCACCTTTATCAAGATGGATATCGAAGGGGCTGAACTCGATGCGCTCGCGGGCGCCCGTCGCTCCATCCAAACGCACCGCCCGATTCTTTCCATCTCCGTTTACCACAAACAAGACACCTGTGGCGCATTCCGCTCTTCATCCACACATTGGTGGAAGACTACCGCTTATTCCTGCGCCCGCATGAGGTCGATGGAAAAGAGTTGGTATGTTATGCCGTTCCGGCGAATCGGCTGCAACTGAAGAGCGGGGCCTAAGCTCGTAAGGTCCTCACGCCGCCTGCCTAGCGTCTAGTTGATCGTCCCAAATCGGCTCTCCACATCCGTCAAATGAGATCGTATCTGCAATTCCGCAGCAGCGAAAACACATGGGGAATGACGCACGGGGTTTGTTCCATACCTTGCGGAACTTCTGCATGCGGGCGCCCGTCCAGGCGCTCCGCAAAGTCTCATCGTGGATGTTGCCGATGGTGTGACCGTCACCGCAGAGTGCGATTCTGCCGTCCCGGTGCACGTCAACGCGGAAAAGCGGCATCGTGCACACAGTTCGGGGGCTCGGCGGTAACTCGGAGTAGTAGCGATCAATGTCTACATGCCAGGGATAGTAAACCTGCATGTCGCGCATAGAGGAACTGACGTTTGTCCTAACCTCCTCGAGAGACCGCCGAAGGCCGGCGACTTGTTCGGCGTCCAGGTAACCGCCCGAGCCAATGGGATCGCCGATGAAGTGATCGCCAAATCCCGACCGTTCGTGGGCCTCGACCGCCGTTTCTGTGATGAACCCGTAGTTGAGTATCGTCCAGTGCCGAACACCCGCCGCATAGACGGCCGCCTGAATAGAACGCAAGTTGTGAAAGTTTGCTTTCGTGATCACTGTGATGACGCGCACGGACGGGAACACCGAGTTCTTCTTCGCGGCCGCGAGTTCGCGAATGCCATCCACTATCGCCTGAAACGAACCGGCTATGTTGCCGCGGATCCTTTGGGAGTCGCCGTCCCAACCGTCGAGTGAAATACGGACGATCCGCACGCCGCCCCGTACGATCACATTCGCGAGATGTGGGAGCAGCAGGCCATTCGTGGTGATCGTACTAATCAGATTCCTTCGTGAAGCAATACGCACTGCCTCGGCGATTTCGCGATAGAGAAGCGGCTCGCCTCCGAATAGTTCGATGAAGGCTCCGTAGCGGCTGGCCTCGCTACTAACCTTGGCCACAAGGTCCAGTGGCATGTCGGCGCGCACTTTGGACTGACGGTCCGCGCGCGCTTCTGCATAGTGACACATCTTGCAGGCGAAATTGCATCTGTCCGTCAGGAACAGTGTGACGTCAGATGGAAAAGGAGCACGGTTAAGGCCGAACAGTCGGTCTCGCAGTTGATTGCGGGCGAATTTGGGGCTCTGCGCGGCGAGCGCCAGTTTTTCCCGTAGAGCTAAAAGCATCATTCCAGGGCCTCCGAGTTGCGGAATACGGCCGGTGCCTGCCCTTAAATAGGGATTCGCCACACCTTAGCGGTGCGCCGCACACTTGTCTGTGGCGAAGATCACACTGGCAAGTGAGACCAGTCCGCCTGACCTGCGCCGCGCTCTCGTTTTTCGAAGATTACTGCGGAGTGGCAACAGGGCGTGGTGAGACTCTGCCCGCTAAATTCAGCATGGTATAAAGATGTAAAGAGATGAGCGCCTCAGATTCTGCCAAAAACTGGAGCACGAAACTTACGCAACACATCCCGCCCGGACAGTTCGGGCGCTATCTGCTGGTGGGCGCCTGGAACACCTTGTTCGGCTACGGCTCTTTTGCGTTTTTCACAGCGATTCTCAGCCCGATGATTCCGTACAGTTATATTTTCGCCTCGGTGATTTCCAGTCTGCTCAACATCTCCGTCTCATACCTCGGCTACAAATGGTTCGTGTTTAAAACCAAGGGCAACTATCTGCAGGAATGGATCCGTTGCGTCGCGGTTTACAGCGGCGGCATTCTCTTCACCGTAGTCACTTTGCCCGTACTCGTCACCCTCATTCGGCGGAATACGCGGTTCTTCACTCAGGCGCCCTACATTGCCGGCGCCATTCTGACCGCATTCATGGTTGTATACAGCTTTGTCGGACACAAGAAATTTTCCTTCCGGACTTCTGCATAATGCGCATACTCATCACCGGCGGGTCGGGGTTCATAGGACGAAATCTGGCGGAGCAACTTGCCGGCACATATCAAGTGTCGGCGCCCTCCTCGGCTGAACTGGATCTGCTAAACGAACAGAAAGTTCGCGAACATCTCAGCGCGCACCATTTCGATGTGATCGTGCATGCCGCAACCACGCGTTCGAATCGGCGCCTGGCTGCTCCTCCGGACCTGCTCGACCGCAACTGCCGCATGTTTTTCAATCTCGTGCGCAATCTTGGGCGCAACAACGAACGCTTCGGAAAAATGATTCACTTCGGCTCCGGCGCGGAGTACGACCGCATTGAACTGCCGGCGCGTGTGCGGGAAGACTATTTCGACACCCGTGTGCCCCAAGACGCGTACGGGTTTTCCAAGTACATTTGCGCCAAGTATATCGAGCGCTCCGACCGAATCGTCGATCTGCGCTTGTTCGGAGTGTTCGGCGCCTACGAGGATTACACCGTGCGTTTCATTTCCAACGCCTGCTGCCGCGCGCTCAAAGGATTCCCCATTGTGCTCCGGCAGGATGTCGTGTTTGACTACCTGTACATCAAAGACCTGGTCAAGATCACCAGGTGGTTCATCGAAAACGACGCCCGCCACAAAGCCTACAACGTTTGCACCGGAAGGCCCGTGGCGCTAACCGAATTAGCAAGAGTGATTGCCCAACTCTCTGCCGAGGTCTCAGGGCACACTCCGAATGTGTCGGTCATGACCGAAGGCATGGGGCCCGAGTACTCAGCGGACAACTCGCGCATGCTGACAGAAATGGACGGGTATCAGTTTTGGGACTTACAGGACTCGATCAAGGACCTTTATGCTTGGTATGAGAATGAAGACATCGACGTCGAATCGCTAAGGTTTGACGAGAAAAACAAAATCGGAGTAAGCAAGTGACCCCAACCCAGGCCGGCACATCGAGAGCTGTTCTGAGAATTGTTAAATGACAAGCGCTTCCTGTGCCCGTAGCAACGTCACTCATGAGGTGAGCCGCCCCTGTCCACTGTGCGGACACACATCTGCCGAACTTGTGTTCCAGCAATCTTTCAAGGCTCTCGAGAGAGGCGGCCCCGTCGACGGATACGATGTGGTTGTGTGCGCCGCTTGCGGCATGGCATTTGCGGATGGTATACCGCCGCAATCTGAATTCGACCGGTATTACTGGGAGTTGTCCAAGTACGAGTATGCGCATAGGGGTGGTAAGGAATCAGAAGATGACAGAAATCGCTTGCAGGCGTTGGCCGCTCTCCTTCAGCCGATCATCCCCGATCGAAGCTCCCGTATCCTGGAAATTGGATGTGCCAACGGCCGTTTGCTTTCGTTCCTTAAAGATGCCGGTTATGGCAACGTGACGGGTCTTGACCCCTCCCCCGGTTGCGCTCGCGCTGCCAAGCTGCTCTACGACGTTCCGGTCGAGACGGGAACGGTTTTTGACTTTCACAAGGGAGCCTGCGGCTACGACTTCGTAGTTACCTTGGGAGTGCTCGAACACATTCGAGACTTGAAGCGCGCCGTGCAAATCATCCGTGACGTAACCGTAGATACTGGTCGAGTTTTCGTCGGTGTTCCCGATGCAAGCAATCTCATCACCCAGCAGGACGCGCCATTTCAGGAATTTAGCACCGAACACATCAATTTCTTTTCGCCCAGGTCTCTGCAATATTCGATGGAAGCGTGTGGCTTCGGCACGATCAGCTGTGCCTCCGTCAAACTTGAGCTTCACCGCGGTGTTCTAACCCCAACCGTGTGTGGCGTGTTTGAGCATTCGACGCAATCGAGAACGGAATTCCCCTACGACTCCATAGGCAAAGAGGGACTGGTTCGTTATGTCAGTGAATGCGAAGCCATGGATAAGCAGTTGCGAAACAAAATCCGCCAAGCGGTTGCCGGCCGATCGGTTATCGTTTGGGGAGTTGGAACGCACACTCGGCGTTTGTTGGCGAATAACGTTTTAAGTCACAGCGATATTTCCTTGTTCGTTGACTCGAATCCGAAATACCAGGACCAGCAGCTCGTTGGCATTCCCGTGCTCTCTCCCGACCGCTTGGCGGGCCATCCAGAACCGATTCTGATCTCCTCGTACGCTTTTCAGGACGAGATCAGCGAGGAAATCCGCGAGCGGCTGCGGCTCCCGAATGAGTTGATCCTCTTGTACGACCCGAGCAAAGAACGAATTTCCCATGACTGACCTAAAACGCGCGGGCACGAACCGAACAATTTCGGTCATTACTCCCTGTTACAACGAGGAAGATAACGTACGCGAAGTATACGAACGTGTGCGGGCGGCAATTGCCAGTGCAGGCAGTTACAGTTACGAACATATTTTCATCGACAACGCCTCACTCGATAACACCTTGGAGGAGCTTAAGCACCTTGCAGCGCGAGACAAGAATGTAAAAGTGATTCGGAATACGCGTAACTTCGGACACGTCCGCTCCCCCATGCATGCCTTCAATCAAACCACCGGCGATGCCGTCATAGGTATTGTGGCCGACCTGCAGGATCCTCCAGAGATGATTGTTGACATGATCCACAAGTGGGAGGAGGGTTATCCGGTTGTTATCTGCCTCAAGGTGACGAGCGGGGAAAACGGTCTGATGTTCTGGATCCGGAAACAATACTACAAACTCGTGAAGCGGCTTTCCGGAGTTGAAACCTACGAGAACTTTACCGGCTTTGGCCTCTATGACCGCAAAGTGGTCGATGTTATAAAGAAATTCGATGATCCCTACCCGTACTTCCGCGGCATGATTGCGGAGGCTGGGTTTCGGCATTTCGACATTCCCTACCATCAGCCGGCGCGCAAACACGGAATCACCAAGAACAATTTCTATTCGCTCTACGATCTGGCAATGCTCGCCATCACCAACCTCTCCAAGGTTCCGCTGCGGCTGGTGACCTTTTCCGGTTTTGTGGGCGCGTTGGTTTCGATTGTTGTGTCGCTGGCATACTTGATTTACAAACTAATCTTTTGGAGGCGTTTCTCCGTTGGCATCGCCCCTTTGGTCATCGGCGTATTTTTCTTCATGTCGGTCCAAATGCTTTTCATGGGCATCATTGGCGAGTACATCGGCACCATCCATACCTTAGTGCAGAAGCGGCCGCTGGTGGTCGAGCAGGAAAGGATCAATTTCGAATATGGCCCGGGTGAACCATTGCGGGACGCATTGCCGGATACATTACAAGACAACGAGGCCCAACCCAGTGCGACCTCGTGAACGTCAGCGCTTTCAATCACGCTCGGTCGGAGATTTTCTATGAATGCGGATGCTGCGCAGTCTCTGGCAGTCGCCAGAATTCGCGACTGCGCGTCAGTGATGCAGAGTCTGCTGGAATCTAAATCGTACTTGAGCGCCGTCGTCAAGGTAGCCGACGCCATGACCAAGTGCCTGCGCTCCGGGAACAAGATCCTATTCTTCGGAAACGGCGGCAGTGCCGCGGACGCCCAACACCTGGCCGCGGAACTGAGCGGCCGTTTCTTGAAGGAACGCGCAAGCCTCTCGGGCTGGGCGCTGACCACCAATTCTTCCGTCCTAACCGCTATCGGCAACGATTATTCCTTTGACGAAGTGTTCGCGCGCCAAGTCCAGGGGATGGGCAGTCCCGATGATGTAGCCTTCGCCATCACAACCAGCGGAAACTCCCCCAACGTGCTGCGAGCCGTGCACGTGGCCCGCGAGAGGCGGCTAGTCACAGTGGGTCTGACCGGAAAAACCGGAGGAAAGTTGCGCAATGCCGTTGATCACTGCATCTGCATTCCCACCGATCAAACCCCGCGCATCCAGGAAGCGCACATCTTAACCGGACACATCCTTTGCGAACTGTTAGAGGAAACCCTGTTTGAGCAGAGTTGACGATGGATTCAAAGAGTGAAGTCGGTGAACTACTCGCGAAAAGTCGCTCCCCATTGCGCGGCAACTCCGCCATAGCACCCTATGGCAAGGCCTTTGCCGGAGTCCCCGGTTTGACGCCCGCGTGCTTTTTCGCCTGTGCCATCAGTTCCAGGACCTTGTCTTTGCCTTCATAGTTTGGATTCGTGTCCAACAGCTTCTGCCACGTGGCTAAAGCCTTGTCGATATCCATTTTGCCTTGCCACTCGACGACACCCAGATTGAACAAAGTGTTGGCCTTGTTCGGTTCGTAGGAGAGCGATTTCTGGAACTCTGCGATGGCGCTATCGGCGTTGCCGCTGTACCAATAGGCGGTTGCCATGTCGGTGCGAACGCCAGTGTTGGCTGGCTCCATCTTCAGTGCGCGCTGGTAGTATTCGATGGCTGTCGGAAACTGCTGGGCATCGTAATACACGTTCCCAATACTCGCCAGAAGTCCGGCATTGTTCGGATCGGTCTTCAGTTTTTCGATCAACGGTCCGGCTTGCGTGTCGGCCATTTTCTGCATCTCAGCCGGAGTTGGTGTTTGCGTGCCGGGGTTTATCGCGGGAGCCGGTGCGGGTGCGCTCGCTGTCTCTGCCCCGGCGATCGCGGGACTCTGGGATCCGCGGATGAACCAGCCGCCCGCGATTCCCACCAACAGGCAGATGACCGCTAACACGTAAGCCTGCACGCTCGTCCATTGCTCGATAGAACTGGAAGCTACTTGATTTGTATCCGTCATTGCTCAATGCTCCTTCAATCTCAGTTTGTTTGCGCAGCGAAGTCGTCGCGACCTGCGTTTCTCCATCTACTTGGCGCGAGTAGCGCGCTAGCTCTTGCTCTGCATCTGGACATCGGCCATCATTTTCTGCACGGTGGCTTTGCGCTCTGGGCTCAATTCCGGATTCGATTTCAGCAACTCTTGCCAAGCCGCCAGCGCTCCCTTGCTATCCTGTTTACCCTGCCACTTGATCATGCCTAAGTTGAACAGCGCGTTGGCATTCTTGGGGTCATACTGCAGCGACTTCTGAAGCTGGCTGATTGCCCCGTCCACATCGTTGTTGTAGTACAGGCACGAAGCCATCTGGGTGCGAATGGCAACGTTCCTGGGATCGACCTGCAAGACCCTGTCGAAGTAGCCGGCCGCTTCCTTGAACTGGTGGGTAGATAGGTAAATGTTCGCGGTCTGGATGAGCAGATCGGTGTTGTTCGGATCGCTCTTCAACTTTTCGAGCAGCGGCGCTGCCTTCTTGTCGGCCATCTGTTTCATCTGGTCGAGAGTGGGCATCTGACTGGGCTGGCCACCCATGCCTGCATGGGCGGCGGGCTGGGCAGTGGCTACGGGCTGCACTGGCACCGCCGGAGATTGCGAGCCGCGAAACAGGTATCCAATCGCCAACCCGACCACAAGGCTGATTACCGCCATCGCGTACACCTGTTTCGCTTGCCAAACGGATCCGCCCGTTGCCTGATCGACTGCTTCATTCGGCATTCGTTGTTTTCTCCTTCGTTCTGTGCCTCCCTCATTCAGAGCAGCACAAAAGATTCCAGCAATTCACGGCACCCCACATGCCACATTGCGATCCGCGAAACTCAATTTCTATCCAACCTGCTTCCAGCACCTTGCGGGGAGGAATTCCTTCGACCGCGTCGAACGAAATCGGCGATGCGCGTCTTTTTGCTCAGGCACAGCGGAATTTGCCCGACATGGTGTTGACCGAGGCATATCTCCACCCTGCCTACCTTACCGTCGCAAGAGCGGTAGAACAGCATGCACCATCACAGACAAACGTGACGTGCGTCACACGGCAGAAGCTGGCGCTTCCCCTGCAGCGCCGCGAAAGAATCTTGCACCGGGCGGCACGCAATCCACCGGCCATGGTAACTGAAATGCGGTGGAAGCTGTCGAACCCGTGGTGCGATACTCACCTGAGGTTGTTCTCATTCATAGGAAGCTAGCTTTTATGGGATTTTCCCCTGGCAAGGCGTATCCCGTCGTCAGGTCGATTTTCATTCTCCCGGTGCTGCTCAGCGCTTTATGCGCCGGCTTGCACACGGTTGCCGACTACGACATGGGCTGGCACCTTGCGACTGGACGCTACGTAGTTCAACACCACCAGATTCCCCGCACCGATATCCTGTCATTTACCTCAGCGGGAAAACCATGGGTCTATCCGCCCTTTGCAGGTGTGCTGCTTTATCTGACGTACTACGCGTTTGGCTATGCCGGCCTGAGTTGGTTTTGTGCGCTGGCATGTCTGGCGGTTGTGGCTTACATGGTTCGCCGGGGCGACTTGGGCAGTGCGGTTCTGGCGATGTTCGCGGTTCAATCCATCGCCGCCCGCACAACTCCGCGGGCCGACCTCTTTAGTACTGTCTTCTTCGCGTTCTTTCTCGGCGAACTCTGGGCCTACCACCGCGGAACGCGTTCCCGCCCATGGCTTCTGCCGGTGGTCATGCTGTTCTGGGTTAATCTCCACCCAGGTTTCATCGCCGGACTCGGTGCCATCGGCGCCTACCTGCTGGTTGAGGCCGCGGATTTGCCGTTTGCCGAACGCCGTCAGGCCGTACTTCTGCGGCTAAGACGGGTGTGGCCCTGGCTCGCGGCCTGCGGGGCGGCCACCCTGGTGAATCCGTGGGGCCCAAGAATCTACGTAGCTTCCCTCAACTTGTTTGGACTCGCAGGCTCAGCCCAGGGAGAAACCAATGGCGCCAGTCTCATCGACGAGTTCCAGGGCGTACCCATTTCGCGCTCGTTGCTGTACCAACTCATCGACCTCAGGCACATGGAGAATGGCTTCACCTGGTTGCTTTTGCTGGCCATTATTCTGATCGGGCTTTTTCTCTGGAAACGGCAGCCAGGGGCCGCGGTCATTACCTCGGTTGCGCTCTATTTCGGACTGGCTCATGCGCGCTACATCGGTCTGTTTGTCATCACTATCGCCACTCTTGGCGGTCCGTTGCTGAGTGAGCTCTTCGCCAGTGATTCAACCGACAGTAGTTCAGCCATCAATTCAACCGCCGAGACCCCGAAACATGCGCGGTCGCTGGTTCGCGTGCCCGCGACAATGGCCATCCTGGTGACGCTTGTGTTCTGTGGTGTCGCCCTGCTCCATATTGCCGACTTTGTTTCGAGCCGCACCTACGTGATTTTCAACTCGGATTGGCGGTTTGGTGCAGGAGAATCCTCCTGGTTTCCGGCCCGCGCTGCGGCTTTCATCCGGCGCGAACAACTGCCGGGGAACATTTTCGAGGATTACACGCTGGGTGGTTACGAGGCCTGGAGCCTCGGCCCGCAGTATCCCGATTTTATCGATGGACGCGGCGTCAGCTCTGATCTCGGCGTCGAGCAAGACAAACTCTACCATGAGGGCCCCGATTCGCAATTGTGGCACTCTGAAGCAAACCTCTGGAATCTGAATGTTCTACTGGTCGCAACCTCGGGATTCCGCGGGTTACAGAACATCGATCCCCTCGCTTTCTGTCAGAGTACAGCGTGGCGCCCCGTCTACATGGATGATGTCTCGCTGGTATTTCTGCGCAACACACCACAAAATCGTCCGTGGATCGACCGCTTGCAGATTGACTGCCGGACACAGCAACTTATTCCACCCAACGTCAATTCGCGTCCGGCTCTCCACGATTTCTATCTGAATTCCGGAGCGCTGTTCTTCGAATTGCAACGCTATCAGGAGTCGGAGGCTTCGCTGCACCATGCTTCCGCGCTTTATCCCGAAGATCCGAATGTCCATTCACTGCTTGCGTCGTTGTTTTGGGGTCAGCAACGTTACCGCGAAGCGGAGCAGGAATATCGCGCTTCACTGGCACTCAATGAAAACGGCGCCGTCCGGTACGCTTTCGGATTGCTCTATGCTGGCGAGGGCCGCAACGCTGAGGCCGCCGAAGCCATCGAGCGCGCCGCGAAAGAATCCCTGTTGCCGTTCGACATGTACATGACTCTCGGAAAACTTCAAATTGCTCTCAATCATCCCGAGCAGGCGCTGGCTGCGTTCGCCGGAGCGGAAAAACACAGCGCATTTCGCAACGGCGGTGAGGCGCTTGCCCCCGAACTCTACGCCGAAATTGCCGAGGGGAACTCGGAAGCGCAGAGGCTTCTTGGACGCTGGTCTGAAGCGATCGCTTTCCAACGGGAAGCCACCCGGAGAACGCCTTTGGTTATGAGCCGCTGGAACAGGCTTGCTGCCCTTTATGAAGCGACTGGGCAAATGCAGCTCGCTGCTGAGGCCCGGCAACGCGCCGCCGAATCACAGGTTCCCAATGCTCCTCGCTGAGATACACCGGGCGTTGCCGCATGGAGGATAGGAATGTTTCGCAAATGCATCCCTGAGTTCTTTCGGTTGTGGATGGCTGCGATTTTTGTCACGGAGTGGTTCCGGCCCGAGGACATCAGCCATATCGAAATGTGGAATCTGTCGAACCTGCGATACGATACTCACCTGAGGTTGTTCTCATTCATAGGAAGCTATCTTTTATGGGATTTTCCCCGGGGAAGGCGTATCCCGTCGTCAGGTCGATTTTCATTCTCCTGGTGCTACTCAGCGCTTTGTTCGCCGGCTTGCACACGGTTGCCGACAACGACATGGGCTGGCACCTTGCGACTGGGCGCTACGTAGTTCAGCACCACCAGATTCCCCGCACCGATGTTCTATCGTTCACTTCAGCGGGAAAACCATGGGCCTATCCACCCTTTGCAGGTGTGCTGCTTTACCTGACATACTGCGCATTTGGCTATGCCGGCCTGAGTTGGTTTTGTGCGTTGGCGTGTCTTGCCGTTGTGGCTTACCTTGTTCGCCGGGGTGACTTGGGCAGCGCGGTTCTGGCGATGCTTGCCGTTCATTCCATTGCTGCCCGCACAACGCCACGGGCCGACCTCTTTAGTACTGTCTTCTTCGCGTTCTTTCTCGGCGAACTCTGGGCCTACCATCGCGGAACGCGTTCCCGCCCTTGGCTCCTGCCAGTGGTCATGCTGTTCTGGGTTAATCTCCACCCAGGTTTCATCGCGGGACTCGGGGCCATCGGCGCCTACCTGCTGGTTGAGGCCTTGGATTTGCTGTTCGCAGCACGCCGCCAAGCCGTACTTCTGCGGCTAAGAAGGGTTTGGCCCTGGCTCGCGGCGTGCGGGGCGGCCACCCTGGTGAATCCGTGGGGCCCCAGAATCTACGTTGCTTCCCTCACCTTGTCGGGACTCGCAGCCCCAGCCCAGGGAAAATTCAATAGCAACACTTTCATCATGGAGTTCCGGGGCGTACCGATTTCCCGCTCGTTGCTGTACCAACTCATCGACCTCAGGCACATGGAGAATGGCTTCACCTGGTTGCTGTTGCTGGCCATTATTCTGATCGGACTTTTTCTCTGGAAACGGCAGCCAGGGGCCGCGGTCATTGCCTCGGTTGCGCTCTATGCCGTACTGATCCACTCTCGCTACATGGGGTTGTTTGTCATTACCATCGCCACTCTTGGCGGTCCGTTGCTGAGTGAACTCTTCGCCAGTTCAGCCGCCAGTAGTTCAGCCGCCAAGACCCGGGAACATACGCGGCCCTTGGTTCGCGTGCCCGCGGCAATGGCCATCCTGGTGACGCTTGTGTTCTGTGGTGTCGCCCTGCTCCATATTGCCGACTTTGTTTCGAGCCGTACCTACGTGGTTTTCAACGCGGATTGGCGGTTTGGCGCAGGAGAATCCTCCTGGTTCCCAGACCGCGCTACCGCTTTCATCCGGCGCGAACAGTTGCCGGGGAACATTTTCGAGGAGTATGCGCTGGGTGGTTACGAGGTTTGGACCCTCGGCCCGCAGTATCCCGACTTCCTCGACGGGCGCGGAGATCGCCTTAGCCCTGATCTCGTCGTCGAGCAACTCAATCTCTACGTCGAGAGCCCGGATTCATGGTTGTGGCAGTCTGAAGCCGACCGCTGGAACTTGAATGTTCTATTGGTCGCATCATCCAGATTCCGCGGGTTGCAAAAGATGGATCCGTTCTCGTTCTGCCAGAGTGCAATGTGGCGTCCGGTTTACATGGATGATGTCTCGCTGGTATTTCTGCGAAACACACCACAAAATCGTCCGTGGCTTGACCGCTTGCAGATTGACTGCCGGACCCAACAGCTCACTCCGCCTGCCAACGCTTCGCGTGTGGCGCTTTACGATTTCTATCTCAATTCCGGAGCGCTGTTCTTCGAATTGCACCGCGACCAGGAATCGGAGGCATCGCTGCGTCGTGCTTCCGTTCTCTATCCCGAAGATCCGAACGTCTATTTATTGCTCGCGTCGTTGTTTCTGCGTCAGCAGCGCTACCCCGAAGCGGAACAGGCATATCGCGCTTCACTTGCGCTCAGTCCAAACAGCGGAGCCTTGTATTCTCTCGGATGCCTCTATGCCAATGAAGGCCGCAATGTCGAGGCGGTCGAAGCCATCGAGCGCGCCGCGGAAGAATCCACGGAGCCGCTCGACATGTACATGACTCTCGGAAAACTCCAGATTTCGCTGAATCATCCCGAGCAGGCGCTGGCCGCTTTTGCCAATGCCAGGAAAAATAGCCCATATGGCAACGGCGGCGAAGCGCTTGGCCCCGAACTCTACGCCGAGATTGCTGAAGGGAACTCGGAAGCACAGAGGCTTCTCGGACACTGGACTGAAGCGATCGCTTTCCAGCAGGAAGCCACCCGGAGAACTCCCTTGGTCATGAGCCGCTGGAGCAGACTGGCAGATCTCTACGAAGCAACTGGGCAGATGCAGCCCGCTACCGAGGCGCGGCAACGTGCGGCCGAGTTACAGGCTTCCAACGCTCCTCGTTGAGATATAACCGGGAGATCCCCGCTAAACCGATTCTTTTTCGCCGCGTCACTTTGGCAACGGGGCGGGTTCCTGGCCAGACGCGTTTCGTGGAACAAATTCGACCACGACAATGCCAAGAAACTCGCCAAGCACGTGAGGTACATGGGTCGTCGAAGTCGCGCTTGCAAACCAGTCCAGAGTCGGATAGGACCGTATCCAACCGATTGCAATGAATCGCTTGTTGTCGATTCGTAAGAGAAAACGCCTGCCGATAACCTGGGCTTGTTCGGTCAGTGTCCGAGGCATGGGAACGACGGTCGCCCGGACCCTGTAGTAGCCCAACGGTGAGAACAGCAAACTTTCGCTAGCCGGCCCAGTGGGCATACTTTGAAAGTCTGATTCCGGCAGGTCGCTACAGATCACGAGGGGCGAGCCATCCTGAGCAGCATTCGCATCGGCAAACTCCAGAGCATCCTTCCATGAATAGCCATGAGTGCCCGCCATCGGCGATGTGTAGCTTAGGTATGCGCTCCAGGTCACGAGTACGGCACAACCCAAAACGCGAAGCAGCCGAGAATCGATCAGGCTGAAAATCCACGCCCAACATAAGGCGATGCCGGGAACAGCGACGGCCTCATAGCGATTGATAAAAACATGTAGCGGCGTGGTGATCGACACGCCGTACAGGATCACGGACGGAACCAGCCCCAATATCGCACACAGGATGAAGCGCCGGATACTCGGGCCGTCAGGTATTGAGACTTTGCGCGTGAACGCCGCGACAAAGACCGCTCCTAGAAAAACAAATGGCACAACGCCCGATGCCACCGGAGACGAGCCTGGCAGGGCGAAGCCCAGTGCTTCCCTGAAGAGTGTGAATGTAGGCGGATCGGCGAAAATGTGCGTGCTTCTCGTCTGCTGCAGATACCAGAGCCTCGACAACACGGGAACCATGAGCAGTGTGAAGCAGCCCACCGCGATCCCCAGTTGTCTCAGTTCAGCAAAGGGAGAGCGCCATCGATCCACGAATTTAACAGCAGTGAAGTTAACATCAGTGAAGTTGAAATCAGTGCAGTAAGCAATCACGAAAGCAGCCACAATGCAGATGCCGAACAAATAATGAAAGTAGAAGACGCCGCCGGACGTGATGCCAAGCAGCGCAGCATAGGAGACCGTCCTTGTCTTTGTCTTTGCCCAGCGTATAAAACTGAAGATCGCTAGGTTGGCGATCAGCATGGCGAAGGCATAAGGGCGTACGTCGATGGCGGCAAACGCAACTCGGCCGTCGAGGATGAACAACACGGTCGCGATCAAAGCTACGTCCCGCGCAAACAACTCCCTCGCACTCCGGTAGAAAACGTATACAGCAGCGAGCATGGCGAGGATCGAAGGAATCCTCAGCACAATCTCCTTGCTGCCGAAGACTGCATTCGTGAGCCACAGTATGTAGAAATATGCGGGAAAGGAGTTAATCTCTACGGATCTCGCCCAGATTTGCCGGAAGCCTCCAGAAATGGCCCAATACGAACCCGTTTCGTCCAGCCACAGCGGTGCTCGGATCGCCAGAAACCAGACCGACAGGGCCACAAGCAGGGCCAAAGCATAGATGAAAACGCCAAGCTGCTCATAGTTCAATCGGTGTCTGGACGGTGCTTCCAAAGGGATGGTTCCGGGTTCGAGCATAGCGTCTCCAGCATCACTTTTGCGTTTCACGGTCCCCATTCACCCGCAGCAGGGAGTAGCGCTCGGGAAGGACCGGGCCAAATCTGAATGGCAACGGGCCCCAGTAGGACGAGTAGAAGCCCACAGCCCCCTGCCAGCTTATCGTTGTGGCCAAAGAGGGATTGGGAAACTCCAGGACTGTTACCATTTGGAAAGTCATATCCCGCGGAAAACCAGCATAGTTAGCATTATTTTGCGGCACGATCACGAGGTCGCCGGGGCGAAGCTGGAAATCATCGGCATCGACCGACAGGGCCCCGAGTTGCTCCATGTAGTACTGAAAGCCCCAATGCCCTTCCAGCCAGAGCGTCTCAACATCGTTCCTGGTCTGCCATCGGACACTACGGGCGGCCTCGCGCGCCAAGTTAGCCAGCCGCGTGTCGGCGCTGGCAAGCCAGATCGACAGAACTCCTGATACCATCAGCGCGCCAGCGATTTGCAGTATCAGACTTCGAGTCCACGCGTGGTGCCTAATTTCCAGCCGCCGCACGGTCAATATCGCAGCAGCGGGAATCAGCGGGAGCACCGAGCGGGCGTTGACCGTCCAGTTCAGCAAGCTGGCGAAGACGAATGTTCCCAGAACCCAGAGGCCCAGCAGGAGCGAGTCCGGGCTTCGTCTGTTCCAATAGTCAGTAATCGCCAAGGCCAAGGTGAAAAGTCCACCGGCTATAAAGAGAGCCAACTGGCTCCCTACCGATGCCCACTGGGCGCGGAGCGCATCGGCGGCCAGTCCTTCTAACAGTTTCCCTAAATCTACCCATCCGAAAGTAAGCGCGGAGGCAGCCAGGATACTGCCGGCGGCAATGATCGCTGTCGCTCTTCGAGACCACGTAAGCGGACAGAAGGTCAGTACAGAAAGTGTGCAGCCTCCGGTGAAGCTGAGGCCGACCAACACCACCGGCCAACGAGAACCATGGCTGGAGGCTCGCTCCGTGCGCGCGTAATCCGCCGCGCTTGCTAGCAGACCCTGCCCATAGAGCGCGTGGGTCCAGAACTCATAACCCACAAGCGCGCCAACGGGAATCAGCAGATACCATGCCCAGTTTCCCAAGCGACGCAGCCGCACCAAGGAGTATGCCGCCAGCAGCAGTATCAGCGACGCCCCAAAATATTTCGTCAGAGCGCTCGCCGCAATCAGGAGTCCTGCCCCCGCCAGATACCCCGCCTTTCGCGGCGCCAGACCTTCAATCCACAGAATCACCGCCCACACCCATAGCGCCACCATCATCGTGTCGCACATCACGCTACAAGCCGACACCAGGATCCCCGGAGTCAGAACAGTGGCCAACGCAGCCAGCAGTGGAAAACGCGTGAGATGCTTTGCCAGGCGGTAGGTTCCCAAAACCACGGCCAGCGCAGGCACAAGGAATGCAAGATGAAAGGCGCGCTCTGACCACCCGGCAACTTTGCCGACGACCGCTCCGTAGTAACAAGCCAGCGGAGGATTCTTGGTGATGTCCGCCATCCGTTCCAGCCTTTCATACCAGACGACGTTGAAGCCGTAAGGGTCGAGCGGATGCCGGGCAATCTGACGTGCCGCCCAAATAAATAGCGGGTCATCGACGTGAAACGCGCGGCCCGAAAACGGCAGAAGGCAGGCGACCGTCAGCACTCCCAGAAAGGCGTACGAATAAGAAGATGACCACCGTCCGACCATGGGAATATCCAATAAAGGAGGCAGGGTGGCATTAAGATCGTTCGAGGCTTTGGGACCGCCTTGGTCGTCCAGGATGAGCGGTTTTGGCATGGGGCTCATTGCAGGGCGCAGCCTCGCCCTTAACGGCTCTTGCTGCTCTTTTGATTGATTGCCCGTTGGCGCAGCGCCGACGCGGTGTTGTTACTGGGATCGATCTGCAACGCCGCCGCGAATTCGATCTCCGCAGTATCGTAATCACCGGAGTCCATCAATATTTCGCCGGAATTGATCAAGCATGAGATTACCATGTCCTTCCTGTCGGTAAGCCTCCCCGCAAGCTGATACTGCTCCAGGGCGTCCCGGAGCTGATGTCGAGTCAACAGGATCTCTGCCATATGGTAATGACAGTATGCGAAATTCGGACGCAATACGCACGCTTCTCTGTAGTGCGGAAAGGCCTCATCAAACCGGCCGGCTGAAACCAGGGCATCCGCAAGTCCCTCTTCGAGTGAAGGGTCCGGTTGGACTGCGATGATGCGCGCGTGTGTGAACAACTCCACGCCGTTCTGCCAGTACGGCAGATAGCGTGTAGTGGCAGCGGACAATGCAACAAGAAAGATCAGGCACAGTGCAGCTACCGCTGGTACAGCCCGAGGAATGGCGGCCGCAGTGACCACGTCGCTTAAGCCCCATGCGATGATGATAAAAAGGCCGATGCAAGGAATGTAGGCGTAGCGGTCGGCCATAGCTTGGTGGCCGACCTGAACAATTCCGATCACCGGAATCAACGTCACGACAAAGAGAAACCAGCCCATCGCTAGGTAGCGAACGCCATGAAAGTACAACACTGCCATCGTGATCGCCGCCAAAATAACTGCCGCTGCGACAACGTCAGGCCAAGGCAAGGAATGCTCCGGGTGAGGGTAAAAGACGGCCAGCTTGGCGGGCCAAAATGTCTTCCCCATGTAGGCAACGTAAGAGACGATAGTATTTTCCAGGCGCACGGAAAGCGGCAACGCAGAGATCCCCACCACGGTACCGCCAGACCGCTGCGCGACGATGGTTACAGCGGAACTTGCTGCGCTCATCAAGAATAATGGCAGCTTCTCCATCAACAACCGCGCCCACCTACGTCGCAATGGAAGCTCCTCATACCTCTCCAAGGGCCAGTAGTCGAGAAGCAGCAGGACCAGCGGCAAGCTCACTGCCATCGGCTTCGACATCAGCGCCAGCGCAAAGGCGCCGACGACAACCAGGTACTTTTTCCACCCGGGCCGCCGAGCGTACCCGCCATAGGCCGCAATCGTGAGCAAAGAAAACAGAGTACAGAGCAGACTTTTTCTTTCCGCCACCCAGGCGACAGTCTCCACGTTCAGCGGATGCACCGCAAAAAGCGCGGCCACGAAAAAACTCCGCCACACGCCGCCCGTGGCACTCTGCAGCAGCCAGAACAAGAGCAGCACGTTGGCTGCATGCATCGCAACATTGACGAGGTGAGGAGGTCCGGACCTTAGCCCAAACAGTTGACAATCCACCATGTGGGAGAGCCACGTGAGCGGATGCCAGTTCCCTTCCTGGAAAGTGGTAAAAGCCCAAGCCACATTTCCGCGATTCAAACCTGTGCTTACATGAATGTTCTGCGTAACGTACGGGCCATCATCAAAATCAAGAAACTCGTGATGCACAACCTGGCCATACAACAGCAGAGTGCCGAGCACAAGCACCACGCCCAGCAGCATCGGTCTCTGGCGCAAAGCGCCACTCAACCGCTCCAAGGGAGCGACACTCACTGGGGGACCCTCTTTTGACTGAACGCCCGCTGGCGCAGTTGCAACGCGGTGTTGTTATTGGGATCGATCCGCAACGCCGCCGCAATTTTCTTCTCCGCGGTATCGTAATCACCAAGGTCCATCAGTACTTCGGCAGAATTGACCAGGCATAAAAGTGCCACGTCCTTGCTGCCGGTAAGCCTCCCGGCGAGTTGATACTCTTTCAGGGCATCTTGGAGTTGACGTTGATCGAACAGGATTTGTGCCATATTGTAATGACAAACTGCGTCATTCGGAAGCAATACGCACGCTTCTCTGTAGTGCTGAAAGGCCTCGTCATACCGGCCAGCCAGGTACATGCCATCCGCGAGACCTTTTTCGAGCATAGGATCCGGTCGGCCTGCGACCATGCGAGCTTGTGTGAACAACTCCACGCCGTTCTGCCAGTGCGGCAGATAGCGGGTAGTGGCAGCCGCAAATGCAACAAGAAAGAGCAGGCACATTGCAGCCACCGCTGGTACCACCCGAGGAATCGCGGCCCCAGCGACAACGTCGTTCAAGCTCCATGCGATGATGATAAAAAGGCCGATGCAAGGAACATAAGCGTAACGGTCGGCCATGGCTTGGCGGCCAACTTGAACAATTCCGATTACTGGAATCAGCGTTATAACAAAAAGAAACCAGCCCGTCAC
>Ga0187883_10000423_pt1 | contig 26829 bp, 28 predicted proteins | sample June2016WEW_20_1_2_FD_132966 | JGI IMG/M metagenome (GOLD analysis project Ga0187883, IMG submission 132966) | Peatland microbial communities from SPRUCE experiment site at the Marcell Experimental Forest, Minnesota, USA - June2016WEW_20_10 | ecosystem: Environmental > Terrestrial > Soil >...
ACGTCGCCCAACCTGTCGCAAGCGGCGTCGGCGCCGTCGGAGGCGGGCGATGATCCTGGCAGCATTCCGGAGCGAGTGGGTGAAGCTGCGCCGGCCGAGCCTGTTCCTGTCGCTCTATGGCGCCATCGCGGGAGTCGCCCTCCTCATCACCATCCTCACTTTTGCCCTTGCTGGCCATCACTTCCGCGGCGGTGGGGGCGGTGGGGGCGTCGGTGGCGGTGGCGGCGGCCGTGTGGCGATCACCCTCGCCCAGCTCGCCCAGCCTGATGCCCTCGGGAAGGCGTTCTCCGGCTTTGCCGGCCTCCTCGGCATCATCTCACTTGCCGTCGCGGGCGCTCAGATGGCAAGTGAGTACAGCGTCGGCACCTTGCGCAACCTCCTCATTCGCCAGCCCAGGCGGCTCGTCCTGCTGGCGGGCAAGTACCTCGCGGTGCTGACCTTCAGCGCCCTCGCCGTCCTCTTGGCCTGCATCATCGGTGCCGCCACGGCCTTCGTGATGGCTCACGTCCGCGGCGTCAGTACGTCCGCCTGGACCTCCTCAGCGGGGCTGAGCGACTCCCTCAAGGCCTTCGGTGAAGTGGCCCTGGCCGTGTGCGGCTACACGACCCTCGGCATCGTCGTCGGCAACCTGCTGCGCAGCCCGGGCGCCGCCATCGCCGTCGGGCTCGTCTACATCCTCCCCTTCGAGCTCATTCTCAGCGCCACCGTCAGCGGGAGCGACAAATGGCTCCCGGGCCAGCTCCTCAGTGCCGTCGCCTCCGGCGGCAGCTCCGACGTGAACCTCCATACGGCCATTGTCCGGGCGCTCGCCTACATGATCCTGCTGGCTGCCGGAACCGCTGCCCTCTTCGTGCGGCGCGACGTGACCGCCTGACGCCCTCGCCTCTCGAGTGGCTGCCTGCGAGACCGCACCGGGCCGCGCTACGTCGCAACGGCGCTCCCCCGCGTAGGGTCTATCGATCATCACTCTGCACCGTCTTTCCCACACTTACCACCGGCGACGCGGCACCGACGTCCCGGTGCTGCACGACATCTCCCTCGAAGTGGCCGAAGGCGAGTACGTCTCCCTCGTGGGGCCCTCGGGCTCCGGCAAGACGACCTTGCTGTCCCTCGTCGGCGGGCTCGACCACCCCCAGAGCGGCGAGATCCGCGTCGGCGGCCACGACCTGCGCGCCCTCTCGGGCGACGGGCTGGCCGCCTTCCGGCGCGAGACCGTGGGCTTCGTGTTCCAACACTTCGGTCTCCTCGAGGCGCTCACCGCCAAGGAGAACGTCGAGCTGGCGCTCACACTGGCGGGCGTCTCGAACGCCGTGCAACGGCACCACCGAGCCACCCACCTCCTCGAGCGCGTCGGGCTGGCAAACCGGTTGGACCACCGACCACCGGAGCTGTCCGGTGGCGAGCGGCAGCGGGTAGCCATCGCCCGCGCCATCGCCAACTCGCCGCGTGTCATTCTCGCCGACGAGCCCACGGGCGACCTCGACGATGCCACCGCCGCCGACGTGGGAGACCTCCTCGAGCAACTGCGCGCGGAGGAGGGCTGCACGCTCGTCGTCGTCACCCATCACCGGCAGCTGGCGGCGCGAGCGGAGCGATCTCTCGCGCTCGGCGCCGGCGAGCTCGTCGAGGCAAGAGGTGCGCTCGGGTGAACTGGCGAGACGCCGTCACGCTGGCAGGCCGTGAGATCCGGCGCCGACCCGCACGGGCGGCCCTGACGGTTCTCGCCGTCGCCCTCGCCGCCGCCCTGCTGTGCGCCCTGCTGGCGATCGCCGGAACGGCCCGTACCCGCGTCCTCTCCCAGCTGTCCCACGGAGGCTCTCTCGCCGGCATCTCCGTCGAGCCCAATGCGCCCAACCCCGCCCAGGCCACCCTGGACGACCCAGCCCCCGGTCTGCCCCGCCCGCTCACGGAGGCGGCCGTCACCCAGATCAGCCGGCTGCAAGACGTCCTCATGGTGCTCCCGATCGTGGTCGCTCCGGTCGAGCTGCTGCCGCCCGCCACCCCGCCGGCGGGCTCGACGCTCTGCCCGCCGACCGCCGTCGGTTCCTCCACGCGATCTTGCGGCCAGGGGCAGGACCCGGGCTCAGCCGCCACCGTGACACCCGTCCTCACGACCTCGGCCATCGGTGCCAATCTCGGGCAGGTCAACGCCCTTCCGATCACCCTGCTGGCCGGTCGCCTGCCGATCGCCGGATCGGGCGCTGAGGTTGCCGTCGACGAGCAGTACCTTGCCTCGCTCGGCCTCACGTCCTCGCACGCCTCCGAGGTCATCGGGACTCGCGTCGAGCTGGTGACCTTCGTTCCAGCCACCGGGCTGGCAACGACGACTCGCTATCAGACGGCGGAGATCGTCGGCGTCCTCGACGAAGAGATGACCTCCGGGGACATCGTCGCCTGGCCGAAGCTGATCGAGACCCTGTACTCGTCCGAAACCCCTCCCGGTCAGGGAACCGCCCCCATTGACGGGGCCATCGTCATCGCCAAGCAGCTGAGCCAGGTCTCGCCCGTGCGCGCCGCCATCGCGGCGATCGGCTACTCGACGGCCGCGCCGGTCGGCCTCATCCTCTCGGTGGGACGGTACCTGCACGTCGTGGAGCTCGTCCTCTCGGGCATCGGGATCGTGGCGCTCGCCATCGCGGCACTCGGCATCGCCAACGCGTTGTTCGCAGCGGTGCGGGAGCGGCGGCGGGAGATCGGCGTCCTCAAGGCCATCGGGGCGCGTGACCGTGACGTGCTGCGGGTGTTTCTTCTCGAGGCCGGCATGCTGGGGGCCCTCGGCGGGCTCTTCGGCACCGTCCTCGGCATGGGCATGGCAGCGGGAATCGCCGCAAACGCCAATGCGTATCTGCATTCTCAAGGGCTCAGCGGAGTCGCCCTCTCAGTCCCGTGGCCGCTCCCGCTCGGAGCCGTGCTCGGCTCGTGCATCGTGGCCCTCGTGGCCGGTGCCCTCCCGGCGCGCCGCGCCGCCCGGCTGCCAGCGCGAGAAGCGGTGGACGCGTGAGACGCCCTCCACCGGCCAACGACCCGCCCCGCCGGACGCCTGCGTCGAACAGGCGGCGCCTCGCCGTCGCCCTCGCTTCCGCCGTGCTGGCGGGCGGGCTGGCGGCCTGCTCGGGAGGCCCCAACGCCTTCTCCGGTCCCGCCCCGCAGCGGGCGGGCCCGGTGGTGACCTATGTCTCGGTGACCGAGGCCCAGCAGGATCAGCCGGGGGACGCGAGGACTTCCTGGACCCAGCAGTTCTACCGCTCGAGCCTCCCGGCGTGGGCGACGGCCTACGAGCTCGACCTCCCGAGTGGCTGGGAGTTCAGTGAGCCTTCGCTCATCAGCGAGGTGCTTGCTCTGCGGCCAACGGTCGTGACCGTGGCGCTCGGCCTGGACGAAGCCTTTGACGGCACGGGGGTATTGGAGTTCGCCGGAGCGCTCCGCCAGCTGCTGGTGGCGTTGCACAAGGCCGGCGTGCCCACGGTCCTCGTCGCCAACGTCCTGCCCCTGCCTGGGTCGCCACCGGACAGCTCCGAGCTCACCAGCTTGATCCACGCCTACAACGTGACGATCGCAACCGAGAGCGCCGCAGAGGACGCCGTGCTCGTCGATGCCCACGACGCCTTCGCCCGGGCGTTGCAGACAGGCCAGCCGGTGATGGCGTACGGCAACTCGCTCACAACACTGGGCGAGAACCTCATGGCGGGCGCCTTCGAAGCCGAGGCCAAGCATCACGTCTTCTGGCGCTAGCCCGCCCGACGCTCTTGACCGGGTCGCCCGGCGGCGCCGGACAGGGGGCGCGCCCCCGCTCAGGCGGGCCGAACCTCCCTGAGGCGCACGAGGGGGATTCGCCGCGTGGTTCGTCTCGTGTAAGCGACGTAGAACGGCCGGTCTGTCGTGAGCGCTCTCCAGACGCGCTCGTACTCAGTCCCATCGAGCACCTCGGGCTCGGCCCAGTACGCACCAGCCTGCACCCGCACGAGCACCTCGGCGTTGCGATCGCGATCGGTGAGGTTGAGGTACCACGCCGGGTGCTGAGGCGCCCCGGCGAAGGAGCCGACGACCACCCGAGAGCCGTCCTCGTCGGACCAATACGGCAGCGCCACTTTGTGCTCGTTGCCGGATCGTCGCCCAACCGTCCGCAAGATCACGTGGCTCATGCCGGCGGCCGTCCAGAGCTCCTCGGCGGCGCCGGACTCGAGCGCCGCCACGTGCGCCCGGCTGATGTCCGGTATCTGTTCGCGGGGTGGCTCCACGAACTGCGTGGCAGCCTGCCGACCTCGCGCAGGCTGCTCGGGTCCCGCCGGCTGCTCGGGTCCCGCCGGCTGCTCGGGTCGCTGGGTGCTCATCCCGGCCACACCACGCTCTGCATCTCCGAATACGCATGCAGGGCGAAGGATCCTCCGTCGCGCCCCATGCCGCTGCGCTTGAAGCCCCCGAAGGGTGTCTCCGGGTTGCGGCTGACCGTGTTGACACCGACGTTCCCACTGCGGAGTTGCCCGGCGATCCGCAACCCCCGGTTGGCGTCTTGAGTCCAGACATAGTCGTAGAGCCCGTAGCTCGTACCGTTTGCGAGGGCGATCCCCTCCTCCTCGTCGTCAAAGGGCAGCGCCACGACGACCGGGCCGAAGATCTCTTCCTGCACGGCGGTCATGTCCGGCGCGCAGTCGCTCAGCACGGTCGGGCTCACGAAGAACCCGCCGTCCATCTCGGTGGCCCCACCAGCGGTCATGACGGCGCCGGCAGCCACGGCGCCGCTCACGTAGCTCAGGACCCGCTGCCGCTGGGCGGACGAGATCAACGGGCCGACAACCGTGTCGGGCTCGAGCGGATCGCCCACCTTGGCGGCTGCGGCCAGGGCAGTGAGGCGCTCGACCATCTCGGCGTACACCGGGCGCTCCACGAGCAGCCTCGTCGGCGCCGTGCAGATCTGCCCGGCGTGAAATGTGAAGGTGCTCGCCGTCCCTCTGGCTGCCTGCTCCAGATCGGCTCCGGCAAAGACGAGGCTCGCCCCTTTGCCACCGAGCTCGAGCAGCACCCGCCGCACGTCCTTGGCACAGGCCTCGGCGATCTTCGTGCCGATGAACGTGCTGCCGGTGAAGCTCACCATGTCGACCTCGGGCGCAGAGACGAGGGCTTCGCCGGCACCGGGCGTCGACCCCACGACGAGGTTGACGACACCGGGCGGGAAACCCGCCTCGTGCATGGCCTCCACCATGGCGATGACGCCGAGCGGATCCTGCGGTGCGGGCTTGACCACGACCGTGTTGCCCATGGCGAGGGCGGGCCCGATCTTGCCGGCGACGTTGTTCATCGGGACGTTGTAGGACGTGATCGCCGCCACCACGCCGACAGGACGTCGCACGCCCATCGCCGTCGTGATGCCGCCGCCGACGCCGTCAGGCCCACCCGGCCAATTCGGGGCGGGCGGCAACGGGATCGTGACCGGCTCGAGGGCGCCCTTGGCGTAGCGCCTCAGTCGCGCGATCGCCCCGGGGACCTGGGCGGTGCGGGTCATCATGACCGTCGAGCCCGTCTCGGCTTGCACGAGTCCGAACAGCTCCTTGGCGCGATGCTCGAGCAAGTCCGCCGCCGCCTTCAACAAGGCGGCCCGCTCCTCCGGCGAGGTCCGCGACCAGGAGGCGAAGGCCTCGGCGGCGGCTACTGCCGCTCGCCGCGCATCGCCGGCCGAAGCCTCCGGCGCCAGCCCGACGACCGCCTCGGTGGCCGGATTGACGATCTCGTAGCTGCCGTTCTCTCCTTCGACGGCCTCGCCGCCGATCCAGCACAGGCCCTTGCTGCTCACCACAACTCGTCCGTGTAGGTGTCCGTCCCGACGATCGTCGGGACGAAGGGTGCTGCGAAGGTCACTCGGCCGGCACCGGAGGACTCGAGGTCCTCGGCGTAACCCTGAACGGCCGGCCAAGTGTCCTCCGGTGTGCCCTGCACGAAGCCCAACTGCAGCAACCGGTCCTTCGTCCCGCCCTCCGAGCCGAGCGCCATGGGCGCTTCGAAGTCGCCTTCCTCCACGTGGAAGCGCCAGTTGGAGATGAGATCCATCCCGGGCGCCTGCAGGAGCCTGGCGACATGTGGCGCGCTCGCCTCGGCGAGGGTTTCGTAGCTCGAGCCCTCAGCCGGTTCGGAGCACAGCACGACCAGCCCGCTGTAGGGGTGGTCGAGCGCCAGCGCCACGGGGACGCCGTCAGGGTGACGGGAGACGGCGCCGACGAAGTCGTACAGCTTCGTGTGTGCATGCGTCCGCTCAGAGAAGCCCCGGCCCTGCCCGTACAGCCAGTACACCTGCCGGCGCGCCCAGGCGAAGTGCTCGTCCTCGTGCCCCGCCAGCACCCAGTAGATCGAGAGATAGCTGCCGGCGGCGACCGGCTCGGCGAAGGGGCTCTGCGGAGGGAATCGCAGGTCCTTCAACCGGCGCGTGGCCACCCACCGCCTGCCGGCGAAGAGCCACGGCCCCACGAGACAGCCTGCATAGAAGTGGTCCCGTTCGTACCAGCGGTTGTAGGCAACCTCGTGACCCGGATTGGGATCGACGAGGGTGAAGAGCATCCGGCCGACTTGCACAGGGGGGTCCGCGGGCTGGCTCATCTGCCTGCCTCGACGGAGGCGCCGGCCAGCAGGGGGACGACCGAACCGGCGAAAGCGGCGATCTGGTCTTCGAGCTCCTCGGTGTCGCGAGAGCGCAGGCGCACCTGCACGTGGGTGACGCCCATGGCTGCCCGACCGAGGAGGAACTCGGCGATGCGCTCCCCTGGAGCGGCCAGGCAGTAGCGGCCGGTCTCCCAGGCGGGCTCGCCGACGTAGAAGGCCGCCATGTCACCCATGGCGAACGGCTCGCCAGCCTTACCGGCCTCCTCCCGCAAGGCGAGTATCTCCGCCACCGCCGCCTGCATGCCGATCCTCGGTGGGCCCTGCGGCAGCCAACCGTCACCGAGGAGGGCAGCCCGCCGCCGAGCCGGTGCCGTCGAGCCGCCGACCCAGATGGGCGGTCCGCCCGGCTGCACCGGGCGTGGCTGCTGGCCGAGATCGTCCGGCTCGCCGGCGCCGCCGCCCCACTCGTCGGCGAAGAGCCGGCGCAACGCTCGCACCGCCTCGTCGGTGAGCCGGCCACGGTCGGCGAAGGAAACGCCGAGAGCGCCGAACTCCGCCTCGACGTGGCCCGTGCCGACACCGAGCACGGCCCTCCCACCCGAGAGGGCGTCGAGCGTCGCAAAGGACTTGGCCGTCTGCAGCGGGTGGCGGTAGGGCAGGACGTAGATCTGCGAGAGAAGGCGCAGACGCGCCGTGATGCCCGCCAGCCACCCGAGCGTGGCCACCGGGTCGTACCAGACTGTGCTCATCCGGTCCGCCAGCTGGCGGGGAACGGCGACGTGGTCGCACACGCTCACGTTGTCGAAACCGGCCGCCTCGCACGCCCGGGCGACTCGCGCCATCTCGGGCGGCCCGGCGGAGGCCTCCCACGACTCGGCCATGAGTCGTGACTGGCCCTGGACCGGAAGGGTCATGCCGAAGTGGAGGATGCTCATGCCGTGCGGGAGCGCCCGGTCGCCTCAGCCGGCGAGGGCGGCGGCCGCCCGGAACCGGGTCGTGCGATGCACCGGGTCACGGTCGAGCTTCGGGATGACGTGGGTGCCGAGTAGCCGCAAGGTCTCGAGGGTGCCCTCGTGCGAGCCCGGCCCGACACCGATGACGAGCTGGTCGGCCCCGGCGGCCTCCCAGCGCTGGCACTGCGCGAGGGCGTCGTCCGGGTTGCCGGCGAGCATGGCACCGCCGGTGGCGGCCTTCTTGACGTCCTCAGGCGACATGTCCGGGAGCAGCTCCGGCCACTGGGGCACCCAGCTCGGGTGGGGAAACGTGTCGTGATAGCGGAAGACGTTCGACTGCAGGTAATTCATGCGGGCCTCGGAGGCGAGGCGGTAGGCGTCCTCCGCCTCTTCGGCGACCCAGGCTGCCGTCGTCACCATGACGTTGTCGTTCACGAAGGCACCGATCGGCTCGGCGTTCGGGATGGCCTTCTTGTAGGCCTCGAGCACGGGAGCCAAAGCGTTCACGGAACTGACCGAGAAGCCGAGCACGCCGAGGCCGATCCGAGCCGCCATTTCGTAGCTGCCGGGGTTGCCGGCGGCATACCACATCGCCGGGTGCGGCTTGACGTAGGGCTTGGGAAGGATCTTGCGAGCCGGGAGCGACCAGAACTTGCCTTCGAAACCCTCGTAGGTCTCCTGCATCCACATCTTCGGGAACTCGCCGATGACCTCCTCCCAGATCTCCTTCGTGCCGTTCAGGTCGCCCATCCCGGGCAGAAACCCCAGGATCTCGTGGCTCCCGGCCCCCCTTCCCGTCCCGAATTCGAAACGACCGCCCGTCACGTGGTCGAGCATGGCCACCCGTTCGGCCACCTTGGCGGGGTGGTTGACGCTCGGGAGCGGGTTGAAGATGCCGGAGCCGAGGTGTATCCGGTCCGTCTTCGCCGCCAAGTAGGCGAGCACGACGTCATTCGCCGAGAGGTGGGAGTACTCGTCGAGGAAGTGGTGCTCCGTCGCCCAGGCGTATTTGAAGCCGTAACGGTCAGCCGCCTCGACGACGGCCAGGTCCTCGAAGAGGGCATGGTGCTCGGCGTCCGGGTCGGCGGCCTGGCGCCACTTCGGCACATAGTTCTGGATGAAGACTCCGAACTCCATGATTCATTGCTCCTTCGTGGTGGCGGCGAGACCGGCGGTGAGGATCGCCACCAGCTGATCGGCGAGGCGGGCCGGGTCTCCGCCGCTCACCGTCAGCCGGTAGAGCGACGACCCGGCGATGACGTCGAAGAGCACGTCGGCGTCGATCGGTTGCCGGATCTCGCCGCGGGCGACCGCGCGCCCGACGAGCTGGGAGAAGCCTTCGATAGACGGCTGGTAGATCCGCTCGGAGAGGGCACGGCGGACGTCCGGATGGTTGCGGACGTCGTCGAGCAGCCCTTGGAAGGCTGCCCTCATCGGGGCGGAGCGAAACAGCCTCACCGTGTTGTCGACGCAACGGCGGATGTCGCCCTCCAGCGATCCCGTGTCGGGCACCTGCAGGATCTCAGGGTCCGGCGCGACAGCGTCGAATACCAGCTCCGCCTTCGACTTCCAACGGAGCCGAACCGTCGTACGGCTCACGCCCGCCCGCCGTGCCACAGCGTCGACGGCGAGCCGCCGGTAGCCGAGGGTGACGAGGAGATCACGCGTCGCCTGCAGGATGGCTTCATCGACGCGAGGGTCGCGGGGCCTGCCGGCACCCGCCCGCAGCTCACCGGCGGCAAGACGGACGAGAGAGGGCGGATCGGCTACCGCAACCGTCCCCGCCTCACTGGGTAGCATTACTGGTCAGTTTGGCCAGTAATTGCGGTCGTGTCAAGCGATCCGGAGGACGCCCCGGTTCAGCTTGCCGTCGTGCAGATCCGAGATGGCCTCGCCGATGTGCCCCAACGGGTAGGTCTTCGTCACCATCTCGTCGAGCAGGAAGCGGCCGTCGAGGTAGAGCTGGACGATGAGGGGGATGTCGTGGTGCGGACGGGCGGCTCCGTAGCGGCAGCCGAGGATCGACTTGTTGTTGTAGAGGGAGTTCACGACGAAGCTCGCCTCCGTGCCAAGCTTCGGCACGCCTACGAGCGTGCACGTGCCCCCCCAGTCAAGGAGATCGATGGCGTTGCGGATGAGCGCCGGCTGCCCAACGCACTCGAAGGCGTGGTCGACGCCTCGCTTCAAGCCGAGCTCTCGCACGGCCTTCACCGTGTCCTCGACGGCCGATGCGTCCACGAAGTCGGTCGCCCCGAACTCGACGGCGGCCAAGTCCTTGGCAGGGTTGGCATCGACGACGACGATCCTCGATGCGCCCGCCAGACGGGCGGCTTGAACGACCGACAAGCCGATCCCGCCCGCCCCGATGACGACCACCGTCTGGCCAGGTTGCACATGGGCGCGATTGAGCACGGCGCCGGCGCCTGTCACGACGGCACACCCGATGAGGCAGGCGGCGTCGAAGGGCACGCGGGGATCGATGACGATCGCCTGCGACTCGCGGACCACCGTCGCCTCGGCGAACACGCCGGTGTTGGCGAACTGGTACGCATCCTCGCCGGCCACGCTGAACGGCTTGCCGAGGCGGCCCATCGTCTCGCGGCAGTGGGTCGGCTGACCGCGGTCGCAGGCGTCGCACTGGCCGCAGTTGCCGAGGGTCGTGAGCACGACGTGATCCCCCACCTTCACCTTGGAGGTGGCGCTGCCGGCCTCCTCGACGACACCGGCGCCTTCGTGGCCGAGCACGACCGGGGTGGGAAAGGGAATCGTCCCGTCGACGACGGCGACGTCGGAATGGCACAGCCCCGCACTGTGCAGGCGGACGCGCACCTCGTGAGGCTCGATCGAGCGCAGCTCGACGTCGTTGCGGACCTCGAGCTCCCCCGTCCAGACAACGGCTTGCATGCTGTCCTCCTCAGTCGGCCCGGTCAGCCGATGGCGATCGGGTTGACCGGGCTTCCGGTGGCTCCGACGACAGGGAGGGCCCCGACGACGAGAAGACTCGTGAAGCAACTATCGGCCGCGAGCTCCGCCAGCCAGGCGTGCTCGAGCAAGGCGATGCCCGAGTGCACGATGAGCTGGACGTGGACGGCGAGCTCTCGGCCGCCGTCGAACGGGAGCACCTCGACGGCCGAGTTGTCAGCCGCCACGAGGGACACGTCGCATCGGCGCAGCCACTCGGCGGCCTCGAGGCCGATGCCGGGTTGCGGGAACGAGGGCGTCGACGGGTCGGCCGTGAGGGCTTCGAGCCAGCCCGTGCGCACCAGGACACCGTCGCCGGGCCGGATCTCGACGCCTTGGCGCTCGCAGCATGCCGCGAGCTCGGCGGCGATGATGGTGTGGCCGGCGGGCAGCGCCGGCAGCCCCGCCCCGGCGGCGACGTCGAGCAGCACGCCGCGGACCGCCACCGTCCCGGTGGACACGATCGAGCACCTGCCCGCACCCCGCCGAGTGCTGAAGGAGCTGACCGGATGCCCGTTGTAGAAGTGCTCCCCTTCGAACACGTGCGACAACGCATCGAGGTGTGTGCCGGCATGGCTCGGGAGTACGAGCATGTCGTCGGCGGACCCGGCGGCCGGCAGCCCGAATACATCAACCGGGTTGTGGTCCTGCGGTGCCGTCCGCGTGAAGCGCTCCGGCGGCGGGCGGTCCCAGACCGCCGGGGTGCGGCTGCGAGAGATCGGGAGGGCGAGCGAGTACACCTTGCCCGTGCGAATCGCCCGCGCGGCCTCGAGGACGACGTCAGGCGTGGCGAGGTTGAGCGCCCCGCGTTCGTCCTCGGGGCCCCATCGCCCCCAGTTCCCCTTGGCTTCGTCCGCCTGCATTGCCGAAGAATAGAACGCGTTCTTGTCATGGGCGATACGATCGCCGCCACAACCCGCCGGGCCGAGCCGATCCCGAGCCGCCCGGGGGCAAGGGCCGATGCGTTGCGCCGTCGCCGACCCGAGGGCGGTGATCGGGTGGGACAGGCGCCGGCCGGAAGGAGATACGGACGATGGGGGTAGCCGTGGTGACGGGCGCCGGCCGTGGCATCGGGCGCTCGACGGCCCGCCGGCTGGCAGCCGACGGCTACCGGCTCGTCGCAGTCGACCTCGACGGGGACGCCGCTACCGCCACTGCCGCCGAGATCGGCGGCGAGGCCCGCGCCTGCGACGTAGCCGAGCGCGACGCCGTCCAGCAGCTGGCCGAGGACATCGCCGCCGCCGTCGGCGACGTCGAGGTGCTCGTCAACAACGCCGGCATCTGGCGGTTCACGTCGCTGCCGGACACCTTGGAGGGCGATGCCGCCCGTGTGCTCGGCGTCAACCTCCTCGGAACACTCTGGTGCTGCCAGGCCTTCGCCCCCGGGATGACCCAGCGCCACGCCGGCAGCATCGTCAACCTGTCGTCGGGCGCGGCCACCACTCGGACTCCCGGATACGGGGTGTACCCGTCCTCGAAGGCGGGTATCGAAGCGCTCACCGGCCAGCTGGCGCTCGAGCTCGGCCCGGCCGGCGTGCGCGTGAACGCCGTCGCCCCCGGCGTCGTGCGGACGGAGGGCAACGCCGATCGCTTGGCCGGGGAGGCAGGCGAGCGACGCGCCCGCCACATCCCCTTGCGGCGGATGGGCGAGCCCGACGAGGTGGCCGACGTGATCGCCTGGCTGTGCTCTCCCGGGGCGCGCTACGTCACCGGGCAGGTGATCCACGTGGACGGCGGCGCCAGCGCCGGAGCGGGGGGCTGACATGACGGCGTTGTCCGGAGAGAAGATCCTCATCACCGGCGCCGCCGGCCAGATCGGCCTGCCGATGGCACGACGCCTCGCCCGCGACAACGAGGTGTGGGGTGTCGGGCGCTTTCGCGCCGAGGGTTCGCGGGAACGCGTGGCCGACGCCGGGGTCAAGCCGGTCCGGCTCGATCTCGCCTCCGGCGACTACGGAGATCTGCCGGCCGACTTCACCTACGTAGTGCACCTCGCCGCCTACATCGGCCCGAATCCTGACATCGACCGAGCCATGCGGAACAACGCCGAGACCGTCGGCCTTCTCATGCACCACTGCCGGCACGCCAAGGCCATGCTCGTGATGTCGACCCAGTCCGTCTACCGGCCGCACCCCGACCCCGCCCACGTCTACACCGAGAGCGATCCTCTCGGGGAGACGAACTCCCCCTTTGCCCCCACCTACTCGATGACGAAGATCGGCGAGGAGGCGGTCGCCCGCACCTGTGCGCGGCTCTTCGACCTTCCCATCACCATCGCCCGCATGAACGCCTCCTACGGGCCGAACGGCGGCTTGCCCGCCTATGACGCCGACTCGGTCGTGGAGGGTCGGGCGGTCGTGACCCGGCACGACCCCAGCTGCTACAACCCCATCTTCGAGGACGACATCAACGAGCAGGTGCCCGCCTTGCTGGCGGCGGCCTCGGTGCCGGCGACGATCGTGAATTGGGGTGGGGACGAAGTCGTGAGCGTGCAGGAATGGTGCAGCTACGTGGCCGAGCTGAGCGGGCAGAAGGCCATCGTCGAGATCGGGCCCTCGCACGGCGGCCCGCTCGGAGCTATCGCCGACGTCACCCGGCGCGCCGCGATCACCGGCCCGTGCCGCGTCGGCTGGCGGGACGGCATGCGGGCGACGCTGCTCGCCCGCCATCCGGGCGTCATGGTGCCGGCGTGATGGACCTGCAGGAGATTTCGGACCGCCTCGAGATCCAGGACTTGATCGCCCGCTACTGCCATGCCATCGACCGCCGGCAGCTCGACGAGCTCGACGCGATCTTCACCGCCGACGCCGTCATGGACTACACGGCTTTCGGGGCGCCGAGGGCTGGGCTGGCGGAGATGAAGGGTTTCTTGGCGGACGTGCTCGCCGCCCATGTCGCCTACTACCACCTCGCCGCCACGAGCACGATCACCATCGAGGGCGACCGAGCCGAATGCCACACCATCTGCCACAACCCGATGGTCTTTCGACGGGAGGGGCGCCCGGACGGCTTGTACTACTGCGGCTTGTGGTACCACGACCAGCTGGTGCGAACCTCCGACGGCTGGCGCATCGCCGAGCGGGTCGAGGAGAAGTGCTACCTCGCCACCCTGCCGGACGCCCGCCTCAGCTGAGAGTGCCCCGTCGAGCGCCGGCGGAGCCGTGCCGGTTCGGCCCGTGCAGTCTCACGTGGATTCCTACCGCTCTTCCGGGACCACCCTGGCCTACTCTCAAGGAGTTGTGTCCGCGACCGCCGACGCTGTGCTGCTGGGCGCCGGAGCGCTCGCTGGGATCGTGGGCACTGCTGGGGGCATCACCTCCCTGATTTCCTACCCAGCTCTGCTGTCGGTCGGACTTCCGGTCTTGCCGGCGAATGTGACGAACATCGTCGCTCTTGTGGCGTGCGGGCCAGGTGCCGCCCTGGCTTCCCGACCCGAGCTGGCAGGAAGAGGGTCGTGGCTCCGGCGCTGGGCACTCATGGCGGCGGCAGGTGCAGCGGTCGGCTCTGCGTTGTTGCTGTCGACACCCACGGGCGTCTTCGGGCGCGTCGTGCCCTTCTTGCTCGTTTTTGCGTCGATCAGCCTGCTCGCGCAACCAAAGCTCTCAGCCTGGCAGGACAAACATCGTGTTGGCGGCAACCAGTACCTGTTGCCTTGCGGACTATTTGCGGTGTCGGTGTACAACGGTTATTTCGGCGCCGGCGCGGGCGTAATGGTTCTTGCCCTCCTGCTGTTGACAGTCGACCAGCACGTCGCCAGGGCGAATGCTCTCAAGAACGTGCTCGCGGGTGTGGCCACGGTCGTCGCCGCAGCCGCGTTCGCGTTTTTCGGACCAGTCGACTGGACGGCGGCCGCCCCATTGGCGCTCGGGATGTTCGTCGGCAGCACGGTCGGACCTTCCGTCGCACGAAGAATCCCCGGTGACGTTCTCCGCTGGCTCGTCGCCCTGACGGGGCTCGGGCTGGCGATTCGGCTCTGGGTCGTTCCGAACTAGCGGAGGTCGGATCTGGTGGGGCTCTGCAGGTGCGTGAAGACGGCTCGCGCGGTCCAAGGCGACCTGACACCCAAGATACGCTCCAGCTGTGGCGATCTACCCGACCGCCGGCGCCTCGGCCGCCGGCGTCCAGACATCGGCTGCCCGACCGAAACCGCTCCTCCGTGGCGTCTCGCACGAAGCCGGCGCCTTCGCCATGCTCGTCATCGGGCCCCTCCTCGTTCTGCGCGCCAGGACCACGACGGCCGAGATCCTGACGGCTGTCTACGTGACGACGATCACGGCCATGCTCACGGTGAGCGCCCTCTTCCATCGAATCAACTGGGAGCCGGCGAAGCGCCGGAGGATGCGGCAGCTCGACCACTCCATGATCTTCTTCGCCATCGCCGGGTCCTATACGGCCGCCGCCGGCCTCGTGCTTCCGGGAGCCGACGCGCCCATCGTCATCGGCATCGTCTGGGCGGGCGCAATCGCCGGCGTGGTCCTTCGACTCGTGTGGCTGGACGCTCCCAAGTGGGCCATCGCCCTCCCCTACGTCGTTCTCGGTTGGCTCGCCGTCGTCGTCATCCCGGAGATGTTCCACGCCATCGGCGCCCTCGGTATCGGGCTGCTCTTGGGCGGCGGGCTCCTCTACACCGCCGGCGCCGTCGTCTATGCCCGGCGGCGCCCCGACCCCTGGCCGAAGGTGTTCGGCTACCACGAGATCTTCCACGCCTTTGTCCTCTCCGCCGTCGCCACGCACCTTTGCCTCGTCGCCTTCGTCGAACTGCCGAGGTTCCCGCGCTGATCTGAAGGGCGTCGCGCAAGCTGACGGGTGAAACGAGACACGACTATCATGTTTCGCAACCCGGTGCGCCCCGGGCCGAGAGGAGATGCCACCGCCGTGCCGTCCCGGACGCTCCCCTTCCCGGTCTTCGATGCCGACAACCACATGTACGAGACCCGCGAGGCTCTCACGAAGCACCTCCCGCCGGGGTACGAAGGCGTCATCGACTACGTCGACGTGCACGGGCGAACGAAAATCGTCGTGCGGGGCCAGATCAGCAACTACATCCCCAACCCCACCTTCGACGTCGTGGCTGCCCCCGGCGCCCAGGAGGAGTACTTCAAGCACGGCAACCCGGACGGCAAGAGCTACCGGGAGATCATGGGAAAGCCGATCCAGGCGATACCGGCGTTCCGGGAGCCGGCACCCCGCCTCGAGCTCATGGACGATCTCGGCATCGACAGGGCGATGATGTACCCGACGCTGGCCAGCCTCGTCGAGGAGCGCATGCGGGACGACCCGGAGCTCACGCACATCACGATCCACGCCCTCAACGAGTGGATGCACGAGCAGTGGCAGTTCGACTACGAGAGCCGCATCTTCTCCACGCCCGTCATCACCTTGCCGATCGTGGAGAAGGCGATCGAAGAGCTCGAGTGGGTGCTCGAGCGTGGAGCCAAGGCCGTCTTGATCCGGCCGGCGCCCGTCGCCGGCTTTCGCGGCCCGCGCTCGTTCGCCCTGGAGGAGTTCGACCCGTTCTGGCGCCTCGTCGAGCGGTCCGGCGTCCTCGTCGTCATGCACGCCTCCGACAGCGGCTACACCCGTTACGCGAGCGAGTGGGAGGGCACGCGGGGCGAGTACCTCGCCTTCAAACCAACGCCGTTCGGGCTCGTGTCCATGGGGCACCGTCCGATCGAGGATGCCGTGGCGTCCCTCTGCTGCCACGGGGTCCTGCACCGCTTCCCACAGCTCAAGATCGCCCTCGTCGAGAACGGCAGCGCCTGGGTGCGCCCCATCCTCAAGTCTCTTGCCGACGTCTACAACAAGATGCCGCAGGAGCTCCCGGAGAACCCGGTCGACGCCTTCCGGCGGAACATCTGGGTACACCCCTTCCACGAGGAAGACCCCCGCGGTCTCGTCGAGCTGCTGGGTTCGGACAAGGTGATCTTCGGCTCGGACTACCCCCACCCCGAGGGCATGTCGGATCCGCTTTCCTACGTCGAGGAGATCGCCGACCTGCCGGCCGCCGACATCGAGGCGATCATGGGCGCCAACATGCGAAACCTGCTCGGGCTCACGGCGAGCGCCTCGGCGCCCTCCGGAATCGGCTGAGACTCGTCGCCCTCCGGAATCGGCTAAGGCTCGTCGCGCCGTGCCGGCTGCACCGGAGGCGCACTGCCCCATGCGGGCACGCCGTATTCAGGCGTCCCGACCCAACCGCCGGTGAGCTCGGCCCAATGGGCGTGGTTCAGCTGGTGCAAGCTGAAGCAGGCGTTGAGAGCGTTGTGAAAGCCCATGCTGTCCTGGCTCTGGTTCACCGCCTCTTTCACCAGCAGTGCCGTCACCGTCGGGAGCTTGGCCACGCGACGGGCGAAAGCGAGGGTCTGGTCGGCGAGGGCACCCGCCGGGAAGACTTTGTTGACCATGCCTAGGCGGAAGGCCTCCTCGACGTCGATCGAGTCGCCCGTCAGCATGAGCTCTTTCGTCTTGCGAGGCCCGAACTCCCACGGATGGGCGAAGTACTCGACACCGCACATGCCGAGTCGAGCGCCCGTGACGTCAGCGAAGGTGACGTCATCGGCCGCGCAGATGAGGTCGCACGCCCACATCAACATGAGACCGGCGGCGTACACGGGGCCGTGCACCTGGGCGATCGTGATCTTGCGAAGGTCACGCCAACGACGGGTGTTCTCGAAGAAGTAGTGCCACTCCGGCAGCATGCGGCGCTCCAGGCCCTCGCGCGTGGCGCCGTCGCCCATCGCCGTCGGGTGCCGGTTCGGTCCGTTGTACTCCTCCATGGCCTCCTTGGAGCCCATGTCGTGGCCGGAGGAGAACATCTTCCCGGCGCCGCCCAGGATGACGACGCGTACTTTGTCGTCGGTTTCGGCTTCCCGGAACGCCTCGCCGAGCTCGACGAGCATCCCTCGGCTCTGGGCGTTGCGCGTCTCCGGCCGATTGAGGAGGATCCGGACAATCGTGCCCTCGTCGAGCGGCTCCCACGTGAGCCATCGGTACTCCCCCACGCGCAACCTCCTCGTCGCCCGCCTGCCGTGCCCGCCTGCTCTTTGCCCGTCGGCACCATACCTGATAGATGTGTCTCGCCCATGAACCTGGACGTGTCCCCCGCCGAGCGAGACTTTCGTGAGCGAGCACGCACGTGGCTGGCAGAGCACGCACCGCGGGAGGATCCACCCGAGGACCCCCGAGGCGCCCAGGAGTTCGAGCTCGCCTGGCAGCGGCTGCAGTTCGAGGCCGGCTGGGCAGGTGTGTCCTGGCCGGTCGAGTACGGAGGGCTCGGTCTGTCGCTCGCCGAGCAGCTCATCTGGTACGAGGAGTACGCCTTGGCGGGGGCGCCGCGGCCGCGGGCGTGCTTTGTCGGCTTGCGGCACGCCGGCCCGACCCTGATCCTGCGGGGCTCAGCCGCCCAGAAGGCGGAGCACCTCCCTCCGATACTGAAAGGTGAGCTGACGTGGTGCCAGGGCTTCTCGGAGCCGGCGGCGGGCTCCGACCTGGCCGGCCTGCGGACACGGGGCACGGTCGACGGCGACCACCTCGTCGTCAACGGGCAGAAGATCTGGACGAGCTACGCCGATGTGGCCACCTACCAGGAGCTGCTCGTCCGCACCGACCCGCACGCGCCGCGTCATCGGGGCATCACCTGGGTCATCTGTGACATGCGCTCTCCTGGGATCGAGGTCCGCCCGATCCGCACGCTCGTCGGCGTGTCCGAATTCTGCGAGGTCTTCTACGACGAGGTGCGCGTCCCCCTCGCCAATGTCGTCGGTGACCTCAACGACGGTTGGTCCGTCGCCATGTCGACACTGTCGTTCGAGCGGGGCACGGCCTTTATGGCCGAGCAGGTGAGCCTCGACCAGACGGTCACCGAACTGATCGAGGTCGCCCGCCACGTCGTCGGGCCGGACGGCCGGCGGCCGGCCATTCTGGACGACGAGATCGCCCGCCGGCTCGGTCGGGCGCGATCGGAGGTGGCGGCCCTGAGAGCCATGACGCTGGCGGCCGTGTCACGCTCGTCCACCCAGTCGCAGCCAGGACCGGAGGCTTCAATGATCCGTGTTCTCTTCGGCGAGCTGGAACAGCGCGTCGCCAAGCTCGCCCTCGACATCGTCGGCCCCGACAGTGCCGGCGTCGTGGACGCGCCCGCTCGCCGGCGTAGCTGGGCGCAGGAGTACCTCTGGAGCTTGCAGGCGACGATCGCCGCCGGCTCGAAGGACATCCAGCGCAACATCATCGGCGAGCGCGTCCTCGGGCTCCCCCGATGAACCTCCTCCCGACGCCGGAGCAGGAGGAGCTGGTGGCCGCGGCCGCCCGACTGCTGGCGGCCGGCGCGCCCGTGGACGGCCCGCCGGCGGCCGCTCGTGAGGCGGGCCTCGAGGCCCGCTGGGCGCAGATGGCAGGGCTCGGCTGGTTCGCCATCGGCGTGCCAACCGCCCGAGGAGGGTCTGCCGGATCCACCGCCGACCAGGCGCTGCTGTTCCGCGAGCTCGGGCGCGCCTTGGCGTCGGGCCCGCTGCTGGGCACCTCCCTCGGGATCGCGGTCGCCCTTGCCGGCGGGCGGGACGATCTCGCCGGTTCGCTCATGGCGGGCGAAACGACAGCCGGCCTGGCAGAACCCTGGCACGACGCCTCGGCCGCCGTCGCCGGCCAAGCCTGCCTGCGGGGGCGCTTCCGGGTGCTCGAGGCCGACGGCGCCGACTACGTCACCTGCCTGGCGCCCGACGGTGTCGCCCTCGCGCCGGCTGCGCCGGTGCGAGCTGTCGCCCGGGCACTGCCGGCACCCGATCCCTCCGTGGCGGTCGCCCTGGCGGACCTGGAGGGCGTCGCCACCGAAGTCGCCCTCCCAGCCGGCGAGCGGGCCGCCCGCGTCGCCTCCCGAGGTCGCTTGCTTGCTGCCGCCCTCCTTGTCGGCGTCCTCGAGGCGGTGCGGGACATGTCCGTCACCTATGCGCTCTCGCGCGAGCAGTTCGGCAAACCGATCGGTGCCTTTCAAGCCGTCAAGCACCGCTGCGCCGACATGGCCGTGCGCGCGGAGGCGGCCGGCTCGCTCTTGTGGCTGGCGGCACTCTCCCTCGACGCGCAGGCGCCCGAGGCCCACCGCCTGGCCGCCTCGGCGAAAGCGCTCGCCTCGGAATACGCCGTCGTGTCGGCTCACGACAACGTGCAGAACCACGGGGGCATGGGTTTCACGGAGGAGTGCGCAGCGCACCTGTACGTGAAGCGGGCGCTCGAATGGTCGGTCACGCTCGGCTCGCCCGACGTGCTGCTGGCGGAGGTCGCCCGATGACGCAGTCGCTCCTCGCCGAGGTGTTCCCGACGCGCTCGCTCGGGCTGTGCGCCCCGCAGTGGCTGGCGATCCTGCGCATCGGGCTCGGGCTGTGGTGGCTCGAGAGCTTCCGGCACAAGGACAAGAAGGCGTGGTTGCAGCGAGGTTCCGGCATCGCCTGGGCGAAGTCGGTGGCGGACAAGCACAAATGGGGCTTTGTGAAGACCGGGTTCTCGAGGGTCGTAGCGCCCCACCCGAAGGCGATGGCCTACATCGTGGTGTTCTCCGAGCTCGCCATCGGCCTCGGCGTGACACTCGGCTTGCTCACGCCCATCGCCCTAGCCGGCGGCCTGCTGCTCAACATCTTGTACTTCGTGCTCATGATCAACGACTGGGCTGAGCAGGGCCAGAACTCGATGATGGCGCTCATCTCGATCGTCTGCATCTTCGCCCAGGCCAACCAGGCGTGGTCGCTCGACCGGGTGTTCCACCTCTTCGGCGCCTGAGGCGCCCCCTCAGCTCGTAGGCACCTCTTTGCGGGCACGCTCGCTCGCCTCCCGCAGCATGGGCGCCTCGCCGACCGACCAATGCAGGGCCTGACTGAGGACCGTCGCGGCCGGCCGCACGGCCATCAGGCGGAGGCCGACGGGCCGCAGGAAGCCGAGCTCCCGGCGGGCGAAGGACGGCAGAAGGTCAATGCCGGCCTCGACGATGGTCCGATGGGCAGCCCGCTCCAAGACGGAGGCTCCCGCCGGCGGCAGCACGAGGAAGCGCACGATCCTCTCCGCCTCCGGGCCTCGCCCGAGCTGCGGCCGAAGCTCGCGCAGGTACGCCCGCACCTCGTCCACGCTCTCGGGCACCGAGACGGCGCCGAGGCGGCGAGCGACGATCGACACCTCTGACAGGTATTGGTTCTTCTCGCTCGCCAACAGCGGGTGTTGCGAGTAGCGCTGGTAGGCCCGCAGGAAACTCCACACCTCCGTCACGTGCACGTACGTCAACAACGCCGGGTCGGTGGCGCGGTAGGCCTGCCCGTTCGCCGTCGTGCCCCTCACTCGGCCGTGGATCGTCCGTACCTCCTGGGCCGCCCGTGCCGCCAGGGCGCCTGAGCCATACGTCGTGAGGGCGATGAAGTCAGCCGTCCGCTGCAACCGACCCAGCGGGTCTTCCCGGTAGTTCGAGTGGTCGGCGACGCCCTGGACGACGAGCGGGTGGAGCGTCTGCAGCATGAGGGCCGAGATGCCGCCGACGAGCATGGGGCCGAGGCGGGCGTGCACCTTCCACGTGATCGATTCGGGCCCGAACCAGCCTGGATCCCCGGCCGGCTCCCTGTAGACCTGCAGGGTGCGTCGACGGTGGCCGAGCCTGGCGTGCACACGGCCGTCGAGGCTCTGGCGGAGCAACTGATCGGGTCTGGCGGCCATCGGGAGACAGCCTGGCACGCCGCCGAGCCCGGGGCGGATCGGGCGGCCTCAGACCCGTCGGGCGACCTGCTGCACGAAACGAGCGATCTCCCTCGCCAGCTCCGCCTCGGTGGCCTCGAGCTCGCCCCGGAAGACCGCTCGGTTGCCTCCTTCGACGAGTGCGAACAGGCAGAGGGCGGCGATCTCGGGGTCGAACTCGGGCGACTCGCCGCAGGCTGCCCGGAGGCGATCGGCCATGTGCCCGGTCGTCACCCGCATGCTCCGCAGGGCTGCGCGACCAGCAGGGCTGTGCTCGTCCTCGTTGAGCGCCTCGGCGAGCGCCTGCAGGACGGCGCCGTGGCGCTGGCAGACTCGGCACACCGACTCGGACCATCGCTGCAGCTCCGTTGCGCCCGCCGCGCTGTGGCTCAGGTCCGGCATCGCCAGCAAGGCCGCCCGCAGCTCGGCGTCGACATCGAGCTGGAGAGCGGCGAGGAGATCGTCTTTGTCCTTGAAGTAGACGTAGAGCGTGCCGTGGGCGACACCGGCCGCCTTGGCGATGCGGGCCATGCGAGCGCCGTGATACCCGTGAGCGCCCAACTCCGACTCGGCGGCCTCGAGCAGCCTGGCGAGTGTTCGCCGCCCGTGCGTGCGCGAAGACCTGGCGGCGACGGTGAGGGGCCAGTCGCCCATCAGCCGTCTGGCCCTGCGACCCGGATGAGAACCTCCTGTGCGCAGGATGCGACGACCCTGCCCGTGTCGTCGAACCAATCGCCCCGGATGTAGGCGCGACCGCCGGCAGCGGTCGGCGACTCCTGCGCGAAGAGCAGCCACTCGTCCACCCTCAGCGGACGGTGGAAGGAGATCGTATGGCTCGTGACGGCCGACGCCTGCACGAGGGGCGAGCCGAACCCGATGCCTTCGTGCGGTCGCATGGCCGCCACCATCATCGTCAGGTCGGATGCGTAGGCGAGGAGCTCCTGATGAACAAGCTGGTCGGTGCCGCGGCGCGGCGACCGGGGCGCACGCATCCAGGCCGCCAGCTCGGGTGGTCCGACGGCGAGCCCGTCGAGCGCCCCGGAGGTGACCTCGGCGGCTGCGGCAGGCTCCATCGGTCGTTCTGGGTGGTGATTTGGCCCAAATACGTCCCTTTCACCCACCCAGAACGGCCTCGGCTCGGACCCGACGCCTCGGGAGAAGACTGCGGGAGAGAGAACGGGGCGGGTTTCGAAGGCCATGGCACCAAGCTGAGCGGCCGCGGCGACCTCGGCCGCCATGGGTACGGCGACGGGCGCGATGGAGTGCTCGAGCACATGGTCGCCCGTGTCCGGGGCGTGCAGGGAGACGACGCCGGTGGCGATCACCCGCTCCCCCTGGCGGGCGACGACGGCGCGAGTCGCGAACGTCCGCCCGTCGTGCACAGCCTCTACGGACCACGAGACGGGCGAGTCGGTGCGGCCTTCGGCGATGAACACCAGGTGCAAAGAGCGTGCGACCTTGCCGGCAGCGCCACCCGACACAGTGGCCGCCGCGATCGCCTGCGCCAGCAGCTGGCCGCCGAAGAGACGGCGGTACCCCGGCAAGAGGACGTTCGCCCCCTGCCAGGCTCTGCCCCCGCCGACGTCAACTTCGACGAGGGCCACCGACGCCTCCACTGCCGAGAAGACGTCCTCGATCGAGTCCGCCCCGCCTCTCTCGACGACGTCATCGTGCCGGCCGGCGGCGTCCGGCTGCGGCGGTCGCCGGTCGCTCGTCGTCACCTGCTCACTCGGTGATGCCGAACCGTTCGAGACCGAAGGCCCTGATGGCATTGCCGCGGGCGAGGGCGTACAGCTCGTCGCCGGACAACCCAGCGTCAGTAGCGATCTTCGCCAGCACGGCCTTCGACTCGGGGAAGGTCGAGTCGGCGTGCGGGTAGTCCGTCTCGAAGCAGATTTGCGACATGCCGACCACGTCGCGGTTCTTCAACCCGGTCTCGTCGTCGAAGAGGCAGCCATAGATGCGCCCTGCCACATACGACGAAGGTGGGTTCGGGAGTGCCGTCCCGAAGGAATTGTCAGACCTCTCCTCCCAGAGCTTGTCCGCCCGCTCGAGGATGTAGGGCATCCACCCGACCTGTCCCTCGGCGTAGGCGATGGTGAGCCGAGGAAAGCGCGTGAGGATGCCTGAGAACAGGTAGTCGACCATCGAGCCCATGGCGTTCTGGAACGTCAGCACCGACGAGACGATGAAGGGTGCGTCTGGCGACGTCGACGGCATGCGGGAGGAGGAGCCGATGTGCATGCACAAGACGGTGTCGGTTTCTTCGCACGCCCGGTAGACCGGGTCCCAGTGGCGGGACTTGTCGTGGATCGAGGGCAGGCCGAGCGGGAACGGGTTCTCCGGAAACGTGATGGCGTGGCTGCCCTTGCCGGCGCATCGCCGGATCTCGGCAGCCGCCAGCTGCGGATCCCACAGCTGCACCATCGTGAGCGGGATGAGCTTGCCGGCGGCCGCCCCGGCGCACCACTCGTCGATCATCCAGTCGTTGTAGGCCTGCACGCACAGGCCGGCGAGCTCCTTGTCCTCCCGCTCGTAGAACGCTTGCCCGCAAAAGCGCGGGATCGTGTTCGGGAAGCAGACGGCGGCGTCGACGTGGTTGGCATCCATGTCGGCGAGGCGTTCCGCCTGCTTCCAGGCGCCGGGGCGGATCTCGTCGAAGGTCGTCAGGTTGAACCCGACCTCCTCGAAACCCACCGCCGCCGACAGCATCAGGAACGGCGTGACGAGATCGTCGTAGTGCCAGACGTCGCACCACTGGCCGTCCTCCGTCACCGTGAAGCCGACGGAGCGGCCACCCGTGCCACCACCCCCGAGGCGTCCCTTCAGGCGGAGCACGCGGGGGGCGCGGTCGAGGTACTTCGCCGGCAGGCGTGACTGCCACAGGTCGGGCGGTTCGACGACATGGTCGTCGACGGAGATGATGCGGGGAATGTCGCTCAAATCGGCCATCGCAGAACTCCTCTGCTAGCGGGCGGCGAACGTCTGGGTGTCGCGTCCCGACCGCAACACGGTGCCGGGCAACGCCCCGGTGGACTCCCCGTCGGCCACGGTGACGACGCCGTTCACGAGCACCTGCCGGACGCCCGTCGAGCTCGCTGTCAACCGGAGGGAGTTTCCCGGAAGATCCCAGACTCGCCTCGCTGGTCCGGAGCTGACCGTCTCGGGGTCGAAAACGAACACGTCGGCGTGGAAGCCGGGCTCGAGCCGTCCGCGCTCACGCAGGCCGTACAGCTGAGCAGGGATATCGGTCATCATCTGCACCGCCCGCTCGAGGGGCACAAGCTGGCGACCCCGCAGGCAGTCGGCGAGGAAGCGGGTCGGGTAGGACGATCCCATCATGCGATCGAGGTGAGCGCCGGCGTCCGAGCCCCCGAGCATGACGTCGGGGTCGTCCCACAGTTCGCGGCGTAAGGCCCAGTCGTCGTCGCCGTCGTCGCCAGGTGTCGGCCAAAGTACCGTGCGGAACTCATCGGCGATGGCGATCTCGCACAGGCACTCGAAAGGGTCCTGTCCCCGCTCGCGAGCGATGTCGCCCACCATGCGCCCCTCGAGATCGGCGTTCGCCGGGTTGCCGGTGTCGCCGATGTGGTAGGTGGCGAAGTGCGTGAGGCGGGAGAAGGGCGTGCCCTTGGCTTTGCCGAGCATCTCCTCGCGTCTGGCCGGGTCGCGAAGCGCAGCCGCCTTCTTCTCGAAGGGAAGCGAGAGCGTGGCTGACCACCCCGGGATGAGCCAGAGGGCGCAGAAGGTCCCCAGGCTCATGTTCATCTCGGCGTGCACGGGCATCATGAGGGCGATCACCCGGCCCCCCACCTCCCTCGCCCGCCGCGACGGCAGCAGCTGGTGCAACGCCTTGTCCCGATGGCGTCCCGTCACCGTGAGGACGTTCCAGTTGATGGGCCGGTTGGCGGCCGCGCTCACGCGGGCGAGCAGGTTCGCCTCCTCGTCGCTGAAGCCGCGCAGGCACCCCTCCACGATCCCCTCCAGCGTCGTGCCGTCGTGCGCGCCCACGGCGGTGCACAGCGCGACCAGTTCGTCCTCCGACGCCAACCGGCTGGCGACGGGACGCTCGTCGCCGTCCATGTGGGTCGACGACCGTGTCGTGGAGAGCCCGAGCCCGCCGGCGGTGATCGACTCGTGCAGGACCTCCACCATCTCGGCCACTTCGTGCTCGGTCGCCTCCCGTTCGACGGCGTCGGGCCCCATCACGTATCGCCGCAGGGCGCAGTGCCCGACAAGAAACCCGGCGTTCACCCCCACCCGACCCTCCAGGCCGTCGAGGTACTCGCCGAAGGACTCCCAGTCCCATGGTGCGCCGGCCTCGAGTGCGGGGATGGCCATACCCTCGACGCGGGCCATCATCCGCCGGATGTAGTCGCCGTCCTCGGCGCGTAACGGTGCCAAGGTGAAACCGCAGTTCCCGCCGAAGACCGTGGTGACTCCGTGCAGGTTCGACGGCGTGGCATACGGATCCCAGTAGAGCTGGGCGTCGTAGTGGGTATGAACGTCCACGATGCCGGGTGCCACCATGAGACCCTCGGCGTCGAAGGTGCTGGCTGCGGGCTCGCCGAGGGAACCTCCGCCGGCCGCACCGGCCGCCACGATCTCGGCGATCCGCCCATCTCTGATTCCCACGTCGCCTCGAAAGCCCGGCGCTCCGGTGCCATCCACGACAGTGCCCCCGGTGATGGCGTAGTCGAGCATCAGACCTCCGTACGAAGCGTCGTGGCGCGCAACCTCGGCGCCGTGCCGTCACCATACCTGACAAGGATGTCTCGTCGGAAGCCTGTCCGGGCAGAGAGCGACCGCTCTGCGGCGCGCGAGACTCAGGCCGTGTTCGAGCGCTTCACCGATAGAGCGAGAAGAGTCCTCGTTCTCGCGCAAGAGGAGGCGCGCCTCCTCAACCACAGCTTCATCGGTACCGAGCACCTGCTCCTCGGTCTCATCGCCGAGGGCGAGGGTCTCGCAGCCAAGGCGCTCGAGTCACTCGAGATCTCGCTCGAAGCGGTGCGTCGGGAGGTCGAGGAGACCATCGGGCAGGCAGGTAGCGTTCCGACCGGCTCCCCACCCTTCACTCCGCGGGCGAAGAAGGTGCTCGAGCTGGCACTGCGGGAGGCGCTACAGCTCGGTCACAACTACATCGGCACCGAGCACATCTTGCTCGGGCTCGTTCGGGAGGGCCAGGGAGTCGCTGCGCAGGTGCTCATCCGCCTCGGCGCCGACCTTGTCAAGGTCCGCCAAGCGGTCATCGAGCAGCTCGGGGGCTACCAGGGGCGCGATCCGCAGTCTCACCCGGGGATGAGGGTGGGCCGCACGGGCCGGCTGCCGTTCCAGCTTGTCACCATCGGGGACGTGGTGACGGTCGAGGTCGTCCGCCGGGGACGAGGGCCGGAGGTCTTCGCAGAGGCCCATGGGCGGCTGGCGAACCTGGTTGCGGAGCTCGGCGTCGAGCTCGACGCCGGCCGCCTCGACGTCAGCTCGGTCGATACCGACGGCGGTCCCGGGCTGCGCCTCTTCCTTCGTCAGGAGCTGCACGCGAGCGCCCCGGGCGCTGAGGACGGTGCCCCGGGCGGCGTCTCACCGTCCTAGCCCCCGCCTCGCCGTCCCCGCCTCAACCCGGCGTCTC
>Ga0187883_10000427_pt1 | contig 26591 bp, 28 predicted proteins | sample June2016WEW_20_1_2_FD_132966 | JGI IMG/M metagenome (GOLD analysis project Ga0187883, IMG submission 132966) | Peatland microbial communities from SPRUCE experiment site at the Marcell Experimental Forest, Minnesota, USA - June2016WEW_20_10 | ecosystem: Environmental > Terrestrial > Soil >...
ACGAACTCAGCCTCGAAGAGCGGATGGAGCTGTGGAGATGGGCTGCGCCCGTGATCTGGCCGGGTTTTGAGGTGACGGAAGGCACGGTGAGATGGGGTGACTCGCTGGCGGTTCACGAATACGACCCGGCGTGGCCTGGGATGTACGAGTCCTGGCGGGCAAGGATCGCGAGCGTTCTCGGCGAGACAGCCCGCCGGATCGAGCATGTCGGCTCGACCTCGGTACCCGATCTGGCTGCCAAGCCGCGTATCGACATCCAAGTCAGCGTCGAGGACCTGGAAGCCGAAGAGACGTACGTGGCCCAGTTGGAATCACTCCGCCTCCAGCTGAGAAGCCGCGATCAGCTGCACCGGTACTTCCGGCCCGAACCGTCGCTACCCCGTTTGACCCACGTGCATGTCTGCAGTCTCGGTTCGGAGTGGGAGGCAGACCACTTGCTGTTCAGGGATTACCTGCGGAGCCATCCAGAGGCGCGGGATACCTATGCGGCCTGGAAGCGTGCCGTGTCCCGTACTTGGCACGACGACGGGATCGGTTACACCGACGCCAAGTCGGAGGTCATCCTCGACATCATGGAGAGTGCTCGGCGCGCTGCTACGGGCCAGATGCACTGACACCTCACGTCGAGACGGCGGCAGCCCTACGCCGGCACTCTGTCCGCCACGAGGGCCTCGAAGTTCTCGTACAAGCTCGACTCCCCTTCATGCTCTCTGGCCTTGAGTGCATGCGGTCCTACCTTGCTCCACATCCCCTCGATCCAGAAGATGTCGACCAACAGCTCTCTGGCGAGCAACCCGTGCTTGACGAGCGCGCCGACTGTCTCACCGAAGGACAGGACCCTCTCGACCGCTGGGTCTTCCATGGACGCAGTCTCCGGATCCCAGGCAGGCCCGAAGATCACGCGCAACGACTCGTCCAGTCCCATCTCCGTGCCCCAGCGCATGAGCTGAACCATCAATGCAGCATCTTCACGACTCGCAACCATCTCTCCACCTCTTTCGAGTTCGACTACCACTACCGACCTCGCCGAGATGGCGAACTCATCGCGGAATGTCGGATCATCTAGGCGGGCACCTCGGGCGGGAGCCCAAACCGCGGAAACTCGACCAGCCTGAACTCGTCTACTCCCCCGATCTCCGACCGAAGAAACCCGACTACCCCTGCCACCCGCCCCTCCTCGATCGTGATCACGTCGAGTGCCGCGGCGACGTGACATCCTCGGTCCGGATGGAGGACGTACCCGCCTACGGCGAGCTGCCCGTTGGCGAAGGTGGAGACGTGACGCCAGCGCTCAGGCATGACGTAGTTGACGTGGAAGGCGGCAATGGCCTCTCGACCCTGATACCAGGCGGGCAGGGGCGGCATGGACCAGGTGGCGTCCTCGGTGAGCATCGACAGCAACGTGTCGATGTCGCCTTGCTCAATCGCTCTTGCGTACCGTTGCGCTAGCTCCCGGACACCATCCTGCCCGAGCAAGCGCAACTCGGCCTGCTGGCTCTTGCGGGGAAGTCGCGAGGCCGCTGCGCTTCGCGCTCGCTGCAGCGCGGAGTTGACCGCCGGCACCGTCGTGTCCAGCAGCCCTGCGACCTCCTCGGCCGAGTAGCCGAGAACCTCGCGTAGGATGAGGACGGCGCGCTGGCGCGGCGGCAGATGCTGAATGGCGACAACAAAGGCCAGTTCGAGAGCCTCATGCAGCTCATAGCGAGCCTCGGGAGAAGCCACGGCCGAGTCGACCGGCGCCAACGGGTACGGCTGAATCCAAGGCATGTCGACGAGTGGCTCGCCCGGCGACTCGCCGGCACCGAGCTGCCGACCGTCCTCGAGTGGAACGGCGCGCCTCTTCCGTCGGCGTGCCATGTCGAGCGACACGTTCGTGGCGATCTTGAACAGCCACGTCCGCACCGAGCTTCTCGCTTCGAAGCGCGCCAGCCCCCGCCACGCCCGAGTCAGCGCCTCCTGCACCGCTTCGTCCGCATCATCCAACGAGGCGAGCATCCGGTAGCAGTGGGCGTGCAGCTCGGACCGATGACCTTCCACCAGCTCCAGGTACGCCCGCTCGTCTCCTCGCCGGGCGGCGCTGAGAAGGGACTCGGTGTCGGCGGGTTCGACGTCGGCGGTCGGCATTGCACTATGAAGACTCCCGGAGCCCGCGCTACTCATCGCGCCGTTTTAGCTCACAGGCAGGGCGGCGAGTTCGAGAATCACCTGCGCATAACAGGTGAGACGGCGTTTAGCGATGCCCGCGCCTGGTCGGGGGCTTCGGTGGTCGGTCGTCTTTCGGTACGATGCCGTCCTGCCGCCCGTGTGATCGCCACGGAAGGCCGGCCGCGGAGAGGGGAGGGTCGATATGCCCACTGTGGAGGCGAATGGCATCGAGATCTACTACGAGGATCAGGGAGATGGGGATCCACTGGTGCTCATCCCGTACCTGGCGGCCGACCAGGCGTGCTACGCATTCCAGGTGGCGGAGTACCAAAAGCACTTTCGCTGCCTGACCGTCGATCTTCGGGGTGCCGGTCGTAGTGACAAACCTGTCGGCACATATACGACCGAGATGTTCGCCGATGACATCGCGGCGTTCATGCTCGCGATCGGGCTGGAGCGGGCGCATATAGCAGGCTTGTCCCTCGGAGCTGCAACAGGGATGTGGCTGGCTGCAAAATATCCGGAACGAGTCACGTCGCTCTCGCTCCACAGTGCCTGGCCCCGCACCGATGCCTACCTGCGGGTCGTCGTCGAAGGCTGGCAAGTCATGGCACAGGCCCTCGGTAGCGTCACCGACCTGGTGATCAAGGGGATCCTTCCCTGGTGCCTCACCCCGGATTTGTACGCCTCGCGCCCTGAGTACGTCGATTCGCTTGCTGACTTCGTGCGGGGTCGCCCGATGCCCCCTGTTGAGGCGTTCCTGCGACAGTCGGACGCTGTACTGCACCACGATGCCGAAGCCCAGCTCACGCGAATTCAAGCGCCGACCCTGGTCACGTTCGGGCGCCACGACATGGTGACCTCGACTCGGTTTGCCGACCCACTCATGCAGAGGATCCCGCGCAGCGAACTGATCGTGTTCGAGGACTGCAGCCACGCCCCCATTTACGAGCGCGTCGAGGAGTTCAACGCCCGGACCCTGGCCTTTCTGCAGGCGCACGCGGGGTAGAGACAGCCGTCATCTGCTGGCGGTGCTCGTGGCGGCTGTGATGTTCCTTTCATTCGCCCGCCAGCCGTTGACCTTTCCATTGGTGTATGCCAGTCCGTGGCGCCTGGCAACGCATCGGCGGCTGTTTCTATGGCGCCCCGTCGTTGCCCTGGGCGTGGTGGTCCTCTTTTCGCCTGTGAATCTCCTGCTCGTGGCGGTCGTCGGGGCCTTCTGGAACGCCGAGCACACCTTGATGCAGCGATACGGCATCGCCCGTATCTACGGACGGAAGGCGGGCGACGATCAGGGTCGCGTCGAGAAGTGGATGTTCCTGAGCTGGCTCGTGATCCCCCTGCTGTGGTTGGCTGGTCGAGGCGAGCTTCCGAGCATCGTCGCTCGGCTCAACACCGCCAGCATCGACGGAACCGCCGCTGACGTGCTTGCCCGCCTGTCGACGGAAGCCCGATTCGCGCTGCCTGTGATTGCAGTCGTCGCCGTGTACCTGTCGGGGCGCTGGCTGGTGACCAAATGCGGGCTGGAGAATGGTCTCAATCCAGGCAAATGTCTCTACGTCGCATCGAGCGCTGCGCTCTTCGCCTTCGCGGTGGTTGATCCAATCGCCGGCGTCATCGGCTTCGTCGGATCGCATTCCATCGAGTACTTCGTCTTGGTGAATCGATCAGTTGCCTCCGAGACCCGCCAGGACGGCACCTTGGGCAAGATCGCCCGGCTGCGGTACGCCCGCCTTTCCTTCTTCACCGTCTATGCCGCCGCGGCTGCTGGGCTGTTCTACCTGCTCTACCGCCTTACCTCACCCCGGGTCCTTCTCGTAACGGTCCTCACCATCGGGGCTCTCCACTTCTTCTACGACGCCTTCATCTGGAAGCTTCGGCGACCTGATGTGGCTACATCACTCGGCGCTTCTCAAGCCGCCGTCCAAGCAGCGCGGAGATAGCGTGCCGGGCATGTTCTCCACAGGATTCGTGAATCTCTACACCGGTGACATCGAGGCCGGACTTCACTTTTACCGGGACCTCCTCGGATTCGAGGAGACCTTCCGCACCCCAACCGAGGGGGATCCCCGAGCACGTGGAACTCTCGCTCAATGGGTTCGCTCTGGGGCTGGGCACGGTAGAGGCAGCGAGGAGGGTGCACGGAGTTGACGCGGCCCCGGGCAGCGCGGCCATGGTCTTGGTCGTGTGGTCCGACGATGTCGACGAGGCATTCGCGCGGCTGGCATCCGGCGGCACTCCCATCGTCCAGCCACCGCACAACACCGGCAACGACAACCGCAATGCGCTACTGCGTGACCCCGATGGCAACCTCGTCGAGGTCGTGTCGAAGGTGAACTGATCACCGGCCGGGCTCATGCCTCCGATACCGTCATGGCCAAGACCGGTGGCTGAGCACGAGTCGATAGCCGTCGGGGTCAATGATCGTGACTCCCCATTGATCCCAATACGGGTTGCGTGCGGGGATGATGACCCCACCCGCGTCGCGGAGACGAGCGAGCGTGTCCTCTTCGATCGTCCCGCCCAGGTAGAGGACCAGGAGATCCTCTTCGGTGGGCGATGGCGGTGTTTCACCGTCGGGATCACCCACGAGCTCGAGGTGCCAGGACGCCGCTGGCCAGCCGACCATCAGCAGAGCCTGGCCACCTCTCGGATCGGGACCGGTGCGATAAAGGACCTCAAGGCCGAGACCTTGGACCCAGAATCGTTCTGCGGCCTCCAGATCGCGACTCGGTCGAGCTATGCGCAGAGGGCTCAGAGGGTGTGGGTTCACGGGATCATCACGCCGATCTGCTGCATGACAAGATTCTTTCAACCAATCCGAGTGACGAAAACGGAGGCAGTGGTCGAGTGAGCGTCGTCGGGAGTGAGCAGCGTGCGCACGCGGCTGCGTCTGTCGGGCTAGCCCGTGGGCGGGGTCTTTTGATGCAGGTCGAGTTCGTGTTCGTCGACAGTAGGCGGTGGGCGTGAGGCGGGCGATCGTTCTCCAGCACATCTCCTGCGAGCCTCCGGGCCTGTTCGCCGAGGTGCTCAACGAACGCGGCGTCACCCTCGACGCCGTCGAGCTCGACGGGGGCGGTGTCCTGCCCGAGTGGCGAGATAGCGACCTCGTCATCGTCATGGGTGGTCCGATGGGCGTGAACGACGAGTCCGAGCACGCCTTCCTCGGCGCCGAGAAGAGGTGGATCGCAGCTGCCGTCCGCGCCGGTGTCCCGTATTTCGGCGTCTGTCTTGGGTCGCAGCTGCTTGCCGCCAGCCTCGGTGCGGACGTGCGGACGGGAGAGCGGCCGGAGGTCGGCGTGCTCCCGGTGGAACTTACGTCGGAGGGACGTGCGGACGCCGTGTTCTCGGCCCTCGGCGACGACTTCCCTGCCCTGCAGTGGCATGCGGATACCTTCGACCTGCCGAAGGGTGCCGTCCATCTCGGCCGCTCGGCGGCGTACCTCAACCAGGCCTTCCGAGTTGGTTCGACCGCCTATGGCGTCCAGTTCCACCTCGAGGTGACCGCGGCGATGCTCGAGGAGTGGGCGCGGGTACCCGCGTACGTCGCCTCGCTCTCCGCTACCCTCGGCCCTGCCGGTTTCGACCTGCTGGCGGCGCAGTTTGAAGCCAATCGGCCGGCGATGGAAGCTGCCGCCAAAGGCCTGTTCGGACGCTTTCTCGATGCGACGGGAGACCGAGAAGCGGGAGAAGCGTCGACGTCCACGTAGTTGGGGAACGGGGCGAGGCTCAGTACCCGGTTCCCATACGCCGAGCATGCACAGTAGACCTCGTGCACACGAGCGACCTTCCCGCTCAACTTACGAGCTACCCCGCCTCTTGTGACCGCCCGTTCGAAAGACGACTCTTTGTTTAGCGCAACTGCAGCGAACGAGTGGCCGCTCGTCGGCCGGGCAGAAGAGCTCGATCTGCTCCGTGAGATGCAGTCGGCGAGACCGCAGGTGAGTGCCGTCATCGCCGGCCAGGCTGGCGTCGGCAAGTCCCGGGTCGCTCGGGCGGCGACCGAGGAGGCGGCCTTGGAGGGGTGGGCGACCCTCAGCATCCGCGGGAGCGAGGGCTACTCCCAGGTGCCGCTCGGACCTTTGCGAACGGTGCTGCGTCTCACGAGCTCGACTGAACTGAGCGGGCTGGAGCACAGTGTGGAACGAGAGCTCATGGCGATGCGCACGCGCAAGGGCCTCATCGTGATGGCCGACGACTGCCAGTCACTCGACGAATCCGCCGCCGTCACGGTTACCACCCCCGGTGGGACCTCTGCGAAGACCAAAGCAGACCGCTACTCCGACTGAACTGAGATGACATGGCCTCGGGCCGCCTCAGCACTAGAAAGGGGCCATGGCGAACACCGACATGGCCGAGTACTGGAACGGGCGCCCCGCCGATGTCTGGGTCACAGAAGCAGAGCGCTTCGACTCCATGCTTGCCCGCTTCGGCCGCCGACTGCTGACGGCTACCGTGCTTGAGCCGGGCGAGCGGGTCCTGGATGTCGGGTGTGGCAACGGTGCAACCAGCCTGGAGGCAGCGCGAGCCGTAGGGCCCGGTGGGCGAGTCACGGGCCTCGACCTCTCTGCGCCCATGCTGGAGGTGGCCCGGCGGCGTGCCGAGGAACAAGGGATCGACATGGACTTCGTCCAGGGCGACGCCCAGGCCGCCTCCTTCGACCAACCGTTCGACGTTGTCGTGAGCCGCTTCGGCGTGATGTTCTTCGACGACCCGGAGGCCGCTTTCGCCAACCTGGCGAAGGCAGCCCGCCCGGGCGGCCGCCTCTGTTTCGTGTGCTGGCAAGAGATGTTCGCCAACGAGTGGATCGCCGTGCCGGCCATGGCGATGGTGGCCCACGTGGGGCTCCCCGAGATGCCCGAGCCTGGCGCCCCGGGGCCCTTCGCCCTCGCGGACGCCGGACGGATCAGGGACATCCTCGCGTCCGCCGGGTGGTCTGACGTCAGCGTCGAGGAGCACAAAGACGCCATGCTGATGGGACGCGACCCTGAGGACGTCCTCTCCTTCATGCTCTCCGACGAGATGGGGCGCCGGCTTGTCGAGGGCAAGGACCAAGAGGTGGTGAAGGCTGGTACCGAAGCCACCCTCGAGGCGCTCCGACCGTACGTCACCCTCGAGGGTGTCGTGCTGGGCGGCACCTACTGGCTCGTGACAGCCCGCAAGAGGTACTGATCAGAGAGGCACAGCACAGGACTCCGTGGCCAGTCAGAAGTTCGTGGCTGGCTTCCGTTATCGCTTGATCCACGAGGGGCCGTTGCCCCTCCGACCCGGAACGGTGACATGGACGTCGGCGTCGTCGGACCGTATCCTCAGGGGTCCGCCTGTGCCTTCGAGGTGCGGGCATTCTTTCCAGTCCGCGGCGCGACAGTCGAAGACCCAGTAACGGGAAGCTTGAACGCCTCGCTGGCTCATTGGCTTCTAGATACTCGGCGCGTCACCAGCCCTTACGTCGCCAGCCAGGGCACGGCGCTCGGCCGGACCGGACGCGTCCACATCTCATCCGACGTGAACGGCACGATCTGGGTCGGCGGCAGCACCATCACGTGCATCACGGGAAACGTGGAGCTATGACGTCGTAGCCAGACTCACGCCGTCGAGTCTGATTACCTTCATCGGGTCACTGGCGCACGTTCATGACCGTGCGTACGTCGAGGTTATGGAAGTGTGGCGGGCCGGCTAGCAAGGCGGCCATCTGTTCGGCGTACTTGCCGGTGACCGGGTCGCTGGAGTTCTTCATCGCTTCCTCGTAGCTGTCGAACTCGACAATGACGAAGTAGTGGCCGGGCCGGTCCCGGTCTTCCGTGACGGTGGCTTTGGACGCGAGGAGGGCATCACCGCGTTCCTCTTGCATCTTCTCGGAGAGGGCTTCCACTTCGTCGATACGCGATGTCTCAAATTCCATGATCTGAACAAAGCCAGGCATTCCGCTCCTCCAGTCGCTTTCCGTTCGTTCAACGCTACTTGGCGAGCCAGCGGCGAACAGCAAGAGTCGGCTGAGGTCGCGTGTTTCGCCGAACGATGCTCGCCCGACGCCATCAACCGCGAACACGACGGCGGCAGCGGACCGAGCTAGTTGCTTCGTTTGACGAAGCCAGTCGCCCGCCTCAGTCGTAATGACGAAGCAGCGGCCACATCGCTCCCCAGCGGTGTCGCGGCCCCGTGCAGATGTAGATGTGCCCACCCCACTCCTGGTTGTGGAGCCCGGCGCTGTTGTAGAGCGTGGCCACGACACGAACGTGTCCGAAGAAACGAGAGAGATAGGTGCCGTAGTCGGTAACGTCCACTGGCCCGGGTGCCACGGCGACCACAGTGGTTGCGTCGGGCTTGCCAGGGCCCCAGAACCACTCGTTGTTCTGTCCGCTGACAGCGATCGGGACACCGGACCCCCGACCCAGCTCGTTGATGGCGCCCGCCTCTCCGTAATCAGCAGTGAAGATGACAGCATTGGCCCGCTGCCCGGGCGGCAGGGAGTGCCACACCGTGGCTACTGAGCGGACGAGTTCAGGCCAGCCCACTTCCTCGGCCAAAGCTTGGTTGACCTTGTAGGTCCAACCGATGTCGTTGGCCGGCAGGATGGGAAGCACGAGCGGCAGCGAAAGCGCCGTGCTGAGCGCAGTCACGGCAAACAGGCGTCGCAAGCGCACGTGGCCGGCGGCCAACCGCCCCTCGATGTGCACCGCCCCGGCAGCCAGCAGAAACACGTAGGCACCAGCCAGGTAGTAGATCTTCGCCCCGGTGGTGAGCGCAAAGAAGGCAAACAACAGTCCGTAGGCGCATACCAGGGCCCGCCACAGGGGACGGCCTGATCGCCAGAGGAAGCGAATCCCCGCTACCCATACCCAGATCAGGGCAGGGGTCGCCATGATCGCCTGACCGATGACCCAGTTGCCGACGTTGCCAAGCCCGCCGTTCACCTGGTTGAGGCTCCTTGTCATGGCGATCGTGGGCCAGCCATGCGACGCCTGCCACCACAGGTCCGGAAGGGTAAAACAAGCAGCGATTCCAGCGCCGGCGAGGAACCAGCGGTTGAGGACGAGCCGCCATGCCCCGCTCATGAGCGCCCCTGCGAAGATTGCCACGGCGAAGAAGCCCACGCTGTGCTTGTTGGTGAGCCCTGCACCGAGTACCAAGCCGCCGACCACCCAAGAGCGCGGGTTGCCGGTGCGGCCGACGTGCACGACCACGAGAGCCAAGGCCGCCCACGCCAGGATGTCGATCGGCGTCGTGCCCAACGCATGGCCGGCGGCCAGGACCACCGGCATGGTGGCGGTCGCCACAGCCGCGATGACCTGGGCCTGCCGGCCCCCTCCGAGTTCACGCGCCAGCAAGCCTCCAACGATCGCGGTGGCCGCCGTAGCGAGGGCCGCCCACACACGAAGGCCGAGAAGCGAGACTCCGAAAAGGAACAGGGACGCACGTGCCAGCAGCGGAGTCAGGACCGGCTGGTCGACGTACCCACCCTGCAGATGCCGGGCGCAGTCGAGGAAGTACAGCTCGTCCCGATGAAAGCCATATCGGCCGGCCAGGGCCATCTCGAGCACGAACAATCCGGCCGCTGTCAGCAGCACTGGCCTGGCGGCAAAACGCTCGAGGGCGCGCTCGGGTATCGGTACCTGAGCGCCTGCTGTTGGCAGCGCGGGCATGCCGTCGACGGTGCCGGCGGCCGTCACGGTGGTGTCACCAGAGCGTCGCAAACGAACTCGATGACGGTGCGCCTGGCCAGCCCGTCATCGAACCGCTTCGCGTCGCGGTCATCACGTCGATGCCAGCCGAACCAGGCGGTTGCTTCGGACACGAGCCGTGCAGCGATGTCAGCGTCGGGCATCGCGCGAAGGTCGCCGGTCCCGGCCCGCTTCGACAGATACCGGGAGAGGGCAGCGTGGCGTTCCGGCCGCCCCCGCCGGAAGTACATCTCCTCGAGCTCAGGGAGATCTATTGCGCACCTCTCGATCACCGCGAGTACGGGCCAGAGGCGCTCGATCGTCTCGTACTGTTCCTCGACAATCGCCGCCAGCTCAGCGCGCATGTCAGCAGGGGCATCGGCGTCGAGGGCGGCGCGCAGAAGCGGCGCACCTGCGGTCCGCCGCAGGCCCTCGCGGATGACCGCCACGGTCTCGCCAGGTGCCGGCGGTGAGAGCGGGAGGGCCGGCGCGCTCTCGGCCAGGAGGTCGAAGGCGTGCACGAACACGAGGTGGAACAGGGTCTCCTTGCTCTCGACGTATGTATAGATCGCCCCCGACGACAGGCCGGCGGCGGCCGCCACGTCGGCCATGTGAGTTCGCTGGTAGCCGAGGCGACCGAACGCCCGTGTGGCGGCATCGGCGATGTGTGCCAGCCGCTCGGGCCGGAGAGGTCGGGCCATCTCAACAGTTATAAACTGAATGAGTCAGTCAGTCAATCCCTGGCGACACAGCATCCCGGATCAGCGGCGGTCTTCAACGGGGGCGACGTAGCGATCCATAAGCTGACGCGGTGAGGATGGAAGAAGCGGTCCCGTGGTCGATCACTGCTCGGAACCTTCCCGAGCATGCGAGGAACCCGATCCACACAGACGCCGGAGCGCAGGCCGCCGGCTTCACGCGGGCGCTTGTTGCAGGAGTGACGACCTACGCTTACTGCTGTCATCCGGTCATCGAGCGGTTCGGGCTCGACTGGGTCTGTTCGGGCGAGGCCGAAGTCCACTTCGTCTCGCCCGTCTCCGATGGCGACCTGTTGTTGTTCGAGGTGGTCGAACGGAGTGACGGAGGCCTCGACGTTGTGGCGACAACTCCGAGGCAGAGCGGTTCATTGGTGACGATGTCTGCATGGCGGGGCCATCGGGGCAACTTCGAGCTGCGGCCAGGCGAGCCCCTCGCGCCGATCACGGTGAGACTCTCTGGCGAGTACGGCGCCGACTACGCAGCTCGCGCCGGCGACGACCAACCCGACTGCGGCCTCGCCGGGGTGCTCCACCCGGCGGTATGGCCAGCGATCGCGAACTCCGTGTTCCGGAGCCAGTTGGTTCGCGGATCGTGGATCCACACGCGCAGCATCATCCGCCACTTCGCGCTCGCCCCTTCTGGGGCGGAGGCCGAGGTATCAGGCGTGGTCTTTCGTCGCTTTCACCGTCGGGGCGAGCGCGCCGTCGCCGACGTGGCCGTGCGGGTCGACGGGGCGATTGTTGCGACCCTCGAGCACGAAGCGATCATCGACGTCTCTGCGCCGGCTCCCGAACCATCGACGTGAGAGTGCCTGAGATTCGGTGCCGCTCCATGTAGAGAGGAGAGACTTCCAATGAGCGATGTGCAGCCGGCGCGACGCCGACTGATGAAGGGGGGTTTCGAGCTGTGAGCTGCCCAGTGCCCGCATGATCTGTGGTCTGATTCCGCAAGGGAGGAGCCTGACATGAACACGAGGGATCATCCCGTAGCGGTAGTGACTGGCGCGGCGCGTGGCCTCGGGCGAGTGATCGCCTCCACCTTGGCTGATGAGGGCTACACACTTGCCCTGATCGATGTATCGAATCTCGACGCCACGGTGACCGACCTCGAGTCCCGGGGGGCGATCGTGTGGTCTTCGGCGAGCGACGTGTCCTCAGAAAGCCAAGTGGTCGCCCTGTGTGCCGCAGTACGCGAGCGTTTCAGCCGCGTCGATGTGCTGGTGAACAACGCCGGGATCTCTCTGCTGGCTCCGGCCGAGAGCACCAGTGCCGCCGCCTTTAAGCGGGTCATCGATGTCAACCTCATCGGGCCGTTCCTCTTGTGTCGGGAGTTCGGCGCCTCGATGCTTGCGACCGGTTCCGGTTCCATCGTCAACGTCGCCTCCATCGCCGGGATCCGAGGTATCTCGCATCGGGTCGCCTACAACGCGTCCAAGCACGGGTTGATTGGTTTGACCTCAACGCTGGCGGCGGAGTGGGGTGGCCGGGGTGTTCGGGTCAACGCCGTATGCCCAGGGTGGATCAAGACCGAGATGGATGTTGAAGATCAAGCCAGCGGCGGGTATAGCGACGATGACATCGTGAACCAGGTCCCGCTGCATCGATTCGCCCACAGCGACGACGTGGCGGCAGCTGTGGCCTTCTTGGCAGATCCTCGGAAGAGCTCTTACATCAACGGCGTTGCCCTGCCTGTCGACGGCGGGTGGTCGGCGGACGCCAGCTGGACGGCGCTGCGAGCTCGCACGCGACTCAAACCGGGAGACCGTTAAGCCTCGGACGGCATGTTGGGCGATCGAAAAAGGGCGAGCTCACTAGGCCATCGATCGTGGGGCCGTCGTCCTCCGATCATTGGGTTGGTTCACGCGCCGACGCTGTGTTTCAGAGTCCGCCGTCAATTGGACAAAGCGGGCAATGTCGACGTTGCCGCCGGAGATCACCAGCCCGACCCGTGCGCCCCTCGCCTCAACTGCACCGTTCAGAAGTGCCGCGATGCAGACGGCGCCACTGGGTTCGACGACGAGCTTCATGGCCTCGAAGCAGAAGCGCATCGCCGCCACGATGTCGTCTTCGCTCACGAGCACGACTCCGTCCAGATTTGCCTGGTTGATAGGGAACGTGAGGGCGCCCGGCACAGGTGTGCGCAGCCCGTCGGCGATCGTCGGGTTCGACTCCGATTTGAGGCGCTCACCGCTCAGCAAGGAGCGATGCGTGTCGTCGGCGAGCGCCGGCTCAACCCCCACGACCCGGCAACTCGGGGCTAGGGACTTGGCGACGGTGCTGACACCCGCCGCCAGACCCCCGCCACCGACCGGCACGAGCAGCAGATCCAGTTCCCGCACGTCCTCGAACAGCTCGAGGGCAAGCGTTCCCTGGCCTGCCATCACCTCGTAGTCGTCAAAGGGGCGAACGAAGCTTGCGCCGGTGCGAGCCACGTAGGCGTCGGCGACGAGGTCGGGTTCGTCGACCTCGGGGTCGTAAGGTCGAATCTCGCCTCCGAAGCCCGCTATGGCCCGCGTCTTGGCTGTGGCGGCATTGTTCGGAACCACGATGGTCGCTGTCGCACCGACGATGGAGGCGGCGAGGGCTACGGCAGCACCGTGGTTGCCAGACGAGTACGCCACGATGCCAGCGCGGCGTTCCTCTTCGGTGAGCTGCAGAATCCGATTGAGTGCACCGCGGAACTTGAAGGATCCCGACCGCTGAAAGTTCTCCGGCTTTACAAACACATGGGCAGCGCAGATCTCATCGAGGGGCGACGATGTCAGCACATCCGTCCGGCGCACGAGACCCCCGATCCGATCCGCCGCTGCCTCGATCCGCCCCATCGTCAGCGAAGCGCCGGGCGAAGTGCTTGCTTCACCAGTCACTGCCCAACACATCCTTCGCAGCCGCGATGCGGGTTTCGTCGCGTTGGTAGAACACCCATTGCTTGATCCTCTTGCCACGGATAAGCCCGGCTCGGCTCAACACCTTCAGGTGCTCACCGCACGTCGGCTGACTCACGCGCAGCTTCTCGGCGATGAGGAGTGAGCAGACCCCGTCCGCCACCAGGTCTCCGTCACGCTGTGGTGGGAAGTGTGCCTCTGGATCTCGCAGCCAGTCCAAGATCATCAACCGCTTGTCGTTGGCGAGAGCTTTCACGACGTCAACGTCGAGCACAGAGGCATTATGGCAAGTAGCTAACTGTCTGTCCAGCGAAGTCGCACCGCTCGAGCCTGCGGGAGGTACTCGCCGGACCGCCCAGGCAGCGTCGGCTACCTCCGTCGGAGGTGCCCGAGCCCAACGGTGCATGGGCTGATGACGTGCGAGGGCACCACGTGGATGTGAGCGAACGCGCCGAGGGCGAGAGCCGGAAGAGCGAACCCGAGGGGTACGACCCCAGCTGCCCACTGGGTCGCTCGCAGGCAGGCACGGCGGTGCCTGTCCGTCCAGCTCAGGGCGGGAACGCCGTCAGGCCGCGACGCCTCCCCTGCGCACCTGAGGAGGTCGAGCACCACATCAACGCCGCCCGAGCTCGTGGCGAGAGCTCGGACTCGCAGCTGCCGCTTGAGTGACTCGATGCGTGCGCGGTATTCGCGACATGGCCGGCATCGCGCGATGTGAGCGGCGACGACGGCCTCCCCAATTGGTGCCTCTTCGCCGTCTACGAGGGCGGAGATCGCCTCCCGCGCCAGCCGGCACGAGGTGAGCAGGCCGGCACGGTCGGGTTCAGGCCGCCGCCGCCTCCTCATCACGAGACCGCCACCTGAGGGGCTGGGGTGCCGAGGGCGCCGAGCAGCATGGCCCTGACCAACCGGAGCATTCGAGGAACCTCGACCCTCAGCTCGACGACCCGAATTGAATGGGTACGTTTGCGACCTGCGATCTCGTCCAGTTCCCCGCTCCGGGAGCCAGCACCCAATCGGTGAAGAGCGTGTCGCGGGCGGCAAGGGCGTCCACCTTGCCCGCCGGCCCGAACGCCAGCGTTTCGGTGCCCGGGGGTGGAGTCGGCAGGGCATCCCACGCATCGCCGGGGCCCCCTATCACCTCGACGGATTCGGAGGCGTCGGCGGACGACGTAACGAGGAAGAGGCCGCGCCGGCCATCGGGTCCGAAGGACCGCACCCCTCCCGACCCGACCGCGAGCACGGGCGAGGTCCGCCACCTCGTGTCGCCGTTGCTCCTCCACGCCGCCAGCAGGCCGCTCTCGTGCCCATCGGAGACGGCGAGCAGGGCGCAGAGACCACCCGTCGTCGGCAGCAGACCGAGGACGTCGACGTTGCCGGCTGCTAACGACGCCGGCAGTGCGGGTCCGGCGAGCTCCCAGGGACCCTGAGCATCGGAGAAGACGCCGACGATTCCAGCCCGGCGACAGTCTGCTCCGACGATCGGCGTGGAAGCTTGCACGCCGACGGCCGTGATCGATCCGAGGCCGCAGGCACGCCCGGCCGGCGACGACTGCAGCTCGGTCGAGGTCGTCAGCTCGTTCCACCCAGCAAGTTGCCCGGAGCTCTCCGATACCTCCTCCACGCCGCCGCTGGCAGCGGTGAGGGCCACGGCGCTGCCTCCCGTGCCGATCGCCAGCGCGTCTGGCTGCTTGGCGAGCGCCGCGATCGGGGAGGCCGGCGTCCAGGCGCGTCCCCCGTCGGACGTAACGAGGATCGGCGAGAACTCGAGGAGGTTGGCCGGCCGGACGCCCACGGTGAGAGAGAGCCCGTCCCGAGCCGCCAGCACGAGCCCGCCGTTTGTCGCCACCGCCAGGGCCGAGGAGAGGTCGGACCAGTTCGAGGCGCCACGGGGTCGGAAGAAGAGCTGCCAGAAGGTGTTGAGCGGCTCGTTGAGGTCGCCCATTGGAACGACGGCCCACGAGCCAGCCGACGTCTCGATCGAGGTGGCCATTGAGAGGCCGGCGGCAGCCCGGGCGACCGGCCGGCCCGGAGCACCGGTGGCGTGTCCGCAGGCAGCCGTCCCGAGCCCGAGAAGCGTCGTCGTGAGGACTACGAGCGCGCCTCTTCGCCGGTGCGCATGCGACCGATGGCGGCGCTGCGGGATGCTCACGATCCGAGCACGCTGCGAATGGCGTTCGAGAGGACCACGGCGGAGGAGGATTTCGTCGTCTGGGTCCCTGGACCCGGGTCCATGTCCAGCACGTATCGCGTGTCGCCCGTCGGATCGATCACATAGGCGATATCACTGTGGGCGATCATCGCCCCAGCTGGCGAATACTCGACCTGAACACCGAACGAGCTCCAGACGCGATTCAAGGCGGCCGCTGAACCGGTGAGGTAGAGCCAGTTCGGGACGTGCGCGAGGCCTTCCTGGCGGTCGAAGGCGATCGTATAAGCGGGTGACCGGTAGACCGGGTTGGCGACGATGGCGACGAGCCAGACTCGCTTGGCACTGGCGCCGAGCAAGCGGTCCGCCTCCCGGAACTCCTGGGCGATGATCGGGCAGTCGGAGACACATACGGGGTCCAGGAACGTCACGGCGATCGCTTTGCCCCGCAGGCTCTGGAGGGACACCGCCGCTCCGCTCTGATCAGTCAACTGGAAGGCTGGTGCCGGAAGATGGACGGCATCGGGTGTCCCGTCGACGGCCTCGGCGAGGATCGGATCCGCGTTCGGGTTCATGGACGCCAGGGCCATCGGCGCAGCGCCGACGAGGGTGATGGCGATGGCGCCGACAGCCCCGAGGACCTGCAAGGTGTAGCGGGGTCTCGCCGTCAGGCGTTCCCACAACGACGCGTCGGTGGCGCCCGTCGTGATCGGTACCGGCGCGTCGGCGACGGCGGGGACGCGCGTGAGGGCGAGGTAGCCGGCCGTGAAGATGAGCGCCATCGGGATCATGCTGTTCGGGTCGGTTCCGACGCCGCCAAGGAAGCCGAAGTCCTCGATGAGGACCCAATCGGCCAGACACACGACGATGCCGGCGATGACCGCAGGACGGACGATGGCCGGGCGCCAGCTCAAGAACGCCATCCCTACGGCGGCGAGGAAGATCACAAGGACGAGGTTGACGGCCCACCCGTGGGCGGCATCGAAGCCAGCGAAACCCGCCACCCAGGAGGACAAGACGTGCGGCTGGGGCGTTTGTGCCATCTGCTGCACCATCGCGGTGAGGGTCCCGGGGGCGGCGCTCTTGTGCAGCTGGCCGCGCCAGAAGCCTCGACCCGGCCAGGCCTGCAGCACGGCCATTCCCACGAAGAAGAGCCCCATGACGCTGAGGACTGCTCGTCCAAGGCGAGGGCTCAGCCAAGCGCGATCGGGCAAGGCGAGCAGCACGCCCGCCAGGCTGTAGAACAGCACCGCCCCAGGAGCGCCGAATGCCCAGGTGAGACCGGGGGCGAAGATGCCCCCGAAGGCCTCCCCGAAGATCCAGACGACGATCCCCCAGAGAGCGCTCGAGAGGCCGGCGAGCCGGGACCAGTTCCCCCGCGGGGCAACGAGGAGCCAGACGCCGAGCCCTACCTGGATCCACACGGCCGAAGCGGGCGCCGTGATCGGGTGGTAGCTCCAGATCGTGGCCCCGAAATTCACAAGGTGCTGCACCCAAGCCGGCGAGGGCGCCGCAGCCGGTCCGATCACCTGAGTCGTCATGCCGAGAGGCATCGATGTCTGGCCCTGAAGGAAGCCATCGAGGATCCAGATGAGGCCGAAGGCGACGCGAAGGACCCGCCGGGCGAGCGGCTCGGGGTGGCTCCACACCTCGGTCAGGGCAGTCCCGTCTGCAGCTTTTCGCAGCTGGACGCCACGAAGCAGGTTCCAGGCGACCGCCAGCAGGGCGAGCACGACGAGCACGACGAGGCCCTCACGCAGCAAGAGGGATTCGAAGGCCGACACGATCGTGGGGTTGTTCGACTGCAGCCCTGTGCTCATCCCTGGCATTGCGGCTGCTCGCTCCCTTCATGGCCGAGGCGAAAAGAACCCGCCTCTCCAACTGGGGGTGCGAGGTTTCCCTTCTACGTAGGTAGTGCCTCCAGCCTGCCGCAAAGTTCCGGATCGAGAGGACCGCTCGGCGTCGCCCGCGTCCACGCAGTACCGTCACGCCGGTGGACGGGCTGAGCGAACTCCTGCTGCGGGCGAGGGACGGGGACGACGCGGCACTGGCTGACTTCGTCCAGGCCATGCACCCGCCGATTCGGAGGTTCTGCGCCTATCTCGTCGGTCAGGACGATGCGGACGATGCCACACAGGAGACCTTCCTGGCCGCTTGGCGGGCCCTGCCCGCCTATCGGGCCGACGCCTCGGCCAAGACCTGGCTGTTCGTCATCGCCCGCCGCAACGCCGATCGAGTCGCCCGCCGCCGCGGCCGCTGGTTCGAGCTCGCCAAGGGTGCACCGGGTCCAGCGCCGGCGCCGCACCCGGAGACGGCCGGCCTGCCCTACGAGCTGCTGTCGGACTTGGAGCCGGATCGCAGAATGCCGCTCGTGCTCACACAGGTCATCGGTCTGTCCTACGCCGAGGCGGCCGCTGTCTGTGAGTGCCCCATCGGTACGATCAGGTCGCGGGTGGCGCGGGCGCGGGAAGAGCTTCTCAGGCGGCAGGCGGACGCTCGCAGGCTCGACCGGTCTTCCGGCTGAGCGACTTGCCCCGACGGTGTTGGGAGCCTTGGGAGGAGAGCCATGAACGAAGAGCGTGCTCAAATGCTGTTGCGCGACGAGCGCAGCCGGGTGGAACAGCTGCTGAAGGAGACGACGACCGCCGGTCTGGAGGACCGAGCAACAGCCAACGAACCGGGTGACCTCACCGATCCGGCGGAACGCCTCACCGCCGAGGAGACAGACGACGCCGTTGCCGCCGGCCTGCGTGAACGGCTGGCTGCCCTGGACCGGGCCGAGCATCGGATCGAGCGAGGAACCTTTGGCTACTCGGTCCGCAGCGGGTTGCCCATCCCGGACGCTCGTCTAGAGGCGGACCCAGCTGCCGAGCTCACCGTGGAGGAGGAACAGCAGATCTAACCGAACGGCAGGGTGGATTCGCAGGGAGATGGACACCTGGGCGGCACAACTAGGATGCCTTCGCACCGTGGGGCCTCAGCGGTCATTGTGTCTTCAAGTCAACGAGGAATGATGCCTCAACGAGAACCGGGCCGCACCATCGAACGCGTACTCGTCACTGGCGGAGCTGGGTTTCTTGGGTTTCACCTCGTGCGCCGACTCTCGAAGGAGTACGACGTCGGCGTTTACGACATCGCCGAGCCGGATCCCGAAGCCGGTCACCGCGACTTCGTGAGCGGAGACATCCTCGAGACCCCTGTTCTGGAAGAGGCCGTCAAGAGCTACGACGCCGTCGTCCACCTGGCGGCTCAACTCGGCGTCGAAGCCTCGCAACGCGACGAGGGCCGCGTCATCGCCGTCAACGTGGCCGGCACTGAATCGCTTGCAGCCGCAATTCGTTCCTCGCCCCGCGTAAAGCGCCTCGTCGCCCTTTCCTCCTCTGAGGTCTATGGGGAGGGACGCGACCGTCTCCTGGAGGAGAGCAACGATCCCGCGCCCCGCTCTGCTTACGGTCGGACGAAGGTCGTGCTGGAGCGGATTGTGGGCTCCCTGGCTACATCATCTCGAGGTGTCACGATCATCCGCCCGTTCAACGTGTACGGCCCCCGCCAACGCACGGACTTTGTCGTCCCACGGTTCATCCTTGCTTCACTTGCAGGAGAGCCGCTCACGATCTTCGGCGACGGTGCTCAACTGCGGACCTTCACGTACGTTGACGACGCCGTCAACGGCATCATGGCAGCCCTTGATTCGCCTCACGCTTCTTCGCCATCTGCATCGACCTATAACGTCGCGTCCAATGAGACCATTTCCATTTCCACTCTTGCCGGCATAATTCGGTACATCACCAAGAGTCACAGTGAGCTGGCGTTTCTCCCGTATGCGGACCCTGAGACGGGACGGGACGCCGCCCAGGAGATAACGGACCGTGTCCCGAGCACAGCCAAAGCCCGCCGCGAGCTCGGTTTTCAGAGCTCCGTCTCGCTGATCGAGGGACTGCTCGCGACGGCAACGTGGTACCAGGACCACTCCGCCGCTCACAGCCTGACGGCCGTGCCTTCCGATCGCACCTGAGGTTCAGGTATAGACGGCCCGGCAGCCGGCCGATCAGCTCGGAAGGCTCGTCGTGGTCGTCGTGGTCGTGGTGCTGGTCGTCGTGGTCGTAGTCGGCGTTGTGGTGGTGGTAGTAGTCGTGGACGAGGTCGTGGTCGGCGAGGTCGGGCTCACGCTCGGCACGGCGGCGGTGACGCGCTCTCCGTAGCCCGTGAAGCTCAGGTGCAGGCTGATAGGTCCCGTTCCGGGGACGAGGCGCCCGAGCGAGATCACGGCCGATCGGATCCGATTCCTCGTGACCCACGCTTGGACGTGAAGGTGCGAGGAGCCGACGAGGCGGGCGACCTGAGCAAGCTCGGCCGAATCGGCCAGGTGCTGGCGGGCGAGTGAGAGGTTCGTCTGGCCGCTGTACTCGGTCGTGCCCGCACCGCCGATCCTGTCATGGCCGACGACGCGCAGGTCGCATGCCCCGGTCAGCTGGCCCACGATCCAGCGCAGGTCGGCAGACGCCAGCGCCAACCCGGACGCGAAGGGAGCGGGCAGTCGCGAGAGCGTCGATGGGGTCAGCACGATCCACGGGCCTTCAGCGCCGACGTCGGCGCCGAGTGCCGGCGGCAGCGACACATAGGTCACGCCGCCGATGAGCCGAAGCTGCAGCGTTCCCGAGCCGCGGAGCTCGAGGGCGAGCCATGCCATCCCGTCGCGGGTGTCGACGGCTCCCGTGCCCGTGCCGATCTCCGACTTACCGGCGAAGCTGTGCACGCCGAACGAGAACGAGCCGGTCGATTCTGAGGAGGCAGCCGCGGCTGCCAAGACGGCGGCGGCGCTCGGGCCGGAGCCGTGCCGGGTCCGAGCCGAAGGCGTGCCCGTCGGCAGCAGCCCGCTCCCAGCCGCTTGCAAAGCCCGTTTGCCGACATGGGCATAGAAGGAGATCCAGGATTCCACGAGGCTCTCATAGGCAGCCGAGTGGTTGTAGGCGAGGATGGCGTCTTTGAGGCCTGCCGGCTTGTCGAGGTCGCCGCCGTTGGCGCACAGGAACACGCCGGCGGTCAAGGCGGCGGCGTAGAAGTTCTGCGGGTTGCGCTGGCGATCACCGTTGCCATGCTGGGCGTACTCGGCCCATGTCGCCGGCAGGAACTGCATCGGCCCTTCGGCTCGCACCCAGCCGCCCCCGGGCGCCCGCATGGCAGGCGTGCCGTTCAACCCGTTGAGAGGGACGCCGAAGATCGGCGGGAAGAGCGTGCCGTCGCGCGTGACGCGGGCAGCCGCACCCCACGTCTGGCCGTTGTCGGACTCGACCCTGCCGATGCCGGCGACGTCCTCCCAGGAGAGGTGACAAGTTGGATCGGTGACGGCCAAGACCCGCCCCGCGTGCGAGTAGGCCGCGATCGCGACGGCCGGCACCCCGTCACTCGCCCCCGCCGGCATGGCGGCGGCGTGCCTGTGATGCTTCGGGGGGGCGGCCGAGAAGGGAACGACGCCGGCGGTGGCGGATCGGCCAGCCGGAAGGGGACGGGGCATGCGAAACGGTGCCGGCGCGCCCTGATCGCTGCTCGCCCGGGCAACGTGCAGGGCGACACCGGCCGCCGGCGCACGGCCTGCCGAGACATGGCGTCCCGCCGGCAGGAGTGAGCCAGCCAGGGTCACTCCGAGTACTGGCACTAGCAGCCAGGGCAAGGGCCGCCGCCGAGCGACGAAACGGCCCAGCGTCCGAACGCGCTCGCCTGCGACTCCTCGCCACGTCCTCGCCGCCTCCGTGACACCGGGCTCGGTGTGCCACCACGGCTGGGAGCGGCGCCTCAGGCGAGGCAGCAGACTCATCTCAACGCTGCACGCCGCGTGGTTCCGTCCTCGGGTCCGCGTATGCGGAGGTGCATCCGAGGCGGGGTGCAACAAGGACGCGGCCGTTCCATCTCACGTACGTACCTATCGGCACGTTGCCGCAGGCACCTGAGCCATGCCTGGCTGCTGCACCCAGGTAGGCGGCTCGGCTGCCTGTTCGGCGAGTAGGGCGGGAGCGGGTCAGTGGGCAGGTGTTCATGGGGTGTCTGTGGGCACGAGCATGGCCGCTTGAGGCAAACTGCAGACTATGCGGCGCCCGATCACGGTCGGCTCACCCTCGTGAGCTACGTCCTCGACTACTGGAGCTTCGACCCCTTCCTCGTCGTGGTGGCGGTCATCGTCGTCGTGCATGAGATCGGGCTTGCTCATCTGCGTCAGCGCTCCGATCCGCGGCGGACCCGTCAGCGACGCCGGCGGGCGCTGCAGTTCTACGGCGGCCTCGGCATCCTGCTCCTCGCCGTCGTGTCGCCCATCGACTACTTCGCCAGCGACTACTTCTTCGTCCACATGATCGAGCACATCCTCATCGCCTTCTTCGCTCCGATCCTCGTGGTGGCGGGGGCTCCCTGGCTGCCCTTCCTCTTCGCCCTGCCGGTGGGTCCGCGGCGCAGGCTCGGGCGAGCCCTCCTCCTCGGTCGCTGGTCGCGTCCGCTGCGATCCGTCGGAGGGGTCGTCTCGAACCGCTGGACGGCCCTAGTGCTCTTCAACCTCGCAATGGTGATCTGGCACGTGCCCGTGCTCTTCGACCTTGCCGAGCGCAACCAGCGAGTGCACATCTGGCTGATGCACTCGAGCTTCTTCCTCACGGGCGTGTTGTTCTGGCTGCAGATCATCCCGTCCTTCCCCTTCAAGGCGAAGGCGTCTGCCGCCTGGCAGGTCGGCGCCATCGTCTCGACGAACGTCGTGATGTTCTTCCTGGCAATGTCGCTCAGCATCTTCGCCACCGGCTCCTGGTACGTGGTCTACGCCCACGTGCCGGGCGTCTCGCTGGCGCCTTTCGCCGACCAGCAGATCGGTGCGGCCATCTTGTGGATCTGCGGCGATTTTTGGGCGGTACCCGCCCTCATCTTCGTCATCAGGCGGGCGATGGCCGAAGAAGGGAGTTTCTCCAGCCTGGCCGAACGGATCATCCGCGGGCGAGTCCCTCTGTCCCTGGAGGAGTTCCGACCGCCCGCCTGACCCAAGTACCGCTAGCTCGGCAAACGTCGTTGACTGTCGGGTCAAACGGAAATAGTGTGACCAACGCAGGCAAGGTACATAGCTGAAGTGACCGGGGGGCAGCTCCGATCGTCGAGGCGGTTGACCACTGATGCTCGGTGGGTTCCGCCGGCGGTGAGACGCGCCTACCGGCTGGATCGGGGGCCGCGTTGTCTCGTTCGGGAAGGCTGGGGGTTGCTGCCGTGATTGTCGGCATCGGCATCGGCCTCATCGTCTTTCTGGCAGCGGCGTTTCTCCGCTCGTCGCCGCCGACGGTCGATTTCACCGCTGGGCACACGCCCGGTCAGCCGGTTGACATGACCTTGCAGACGGTCGGATCGATCGGTTTCGGCGCCCACCCCACGTGGGTGTCGTATCTGACCTTGGCGCCTGACGGGAAGTGGGTGCACACCACCCTCTGGGATCTTCCTGCCCACACGCGCATCAACGTGACGATCGACCAGTACGACGGCGGCGGGCCGTTGCGCAACCAGGTGCTGGGCCTCGTGCAGGGCACGATCGGCAACGACATGACCGTGGACGGCAAGACAATGACGATGATCAACTCGAACGCCACCACGGCCGCCATCCCGAACGGTGTCGCCCACACCTTCACCATTCCGACGCTCGGGATCAACGTCCCCCTGCTCGCCAACTCGAACAGCGCGAGCCTGTGCGCGGTGGCGCCGTGCACCTTCGCCTCGCCCCACAACATCGTCAAGTTCTCCTTCATGACGCCCGGGCCAGGCGAGTACCCCTGGCAGTGCTTCCTTCCCTGCGGCCTCGGCTTCCTCTACGGCAACGGGGGCCCGATGCAGTCGGTCGGCTACATGGACGGATTCTTGAAGGTGGTTTCGTGAGCGCCGACGCGAGCAGCACGGGCGGCGGCGGAGCGCCCTCCCCACCGGCAGCTGCCGGAGAGCCTCGTCACTTCCAGCGCATCCTCACGATCTGGATCGTCATCTCGGTCGTGGGCGACCTCCTCTTCGCCTTCTTCGTCGGCCCCCACGTGCCCCCGGGCCGCATGTCGGACACGGCTACCTCGGACTCCGTCGACTTCACCGTCCTGTTCCTCATCGCCCTGCCCGTTCTCGTGGGCGTCTGGGTCTACATGGGCTACGCACTCATCACGTGGCGGGCGTCCCGCCCCGGAGTGCCCGAGCCCGTCGGCGGACCGCAAGCGCGGGGCAACCTTCGCGTGCAGGTCATCTGGATGGTCACCACCACGGTGGTCGTGATGGCGCTGTTCGTCTTCGGAACCGTCGAGCTGTACGTCACTGCCGGATCGGGCGGCGGCGAAGGCCCGAACCCTCTCTGGACGCCGACCTCGGCCACCGTGCTGCCGGTGCAGGTGATCGCCCAGCAGTGGCGTTTCACGTATCGCTACCCGACCTTCGGCGGCTTCGAGACACCGGATCTCGTGTTGCCGGTCGACACGACGATCGAGTTCCACGTGACGTCGCTCGATGTCATCCACGACTTCTGGGCGTACCAGATCGGCGTCAAGGCAGACGCCAACCCCGACTACGACAACATCGCCTTCACCACGACCAAGCAGCTCGGCGTCTTCACCGTGCGGTGCGCCGAGCTCTGCGGCATATGGCACGGCGCCATGTATGACTACGGGAGGATCCTCAGCAAGTCGCAATTCGAGACCTGGGCGACGACGACCGAAACCCAGCTGGCCCCCTTGACCAAGCTCCTGCCGGCCTTCGCCTATACCTACACGCCGGACGCCAACGGTGCCGACGGCGGCTACTACCCCGACACCAAGGATCCGTACAGCAACGTCGAACAGTACGGCGCCACCACGCCGAGCACCTAAGTCCCGACCGCCATCGACGAATGGGTACTGACTCATGAGCCTGGATACACAAGCGGTTATTGACTCGCCTCCCGGGGAGCGCCTGCGGACTACGTCGGGCTTCTTCAGCCCGAATGCCGTCTGGGCGCTCGTGGGGGCCGCCGCCGGCTATGCCTTCGGGCACTTCTGCGGCAACGTCATTGCTGCCAACCAGATCGTCGTGCAGAGCAACGGGCAGAACAACGTCGCCGTCGTGCTCGGTCTCTCCTTCGGCGTCTTCGGCTGGCTGGCCGGAGCCGGCATGTTCAACTACCCGGCCGCCAAGCTCATCGGGCGGGAGCCGCTGCCTGAGCTTCCGTCCCAGAGCTGGACGCGCTACTTCCGGCCGACGCACGACCACAAGGTCGTCGGGCTGCAGTACACGGTTGTCGTGCTGCTCTTCTTCTTCACCGGCGGCATCCTCGCCATGGGCATCCGAACCGAGCTTCTGAGCCCGACGAGCCACGTCTTCGGACCCGGCCAGTACATCGCCACGGTCGGTGAGCACGGCACCATCATGATGATGATGGCTTCGTCCATCGTTGTGGGACCGCTCGGGAACTGGCTCGTACCGCTCATGATCGGCTCCCGCAAGATGGCCTTCCCGCGGGTCGAGGTCTTCTCGCTCTGGATCTTCGCCGCCGGCTACCTCGTGATCCTGTCAGCCATTCCCATGGGCGGGTTCCCGACCGGGTGGACCGGCTACGCCCCCCTGCAGACTCAGGCCACAGTCGGTATGGACGCCTACCTCGTCGGCTTCGCCGTGATCGGCATCGGAATGATCTGCGCCGGGTTCAACCTGGCGGCAACGATCATCAACTTCCGCGCTCCCGGCATGACATGGGGGCGCGTCCCGATCTTCGTCTGGTCGATCCTCGCCACAACCGCCCTCCTGGTGCTGGCGACGCCGACGCTCGTCGTCGCCGGCTTGTTCGGGCTCCTCGACCGGACGGCGCAAACGGCGTTCTATGTCAACGAGCACGGTGGCAGCTCGTTCCTCTGGCAGAACCTCTTCTGGTTCTTCGGCCACCCCGAGGTGTACATCATGGCCTTGCCCGGGTTCGGGATCGTCGGCGAGATCCTCCCGGTCTTCACACGAAAGCCCTTGTTCGCCTATCGGGTGGCGGCTGCCGGCATGTTGGGCGTTGCTCTGCTCTCCTTCTTCGTCTGGCAGCACCACCTGTTCCAGAGCGGTATCAACCCCGACATGCGTCCGCTGTTCATGCTGACGACCGAGCTCATCTCCATCCCCACGGGTTTCATCTATCTCGTCGGCCTCGGCACGTTGTGGAAGGCGAAGATCCGCTTCGAGGTCCCGATGCTGTTCGCCCTCGGGATGTACTTCAACTTCCTCATCGGCGGTGTGACCGGGGTCTTTCTCTCGGACGTGCCCGTCAATGTGACCGTGCACGGGAGCTTCTTCGTGCTCGCCCACTTCCACTACACCATCATGGGCGGTCTCGTGTTCGCCTTCTTCGCCGGCCTGTACTTCTGGTTGCCCAAGATGACCGGGAAGAGCCTCAACAAGAAGCTGGGTCAGTACCACTTCTGGACGATGTTCATCTTCTTCAATCTGACGTTCTTCCCGCTGTTCCTCGTCGGGCTCCTCGGCCAGCCTCGGCGAGTGTTCGAATACGCCTCCAACCTGCAGGTTCTCAACGACATCTCGTCGGTCAGCGCCTTCTTACTCGGCGCCTCGTTCCTCTTCTTCATCGCCAACTTCATCTGGTCGATCTTCATCGACCCGAAGGCATCGCCCGCCAACCCGTGGGACTCCTTGGGCCTCGAGTGGCAGACGGCCAACCCCGTGCCGCCGCACAACTTCGACCGCATCCCGGTCATCCTCGCCGACCCCTACCACTACAGCGAGCCGGGCGCTCCTGCGGTGGCCGATCTGGGCGAGGGAATTCTCAGGGCCGTGGGCGCGAACGCGCCGGCTCAGCCGGCGGGATCCATGGCGACCGATCCTGATGGAGGAGGACCGCACCCATGAACGAGGACGTGATGCCGGGCGGCAAACACAACGTGCGAACCGAGCTGTTGCAAGAGTCGCCCGAGGAGGCCGAGTACGAGCTCCGCGCGGCCGAGGGCGCCATCTGGACGGGTGGCCGTCTCCT
>Ga0187883_10000431_pt1 | contig 26474 bp, 24 predicted proteins | sample June2016WEW_20_1_2_FD_132966 | JGI IMG/M metagenome (GOLD analysis project Ga0187883, IMG submission 132966) | Peatland microbial communities from SPRUCE experiment site at the Marcell Experimental Forest, Minnesota, USA - June2016WEW_20_10 | ecosystem: Environmental > Terrestrial > Soil >...
AAATGCGAGGTCGCGATGGGATTCTCGGTGACCATGCGCTCAGAGCACCTGTATCGGTATCGTGAGCGCGCTGCGACGGCCCAGCAGCAGATCGACCTTGCGGCGCACCGACCCGATCGTCAAGGGCTTCGCAAGCAGGGAGTGAGCACCACCTCCGAGACAGCGGCGCGCCGCCGGATCGTCGGCGCGATCGCAGACCACGGCAATCCGCACGCCCGCAATTCGTGCGCGCATCTCGGTGATCACAGCTGCACCCTGGACCTCGACGAGGTCGATCGCGAGCAGCACCGCATCCGGCTTCCAATCGACGGCCTTGTCATAGGCGCGCGCGAGTTCCGCGAACTCATGGGTCTCATATTCGTCGTGCAGCATGAATTGCAGCACGGTGCGCGTGATCTCGTCGCCGTCGACGACGAACACCCGTTTGTTTTCGACCGCCCGGGAACTCTCGACTCCGATTTGCATGCGCGCTCCGCCGATCTGATGAGGACGAGTAAGTCCAAGCAAGTCTCGTTCCCGAGCGCTGCCGCTGCCAGCAGAATCATTGGATTAGATCGAGCACAGCCCCGGCGCGCAAATTTGCGGTCGCGACCGGCACCAGCGCTGCGCCGCTTCGTTGTTCGCTTTCTGACAGCTGCGGTGGCGATGTCCGACAGTGGAGCTGCGATGTCGGGTTCGGGACAAGGTCCGCAGCAGCCCCGACAAAGGCGATTTACACAGCAATTACAGGCGCTTGCCGCGCTTTCTCGTGGCTGGCACGGGCCTTGCTTATCCTGACTGAGCGGCGAGTGTGGAGGGATGTGATGCCAATCCGAAGAAGACCAAAGGCTAGCGTTTTCCAACCTGCGGCGGAGCACGGTCAACGCGTTGGAAGCGCGTGCGGGTCACGCGAGATGCGAAACGTTTCACAACCAATCGAGTAGCAAGGAGTCTTCAATCATGGCCAAATTGCGGCAAATCGCCTTTTACGGAAAGGGCGGAATCGGAAAATCCACAACCTCCCAAAACACGCTCGCGGCGCTTGCCGATCTCGGGCAAAAGATCCTGATCGTCGGCTGCGATCCGAAGGCGGACTCGACGCGCCTGATCCTGCACGCCAAGGCGCAGGACACCATCCTGAGCCTCGCTGCAGCGGCGGGCAGCGTCGAGGATCTCGAACTCGATGACGTCATGAAGGTCGGCTACAAGGACATCCGTTGCGTTGAATCCGGCGGCCCCGAACCCGGCGTCGGCTGCGCCGGCCGCGGTGTCATCACCTCGATCAACTTCCTCGAAGAAAACGGCGCCTACGAAGGCGTCGACTATGTGTCCTACGACGTGCTGGGCGACGTGGTCTGCGGCGGCTTCGCGATGCCGATCCGCGAAAACAAAGCCCAGGAAATCTACATCGTGATGTCGGGCGAGATGATGGCGATGTACGCCGCGAACAACATCTCGAAGGGCATCTTGAAATACGCGAATTCCGGCGGCGTGCGCTTGGGCGCGCTCGTCTGCAACGAGCGTCAGACCGACAAGGAGCTCGAGCTCGCCGAGGCGCTCGCGAAGAAGCTCGGCACCAAGCTGATTCACTTCGTGCCGCGCGACAATATCGTGCAGCACGCGGAACTGCGCCGCATGACCGTGATCGAGTTCGCTGGTCAATCCAAGCAGGCCGACGAGTACCGGCAGCTCGCCTCGAAGATCCACAACAACGCGGGCCAGGGCATCATTCCGACGCCGATCACGATGGACGAGCTCGAGGACATGCTCATGGAGCACGGCATCATGAAGCCGGTCGATGAGGCGCTGGTTGGCAAGACTGCGGCGGAATTGGCCGCCGAAGCCGCGGCCGCCTGAAGCTGAGATTTCGTTTCACACACCCTCTCCCCTCGCGGGGAGAGGGAACCGACCCGAGGTAGCATCATGAGCTTGAGCACGAAGCAAGAACCCGAAGACGCCAAAGTACGCAACAAAGCGCTGATCAACGAGGTGCTCGAAGCATATCCGGACAAGCTCGCGAAGCGCCGCGCCAAGCACTTGAGCACCTTCGAGGAAGGCAAGCCCGACTGCGGCGTAAAATCCAACATCAAGTCGGTTCCCGGCGTCATGACGATCCGTGGCTGTGCCTACGCCGGATCCAAGGGCGTCGTCTGGGGCCCGATCAAGGACATGGTCCACATCAGCCACGGCCCGGTGGGATGCGGCCAGTATTCCTGGGGTTCTCGGCGCAACTATTACATCGGCACGACCGGCATCGACACCTTCGTCACGATGCAATTCACGTCCGACTTCCAGGAAAACGACATCGTGTTTGGCGGCGACAAGAAGCTGCACAAGATCATGGATGAGATCCAGCTGCTGTTTCCGCTCAACAAGGGCATTTCGGTCCAATCCGAATGCCCGATCGGCCTGATCGGCGACGACATCGAGGCGGTCTCGAAGGCCAAGGCGAAGGAATACGGCAAGACCATCGTGCCGGTGCGCTGCGAAGGATTCCGCGGCGTTTCCCAGTCCCTTGGACATCACATCGCCAACGATACGATCCGGGATTACATCTTCGAGAAGCTCGACGGGAAGGCCGCGGCATTCGAACAGACGCCCTACGACGTCTCGATCATCGGCGACTACAACATCGGCGGAGACGCCTGGTCCTCGCGCATTCTGCTCGAGGAAATGGGCTTGCGTGTGATCGCACAATGGTCCGGCGACGGCAGCATCGCCGAGCTCGAGGCGACACCCAAAGCCAAGCTCAACGTTCTGCATTGCTATCGATCGATGAACTACATTTCGCGCCACATGGAAGAGAAGTACGGGATTCCCTGGGTCGAATACAACTTCTTCGGCCCGAGCAAGATCGAGGAATCGCTGCGGCGCATCGCAAGCCACTTCGACGATCACATCAAGGAAGGCGCCGAACGCGTGATCGCGAAGTACAAGCCGCTCATGCAGGCCGTGATCGACAAATTCAAACCGCGTCTCGCGGGCAAGAAGGTCATGCTGTTCGTCGGCGGACTGCGCCCGCGCCACGTGATCGGCGCCTACGAGGATCTCGGCATGGAGGTCGTCGGCACCGGTTACGAGTTCGGCCACAACGATGACTACCAGCGTACGACGCACTACATCAAAGACGGCACGCTGATCTATGACGACGTCACGGGGTATGAATTCGAGAAATTCGTCGAAAAGGTTCAGCCCGATCTGGTCGGCTCCGGCATCAAGGAGAAATATGTATTCCAGAAAATGGGCGTGCCGTTCCGGCAGATGCATTCCTGGGATTATTCGGGGCCCTATCACGGTTACGACGGGTTCGCGATATTCGCCCGCGATATGGACATGGCGATCAACTCTCCGGTGTGGGCATTGACCAAGACGCCTTGGAAGAGCGCCGCCGCACCGCAAGCACCCGCCGCTGCGCCGGAACCCGCTGCGCCGGAACCCGCTGCGGTGGAATCCACTTAAGGCCGATTTAGGAGCAACGCCCACATGAGTCAGAGCGCCGACAAGATACTCGACCACTTCGATCTGTTCCGCCAGCCGGAATATAAGGAGATGCTCGAAGCCAAGAGGAAGAACTTCGAGAACCCGCTGCCGGCCGAAGAAGTCGAACGGATCCGCGAGTGGACCAAGACCGCGGATTACCGCGAGAAGAATTTCGCGCGCGAGGGCCTCACAGTCAATCCCGCCAAGGCCTGCCAGCCGCTCGGTGCCGTGTTCGCGGCCGTAGGCTTCGAGCGCACACTCCCCTTCGTGCACGGATCCCAGGGCTGCGTCGCCTACTATCGCAGCCATTTCTCGCGCCACTTCAAGGAGCCATGTTCCTGCGTCTCCTCATCGATGACCGAAGATGCCGCGGTGTTCGGCGGCTTGAACAACATGGTCGATGGGCTCGCGAACGCCTACGCCCTTTACAAGCCAAAAATGATCGCGGTCTCGACGACCTGCATGGCGGAGGTCATCGGCGACGATTTGAACGCGTTCATCAAGACTTCCAAAGAAAAGGGTTCGGTGCCGCAAGAATTCGACGTGCCGTTCGCGCACACGCCGGCGTTCGTCGGCAGCCACGTGACCGGCTACGACAACGTCATCAAAGGAATCCTCGAGCATTTCTGGGCGGGCAAGGCCGGCACCATGCCGGCGCTCGAACGCGTCCCAAACGGGAAGATCAATTTTATCGGCGGCTTCGACGGCTATACGGTCGGCAACCTGCGGGAAATCAAGCGGATCTTCAAACTCATGCAGGTCGAGCACACGATCCTCGGCGACAACAGCGATGCTTGGGACACGCCGACCGACGGCGAATTTCGCATGTATGACGGCGGCACGACGCTGGCCGAAGCCGCCGAGGCGGTGCACGCCAAGGCGACCGTTTCGATGCAGCAATATTGCACCGAAAAGACGCTCAACTTCGCGGCCACTCAGGGCCATGAGGTCGTCGCGTTCAATCATCCCGTCGGCGTCGCCGGCACCGACAAATTCCTCATGGAAATTTCGCGGATTACGGGCAAAGCCATTCCCGAGGAGCTCGCGCGCGAGCGCGGACGGCTCGTCGATGCGATCGCAGACTCCAGCGCGCACATTCACGGCAAGAAATTTGCGATCTACGGCGATCCGGACTTGTGTCTCGGGCTCGCGGGCTTTCTGCTCGAGTTGGGCGCCGAGCCGACGCACGTGCTCGCGACCAACGGCAACAAGGAATGGGCAGTGCGGGTCCAGGCGCTCCTCGACAGCTCACCGTTCGGCAAGAACTGTCACGTCTATCAGGGCAAGGACCTGTGGCACATGCGCTCGCTGCTGTTCACCGAGCCGGTCGATTTCCTGATCGGCAACACCTACGGCAAGTATCTGGAGCGCGACACCGGCACGCCGCTGATCCGCATCGGCTTCCCGGTGTTCGACCGCCACCACCATCACCGCTATCCGGTCTGGGGCTATCAGGGCGGGCTCAACGTGCTGGTGTGGATACTCGACAAGATCTTCGATGAGATCGACCGGGCGAGCAACATTCCGGCCAAGAACGACTTCAGCTTCGACATCATTCGTTGAAGCGGCACGCGGCGCTTGCGGGACCTTAAATGAGTTTGCTGACCGACAAACTGCAGCAAGTGTTCGAGGAGCCGGCCTGCGGCAAGAACCAGGGCAAGGCCTCGAGTGAGCGTAAGAAGGGCTGCACCAAGCAGCTTTCGCCCGGCGCGGCCGCCGGCGGCTGCGCGTTCGACGGCGCCAAGATCGCGCTGCAGCCGATCACCGATGTGGCGCATCTCGTGCATGGTCCAATCGCCTGTGAAGGGCATTCCTGGGACAATCGGCACTCGCTGTCGTCGGGACCCGCGACTTACCGCACGGGCTTCACGACCGACATCAATGAGCTCGACATCGTCTACGGCGCCGAAAAAAAGCTCTACAAGGCCATCAAGGAGATCATCGAGAAGTACGACCCGCCCGCGGTGTTCGTCTACCAGACCTGCATCACCGCGCTGATTGGCGATGACATCGAAGTCGTCTGCAAGGCCGCCGCCAAGAGATTCGGCAAGCCCGTGATTCCTGTGAATGCGCCGGGTTTCGCCGGCGTCAAGAATCTCGGAAACAAGCTCGGCGGCGAAGCGCTGCTCGACTACGTGATCGGCACCCAGGAACCGCCTTTCACGACGCCCTACGACATCAATATCGTCGGGGAATACAATCTCTCGGGCGAGCTATGGCAGGTCAAGCCGCTGCTCGATGCGATGGGCGTACGCGTGCTCGCTTGCATCAGCGGCGATGCGCGTTACGCCGAAGTCGCGTACTCGCATCGCGCGCGCGCGACGATGATGGTCTGTTCGAAGGCGATGATCAACGTCGCACGCAAGATGGAGGAACGCTACGGCATCCCCTACTTCGAGGGCTCGTTCTACGGGATCGGCGACATGTCCGAGAGCCTGCGCCAGATCGCGCGGCTTTTGGTTGAGCGCGGTGCACCCGACGACATTCTCGAACGCACCGAGCGCCTGATCACCGCCGAGGAGGCGCGCGCTTGGGCCCGCATCGAGCCTTACAAGCAGCGTCTGCACGGCCGCAAGGTGCTGCTGATCACCGGCGGCGTCAAGTCCTGGTCGGTGGTCGCTGCGCTGCAGGAGGCCGGCATGGAAATTGTCGGCACCAGCGTCAAGAAATCCACGCCCGAGGACAAGGAGCGGATCAAGGAAATCATGGGCGACGAGGCGCACATGATCGATGATATGACGCCGCGTGAGATGTACAAGATGCTCAAGGAAGCGCGTGCCGACATCATGCTCTCAGGCGGCCGCTCACAGTTCGTCGCGCTCAAGGCGAAAATGCCCTGGCTCGACATCAATCAAGAGCGCCATTACGCCTACGCAGGTTACGAGGGCATCGTGAGCCTCGTTGCGGAAATCGACAAAACACTCTCCAATCCGGTCTGGGCACATGTGCGCGCTCCGGCACCCTGGGATTCGGACAACACCGTCGTCGCGATGCCGGTTGCGGCACCCGCCGCGGCGTAACGCGTACCCCATGGCTCTCGTCAAACTCTCTCATAAAGCCGCGACGGTCAATCCGCTCAAGATGAGCCAGCCGCTTGGCGCGAGCTACGCCTTTCTCGGCATGAATCGCTGCATGCCCGTCATGCACGGCTCGCAGGGCTGCACCTCGTTCGGGCTCGTGCTGCTCGTTCGCCATTTTCGCGAGGCAATTCCTCTGCAGACGACCGCGATGAACGAGGCGACCACGATCATGGGCGGCTACGACAATGTCGAGAAGGCGATCCTGAACATCCGTGCGCGCGCCAAGCCTGAGCTCATTGCGATTTGCTCGACCGGCCTCACCGAGACCAAGGGCGACGACGTCCACGGTTATTTGAAGTTAATCCGGCAGGCCCATCCCGAAGTCGCCGATACGGCACTGGTTTACGTCTCGACACCCGATTTCATCGGGGCATTTCAAGACGGCTGGGCGCATGCCGTGACAGCGCTCATCGAGGCGCTCGTCGAACCGGCGAGCGCGCGGCGCGCCCGTCAAGTCAACGTGCTGCCCGGCTGCCATCTGACACCCGGCGACATCGAGGAGCTGCGCGAAATCATCGAGGCATTCGGCCTGAACCCGATTTTCTTACCCGACGTCTCCGGCTCACTCGGCGGTCACATGTCGGATGAGTTCAGCCCGACGACCATGGGCGGCACGACGCTCGCCGACGCGCGCCGCATGGGCGCCGCGGTGATCACGCTCGCGCTCGGCGAACAAATGCGGTCCTGCGCAGAGGCACTAGAGGCGCGCACCGGAGTACCGTTCACGGTATTCGAGGGCTTGAGCGGTCTCGCGGCGAGCGACCGCTTTATCGCGGAGCTTGCGCAGATATCCGGCGTCGCGGTCCCCGCGAAATATCGGCGCCAGCGCAGCCAGCTGCAGGACGCGATGCTCGATGCGCACTTCTTCGTCGGCGGCAAGCGCATCGTCATCGGCGCGGAGCCTGACCTGCTCTGGGCGCTTAGCACAGCGCTCGGCGAATTAGGCGCAACCATCAGCGCCGCCGTCACGACGACCCAGTCGCCCTTACTAGAGCGGCTGCCGACGCAAGAAGTGCTGATCGGCGATCTCGAGGACCTCGAAGAGCGCGCCAAGGGCCGCGATCTCATGATCACGCATTCGCACGGACGCCAGGCCGCTGAGCGGCTCGGGATTCCCCTGCACCGCGCGGGCCTGCCGATGTTTGATCGGCTCGGCGCGGGGCAGCGCGTCACGGTGGGATATCGCGGTACGCGCGAGTTTCTGTTCGAAATCGGCAACATCTTTCTCAGCAATCCCCACGAAGCCACACCCGCGAGCTGGCGCTTGCCGGAGGCAGCCCATGCAGTGGAAACGCCGATTGCGGCTCATTGACGCACAGCCAGGAGCAAAAGGTATGAAAATCGCTTTCGCCACCCAAGACTTGAAGCGCGTGGATGCGCATTTCGGATGGGCCAAGAATCTTGCGATCTACGAGATCTCCCCCGAGAGTCACCGATTTCTGGAGGCCATCCAGTTCGACGGCGATCTGCAGGAGGACGGCAATGAGGACAAGCTCACGCCGAAACTGAACGCGATCCACGACTGTGCGATTTTGTACGTCGCGGCCATCGGCGGCTCGGCCGCTGCGCGCGTCGTCGCCAAGAACATCCACCCGGTCAAGGTGGGACAACCGGAGGACATCGCCGATATCCTGACGCGATTGCAAACGGTGCTCGGGGGCACGCCACCCCCGTGGCTACGCAAAGCGCTGCTCAAGGGCCAGGAGCGTGATCGGGATTTCGACGACGAGGTGGCCGGTCATGGTTGAGGTAGCGCCCCATCAAACCGATGTCGCGCCACCGCAATCGCCACCCGCACCGGCGGAATTGCTCGGCGCTCGGGCCAATCCGCTGGACTCGCCGTTCGTCCGCGAGCTCATCAAGCAGTGGCGCGCCCAGGATATGCATGGCGCCTGGGACGGGAAAAGCGACTTACAGCTGCTCGACCCGTACATTCTTGATAAGGAGCGGCGCAGGGAAATCCCGATGCTCGGCGATCCGGATCCCGAGACCATCTGGCGTTTGGAATTGTTCTACAACGCGGTCGCGCTCGCGATCGAGCGGGAGACCGGCGTCATGGTGACACCGCTAATGAAAATGCACCACGAGGGCTTTGGACGCATGATCCTCGCCGCCGGACGCTTGATCGTGGTCAACAAGCAATTGCGCGACGTACATCGCTTCGGCTTCGGAAGCCTTGAGAAGCTCGCCGAGGACGGCGAGAAACTAGTCGCCAACGGAATCGACATGATCAAGACCTATCCCGAAGTCGCGAACTACGGCTGAGAGGAGGTGGACGGTGGACGACATCGAAGCGCTCAAGGCGCAGATCAAGAAGCTCAATTCCCAGGCGACCGGCCTGAAGATGGATCTTCACGATCTCGCAGAAGAGTTACCGGTTGGCTGGGAGAAGATCCCCGAGGTGGCCGAGCGCGCATTCCAGGCCTACAAGACCTTGACTGAGGCGCGTTCGCGCCTCGCGAACGGCGGCTGAGCCATGAGCTTTGTTACGATCAAAATGCCTGACGGGCGCAGCTGGACCCCAAAATTCGTCCAGCAGATCAACCAGTCGGCCTGCATCGGATGCGGACGCTGTTTCAAGGTCTGCGGACGCGAGGTGCTGCAGCTCGCCGGCGTCACCGCGGAAGGAGAACTGATCCCGCTCGCGACAGATTTCGAGGATGACGACGAGTATGAGAAAAAGGTCATGACGATCGCCAATCAAATGAATTGCGTCGGTTGCGAAGCCTGTTCGAGAATCTGCCCCAAGAAATGCTACACGCACGCGCCGATGGCGACGGACGGGTGAGCGCAGCGCTGCAGGGCCTCGATCACCGGCAACTGCTCGCCGGCGCGCGCAATCCCGAGGATTTCGCGACCCTTGCGTTTTGCGGCGTACTTGCGCGCTTTCCGATCTTCAAGCTCGGAGCATCGGATCTTATTCGCCTGACCGAGCGATTTTTCCCCGGCGCCGCGGCCTCGGCCGCGAATTTCCAGCCCCTCTCGGTAGCCGACGTCTGCACGGCCATCCCCCCGGAGGAACTCGACGATCTGCTCGCCTTGTTTCATGCGCATCGACTCGATGAGTCCGAGGAGACCGCATGGCTCGCCCATGCGATCGCGAGCGCCTGCGCCGGCGGGAATCATCTCTGGGAGGACATGGGGATGCCGAACCGCGAGGCATTATCTCAGTTGATCAAGAAGCACTTTCCGACTTTGTACTTCAAGAACGTCGGCAACCTGCGCTGGAAGAAATTTTTCTACAAGCTGTTGTGCGATCGCGCGAAAGCACGAGTCTGCAAGGCGCCGAGCTGCGGCGTTTGCAGCGACTACGCGCAGTGCTACGGCCCGGAATAGCCTTAAGCATCGACTCCGATCATGACGTGCGATGCCTTGATCAGGGCGGTGCAGCCGCCGCCCTTGACGAGCCGCATCTCATTCATCGCGTCTGTCGTCACAATGGCCGTGAGCATGCGCGCCCCTGGCAGTTCAATTTTCACTTCACAGTTGACAGCCCCGGGGATCACCGCAGAGACGATACCGGTCAGCCGATTGCGCGCACTCGTTCGCACACTCGGGTCCGGGCTCAGCAGCACGAAGCTCGATTTAATGAGCGCAATTGCCGGACGTCCGGCCACGAGCCGCAGGTCGCCGACCGCTTCATTGGTGATATTGGCGAAGATTTCCAGGCCGTCGCCGAGATCGACGATGACATCAGAATTGACGGCACCCTTTTTTACGCTTTTGACGACACCCCGAAATTGATTACGGGCACTGATGCGCATCGGTTTCATCCTCGCCTATGGTTGTATGCCTGATTTGATCGCAGTAGAGCTGCCGAGTCAAACTGGCGCAGGCGCGCCGGGCGAGCGCATGAGTTCACCGCGCGCGAAATCGGCTCGCGAAACTCCGACGGCCAACATGCCGGGACCGGCCGGTTGTAACCCCAAACGGCTGAGTGTTCCCGTCATCTTTTCCACACCGGCGTGTCGGATTCATGACGTCGTCGCCGTGGGCTTCCAGACATCACGGTCTCGGCGCGATGGCCTTTGCGGAGCACCAAGAACCTGCCGTCGCACTGATTCGCCGCAATACGCAATCGTCTCGGGTTGGCATGTTTCCTGCTTGTCATCGTGATATCCATACGCATATAGCGTTGCTAGGAAAACTTGAGGGGGCTCAATGAATCCGAAATGCGATGCCGATATTTCGCTTGAATTGCGGCAAAGCGCTAATGCCTGTCAATCGGGTCGCGACGATTTTGCGGTCGGCGATGCGGTGCGGTGTTTAATGCGCCGGATCCCACGTTGCACCTAGCCCGCACATCGAGCGTTCAGCGGATTACCAGTAGTGAGTAATGTTTCCCCGAAAACAAATCGAGTTCGCGCCAGCGAGAAAGCACAGAGCTTGCAGCTCGTCGCTCATTTCTCAATCCGAGTGTAAGAGCTGGTTACCGCCCGGGCCGCGCTGGAAAACCCGCGCGCTCGGACGATGCAACTCCGGAGCGGGAGACGAGATCACTGCAGCCACGCGGTGACGAGCCCATTAATCGCTCCGCCTCCGACGACCAGCCAGACAAAAAGCATAGCCCCAAGCCAGAGGGGCTTAGGACCCGCAGCACGAAGCGCCGAGATGTGAGTAGTCAGTCCCAGCGCCGCCATGGCCATCGCGAGCAACAAGGTGTCGATCGTCGTCGCGGCGCTCAGGATTCGTGGCGGCAGCAGTCCAAACGAATTGAAGATCACGACGCCGATGAACGCAACCGCAAACCAGGGAATGTTCAGGCCTCGCGCACGACGCGACGCAGAGCCGCCGTCCATGCGCCGGCCGAGCCAAGCGGAGAGACCAATGAGAAAGGGCGCGAGCATCATGACTCGCACCATCTTGGTAATCACGGCTGTGTTGGCCACGCCTTCACTGACCGAGCGCGCGGCCGCGAACACCTGAGCAACCTCATGAATTGTGGATCCGGTGTAAATGCCGAATGCGCGGGCAGTGACCTCCGTCCATCCATGCGGCATCAGCGCGTACATCGTCGGGTACAGGAACATCGCCGTGGTGCCGAACACGACGACCGTGGATACCGCAATTGTGACGTGGTCAGCCTTGGCACGAACAACGGGCTCGGTGGCCATGACGGCGGCAGCGCCGCAGATCGCGCTTCCGGCGCCGATCAACACCGAGGTCTCGCGGTCCAAGCGAAGGAATCGGGTTCCGAGCGTCACGGCGAGCAGGAAGGTGCTGGTCACTACCAGCGCGTCGATCAAGACGCCGGTGATGCCCACCTGGCTCACGTCATGAAGCGTCAACCGCAGGCCGTAGAGGATCACGCCGGCGCGCAACAGTGTCTGTTTGGAGAACGTGACGCCGATTCCCGCCGTTTCAGCGAAGCGCCCATAAAAGGTGTTACCCAAAACGATCCCGAGTGCGATTGCCGCCGTCAGAGCGCTGATGCCGTGCGACTGCAGCCACCCGATCGTGCCGAGTCGCATGGCGGCGAGCGCCAGCAGGGCACTCAAGCCGAGCCCCGGAAGGAGGTGTTGGATGCGCGTCCATTCGAATCGGCCCCAATGCGAACTACGGCGCGCGGTGGGCATCTGCAGAGTGGCGATTTCGTTCATGAGCGCATCCGATGGAGAACTTGCGTCACGATAAGCCGAAGTGATCAATCAATCCAATTCATTATTCTGTTATTATCAACCAATACGATTGGTTAATTTGCGACCGGGAGATCCGACACTTGCGTATCACGCTGCGCCAATTACAGATTTTTCGCCTCGTCGCGGGATCCGGCACCACCGCCTCGGCTGCAGCGGCACTGTCGCTGTCGCAGTCCGCGACGAGCGCAGCCATCAACGAACTCGAGCGACTCTTGGAGTTGCAGGTGTTCGACCGAGTCGGTAAGCGACTTCAGCTCAATGACAATGGCCGCGCGCTCCTACCGTCCGCGCTGACGCTGCTCGATGGGGCCCAAGCCATCGAACGATGGGCGCTTGATCGCGAATCCCAAATCGGAACCTTGCGCATTGGCGCGAGCACGACCATTGGGAATTACCTTTTACCGGGGCTTCTCGCGGGATTCCGAGAACGTCTGTCGGATCAGGCGAGACGCGGCCTCAATCTTAAAATCACCATCGCGAATTCCGCCGCGGTGGCAGCGCAAGTGGCTGCGTTCGAGCTTGACCTGGGGCTCATCGAGGGTCCATGCCATGAGTCGAACCTCACGGTCCAGCCCTGGTGCGAGGATGAGCTCGTCATCGTTGCGGCGCCCGCGGATCGGATCGTGCCGCGAGTGCGGCGCGGCAAGGTCCCGCTGCAGAGCCTTCGCGAGGCCACCTGGTTGCTGCGCGAAACCGGCTCCGGGACGCGCGAGATCATCGACCAGTTGTTGATCCCGCATCTGCACCGCCTGCGGGCGGGGATGGAATTTGGAACCTCGGAGGCGATCAAGCGAGCGGTTGCGAATGGACTCGGCATCACCTGCCTGTCGCGCTTCGTGGTCGACGATCTCCTTCAGACCGGTGCGCTGGTCGCGCCACCGACGGTGCTGCCGCGCTTGAGCCGCCAATTTCACATCGTGACTCATGAGCATAAGCGCCTGACACGAGGAATGGACCTGCTCCTGAAATATCTTGGCGAGATGCGCAATCAGCGCAGCCCAACACGGAGCGGAGTTCGCCGCTGAAGATGTCAGCGCGTCGCTGATGCTCGACCTCAACCAGCCGTATGAGGACCTTGCTCGACGTCGGTGAATCGCTGCGATTCAGGCGGGCGCGCCAGCGGTTCCGACCGTGTTGTGGGGCGGCTCCGCATCGATAGGCACCTTGGCGCCCAGCATATCGCTTTCATAGCTGCGCGCGGCGACGACGAAGCATGCGGCGGCCACCAGGCCGAACCAGGGAGTGGCTGCCAGTGCGGTGTCGAGCCCGAATGCGTCCGACAACGCTCCCGCGATGAACGGCCCGGCCGCGAGCCCCAGGAGGTTTCGGAACAGCGAGAGCACCGATGCGCCGGTCGCGCGCACGCCCGGATGAATGACGTCGATCACCACGGCCGTGATCGCTCCGGCCGTGCACGTGGCCAGGAAGCCGCCCAGCGCAATCAATGCAAACTGGAGTCCGGGAGCCAGCCGCAGCGCGAACGCCGTGACCAGCACGCAAAGGGATAACAGGCAAACGACGGCGACGGCGTGCAGCTTGTTGCGCGGCCGCTTGGCGCCGGCATGGTCGACGACGAACCCCCAAAACATGCTGCCGAACGCGCCGCACAGCACGATTACCGCGGACTTGATCGCAGCCTGCTCGGTCGATAAACCGTACACGCGATTCAAATAGCTCGGCAGCCAGGCCCATAACGCCGAGACCGTGATCAGCTGGGCGGCATCTCCGACGCAAATCCAGCCCATGGTGCGAGAGCGGAGCAGCGTTTTGGCGATGAACTTGACCGCGCTCGCGGTCGAGCTGGCCGCCTGGCTCAACGACGGCGTGAGCGCCACCGTCTTGTAGTCGCGCACCTTGAGGTAGACCAGCGCCAGCACCAGGCCCGGAACGCCGACCACGCCGAACGCTGCCTGCCATCCGAAACGCGCGGCGATCACGCCGCCGAGCACGACACCAAGGACCGAGCCGATCGATGCGGCCGCGAAGAAGGTGGCCATCAGCCCACCGCGCATGCGTTCGGGGAACAGGCTCGCGATCAGCGCGGCTCCCACTGAACCGTATCCCGCTTCGCCCAAACCGACCACGCCGCGCGCGGCAAGCAACAGGCCGTAGCTGCGCGTGAACATGCAGGAGATGCTCGCCAGACTCCAGACCGCCGCCATCGCGACGATGCTCCTGACCCGGCTGCCCCGGTCCGCCAGCAACGCGATGGGAATGCCGGCGAGCGCGACCGTGACCGACACGACCGACACCAGCGAGCCAAGCTGCTTATCGGACAGGCTCCATTCCGCCCTCAGGTGCGGGAACACGGACACGATGACCTGCCGGTCGATGTAGTCGAACAGCATCAGCGCGAAGGTCATCGCGAACGCGAACCAGGCCTGCCCGCGGCCGATCAGGTAGCCGCCGGCGGCGTCATGCAGGCCGAGGCTCGTGCGAGGACCCGGCGCCGGGGTCATGGCACTAGCACCGTGGCGCCCATCGTCTTGCGCGATTCGAGTGCGCGATGCGCTTCGCTCGCGTCGGCCAGCGGGAAGAACTGCCGGGGCTCGCTGACGATCTTGCCGGCTCGCACCATCGCGAAGACTTCCTCGGCCATCGCCAGCATCTGGGAGCGGGGCGCCGCGTAGTGCATCATCGCCGGCCGGGTCAGCCACAAAGAACCTTTGACCGCGAGCAGCGTCGTATCGATCACCACCGGACCCGAGGTCGTGCCGTTGCTGACCAGCGTGCCGCGCGGTGCCAGGCTGTCGAGCGAAGCCATCAGCGTGTCCTTGCCGACCGAGTCGTAAACGACCGGCACGCCTTTGCCGCCGGTCAACTCGCGTACGCGCTCGGCGATGTTCTCGCGCGTGGTCACGATCGTATGAGTGCAGCCGTTGGCCTTGGCGATCGCCGCCTTTTCGTCCGAGCTCACCGTGCCGATCATCGTCACCCCCATCGCGCGCGCCCATTGGCAGGCAATGAGGCCGACGCCGCCAGCCGCCGCATGGTAGAGGATCGTGTCGCCCGCCTGCAGCGGATACACCTGGCGGAAAAGGTACTGGGCCGTCATGCCCTTCATCATCAACGTAGAGGCGCTGCGGTCCGATACGTCGTCGGGCAGCGGGATCAGCACGTCGGCCGGCATCACGCGCACGTCCGAATACGCGCCTTGCGGTCCCAACAGATAGCCGACGCGATCGCCGGCTTTCAGGTCGTGCACTCCGGTGCCGACTTCCTCGATCACGCCCACTGCGTCCGAGCCCAGCCCATTGGGCAACGGCAGCGGATAGCGGCCGGTGCGGAAGTAGATGTCGATGAAATTGACGGCCACGAAGGTATGCCGCACGCGCGCCTGACCAGGTCCGGGCGCACCGACCTCGACGGTCTCGAACTTCAATACCTCGGGGCCGCCGGTTTCATGAATGCGGATTGCATGGGCCATGGACTCGTCTCCTGTTTTGTCGGTATCACGCCGGCCGCGCACAGGCGGCGGCGGATAGTTCGTCGATGATGGCCTCGGCCCGCGGCCATTCGCCGTAGCCGGAGGCCGGATTCAAATGGCCCACGTCGCCCAAATCCACCAGTCGGCTGCCCCAGTCGCGCGCAAGCTCGGCCACGCGCTCGAAACGGCCCAGCGGATCGTTGCGGCTTGCCGCTACGATGCTCGGGAATGGCAGACGGGATCGCGGCACGGGCAGCCATCCGCCCTCGCACAAGGCTTCGATCGTCGGATACCCGGCCGGCATCGGCTGCTCGAAATCGGGCGGCGTCGCGAGCAGCGCGCCAAGCACCGGGCGGCGCGTTCGCGCAGCCCAATGCGCCAGCATCACACAGCCGCCGCTGTGTGCGACGATGACGAGCGGCCCGTCGACCGCCAGCGCCTCGCGCTCGATCGCGCGCACCCGTGCCGCGCAGTCGAGATCCTCGCGGCCCATCGGCGGCACGCCGCGCACGCGTGCCAGGCGCGCACCGAGCAGGGTCTGCCAGTGCCCAGCGACCTGGTCGCGCAAGCCCGGCACGATGAGTACGGTTGCCTCGGACATCGCTGCGCTCAGGCGTGCTGCAGTAAACCGCGTTGGCCGGCCTTGCGGTTGGGTGCAAAGCCGTTGCGCGCCAGCGTCTCGTCGGCACTCTTGTAGAACTCGCCGATCCGGTAGATCTTGCGCGCTTCCTTTCCATTCGCGATGTCGCGGCCGAATTCGCGCGAAATGCGCACCAGCTGCTCGATCTGCCTGACGCTGCTCATCATCGATTTGCGGTCCTGCGTCCAGAGGTTGTCCTCGATCCCGCAGCGCACGTGCAAGCCCATCGCGATCGCCATCATGTTGACCGGCAGCACGTTCAGCATCGAGGTCTCGAGCGTCAGCACCGCGCCATCCGGCGCGGCCCGCACGAAATTCGCGAGGTTGTAGATGTTCGGCTGATCGAAGCCCCCGCCGATCGCCACCCAGGTCAGAATGAGCGGCACGTTGCAAACGCCACGGCGCATCATGCGCTCGACGGTCTCGAGCTGGGTGATGTTGGCGAGCTGGAAGTGCGTCTGGATGCCTTTGGCCGACAGGCGCTTGATGTGCTCTTCCACCCACTCCGGGCCGGCCGGGATGGTCATTTCGCGATAGGCACGATACATCGCCGGTTCGGCCATCGAGGTGCCGGCGACATCTGCCGGGCACATCTGCTCGACCACGTTCATCTGGTTGGTGTTGATCGCGATCGTCACCTGGTCGGGCGCCGGCTTGAGTTCGGCCAGCAGGTGCCGCTTGTCGTCCGACAACCACTTGGCGACCTCACCTTCGCCTTCGGGTGCAAACGAAATCGAGCCCCCCACCTGCAGGATCATGTCGGGCACCGCCGCACGCAAACCGGCGAGCAGCTCGTTGAATTTCGACAGGCGCTTGGAGCCCTTGCCGTCTTCCTCGCGCACGTGCACGTGCAGCACCGTGGCACCGGCGTTGTAGCAGTCGACCGCTTTTTGCACGTGTTCTTGCATGCTGATCGGGATGTCCTCCGGAAAATCCTCGGGCATCCATTCGGGCCCGTACGGGGCGCAAGTGATGACCAGCTTTTCTTGGTTTTCCGGGAACAGCGAGCCGTCGAAGAAGTTCATGAAGCGTTTCCTTCCGATGAGAGTTGAGCGAGGCGGCGTTGCGGCCGCCGGAAAATCAATGCCATCCCGGGCGCGCCCCTAAAACGGCGTATCGCCGATGATCGCGGCGCGTTCCATCTTGCGATGGCTGGGCGGATAGTCCATCACCGCGTAGTGCTGCGTGCAGCGGTTGTCCCACATCGCCACGCTGTTCTTGCGCCAGCGCCAGCGCACCTGGTACTCCGGGATTTGAGCCTGACTGACGAGGTAGTTGAGCAGCAGGCTGGCGCCGGGATTGGCGTCCTGGCCGAAACGCACATTGGCCGGCGTATGGAAGTTCGTGAAGTGCGTGGTGAAGGCGTTCACGAACAAGATCTTCTCGCCGATTTCGGGATGTGTCCGCACCACCGGATGTTCGGCGTCGGGGTACTGCCCCTTCAACGCCAGCCGCTTCTCGATCGGCATCGCGGCACCGAAGCTTGCCTCGATGCTATGGCGTGCGCGCAGGCCCGCGATCTGCGTCTTGATGTGATCCGGCAAGTTCGCGTAGGCCAGCGCCATGTTGGCCCACATCGTGTCGCCACCCACCGGAGGGCATTCGACACATCGCAGCACGCAACCGAACGGAGGCTTCTCGCGCCATGTGGCGTCCGTGTGCCAGGCGTTCTCATACCGATCGAGCGGCGCGTCCGGCGTCTTGTAAATTCGCACCAGGCCCGGGTGGTCAGGATCGCTACCTGCCACCGGATGGCCCTCCAACTCGCCGAAGTGACGGGCGAAGGCCACATGTTCGGCGCGCGTGATGTCCTGGTCACGGAAAAACAATACTTTGTACCGGAGCAGTAGCGCCCGGATCTCGGCCACCAGCGCCGGATCGCGCGAGGCAACCCCTAAGTCCACGTTGCCAAGTTCCGCGCCGATCGCGCAGGTCAGCGGTTCGACCTTGATCGACGTCGGCAACGTACTGGCTCGTACCATGGCAGGTGCGCCGGCGATTTCTGATTTGGTGGTCATGGGGGTCATGGTTCCGTCTCCGCTCCCTGACTGATCTGGGACCGAGCTTACGCAAGCGGCTGCGGCGATTCACCCCCAGCATAGAGGGGGGCCGGGGGGTGTCGGCTCAGTGCGCCTCTTCGAGCAGTCCCAACATCTGGGCGCGGCGCACCACCTGCTTGCGGGTATCGGCCGACATCTTGCCGAACAGGTTCTTCATGTGCCATTTGATCGTTTCTTCGCCGACTTGCATCGCGCGCCCGATCTCCTTGTTTGAAAGGTTGCGCGCCAGCAAGGTCAGCACTTCGCGCTCCTTCGGGGTCAGCGCCATGCTGGGCACGGCGCGAGGCCCCGCGCCCGCCGAATTGAGCGGCGAGCGCGATGGCGCCGACAGCGGGCGGGCGGCGCCCGGCGGGAGCCCCGCCGGTGTCCCGGTGCTTCCGGGCACAGGCCGAGCGGCAACGCGTTCGGCCCAGTCCCCGAGTGCCGGATTGGCATCGGCGAACAAGCGTGCAAGTCCGTACGCGCGGGCCAAATCCGCGGCTTCGCGCAATAAGCCCGAGCTGTCCTCACCGAGCCGGTGACGCGCGAACGCGCGCAGGCCCATGGCTTCCAGGCGCAAACGACCCAGGTTCAAGCGCGTGGCCAGGCGTCCGGCCAGTTCGAGCGGGATCAGCGCTGCACGCCAATCCTGTGCCGCGATCGCCGCGTGCGCATGCGCGATCGCTTGCTGGGACTCAGCCAGTCGCCGCCACAAGGGTCCCGCGGGCAGGTCGGGGCGCGCCAGGATCGCGTCGATCTGCTCGCACAACGCCCGACAGGTTTCCGGGCGAAAGCGCCGCGCGTTCATGCGAATCTGGTCGGCGAGACTCGCCACGCACAAGCGCGGCAGGTCTCGGCTGGCGCCCACCGCATAGAGGGCCTCGAGCAATGCGAGCGCGCGATGCTCGGCGCCCTCCGCCATGGCGACGCGCGCCGCCGTCCGATAGCCGAGCAGCACCGCGTCGGGCACGCCATGGCGCCCGACCACATCGAGCCGGTTGATGAGGATCGCCGCCGCTTCCGCGGGCCGGTCGCGCTCCCACACTGCCGTCGCCAGCAAGGTGGCCAGCATGCAGGCGAACGGATTGCGCCGCCCGAGATCGGATTCGGTGGTCTCGAGCGCCGGCCTAAGGAACTCCTCGGCGAGGATCACCTGGCCTTCCCACACATAGGACAGCCCGGTCACGAACTCGCCCCAGCGGGCCACATAGCCAAATACGTCGTCGGCACCGGTGCGCGGCGCCTGTTGCTGGCAGAGGCGCGCTCCTGCAGGATTCCCATCGAACAAGGCGCGGAACGCTTTGCGGTTGGCGTGCACGTACAGGAGCCTGGGATCGCGCAACGGCGGCGCGTTGGCCCACGGATCGTGCAATTCGGCGAAGCGGTCGAGCTGGTCGGCGAAACCGGCTGCGCCGCTGCGGATCAGCGCACACTCGCAGCGCAATTCAGCGTCATCCCCGGCGTGCTCGAGGATGCGCGCGACCAAACTTTCGGCCTCGGCATGGCGCTCGCTGGTGGCGAGCGCCCAGGCGGCGGCCAGCAGTAGTCGGGGGCGCCGGTCCAGTTCGGCGCGCGGCATGCACTCGAGCCATTCGAGCACCGCGTTCTGGCGCCCGCGCTTGAGGATGCCTTCGTACAAGCACCGCTCGGCAAGGTCGTAGGCCGTCTCGTTCTCTCCGGCGGCCAGCGCGTGACGTGCCGCATCCTCGTTCATGCCGCGCCCGGCGAACCAGCGCGCCGCGCGCGCATGCAGCGCCGCCTGCTCGGCCGGCGCGCGGCGGCCGCCGCGCTCACGCAGCGCATCGCGCGCGAGCGCGTGCATGCGCATCCATTCGCTGCCTTCGCCCGACAGAAACAGCGGCGTATCGCGCGCGAGCCGCGCGAGGCGCTGCGCCGCATCGCCGCTGCCCGCCAGAGCCTCGCAAAGCTCGGGATGCAACTCGTCCACCACCGCAATCCGCTCCAGGAAGCCGGCATCGTCCGGATCGAGATTGGCCAACAGCATGTCCAAAAGGTGCCCGTGCAACTCACCGGAATGGGCGTTGATCGCGGCGATCGCCGATTGCGGCTGAGGATCGCGCGCGAGGGCCGTCAGCGCCAGCTGCAGCACCAGCGGCCATCCCTCGGTCAGGTCATGCAGCCGCGCGCTTTCGTCGGCGTCGAGGCGTGCGCCGAGCCGCGCGCGGATCAGCGCCATCGACTCCTCGAAACGTAAGCGCAGTTCGTGTGCGCCGAGGGCCGCGCACTGTCCATACGCCTTCAGGTCCGCCATGCCGAGGTCGCAACCGCTGCGCGCGGCGACGATCACGCGCAGGTTCGCCGGCGCGTTGTGGCATAGGTAGGTCAGCGCCGCGCGCGACGCCGCGGGCAGGCGATCGGCCGCATCGATGATGAGCACGATATCGAACGCCATCTGTGCGATTTCGGCAAGCCATTCGGTGATGTCCGCCAGATCGCCGCGCGCGCCGCCCTCGAGCAGCGTGCGCCCGAAGCGTTGGCGCCCCGACGCGACGCGCAGCGACAGCACCAGGCTTTGCAAGAAACGCTGCTCGCCGTCTGCGGCCTGCGCCGACAGCCAGCCGACCACCGCGCCTTGGCCGAGATGCTCGAGCCGCCACTGCGCGAGCAGCGAGGTTTTGCCGAACCCGGGAGGCGCCTGCACGATGACGATGGCTCGATCCCGAAGCGCGGCGTTTTCCAGGCGCAGCCGCGGCCGCAGCAACAGATCCCTGGGCACTCGCGGAGGGGTGACCTGCAAAACGAGCTCGGAGACCGACTCTGCTGCGGGATGATTCGCGAAAGTTGCCAAGCTCGTTCGGGAAAGCGCCGGCGGCGCGTCGTTGTCGGGCCGGATTCCGGGTTGCGTCCGATTCTACGTGCGCCCCCCGCTGATCAATCATGCGCCCCATGAGGCGCGACTGTCCATTCTGCGCCGCTCACGCGCCCCAACCCCCTCTCGATGTGGGGGGCGCCTGTGGGACGGACCTTGTAGCATCGATGCGGTTCGGTCCCATGAGGAGTTGCAATGTATCGGCACCTGCTGGTTCCCATCGACGGAACGGAATTGTCGGTCGACACGATCGGGCAAGCCGTTGAATTCGCGCGCGCGCTCGGCGCCCGCATCACCTTCTTTCACGCGATACAGGACCATGCCTCGTCGCAGTTTGGACAGGCCGAGATGGCGCGTGTCGCGGCGCCCGAAGACGGCGTCTACGCCTGCGAAGGGCGGGCGCGCGAACTGCTGACCAAGGCCGAGTCCGCCGCCCGCGCCTATGGCGTGCCGTGCTCGTCGGCGAGCTGCGCGAACAACACGGCGCACGCGGCGATCATCGCCGCCGCACGCGACGCCGGATGCGATCTGATCTTCATGGCCTCACACGGCCGCCGCAGCAAGATCGGAATGATGCTCGGCTCGCAAACCTTGAAGGTTCTGACCGAGTCGACGATTCCGGTGCTCGTGTGCGCGACGAGAGAGCCCGCCGCACCTGCGCGTGCGATCGCCATCATCCGCAACGAGCATCGTTCGCTCGCGGCCGTGCTGCACGCAACCATGCATCTGCTGGCGACGGCGCGACGCAACCACGCAGCGCCCGACGCCGCCTCGCTGCGCGCGGCGGTCCGCTACATTCAGAACTTCCCGGTCGCCTTGCATCACCCCAAGGAAGAAGGGTTCCTGTTCCGCAAGCTGCGCGAACGCACCTCCGCGCTGGATGCAGAGCTCGACGAGCTCGAGCGCCAGCACGTGCGCGATCGCGAACTGGTTGCGGAGCTGGCCGCACAGATCGAGCGCTGTCTCGACGCGAATGCGCAGGTCGGCCCCGAGATCGAGGAGAGCGTCTCCCACTATGCCTCGTTCGTATGGGAGCACCTCGGCCGCGAGGAAGGCGTCATATTGCCGGCCGCCCAGCGCCATCTGAAACCGGAGGACTGGGCCGACATCGACGCCGCCTTTTCCGCCAACCGGGACCCCTGCTTCGATGCCGCCACCGAGGCGGAATACCGGCAATTGTTTTTGCGGATCGTGAGCCTCGCATCACATTTCGGATGAGCATGCCGCAACGGCAACCCCCCGACCCAGGGGGGGCGAATTCCAATTCGAAGCCCTACTGTTCGGCCATCCGTTCTTGCCCCCTATCTGGAGGAGAAAGCCGATGTCGAAGAGAGAAATCGTCGGGATTGCCGCTGTCATTGCGCTCGCTTGTGCCGGCTCTGCACAAGCGGTGGACTTCACATTGGCAAATGGCGCGCAGGTCGACTGGAACACGGCCGTGTCGCTGGGACAATCGCGACGCGCAGACAATCCGGATTCCCGGCTGCTGAACCCAAACAACGCCAATCTGCAGGGCATCCATGGCGCGACCGGAGGCAACACCGATGACGGCGATCTCAACTACGCCCGGTGGCAACCGTTCTCGACACTGGCGAACCTGTCCAGTGAGATCGACGTGCACATGGGCTCGATGGGTGGCGCCCTGGGGCTGCGGGCCTGGAGGGACTTCACGCTCGAGGACGGCGATGTGCTGCACGGCAGCTTCGAAAACCGCTACCAGGCCGGCACGCCACTCAATGACAGAGGATTCGAAACCTTCGCGAAATTCTCCAACGTGGCGTTGATGAACGCCTATGTGTACGACAACTTCGACACCTCCGCGGGGAACCTGAAACTGACGCTCGGCCGGCACGTACTGAATTGGGGCAATGAGCTGTTCATCCAGGGCTTGAATCAGATCAATGCGCTGAACTTCAACGCGATCCACGAACCCGGTCTGGACCGGACCGACATCCAACTGCCGCAAGGCATGCTGTCGGGCAAGCTCGACCTCGGTCAAGGCAAAACGCTCGAGGCCTTCTATCAGTTCCAGTTCCAGGACAACGTCTACCCGGGCTGCGGCACCTACTTCCTCACGGTGGACGCGAGTGTCGGCCCGAATACCCAAAACGCTTGCGCCGCCGGCCTCATCCAACCGACCAAAGCCGCCGGCGACGCGGGCGGTGTGGCCGCGGGCCTGTATGCCCCGGCCGCAGACACACTGATGCCGCCCAACACGAATCAGGGCGGCCTTGCGATGCACTGGCCGCTCACGGCGATCGCGACCGATGTCGGCCTCTACGCGATGAGCATCGACAGCCGCAACCCGATCCTGAGCGCGATCAAAGGCAATTCTCCGTTCCCCGCCACCACCCCGGCGCTCGGCGCCGCCGGCGCGCAGAGCTATCTCTTCTGGGAGTATCCGAAGGATCTCGGCATCTTCGGCGTCAGCACGTCGACCAAGATGGCCGGCTGGAAGTTGGGCTCGGAACTTACCTACATGCCCAACGCTCCCGTGCAGCTCGCCGGCGGAGACCTGCTGGCCGCCTATGTATATTCGGCCAACCCGGCCATTCTGACCGCGCTGCTGCACGCACAGGGCGTCCCGACGGCGGCCGCCAAGGTGATCGCAGGGCTGATGCATGCCAACGAAGGCCCGCTGGGGCCGAGCTTTGCCGCCGCGCCCAACGGCGCCGTGGTGTCGGGCTACAACGACGTCCACAAGTTCCAGTTGCAGCTGAACGCCGCCAGGAGCTTTGCCGGTTTCCTCGGCGCCGAGCTCACGACGCTGGCCGGCGAGATCGGCTTTCAGCACGCCGACGTGCCCGCCGACACGGCCGACAACGTGCGCTACGGACGGGGCTACGTGTTCGGCACCGCGAACGCCGCTTCGTACAACCTCAGCGCCTATACCAGCTTGCCTGGAGCTTTGGGCGGGCTCGGAAATCTGCTGACTCAGAACGGCACCTGTCCGATCCTGAACGCGGTCGGCCAGGCGGGGTGCGAGAGCCAGGGTTTCGTAACCCCATGGTCGATCGGCTACCGGCTGCGCAGCCAGCTCGCATATTCAAACGTCTGGGGCACAAGCCTGACGTTGAAGCCCACGATCTTCTATTCGGCGGATGTCAGCGGCTACTCGGCCGACGGCCAGTTCAACTCGGGCCGCCGCATCGTGCAGACGAGCCTGATCGGCGAGTTTGCAAAGCACTGGAGCGCGCAACTGAGCGCCGTGACCTACAGCCATTCGGCCGGCTGGGATCCGTTGCGCGACCGCGATTACTACGCCGCCAGCGTGAAAGTGGCCTTCTGAACCGCCGCAACGCGACTGTCGGGCTGAACTGAGCATGGATAATGACGAACGCGCCCAACGGCGGCACGCTGCTCGATGAGGATAGCGGAGACCGGGGCAGGTCTGCTGAACGCGCCGGCACTTGTCGTCTTTCTTTCATGACGGCACTGGATTTTGATCGCCAGAATTTGCTGCGAAAGCCGAAACGTCGCAATTCCGCATTTTCGGCGAGATGTTTCGAAACCACGCGCTCGTCGTAGGGCCGATTGATGTCGGGTTGATGCTGCAGACCTTCGATTTAGACTGCCGCCCTCGCCGCCTCGATTGGCAGAACCATGACTCGTTCGCCGAGGGGAGAAAGAACGAAGCCGTACCGTTGATAGAATCGAACAGCGTCGTCATCAATGGCGTGGGTGATAATCGCTCGTACCCCGGCGATCTCGGACACCTCGAGACATCGCCTCACGCCGTTGTGCAACAGGTCCGCCCCCAGCCCCTTGCCTTGATACTCTCGATCGACAGCCAGCCGACCGATGAGTAACAGTGGCACTTGATCAGGCATCGCTCGGCGGATCTTCGCGGTCGGTAAGGATAGCCGCTGTTCCATGGCAGTCGATATCGAGTAGTAACCGATCACTCGTTGCGGCGTATCGCGTGGGCAGACGACATAGGTCCTCGCGGACAATCCTTCGCTCCCGAGCGCACGATTCTTGAGCCAAGCGTCCAGAGAGGGATGCTTGCCATTATCGAAGCGCGAGACATCGTGCTGCGCGTGCAGGCGCTCTGGGGCCACGATGAGACTCTGACTCACAGGCGGCGCTCAGCGGAACATGCCGCCGCCTCGCATTTATCTTCCCCACGCAGGCTTGCGCGCCATTAACGCCTTCAGACCTTTGCTCGGCCTGGTAGGTGCGTCTAGTAAGGCAAGAAATTTCTCGTGCGCCTTGGCGTCCAGAAAAAAGGTCCGTTGATCCAAGATCGCCTCTTCCGCCTGACGCCGCGCGCTGTCCAGCATGAATTCGGAGAGCTTCTGACCGCGCAGAGCCGCCGCACGGTTGAGGACCGCCTTTGTCTCAGCGGATGTCCGAATCTGAATGACATCGTCCTTTCTTGCCGGTTGCGCCATAGAATCTCCTGATTATCTAACTTACGCGGCTGTACCGACATTGTCAATACATTGTGACTTGAGCCTTGTCTGAGGGCATCATATCTCGGGCCTGTTCAAGCCCTCGGAACTTGTATCCCAAGAATCCACCATGTCCCTCTACCGCCGCGCCAACTCGCCCTACTGGTGGATCCGCTTTCAACTCGACGGCCGTGAAGTGCGGGCCTCGAGCGGCACCGAGGATCGCGAGCAAGCTGAGGAACTCGAGCGACATGCGCGCGATAGCGTCTGGCGCCAAGTCAAATTCGGCGAGAAGCCTCCCTACTCATGGTCTGACGCCCGTAAGCGTTGGCTCCACGAAACACGCAAAAGAACAAAAGCCAAAGATGAAGCAATCCTGTCGTGGCTCGACCAGCACCTTAAGCGCCGAACGGTGCAGGATATTATCCGGCCGGTAGTCGAACATCTGCGTGCGCTGAAAGCCGAAGAGACCTCGAAATCGACAGCCGACCGTTACATGGCGTTGCTGCGCGCCTTGCTGCGCAAGTGCGTCAACGACTGGCAAGTGCTCGCGTCGGCGCCAAAGGTATCGATGTATCGACAGAGAGCACCGGAAGCTCGCTGGTTAACCGAACCCGAGTTTGAAAGGCTCTGCGAAAAGCTGCCCGAACACTTGGCGCTCGCCGCGCGATTCGCGGTGTTCACGGGCCTTCGAATGCGATCCATGACCTCGCTCACCTGGGATCGAGTCGATATGAAGAATCGCCGGCTCTGGATACCCGGCGAACAGATGAAGACAGGAATCCCACATGGCATCCCGCTCTCTCGCAAAGCGATCAGACTTCTGCGAAAGCTCAAGAAACTCAATCCCAACGGCGAAAATGTCTTTCAATGGAACGGGAAGCCCATTGATGATTCCAATACGCAGGCGTTTCAAGACGCCGTGAAGGCCGCGAACCTCGCGCCACTGCGTTGGCATGACCTGCG